>Ga0101944_10006044_pt1 | contig 13176 bp, 7 predicted proteins | sample DewCreD2012metaG_FD_75245 | JGI IMG/M metagenome (GOLD analysis project Ga0101944, IMG submission 75245) | Hot spring sediment bacterial and archeal communities from British Columbia, Canada, to study Microbial Dark Matter (Phase II) - Dewar... ... | reverse complement strand
CAGTGAATGTGGGTAATCAGGAGATGGACCTCCAGGGTTTCGCTCTCGGCCGACAGCTTGTCCCCGAGGGGCCTGATGCCTGTGCCGGCGTCAATGATGATCACCTTTCCGCTCGACAGGGTGATCTCAAGACAGGTGGTGTTGCCGCCATAAAGGATGGTGTCTCTTCCAGGAACAGCAATGGAGCCCCGTGTGCCCCAAAACTTGATTCTCATAACTCCTTCCCTGCGACAACCCAGGCCAGGCTTCTGAGCGATGGACAGCCTGCTGAGAATATGTTGAAATTCGAAGTGATAGCAGTTTAAGATAAGAGTGGTCCGGCTGTCAATTCAAAAGAACCGAAGGGCTTGGTCGCCATCATGGTGTCCAGGCGAGTTTTTCTTCATCGGAAATCGAAAATCGAAATCCTCTATGTGCGGCATCTGCGGAAAAATTGATCTCACCGGCAAGCCCGTTTCCCTGGACCTCCTCCGCGGCATGACCGGGTCCATGGCCTACAGGGGACCGGATGATGAAGGGTTTTTCTGTGAAGGCCCTGCGGGGCTGGGCCATCGCCGGTTGAGCATCATCGATCTGTCTCCTGCGGGCCGTCAGCCCATGGCCAATGAGGATGAGAGCCTCCATCTCGTGTTCAACGGCGAGATCTATGATTTTGCGGACATCCGAAAGGAGCTTCTCTCCAGGGGCCACACCCTGAAGAGCCAGACCGACTCTGAGACACTCCTCCACCTCTACGAAGACCAAGGTACGGCCTGTCTCAAGGACCTGAAGGGCATGTTCAGCTTCGGCCTCTGGGACGCTCGACTCCAAAGGCTCTGGCTTGCAAGAGACCGGCTCGGCAAGAAACCCCTGGTCTACTCCTGGGACGGAAAGCGCCTGATCTTTGCCTCCGAGATCAAAGCCCTGCTCACGGATCCTGAAGTGCCGAGGGAAATCGATGAGCAAGCCCTTGATCTCTACCTCACCCTCAACTACATTCCAGCGCCCTGGACCATTTTCAGGACCATTCGCAAACTCCTCCCCGGACACTCTCTGCTCCTCGAAAAGGGGGCGGTGTCCATTCAAGCCTACTGGGATATCCCCGTGACCCGGGAAGCACCCGGGTCCCCTTCTCCGCCGAATCCCGCGACCTGGGACCAAAGCAAAGAGCGGCTGAAGGAACTTCTCGAAGCATCCGTGAAGCGGCGTCTCATTGCCGATGTCCCGCTCGGGGCCTTTCTCAGCGGCGGCGTGGACTCGAGCATCATTGTCGCCCTCATGGCCAGGCAATCCAGCGGGCCTGTGAAGACCTTCTCCATTGGGTATAAAGATCTTCCCTTGTTCGACGAGACCCATTATGCCCGGGAGGTCGCCCGACTCAACGGCACCGAGCACCACGAGTTCAAGCTGAGCTACAGGGACATCCTGGAGACCTTCCCCAGGGTCCTGGACAATCTGGATGAGCCTTTTGCCGATTCCTCCGCCGTGCCTACCTACATCGTTTGCAGGGAAACCAGGCGCCATGTGACCGTGGCCCTTTCAGGCGACGGGGGAGACGAGCTCTTTGCCGGCTACAGGATGTACCTGGGCGAGTATTGGGCCAAACCCTACTCCAGGATACCGGCCGCCCTGCGAAAACACCTGATCGCTCCCCTCGTGGAAAGCCTTCCGGATGCAAGGGACAAGCCGGCTCTTGAGTTGATTCGAAGAGCAAAAAAATTCCTGCGGGGAATGAGCCTCTCCTTTCCCGAGCGCTTTTGCGGGTGGCGGGAGATCTTTCCTTTCGCCTTACGGCAAAGGCTCCTGAGACACCCTCTGGACCTCAACCTTTACCTGGATCTCGTCCGCCAAGCCGTCGAAGAGAAGCAAAACCTTTTCCCGGAAGACGCCGTCAACCTCATGCTCTGCCTGGATGTGAAGGGATTGCTTCCAGGCGACATGCTCTTCAAAGTGGACCGCATGAGCATGGCCAACTCCCTCGAGGTGCGCGTGCCCTTTCTCGACCATGCCGTGGTGGAATATGTCTTCAGCCTCAAGGGATCCGCCAAGCTGCGGGCCTGGAGAGGAAAACACATTCTCCTTGAAACCTTCAAAGACCTCCTGCCCCCTCTCCTTCACCACAGACCCAAGTGGGGATTTGAAATGCCCATCGGCGCGTGGCTCAAGAGGGAACTCAAATTCCTCATCGAGGAGTACCTCCACAAGGAACGGATCAAGAGGCAGGGCCTGTTCGATCCTGCAGTCATCGAGGCCATGGTCCTAGACCACATGAGCGGACGCAGGGACACTTCCTGGCAGCTTTGGAACCTAATCGTTTTCGAGCACTGGTATGAGAAGTATATTCCATAAAGGGACAAGGGGCACGGTGCAAGGTACACGGGAAAAAAACGAAGAAGGTTCACCGTTCAGCGATCACCGTTGTCCCTTCGCGGTTCACCGTTCACCGAATAACAAAGAACAAGGCCTTCCGTGCACCGTGCACCGTGCACCTTGTACCTTTTGGCTCAGATACCTCAGCCTTTTAATGGCATTTCTCGTGATCTTGCTCCTATCTGGTTGCCAGCTCTCCTACCTCTTTCACGCGGCAGCAGGGCAGTTTCGGTTTCTCCAGGAGGCGGTCCCTGTCCATGAGGTTCTGCAGCAGGACTCCCTTTCCGCAGAGGAAAAAAGACGCCTTTCACTCGTCTCCAGCATCAAGTCCTTTGGAGAAGACCAATTGGGCCTCAAGAAATCCGGCAACTACCAAACCATCAACTTGAAGGCCCAGTCTCCCATTTACACGGTATCCGCAGCTCCAAAGGACAAACTGGCCCTGGTGACCTGGTGGTTCCCCGTCGTGGGGCATCTCCCCTATCTCGGTTTCTTTGACCTCCACGCCGCCTCCCAGGAGAAGCTGCGGCTCCAGGCCAAGGATCTGGACACCTTTGTCGGAAGAGCGGAAGCTTACAGCACGCTCGGCTGGTTCAAGGATCCCCTGTCCCTCAATCTCATCCAGGGTTCTGACCTCAACCTCGCGGAGACCATTCTCCACGAGATGACCCACACCACCCTCTATGTCAAAGGCCAGGGCGAGTTCAACGAAGGACTGGCCCAACTGGTCGGCAAAAGGGGTGCCCTTCAGTTTTTTGAGAAAACCTTCGGCCCCTCCCACCCTGTGACCCTCGAGGCGAGGGATTCCATAAGCGACGAGATCCTTTTCTCAGTCTTCCTGGTCTCCTTTTTGTCTGAGCTGGACGCGCTCTACAAAGATCCCCGACTCTCCTATGCCCTGAAACTCGCTGAAAGGGAAAAGGTCTTCAGCCGCAACCTGGATGCCTTTGAAGAGGTCAAGAGCCGGATGAGGACCCGGCGTTTTGTGAATTTCGGAAAGGGAGGACTCAACAACGCCTACCTGATGTCTGTGGCCTTGTACCATCGCCATTATGGGCTGTTTGAAACAGTTCTGGAGCGCCAGAACTCCATCCCAGAGCTCCTCCTCTTCTTCCAGGAACTGTCTGAAGAAAAAGGGAATCTCATCGACAGAACCCGCGAATGGCTGAGTCTTGAGCAAGCGCGGAAACACGGGACGACTTCTTAGGATGAGAAGGAAACAGAAAACTCTCATGGTCCTTGCCGCGGCAATGCTCCTAGCCTTTGGTGCGCTCTCTGCCGCGGTCCTCTATTACGTGGAGTCCCCCGGCCGAGTGAAAGCTCTGATCGAACAATCCCTTTCCCGTGCCACCGGGACAGAGTGCTCCATCCGGGAGCTCACCTATTCGCTCAATCCGCTCTTTCTGCATGCCAGGGGAATAGAGCTCATCGACCATACCCAGTGGTTCTATCTGGAAATCCCGGAAGCGATCACGGAACTGTCTTTACAAGGACCTTTCACTCGAAGAACCCTGGTGGTGAACCGCCTCACCCTTAAAGACTTCTCCCTCAACACTTGCGACTCTCCGCGTTTCGGCGAGATGACGGCTCAACCGGCTTCCGCCGGATTTCCAAGTCGTGTCATGAGAAAGCTTGTGGGTCTGCTGCTCTTCCAGGATATCCGGATCGATGCTGCCGAAGTCTCGGGCGGACACGTGAACAGCGAGCTTGGGGACCAGATTCTCAGCTTGAGCGGGATCACCGCTCGTTTGAATGAGGAAAAATCCGTGTCCGTCGCCTGCTACGGCCGCCTTCGGTCCCGATCCGAGCAGATATTCATAACCATGCCGAACATCGAGTTCCTCGTGGACCGGGCCATTTCCATCAGGCGACCGGAAATCAGGGGATTTCTGAAAAGCGAATACATGACCATTTCTACGCCTCTCGGCCACCTGGAAAATCTCTCCAGCGAGGTGAAGGCGGTGTACGACCAGGACAGCAGGGTCGTGACCTTCCCATCCGTCCGTCTGGACTCGGAAAACCTGACCCTGAAATCCCCGAGTGGGTCCGCCACGCCTCCTTTGAAAATGCATTTGAGTGCCGAGGGTTTTGTGGACCTGTTCCGGGGCATCGCCAGGGCCCAGCCCTTTCACCTGAAACTCAACGACGTGATGGAAGCGACAGGGGCAGTCCAGGCCGAGACCAGGGAGACCCTGGAGCTGAACCTGAACGGCTTGGCTGCGGAGATGAACCTCCGGAGCCTGTGGTCCATGCTTCCCAATCTCTTTGAACTCAACCCCTCCTTTTTCTCGTTGGCAGGAGTCGCCCAAGTGTCCGGTCGTCTCACCGGCAGGCTCAAGGAAAACTTCTGGCAGTGGGATGGCGATCTTCAAACCCGTCTGGCAGAGGCGGAGGTCTCCCTAGCGGCAACCGACCTCAGGGGGTCTGGACGGGTCGCGGCGGAGATCCACGTCAAGGGGGCAATCCCCGCGGTCGAAACGGCATTGACGTTCACGCTGGACAGGGCCGATTTCGCTTGGAAAGGGATGGAAGTGAAATCGGCCAGCGCGTCTCTTTCAGCTTCGGGTATGGGTCTTGACTTTGAACTTCGGAACGTGACGCTCCAGGCTCCCCAGGTTACGCTCCTCCTTGCGGGAAAAAGATACCAGCCTCATGATCTCAAGGCGCAGCTTCCTCGCGGAGAGATCCATGAAGCCTCCAGGAGAATAGACTTCCCGAAAATCGAGATCCACTCCTCCTGGATAAGAAATCTTCAGCTTTCCGCAAAAGTCCAGGACGGCGAGACGGCTTTGGGCCTGGAGGGAAAGGAGGTGGGGCTTTTCTCTCTGGCACAAGCCCTGAGCCTTCTTCCTGAGGACTGGCAGGTGGAGGGCCGTGATTCCCTTTCCATCAGAGGCACTCTCAAACACGATGGGACGTGGCGTGTGGACTCCCAATGGAATTGCGACCGTCTCTCTTTCCAGAGCCCGGACATGGCGCAGGCCGGAGAAAAGATCGCCTTTGATCTTCGCATGGCGGCCGCAGGAGACCTCAACCGGCCGGTAGTGACCGCCTCTGTGCAGGGGCTCGCAGAGCAAGGCGGTTTTCTTTACGACCGGATTTATCTTGACCTGAACAGGAACAGCCTTCAGGTTCAGGTCCAGGGGAATTACGATTTCTCCCGGCACTCGGCCGACCTGGCGAGGTTCAAGGTGGTTCTGAAAGACCTCCTGTCCCTGGAAGCGCAAGGAAGCCTTGCAGATCCAGCCGTGCAGAGTCCGTGGCACCTGTTCGTCCGTCTGCCGAGAACAAGGGTTGAGCCTCTTTTCGAGTTTTTCTTCAAGGAGCCTTTGAAACAACAGATGCCCTCCCTTGCAGAGCTCGACCTGGAAGGAGAGGTCTTGGCTGAAATGGAGTTCCAAAAGGCCCCGGAGGGTTGGAGGCTGATCGGCCAATGCTCCTTGAATGGCGGAGAGATCCTGGGAAAGGGGTTCAGAATTCAAGGAATCGACCTCGATCTTCCCCTCTGGGGCGAGGCTTTCAGGGCTCCTGCGGAGCCTCCCTTCAGGGGCCGATCAACCCATTTCCCATCGGTCAAACAGGAGGGGGCTCTCTCCATCCGGTCGATCAGCCTTCCTCATGTTCCTGAACAGCCCTTTGCCGCGGACATCCGGATCAGTCCAAACCTGGTGGCCTTGATCCCCCAGGATTCTTTCAAAGTGCCTGGCGGGGATATCGAACTGGGCCCTCTCCTGCTCAAAGGGCTCTTCAGCGTGACCCCCTCGCTGGCAACCCGTGCAGCTCTCGGGCGAATCGACCTGGCTCCTTTTCTCCTGGAGCTCGGGTTGCCCTCGGTTCCCGGCTCGATCCAGGGAAAGCTCGACCCCCTCGAATTCGACGGCCGCAACATCCGCACAAAGGGTGATCTCACGGTTCGGGCCTACAGGGGAGAGGTCGTGCTCTCCAATCTCGGCGGCTCCGGAATAGGGACCGCCACTCCCACGTTTCTGCTTGACGCCAGGTGGAAGGATCTCCATCTGGGGGAACTCACGGAAGGAACGCCTTTTGGCAAGGTGGAAGGAATTCTTAAAGGCCACGTCCGTAACCTCGAGATGGTGTGGGGGGAGCCCCAGCGGTTCGATCTTTTCATGGAAACCGTCAAAACCCAGGAGGTGCCCCAGAAAATAAGCGTCAGGGCTGTTGAAAACATCGCCCGCATCGGAGGGAGCGCAAGCCCCTTCATTGGTTTGGCAGGAGCCTTCACGTCTTTCTTCAATGAGTTCCCCTATGATAAAATCGCCATTCAGGCGACCCTTGAAAACGACGTCTTTACGATCGACGGACCTCTCAAAGAAGGAGACAAGGTCTATCTGGTGAAAAGAAGTGGCCTTTCAGGGGTAAATGTTGTAAATCAGGACCCGGGCCGCCGCATCAGCTTCAAAGACATGGTGAAACGAATCAAGCGGGTCGGCTCTGCTCAGCAAGGCTCGCAGGATCAAGAGGAATCTCCAAAATCGGAAAACCTGAATTGAGGAATTTTGGAATTCCTTCATTTGCTATTTTCGAGGAGGCCGAATATGGAAAAAGGCAGAAAAACCCTTCGGGCAATGATCATCGGCGCGATTCTGTTCATCGTTGCCTGCGTGACCATCAACATCTACTTTCCAGCGGAAAAAGTGGAGTCTGTGGCCGGAGAAATCGTGAGGGACATACGAAGCCAGGACAAGCCCCTCAAGGACGACAAGAGTTCCCTTCTGAAAAGCCTCGTCCCAGGCCTTCAGCCCGGCCCGGCATGGGCCGATGACGCGACCACCGTCTCCAATCCGACCATCCGTGCTCTCAAAGAGCGACTCAGGGCGAATTACCAGCAGATGAAGCCCTTTTACCAGAAGGGGGCTGTGGTGGAAAACAACTCCGGCTATGTGTCCCTCGGAAACACGCAGGGACTGGACTTGACGGAGAAACGGGATTTGAACACCCTCCTGAACGCTGAGAATAGCCTGAGAAAACAACTCTACGAAGAGGTGGCCAAGGCATTGAAGATCGACCCCAGTCAGGTCAGCCGAATCGGGGAGATCTTTGCAAAGGAGTGGCAGAAACCGGCAAGGTAGGGTATGGGTGGTATGGAAAAGACACCTCCGGAGATTTACGACAAATACCTCAAGGCCCTGATGGACATCAGCCAGGCCATTACCTCTGACCTCTATCTCGAGGATATCCTCAAACTCATCGTCATGGTGACGGCCAAGGTGACGGGGGTGGAGATCTGTTCCTTGTGGCTGATCGACGAAACGGAGACGCCCAAGAAAATACGCCTCAAGGCCACCCAGGCCATTGATCCGGAATATGTGAAAGACCGATCCCTGAACATGAACGAAGGCGTGGTGGGCTATGTGGCCGCCCATAACCAGTCCCTCATCATCCGCGACGTACTCAAGGAGCCTCTGTTCAAGGAGAAAGAAATGGCCAGGAAACTGGGCCTCGTTGCCATGGTCAGCGTGCCCATGGCCGTCAAGGAGGGAAAGGTCATCGGCGTGCTCAACTGTTTCACGGCCATGCCCCATGACTTTTCCGAAACAGAGGTCAACCTCATCAAGACCGTGGCCAATCAGGCGGCCGTGGCCATCTTCAACACGGAATTGATGGTGAAGACCAAGGTGATCCAGGAGGAGCTGGAGACCCGGAAGCTCGTGGAACGGGCCAAGGAGGTTCTGATGAGACGCCGCTCCATGACCGGTGAACAGGCCTACCGCTGGATCCAGAAACGGAGCATGGACTCCCGGAAATCCATGCGGCACGTGGCCGAAGCGATCCTGCTCTCCGAAGAAATCTGAAGCCTTATTGACGGCCCCGGGCTCCTGCCGCCTTGAAAATATCCCTTGACATCCTTTGCCGGATCTGAGTAAAAAGGGGGTTTCAGTTTAAAAGGAAGCCTTTGCACAATGGCGTGCAGGGTCTTAAGGAGTCGATAGACAAGGGTGTCTATGCTTGAAGAGAGGCAGACGCCTTTTTTTTTACCACCCCACAGGAGGAGACCCATGAATCTACAAAGAGCCAACTCGGATGAAGCCGTACAGACCAGCAACCGTTCCAGGGATGTGGCCCCCCAATCCGGCATTTGCAGCCGCTGCGTGGACGGGTGCCGCGGCGGCTGTGACATGTTTCACGCGACCTTTCGGGGCAGGGAACTTCTTTATCCCCAGCCCTTCGGCAGCATCACGGCCGGGGCAGACAAGGACTATCCTGTCGATTACTCTCACCTCAATATCATGGGATATGCCCTTGGAGCCAAAGGCGTGGAACCGGACCCGGACAAGGCCACCTTTCCGGCGGTCAACACGGAGACCTCTTTCGGCGCGGTGCACAAGGTGAAGATGAAGGTCCCCATCTTTACGGGCGCCCTGGGCAGCACGGAGATCGCACGCAAGAACTGGGAACACTTTGCCGTAGGCGCAGCCATCAGCGGCATCAGCCTGGTGTGCGGCGAAAACGTTTGCGGGATCGATCCTGAGCTGGAATTCAACGCTCAGGGCAAAGTGAAGAAATCCCCGGAAATGGACCGCCGTGTGAAAGAGTACAGGCGGTACTTCGAGGGGTACGGCGACATTCTCGTCCAAATCAACGTGGAGGACACCCGCAACGGCGTGGCGGAATACGTGATCGAGAAGCTGGGCGTGGAAACCGTGGAGCTCAAATGGGGCCAGGGAGCCAAGTGTATCGGCGGAGAAATCAAGGTCAATTCCCTCGAGAGGGCGATTGAACTCAAGAGAAGGGGATACATCGTGACCCCGGATCCTGAAGTCCCCGCCTTCCAGGCGGCCTTCAAAGCCGGTCCCCTGAAGCAATTCGAACGCCACTCCCGCCTCGGATTCGTGGACCAGGAAGGGTTCATGAAAGAAGTGGAAAGGGTCCGGAGCCTGGGGGCCAAGCGGGTGACCCTCAAGACCGGAGCCTACCCCATGCGTGAATTGGCCATGGCCATCCGGTGGTCGAGCGATGCCAAGATCGACCTGCTGACCATTGACGGCGCGCCCGGCGGAACAGGCATGAGCCCCTGGAGAATGATGAACGAGTGGGGCGTCCCTTCCATTTACCTCCACTCCATGGCCTATGAGCTCTGCGACCGCCTGGCCAAGAGGGGGAACTGGGTCCCGGACATTGCGTTTGCAGGCGGCTTCTCTTCCGAGGACCACGTGTTCAAGGCTCTGGCTCTCGGCGCCCCTTACTGCAAGGCGGTTTGCATGGGCCGCGCCCTGATGATTCCCGGGATGGTGGGAAAGAATACGGAGAAGTGGTTGAGAGGCGAGGACAAAGGGCTTCCCAACACGGTCTCCCGATACGGATCGACCAAGGAAGAGATCTTCATGAACTACGAAGTGCTCAAGGAAAAATACGGGGCCGAGGTGGAGTCCATGCCCCTGGGCGCGATCGGGATTTTCAGCGCTGTGGACAAGATCAAGGTCGGGCTCCAGCAGCTCATGGCCGGAGCAAGGAGCTGGCAGGTCCCTTACATCAGCCGCAAGGACTTGATGTCTCTCACGGAAGAATGCGCCAAGGTGACCGGGATTCCCTACGTGATGGACGCTTACAGGGAAGAGGCGCTGCAAATCATAGACGCTTGAGCCCTGCGGCTTTTTTCCATGACGGCGGACCTGGTTTGTAATAAGATGTGCTGGTGAGTTTTTTCAATGCTCACCAGCTCCCTGGAAGGCGCGCGGCGTTACCGTGAGCAGCAATCCTCTACCCACTGAGTTCTATGCTCGTTTCAAGGTCTTTCATGAGCTCATGGCCATCAAGATCCGAGAGATCCTGTTGGTCTCGAGCCCTTACGACGCCTACGTGATGGAGGAGGACGGCCGGTTGGCTTCCAGGATCATCAACGAGTATCACGGGTTGAATCTCAGCCAGCCTCCCAGGGTCACCCGAACCTCCTCCGCTTACGCCGCCCTCGAGTACCTCAATGAGAAGAAGTTCGACATGGTCATCACCACCCCGCACCTGGAGGAAATGGACGCCTATTCCCTGGGCCGGGCCATCAAGAAAGTGAAGCCCGAGCTTCCTGTCATTCTCCTGGCTCAGACCCTGCGAGGGCTGCCCCCCCAGACGGAGGACAAGAACAACCGGGGCATCGACAAGGTCTTTATCTGGTCCGGGGTCCCTGATTTCCTGCTGGCCCTGGTCAAGAATGCAGAGGACCGGCTCAATGTGGATTTTGACACCCGGAAAGCCAATGTGCGGGTCCTGCTCCTCGTGGAGGATTCCCCTCTTTACTATTCCTCTTTTCTCCCCCTGATCTACCAGGAAGTCGTGAAGCAGACCCAGGCCGTGCTGGAGGTGGGCCTCAACGAGGAACACCGTCTTCTCACCATGCGGGCAAGGCCCAAGATTCTTCTGGCCGTGAACTACGAAGAAGCCATGGAACTCTACGAAAAGTACCGGCCCTACGTCTTCGGGGTCATGTCCGACTCCCGCCTGCCCAGGGGTGGGAAACTGGATGATGAGGCCGGCTTCTCCCTTCTCTCCCAGATCCGGAACGATATCCCGGATCTTCCCCTGCTCCTGATGAGTTCGGACTCAGGGAACCGGGAAAAAGCGAAAAAGATACCGGCTGTGTTCCTCGACAAGAACGCGCCCAATCTCCTTTCCGAGGTCCACGACTTCTTCATGAATCACCTCGGTTTCGGCGAGTTTGTCTTCCGCATGCCCGACGGCCAGGAGGTGGATCGCGCCTCCACCCTGCGGGAACTGGAAGAGAAGGTGGCCCGCATCCCCGAAGAGTCTCTCTGGTACCACGCCCGGCGCAACCACTTCTCGAACTGGCTCATGGCCCGGTCCGAAATCGGCCTGGCTTCGGCCTTCCGGAAAGTCCAGGCCTCGGAGTTCTCCAACACCGAAGAAATGCGCGAATACATTGTTTCCAGCCTTCAGGGGCTGCGACGGTGGCGTCAGAAAGGGGTGGTGGCTCATTTCAACCCTTCCTCCTTTGACCCGAACGTGAGCGACTTTGTCAAGATCGGTCAGGGTTCCCTGGGAGGGAAGGCGAGGAGCCTGGCCTTCATGTCGGCTCTTCTTCAGGAAGACCCGACCCTCTATGAAAAGTACAAGGACATCAATATTGAAATCCCCAAGACCCTGGTCATCAGCACCGACGGGTTCGAGTCCTTTATTTCCAACAACCATCTCCGCCATTTTGCCCTTGAGGACGTCCCGGACCAGGACATTGCAGAGGCCTTTCTGAAAGCGGAAATGCCTGAATGGCTCGTCCAGGAGCTTGCCTTTTATCTGTCCCAGGTCAAATACCCTCTTTCCATTCGCTCCTCCAGTTCCCTTGAGGATGCCCAGTTTCAGCCCTATGCCGGGCTGTACCAGACCTACATGATTCCCAACAACCATCCTGACCCCTCGATCCGGCTCAACCACCTGCTCAAGGCTGTCAAGCTGGTCTATGCCTCCACCTATTATGAGAGCCCCAAGGCCTTTGCCAGGCACACCTCCAACCGGCCCCAGGAGGAATCCATGGCGGTCATTGTGCAGAAGCTCACGGGCGAGGAGTATGGGGATTACTACTATCCTGCCGTCTCCGGGGTGGGCCAGTCCCACAACTTCTATCCCATCCCGCCCATGAAGCGGGAAGACGGCATTGCCTACATCGCCCTGGGGCTGGGGAAGACCGTGGTGGAAGGAGAAAGGGCCTTGCGCTTTTCTCCCAAACACCCCACCTCCATGCCCCAGTTTTCAACCGTGGAGGACATCCTCTCCAATGCACAGCGCTATTTCTACGCCTTGAAGATCAGGAGTTATCCGGAGGAGTTGAGCTTTCACAGGTACTCCAACCTGGAACGCAGAGAAGTGGATGAGGCGGAGGACGATTTCCCTGTGAGAGCGCTGGCCAGCACTTACATTCCCGAGGAACACCGAATCCGGGATTCGGGTTACCTGAAGGGCCCCAAGATCCTGACCTTTGCCCAGATCCTCAAGTACGGTGTTTTCCCGCTTCCCTCTTTATTGAGCGACTTTCTGGATCTTGGACGCAGGGCCATGGGCTGTCCCGTTGAGATCGAGTTCTCGGCGACCCTGAGCCCCGATGAAAAGCAAAAATCGACCTTCTTCTTCCTCCAGATGAGGCCCATGGTCGCGGACCTGGAGTCCTTTGAAGTGAAAATCACCCCCCAGGATGTGGAAAAGGCCTTTTGTTATTCCACCCAGGCCCTGGGAAACGGCAGGAACAACGACATCGCCGACATCGTCTATGTCAAACCGGAGGACTTCAAGCCCGAGTCCACCGTGGCGATTGCCAAGGAAATCAGCCGCCTCAACGGCGAGTTGCTCAAAGAGAAACGGCCCTACTTGCTCGTGGGACCGGGACGGTGGGGCAGCGCGGACCGGTGGCTCGGCATTCCGGTTCAGTGGCACGACATCTCGGGCGTGGGCGCGATCATTGAGTTGAGGAATGCTCTGCTCAAGGCGGATGCCTCCCAGGGAACCCATTTTTTCCAGAACATCACCTCCCTGGGGATTCACTACGTGACCGTCAGCGAAGGCACGGAAGCCCGCTTGGACTGGGAATGGATTCGATCTCTTCCCTCGGTTCGAGAAACTCGCTTCTTGCGTCACGTAAGATTGGAAAAGCCTTTTTTGTTGAAGATCGACGGCAAGACATCCCAATGCGTGATGATTGCCGCGTGAAAATAAGAGGGTTCTATTTTTTATTGACTGCCAATCAACGGGAGGAAAGCTATGACAGACATTTTGAAAACGATTAAAGCGCGCGATCCCAATGAAAAGGAGTTCCATCAGGCGGTGGAAGAAGTGGTGGAATCCGTGAAGCCTGTCCTGGATCGCAACCCG
>Ga0101944_10002240_pt2 | contig 13177 bp, 15 predicted proteins | sample DewCreD2012metaG_FD_75245 | JGI IMG/M metagenome (GOLD analysis project Ga0101944, IMG submission 75245) | Hot spring sediment bacterial and archeal communities from British Columbia, Canada, to study Microbial Dark Matter (Phase II) - Dewar... ... | reverse complement strand
CATTGGCAAACAGAATGTAGGCCATGGTCAGGAACGTGGCGACGGCGCCGCGCGCCTCGGTGGCGGTGTTTGTTCCGCGTTCGCGAAGATGAAACCATCGTTCAAGCATGGCGCGAGCCCTCCCATCGCCTTCGTTCTCGTCGTCGTCGTCGTCCTCGTTCGCGTCTTCGTCCCAAACCTTCGAACCAAGCCTACGCCCTTCCCCCCCACCCCGGCAAGCCCCGGATGAACGGGCGCGCCTTGCGGCGGGTGTGTGGATCGGGGGTTGTGTCGCAGGGCGGAGAGGCGTAGGGTAAAGGGTATCGGACGTTTGCGGGAGAGCCAAACATGAACTCGATCATCGCCGTTTATCCGGGCAGTTTCGACATGCCGACCAACGGGCATCTGAATCTGATCCAACGCGCGGCGCGGCTGTTTCCGCGGCTGGTCGTCGCGGTAGCCAACAACACGCGCAAGAAGCCGATGCTGAGCGTCGAGGAGCGGGTTGATCTGCTGCGCCAGATCACGCGGCCGCTCAGCAACGTCAGCGTGGATTGTTTTGAGGGCCTGACCGTCGATTTCGCCCGTCGAATCGGCGCGGGGGTATTAATCCGCGGCCTGCGCGCTGTGTCGGATTTTGAATACGAGTTGCAGATGGCGCTGCTCAACCAGCAGATGGCGCCCGAGATCGAGACGATCTATCTGGCGCCGACGACGGAGAACACGTTTCTGAGTTCGAGCCTGTTGCGCGAGATCATGATCCACGGCGGCGACGTGACGCCGTTTATCCCGCCCGAAGTGGACCGGTTTCTGCGCGACAAGATGACCAACCACGGCTGGCGCGTCCAACCCGGATGAGTTCCCAAGCTGTTCACTTTGGCGTGTCAGTAGGTCCCGGTCCCGGCCGTGCGCGAAGCGATTTGGAGTGCGGCGGCAAGGGCGGTTTCGCGACGCCGCTTTGTCGCCCCGTCGGGCCTGTTTGAGGAGCGGACAAATTCCCCGGCGACGACGTTGATCTTCGATCCCAAATCCCGCAGTTGAAGCCCGCGGAACACGCGAAATGCGCGGAAAGGACGGGATTTTATCCCGAATAACATCTCAACTAATGGTTGAGAGTCAGACATCAGACTTCCTTTCCTTCGTTTCCGTGTGTGCCGAGTGTATCGTGGGCCTCAACTGCCGGATTCAGGAGAATGAGCAGGCGATGACCGTCCAAGGCGGCGGCTCGAAACCGCCCTCGCCGCCGAACTCCCAATCGCTGGCGCACGTCCCACTCATGTGGGCTGCTCCAACCATCCGAGTTGTGGGTAGTGACAAGTCCGGCGGCCGGGACTCAAAATCACGGGCCGTTTATCTTGGAGTCCCGTTCTCGGCGTCCGCCATCAGCGCCTTCTTGATGGCGGCGGCCGACTGGGCGACGCGCGGACCGGGCATCAGGACGTAGTCCTCGGTGACGAAACGGATTGCGTTTTTCTGAACGGCCGGGATCGACGGCAGGATGGACCACTCGGCGCGCAGAGCGGCGGCGCGCGCCGCGTCAAGCCGCTCACTGGGGCGCAGCTCAATAATCAGATCGGGCCGGCGCGCCAGCAAGGCCTCCTTCGAGGCTTGAAAATACAGTTGCGTCGTGTCGCCGAAGACATTGTTCCCGCCCACCAAAGCCAGCAACTCATCCAGAAATGCGCCGCGCCCCACCGTATAGAGCGCGCCCAGCGAGCCTTCGGTCCGCATGACGGTCAGAAAGACGCGGGGGCGCTGTTCTTCCGGAATTGTGGAACGCAGCGCTTCGAGATCGCGGTCGATCGCCTGGCACAGCGAGGTGGCGCGGTCCTCGACGTTCAAGGCGCGCCCCAGGTTCATCAGTTCCTGCTTGAGCGTCGCGAGCGTGTTGATATCGACGCTCAGGACCCGGATCGCCCGCTGTTCACAGAACTTCACAACCTTTTCATGCGCCCCCTGAATAATGACGAGGTCAGGTTTCAGGCCGGCAATGACCTCGAAGTTGGGATCGACCCAACCTCCACACTTGGGCTTGGCGACGGCCTCGGGCGGATACAGGCAGAACGTGGTCACGCCGACGACACGGTCGCCGCAGCCCAGGGCGAACACGCATTCGGTGATGCTGGGCGCCATGGTGATGATCCGCTGCGGCGCGGAGCCGGAATCGCTTGCCGGAGCGGCCAAAAACTGAGAATTCATGAATGTCAGCAAAAATGCAGTGAGGAGCGGGATTCGTCCCAAGCGATCCCGGCAGCATGCATCAAAACGCATAAAGATCGGCTCCCATCTCAGCGAAATGCTTCAGACCCTCTGTCCAAAACTTCTGTGCGTTTCGCGTAGATGTATTGCGAGTTGGCGCCGGACGAGAATCATGAAGTACGAAGGGAATGTCGAATATCGAACAAGGAATGTCCAAGGAAGAGGGACCTGGGAATTGGGAGTTCCTTGTTCGATATTCGACATTTCCTTCACACGTTTTTGTCCCCAGGTTCGAGACTTTGTTTGCGGCCATGAGCCGCCTTGGATTGAACGTCGCCGCGGAAGAAGCGAAGCAGAATATTGGCATCCACGAACACCGGCTTCACAGGCGCTCTCCCTTCAAGTGCCGCGCGATGCCCCTGGCCATACGCGCCTTCTCCTCTTCCCTGGGAAGCGCCCTGCCAAAGGCTCCCCGGAGCTCAAAAAAGTCCGCAATGCGACGAATGACAATCGAATCATCGTGTTGTTCAATGGACAAGCGGTCAAGAGGGCTGATACCCAAGGCCTTGCGGATTTGGATCGGCAAAGTGACCTGTCCTTTGGCTGAAACTGCGGCGAACGGCATGGCTGAATTCCTCCTGTGATCATCATGTCGGAGTGATCGTGATCTATTGGACGCGGCGCTGCAAGTGCGAATATCGCTCCGGGTGTTTGGGCGTGACTCGGGGGCCGTCGCGCTGTGATAATCGCCAGCGATGGGCGCCATCTACCGCATCCTGGCCAATAAATACCGGGTCTTCGACAACAGCGTCAAGACCGTCGGGCGGCACGTGTTTATTCATATTTTTCTGGCGCTGGCCATCTTGGTGTTTGTGTGGGCGGGCGGATTGTTTATTTTCCGCTGGATGTTCCTGTTTCTCAAGCAACAGGAGCCTTTCGGCCTGCCATTGATCAACCGCCTGATGAGCATGGTGCTGGTGGCGTTTTTCTTCATGCTGGTGTTCAGCAACCTGATCATCACGCTTTCGACGACGTATGTGTCGCGCGAGGTCGAATACTTCATGTCGCTGCCGCTGTCGATGAGCCAGATTTACTGGGCCAAGTTTATCGAGACGACGATCTATTCATCGTGGGCGTTCGGCGTGATGGCGATGCCGGTTTTTGTCGCCTATGGCCAGGCGCTCGAGGCGGGCCTGACGTTCTTTCCCGCGCTGCTGTTGCTGCTGCTGCCGTTCACAGTGATTCCGGCGGCGATCGGGGCCTTGATCACGATGCTGGTGGCGGCGTTTGTCCCGGCGCGGCGCGCCCGGACGCTGGCGCTGGCGCTGGGCGCCATTTCGATCGCGGTGACAGTGGTCATGATCCGTCTGATGGGCGGCCGGGCGATGCGGCTGGGAGGCGTGGACAACGACTTCGGTTCGGTGATGGCGATGCTGAGCTTTGGGGCGCGTCCGTATCTGCCGAACGTGTGGATCGTGCGGGGGATGCTGGCGGCGGCCAACGGGCAGTGGCGCGACTACGCCTACTGGCTGGCGATGCTTTCGAGCACGGCGTTGATGGTGGGCCAGGTGTGCGCGTGGCTGGCGCCGCTGCTGTATTATCGCGGCTGGGCGATGGCGCGCGATTCGGGCTCGCTGGGGCGCGTCGGGCCCCGCGGATCGGTCTTTGATCGGCTGGACCGCTGGCTGCGGCCCCTGCCGCCCCATGCGCGGGCGTTGATCGGCAAGGACGCCCGGGTGTTCTGGCGCGACCCGGTGCAGTGGTCGCAGTTGCTGATCCTGTGCGGGTTGCTGGTGATTTACGTGGCCAACATCCGGACGGTGGTTCCCAGCCGCGATGGCGACCTGCTGTTGACAACCTACTGGAAGGCGCGCATCTCGTTCTTCAACATGGGGGCGGCCTGCTTCATTCTGTCGATCCTCTCGACGCGATTCATGTATCCAATGCTGAGCCTGGAGGGGCGGCAGGCATGGATCGTCAGTCTGGCGCCCATGAAGCGCGAGGCCCTGGTCTGGCAGAAATACTGGTTCTGCTGGGCGGGCGCGGCGCTGTTGACCGAAGCGATCGTCGTCTTTTCATGTCTGGTGATGAGCGTCGAACGCGACGTGTTTGCGCTGTCCATGGTCACGATCCTGGTTCTGTCGTTCGGGCTGACCAGCCTGGCCATCGGTCTCGGGGCGATGACGCCGAACTTTCGCGAGGACAATCCCGCGCGCATCGCCAACGGCCTGGGCGGCACCGTCAACGTGATTCTGAGCCTGATCTATGTGGGCGTCGTGCTGGGGCTGGAGGCGGCCATCTATCTGTCGCATCAGACGGCGCACCACTTCAACGCGGGTCGCGCGGGCGTTCCTGCGGCGTTTCTGGTCGTGGCGCTGATTGTGGTAAACGTGGTGGTTATTGTCGCGCCGATGTATCTGGGACTGCGGCGCTGGCGCCAGCTGGAGTTTTGACGGCGGCGCCCTCCCGCTCCGCCCTTGCGCGCGCCAGTCCGCGCCGGTCTGGTCCGTGTCCTTCCGTGTGAGTCCGTGTCCATGTTGACGCTTCTTGGAATGAACCTGATCGAGATGACCGCCGAAGTCCAGCGGGCGGGTTTTGCGGCGTTTCGCGCCAAACAGTTGTTTCACTGGCTGTATCAGAAGGGCGCCGCTTCATTTGAGGAGATGGCCAATCTGCCCTCCGACTTCCGCGGCTGGCTGCGGGACCATGCGCGCGTGGGCGGCGTCGAGGCCGCCGAGACCCGGGCGGCGCCGGACGGAACGATGAAGATTCTCTGGCGGCTGGCCGACGGCGAACATGTCGAGGGCGTTCTGATGCCCGAGGACGAACGCTGGACGCTGTGCGTGTCGTCGCAGGTGGGCTGCCCGCTGGGCTGCCGGTTCTGCGTGACGGGCAGCGGCGGCATCCGGCGCGACTGCGCGGCCAACGAGATCATCGGCCAGGTCCTCCGGGCGCGGGCGATTCTTGGGGGACGCGGCCAGACGCTGACCAATCTGGTCTTCATGGGCATGGGCGAGCCGCTGCTGAATCTGGACGCGGTGATCCGGGCGCTGCGCCTGCTGATTTCGCCGCAGGCGTTGAAAATCTCGTCGCGGCGCATCACGGTCTCGACCGCCGGAATCATCGAAGGCATCCGGCGCCTGAGCGAGGCGCGGCTCAATGTCAAACTCGCCGTCTCGCTCAACGCCACGGACGATGGGTTGCGACGCAAACTGATGCCCATCGCGAAAAGCAATCCGCTGCCCGAGTTGCTCGAGGCGTGCCGTCAGTTTCAGACCCAGAGCCCCAACCGGCACCGCGTGACCTTTGAATATGTGTTGCTCGACGGCGTGAATGATTCACTCGATCATGCGCGCGCGCTGTCCCGGCTGGTCAGCGCCGTGCCGTGCAAGATCAACCTGATTCCGTTTAATCCCGACGCGCGGCTGCCGTATGGCCGTCCGCCGCAGGCGCGCGTCGAGGCGTTCCGTGACCTGCTGCTGGAGAAGAGCTTCACCGTCGCCATTCGCTACAGCAAGGGCCTCGAAGTCTCCGCCGCCTGCGGACAGCTGGCGCTGCGCGGCCGGCAGGATGCGGCGGGGGGACAGAATGCGTGACAAAGAGACCCACAGATGGCAAGGCCGTCCCACAGATGAAAAGGACCATAGATGACAACAGCGGGACAGAAGAACTAATTGGCGGGCTCTTCGAGGTCCAGAACCAAGTCGGTTTAGGCCGCCGCGAAGAGGCTTACCATCAAGCCTACATCAGGTGGCTGACCCAACAGCGTGTCGCATGTCACAGCAAACCACCTCATCAGTTAAAGATTGGCTCAGAGGTCGCCTATATACTCTATCCCGACTTTGTGACCGCACATGGCATTGTGATCGAACTGAAGTCGCTGCAGCGACAGTTCCGCGACGAGGAACGCGTCCAGATATTTGACTATCTGAAGTGTTCCGCAAATCGGCTCGGACTGTTGGTGAACATGGGACTGGACCGAGTTCACGTTGAGAGGATTGTCTATGATCGGCCGGACTATGTGATGGAGGAGAATTGGGATTGTTGGACAGATCGCATCACGGGTCAGGACAGAGACATCGGCATCCGAGCCCGTCAGGCGGTCCAGCAGGTGTTCAGCCATCATGGAGTCGGATATGGAACTGAGGTGACCAGCCATCTCCTGCGGTGTTCTGTGCGTCAATGTGGCTTGACGGTGCGCGAGTCGCCCGTGGCGGTTGCGCGATTCCATGGCGTGGAGGTGGACAACTCGCCGCTTGACTGCTGGTTGCTCAGCGAACGCCTTGTTTTCGTCTTTACGGCTCTCTTCGATCGCAATGACTTCAATGTGAGTCGCGGCCTTTCGTATATGAAGACGTTAGGACTGGAATGGGGAATAGCCGTCAATTTCGGCAAACGAGCCCTCAGCATCAATGGTCTTTGCCATTCTCCCAAGATGCGTGCATAGTGAGCGCTATGTCCGACAGACGTCAATCACCCTGAGGTCCGAATGGCCCGGACCAAACCGCCAGCCGCTCAAGGCGGCTCCCCCAAAAATCGTGTGTCCTGAACGCCGTGACGGGATGTGATGCTTTCCAGCCGGTTGTTCATCTGTGGGACGGCCCTGCCATCTGTGGGATTATTCCTACTGGCTGCATCCTCCACAGGAGACCGCCTCTTCGATCCAGGCGTAGTAGTTGGCGATCAGGCGCGGGGTCATTTTGGAGATGGGGCCGGCCGAGGCCGACAGGATGAGCCGGCGTTTGCCGCTGTCGAGGATTTCGCGCACCCGGGCGCGGATTTGTCGCGGCTCGAGGGTTTCCAGTTCGTTGAATTCGAGGTTGCCCACGAGCGTGAGGCGGTCGCCGGCGATGGCGCGGGCCTCGGCGATCGTGAGGTCGCCGCCGCGGCCGGCCTCCTCGACCGGATCGGTGGATTCGAAGCCGGCCCGGATCATCTCGGGCAGCGCGTTGCGGACGAAGCCGTGGCAATGGCAGTTGCAGGGAATGCCATGTTCTTTGAGGAAGGCGACGATGCGACCGTCATAGGGCGTGACGAACTCGGCAAAGGCGTCGGGCGACATCATCGGGGGCGTGCACTGTTCGCAGCCGCCCATGTTGGCGATGGTGTCGAGGGGGCGCTGGCAGACCACGCGCAGGCACGCGAGGATGCGTTCCGTGACCTCCTCGATGCTTTCGAGCAGCAGGTTGCGCTCCAACGCGGACCAGGCCAGCGCCTGCTGGTAGGACATGCAGGCTGTCACGACGACCCACGGCGATGAAATCCCCAGACACGTCACCCCCCGGTCCCCCAGCGTGCGCAGGCTTCGCTCATAGCCGTCGTAGCTGACGGGCGAAACCTCAAAGGGAACACTGCGCAGTTTCTCGAAGTCTTCGATCGTCTCCACGAACTCTTTGACGCGCCAGGTCGTTTCGATGCCGCGACGCTGTTCATCCACGCCCACCAACTCGCCCTTGGGCGTCTGGATGCGGGTGATCGTGCGGCGCGTGTCGGCATCGACCTGCTGGGAATCGTGCCGGATGTATCGGCTGGGGATGGCCATGAGGCGGTTAAAATGACCGCCCGGGCTCCATGCGCCGCGCGTGTCGCAATGGTGGCGGGCAAACTCCCACAGCGCGGCGTAGTCAGGTTCGGCGCGCCACCCTTGAGCGAAATCGTCCGCCGCCGGCAGGGGATGCTCGAAGCTGAAGCCCTCACGCAGCCAGATTGGAACGTGGTCCACGGGCGCGCCTACAGTGGCCGCCCACATTCGTTCTTTGCCGGTCATGGAATTACCTCCGAAGTGAGAAACGGACGCTTGCAACAGGACAACTGCGATTCCCATCGCTGGCAACGCCGTCCCACAGATGACAGACGTTTGGGTCATTGGATATCCGCAAGACGGCCTTGCCATCTGTGGGATATCCCATCGCGCCTCACGCGAGGTCGCGGATCATGGCGATTTCATCGCACCCGGGGAACTTGACGCAGTTAACGCACTCGGCCCAGACCGAATGCGGCAGCGTCGCCTTGTCCACAATACGAAAGCCCATCTTCTCAAAGAAATCCGGCACATAGGTCAGGCAAAAGACCTGCGGCAGATGCAGCGCGCGCGCGTCGTTGAGCGCCGCCTCGACCAGGACGCGACCCAAGCCGCGCCCCTGATAGGCTTCATCGACGGCCAGCGATTTGACCTCGCCCAGATTCTCCCAGACCACGTGCAGGGCAACGCATCCCACCACCTTGTCGCCATCAAGGCACACATAGTAGTCGCGGACGTTCTGATACATCGCATTGAGCGAACGCGACAGCATCCGCTTCTGCTCGGCAAAGCGATCGATCAGTTCCTTCATGCGGACGATGTGTTCGACGCGGGCTTTCTGAGCTTGCATGTCAGGACTCCTGGTGGGAATTGCCGTTCACGCCCCGTATCTCGCGCGCCAGCTGGCGGGCGGTCCGGGAGGTGCGGAAATAAATGACAAAGGCCACGACAAAGACGACCATCCCGGCCAGGCCCATGGCCGTCTTGTAGTCCTCGCCTTTGATCAGACCGCTGCCCCACAGGGCAAAAAAGACCGTCATCGGAAAGTGACCGATCAGCGAGGCCCAGAAAAACGGCCAGCCTCGAATGGCGCTGGCGCCGGCCAGGCAGTTGGTGACGAAGTTGTTGCCGATGGGACACAGCCGCACCAGCAGCATGATCCGAAATCCCTCGTCGCGCAGGTGGCGTTCCAGACGATGGAATCGCCGGCCGAACTTGCGATCCACCCATTCGCGCCCCATCCACTGCGCGAACCAGAAGCAGGCCATCGACCCGGTCATTGTCGCCGCGTGGCCCCAGACGGTCCCCATCGTGAAACCAAAAAGGGCGCCGCCCAGCCACGAATACCAGATGCGCGGGAATCCGGCGGCGACGATCGGGGTCCCGGCCGCGACATAGATCGCCGGCAACCAGGCGCCCATGCTTTCCTGCAACTGTTGCCGCCACTCCGGCGTCTCAAAAAACTCCCGCCACGGCGTAAGCCTCACGGCCAGAACACACGCGCCGATGACGACCATCAAAACGACCACCTTGACGGCCGCCCCCCACCCGACCGCAGGCTCGGACTCCGGCATAAAGGTCTTGGGCTGCGTCGTGTCGGCCACGCCTAGAGAATCCCCTTGGTGGACGCGACGCCCTGGATGCGGGGATTGAGGGCGACGGCGCCCCGCAGGGCCCGGCCCAGCGCCTTGAACAGCGCCTCGGCGCAGTGATGCAGATTGCCCCCGGCCTCGATCCGGAAGTGGGCCGTCAGCGCCGCGTTGACGACAAAGGCGCGCAGAAACTCTTCAATCAACTCGACGTCGAAGTCGCCGACCTTGGTCTTGGGAAGGCCGCCGCGAAAGACGAAGAACGGACGGCTGCACACATCCAGCGAGACGAAGCCCAGCGCCTCCTCCATGGGAACGAAGGCCTCGCCGTATCGCTCGATGCCCGTCTTATCGCCGACCGCCTTGTGGAAGGCCAGGCCCAGGCAGATGCCGGCGTCCTCGACCGTGTGGTGCGCGTCGATCTCCAGATCGCCCCGGCCCGACAGCGTCAGATCAAACAGCGCCTGGCGCGTCATCAGGTCGAGCATGTGTTCGAGGAACGGCACGCCGATCTTGCCTTCGAAACGGCCGGCGCCGTCCAGATTCAGCGTGACGCGCAACTGCGTCTCCTTGGTGTCGCGCTGGATTTCGGCGGTTCGCAAGGGCATGGGAGGCTCCGACGGAATTGACTGGGAGAAATGGGCCAAAGGGTTCGATGCCTAGCTCGTGGAAGGCGCGGTATGGGCGTATAGTTCAACGTCGCGAATTTCGGTGATGGCGTTTTTTTCGTCCACGAAGACCAGGCGTGGCTTGTGGCGACGGGCTTCCTCGGCCGTCATGTCGGTATAGGCGAAGATGATGATCAAGTCGCCCGCGCCGATCTTCAGGGCCGCGGCTCCATTCATGCAGATCACGCCCGAACCACGGGGGCCGGCGATGACATAGGTGGAAAGGCGCTCGCCGTTGCTGATGTCCGAGACCTCGATGCGCTCGTAGGGAATCAATCCCGCAGCGTCCATCAAGTCCTCGTCCAAGGTCAGGCTGCCGATGTAATGCACGTCCGCCTGCGTGACGGTGGCCCGGTGGATTTTCGATTTGAGCAGAGTGACAGTGGGCATCTCTGGTATCTTTTTTCTCCTTGCCAGCTCCGTTCTGCGACGCTCCGCAAGAGATCCGTGCCGGCTGAACGAAAGAAATTACGCGCCCGCCGCGCCGCGGTCCAGCGGTTTTTCCGCCGCGCGCCAACGCCGGGGCGGCGTCACACATCACGCTGGTTGGGGTCTAATGCGTCGCGCAGGCCATCGCCCAGGAAGTTGAATCCCAGCATTAGCAGACTGATGAGGGCGGCGGGAAACAGAAACAGATGGGGATAGTCGCCCAGCGCGCCATAGCCCTGGGCCACCAGCGTGCCCAGGCTGGCCCGCGGCGCCGAAACGCCCAGACCGATCAGGCTCAGAAACGCCTCGACAAAGATCGCCTCGGGAATGGTCAGCGTCAGGGTGACGATGATCGGCCCGGCGGTGTTGGGCAGAATGTGGCGCCACAGAATGCGCGCCGGACTGACGCCGAGGCCGCGCGCGGCCATTACGTAGTCGTTCTCCTTCACCGACAGGGTCTGCCCCCGGACGATGCGAGCCATCTTCAGCCAGAACGTCAGGCCCAAGGCCAGCAGGATGGTGGTCAGCCCCGGTTCGAGCACGACCATCAGCAGGATGACCATGAGCAGAAGCGGCACGCCATAGATGACCTCGACCAGCCGCATCAGGATCGCGTCGGTCCGCCCGCCCGCATATCCGGAGATGCCGCCATAGGTCACGCCGATGCACAAGGAGATCAGACTGGCCGCAACGCCAACGACGAGCGAGATGCGCGCTCCGTGCAGACAGCGCGTCAGCAGGTCGCGGCCCAGTTCGTCGGTCCCGAACCAGTGAACGCGGCTGGGCCGCTGATACTGTCCGGGACGGCCGGGAGCGCCATAGTCGATCTGGTCGTATGGGTATGCCAGCAGCCCGGGGCCAACGATCGAAGCCAGCCCCAGCGCGACGACCACGATCAGACCGGCCATCGCCAGGCGATGACGACGCAGCCGCCGCCACGCCTGCGCGCCCGGCGAACGGGCCGGCGCGGCGCCCAAACCCGCTTCGGCAATATCGAAGCCGGTCATGAGCGCCCCTCGCGCGAGTTCTCATTGGGCGGGGCGCCGAGCGGCTCGCCCAATGGCAGGGATGCCAGCCAGTCGCGGTCAACCACGCGCAGGCGGCGCCGATTCAGGCCGCTGGCTTCATAGGCCTCGGGCGTCACGATGTGCCGGCGGCGTCCGCGTTCAATCACATAGAGCGCCTGTTCGCTCCGGGCGCGGACGATCCATCCCTCATGGCGGGGATCGATCCATCGCGCCGCCTCGCGCATCTGAAAGGCGAACTCGCGCAACGCCGCGGCGGCGGTCTTGTGATAGCGCAGATTGTCCCCCAGCTCGACCAACGCCAGCAAGGCCGCGCACAGCGCCGCCCGCATTCCCGTGGCCACGTTCCGGAGATCGAAGAGCGCGCGCAGACGTCCGACCTCGGCTTCATCCAAAACTGCGCGCCGCTCCGCCTCCGCTCGCGCTTGAAGTTCTTCCGGGGTCTGCGGCGAGGAGCGCGACGCTCCGGCCCGATCGCCTTCGGGCGCCGCCGCGACCGGCGCGCGCGGCTCGCACAGGTCCATCACGCCTGCCTGACTGCCCCACTCCCGGCCGCACTGGCTGCACCGCGCGCCGCCGTCTTTGCCATCGAGAGCGCTCCGGCACACGGGGCAGCGCAGTTTGGCCTTTAGCCACGCGTCCGCCCCGGCGGGCATCGAATGGCCCGCGGGGGGCGGCGTTATCAGGCGGCGAAGCAGCGCATCCTGCGCTTGGGAAGGCGGCATGAGGGATCGGCTGGATGGGTCCGATGTTTGGGCTTGCGGCGTTCGGGCCACAGCCTGCGTCCGGCGCCACAGAACCAGGGCGCCGACCCCTTCGCGCGCGAGGCCTTCGGGCCGGATGGCCTGCGCGAGCCACCCGCGGACACGGTCGAAGTCCTTTTCCGAATCATCGGGCGCGCCACGGACGCGGAACTGGCGGGACACCGTGACGCCCGGCCCCAGCAGGCGCGGGAAGTCGCGCAGGGTCCACCAGTTGCGTTCGAAGTGCGGCTTGTCGGGATCGCGCAGACGCAGGCGCAGCCAGCGTTCGACGGGTCCTCGGGCGCACTCCTGCGTCGTGATGATGACGGCCGCCCGCGCCACCCGCAGCAATTCGGCCATCGCAGCGAACGGGTCCTCGAGGTGCTCGATCACCTCGCTGCACACGACCAGATCAAACGACCGGTCTTCGAGGGGCAGCCGCGCCGCGTCGCACGAGAACGTCGGCACGCCAAAGAACTCGCGGCCGCGCCGGCACGCTTCGCGCGACAGATCGCAGGCGGCCACCCGCGCGCCGAACTGCTCGTGGACCAGGCGCGCCAGATAGGCTTCGCCGGCGCCAACGTCCAGGAACTCGTCAAACCGCTCGTCCGCCAGGACGGTCAGGATGCGCGCCACCCGCGCGAGCCGTTGCGCATGGCCCGGCTCAGAGCGCGGATCGCCAAAGCCAAAGACCGGCTCATGGGCCCGGTAGCCGCCGCCCGGCGCGCGCATGGAATAGACGGAATCGAGCCACTGGCGGGTGGACCGCGTCGTGGCGCTGGCGATGACGGAAGTTTCGGGCATAACACACTGATCCCGCGACGCGCGGGCCGGCTGGCGCCCTCCGACATATTGGGCATTGCAAACGGCGGCGAGCGTAAGGACGCATGGCTGAAGAGTCAAACCTATTTCCAAATGCCATCGGGAAGGCTTGATTCGCCACCGCCGCCGGGTATGATTGGCGCCCTTTGATAATCGCAGACGGAGGCCGTATGGGCATTCAGCGGTGGTTGTTGAGCGGTAA
>Ga0101944_10006043_pt1 | contig 13180 bp, 13 predicted proteins | sample DewCreD2012metaG_FD_75245 | JGI IMG/M metagenome (GOLD analysis project Ga0101944, IMG submission 75245) | Hot spring sediment bacterial and archeal communities from British Columbia, Canada, to study Microbial Dark Matter (Phase II) - Dewar... ... | reverse complement strand
CCCCGCAAGCCGCGCCGAAGCCGGCGGAAACAACGGCGCCCTCTCAGCCGACACCCCCTCCTGCACCTGCTGCGGTAGGGCCTTCAAAACCGCCCGAAGCCCAGACCACACCCCCACCTCCCGCCCCCCCGATGGTCGCAAAGGCGGAAACGCCATCCCAGCCTATGCAGCCGTCGGTTAAGGTTGAAACTCCGGCACCACCCGCGCAGCCGCCCGTCAAGAGCCAGCCCGAGTCCCCTCCTCCGCCACCTGCGCCGCCTGCTGTGAAGAGCGAACCCAACGCTTCTCCTGCAGCAGTTCAACCACCGGCGGTTCCCAAGAAGGCGGAGCCCTCCCAACCTGCTCCGCAGCAAAAGCAGATTGCGGCTTCCCAACCCGCTGCATCCATGAGCGGAAGCGGAGGGTCCTATCCCTATTCCGTTTACCTTGGATCTCTTCAGAGCATGGAGTACGTCAAGAGAGCCATGACGGAATATGAAAGCCAGGGCTTTCGGACTTACTGGTCCAAGGTCGAGCTTGGAGCAAAGGGAACCTGGTACCGTGTTTTCACGGGTTATTTCCGGAGCGCTCAAGAGGCTGAGGCATTTATTCAGCAGAAGAAGATCAAAGACGGAGAGGTGAAGGAGACGAGATATTCCAACCTCATCGGGATCTTTGGAACGAAACAGGAAGGGGATGAAAAAGTTCTCGCTCTCACCAAGATGGGATTGAGCGCTTATGGAATCCCAGGTGCAGACGGCCAGGTCCGTGTTTACAGCGGAGCTTTTCTCACCAGGGAAGGCGCAGAGAAAAACCAGGCCGAACTCAACTCAAAAGGCATAAGAAACCAAGTGGCAGAGCGGTGAAACCCATTGGCCGCACCGCAATGGCCGATGGTCAATCCTTTGCTACCCTCCACAACCGGGCAATGCGGTCATCCGGCGTTTCCCATACTCTTTGGTGGAGCTCCCTCAACATCAGCGGATCATAAAGAATAATTCTCTTCTCCTTTGGACTCAAAGCCGGGGGCCCTTGGGAAAGTGCTTTTTCAAGAAGACCGGAACGGCCTGAAGCAATGGCCTGCGTGATGTTCCTCGGCTTGTTACGCAGCAGTGCGAGGTGAAGGGCATTCACCAGGGGATGAACAACGGCCTTTACAAAACCCCCCGCCTGGAGGGAGGAGGCGAAGTTCTGGGGTTCCGAGGCGAGGCTCCTTTCGAGGGATTGCAGTTCCGGGGGCTGGTTCACCTCTTCAGGGATGAGCAGGAGTCCGAGCCTTCGGAAGCTCCGGCCGACACTGGCTCGGCTCGACCACACGGACAGGGGGATGGACAGAATCAAGGGGATAAAGATGGGGGAGTTCCACCAGAAAAAGGAACGGTTAATGACAAAGAGCGCCGCTGCCCAGACGATGGCGAGGAGTGTTCCGAATCCGTGAAACCTTAAGGCTTCCAGCCATGGGGTTCCCAGGTCGCTTCTCTGTTGGGGTCCCCAGCCGACCTGTCGGCCCAGCAGCGTGATGAAGACGAACTTGCTGTGGAAGAGCATTCTCACCGGCGCAAAAAGGGCGGAAAGGAACACTTCGATCACCATGCTGAGAAAAAGTCTGACCCGACCGCCGTATTGGGCTGCCTGCCCCTTTTTCAAGAGGACGAGGAGCACGCTGAAAAGCTTGGGCATGAAAAGAATGACGGCGGTGGTTCCCAGTAGCGTGAGAGCCCACTGAGGATGCCACACCGGCCAGTCGGGAAAGAGGGCTCGGCCCTGCGGAAAATAGACCGGGGTGCGAAAGGCCTCGGTAATCGCCGCCACCGTGCTCAGGGTGATGAACACAAACCAGAGGAGGGAAGAGCCGTAGGACATGGCGCCGTGAAGGAACAGGGCTCGGTGGGCAGAAAGCAATCCCTTGGCAAAGGCGATGCGGATATGCTGGAGATTCCCCTGGCACCACCTCCGATCCCGCTTCAATTCTTCAAGCAGGGTGGGCGGAACTTCCTCGTAGCTGCCTCCCAGGTCATAGGCGAGCCAGACTTCCCATCCGCCCCGCCGCATGAAGGCCGCCTCCACAAAGTCATGGCTCATGATGAAGCCGCCTCGGGGAGGCTTGCCCGGCAGCTCCGGGAGCCCGCAGTGCTCCATGAAGGGCGCCACCCGAAGGATCGCGTTGTGACCCCAGAAGTGGGAGTCGCCGAGCTGAATGAAATGCAATCCCGCTGCAAACATGGAGCTGTACACGTGGTTGGCAAACTGCTGGGTGCGGGCGATCAGCGTTTCCCGGTTCACCGCGAGAGGGGCTGTCTGGAGGATGCCTACCTTGGGGTGGCGCTCCATGGCCTGGACCATGCGCACCAGGGTGTGTCCGGCCATGACACTGTCCGCGTCCAGGACGATCATATAGCGGTAGTTCTTGCCCCATCGCCTGCAGAAGTCGGCGATGTTGCCGCTCTTGCGCTTGAGGTTCACCCTTCTCCTGCGATAAAAAATCCTGTTGAAAGCGTGAAGGGAGCGGCAGGTTTCAGCCCAGGCAATTTCCTCCTCGACCCAATGATCCGGGTCGCTCGAGTCGCTGAGCACAAAGAAGTCGAAATGCTCGATCTGGCCCGTCTTCTCCAGAGACTGGTAAGTGGCCTTGATCCCGGCAAAGACCCGCTCTGCCTCCTCATTGGCGACAGGGATGAGAATCGCCGTGCGGGCGCCGCTTCCGTCCAGGGAAAGATCGCCTTCGATCCCCAGCGTGATGGAAAAGCGGTCAACGCGCCGCGCCAGGGTATAGAGTCCTGCCATGGCCTCCCAGAATCCAATGGAAATCCAGGCAAAGAGGGTGGCAAAAACGATCACAATGGCCAGTTCGATGCGGGTGGAGCCCCTGTGGGGCAAGATGTCGGCCATGTGGCTGCTTGCGATGACCGAGGTGATGAGGATCAGCGCCAGGAGGAGAATCCTTCTCAACTTCGCGGCGTGTTGCCAAGGTGTGTCGAGAGACTGGAGATTCATGAGCCTCGGCCCCATGTCCTTGTCAAAGAGGTTTTGATCATCTGAGCTTGCCGGGCACCATGGAACCCCGATTCAACGCGGGCATGGGCTGGATCTCTCCGCAAAGGCCTTGGATTCCGACGGGGGAAGGGATCTTGCGTTCCAGTGGACCGCGATCTTGCGCGTCGGGAAGAGGTTCTTCAGCCAAGAGCCTGTGCAGGGCCCGCCAGGATTCCGTGACGGGATGGGCTTCAGGAGAATGGTCCAGCCCGGCTCGGGCCTGTTTCAAAGCCTTGAGGGCCAGTTCCAGGTTTTCAGGGGAAGGCAGTCGCAGGCATTGCAGATACGCAAGGACACGCTGTTGGGCCTCGTGCCAGACCTCTTCACGAATGGGTGGAACACGGTTCATCGTTGACCCTCTACGGTTGGTAAGCGTAGGCCCATGTTTCAGTCAGAACATTGTCCCCAAGCTTGAGAAACGCCCGCAGTTCCAAGACCGTTCGCTTGGCGGCAGGAAGGACCTTTTCCAGAGATCCGGGATCCTCCAGGCTGATCTGAAAAACAAGCCTCCATCCTCCGGTGACGCTGTTCTTATGGAGTTGCTGCTCCACGAGTTTGGCTCTGGAGTCGACACTCACGACCGCTGTGAGCGGTTTGTCCGCAGCGAGGGACTCCACACGCTCTCCGGCAAAGTCAATGACGAACATTCTGGTCTTGTCGTTTCTGCCCTTGGCGATTCGGGTGGCCACCACTCGGCCTGCAGGCGGCCTGCCGGGTCCTGCGAAGTGCCAACTCATGCGGTAGGAAAACCAGATCGGCTGTCCTTTTTCCGGAAGGCGATCCGGGATCCAGAAGGCGATGATGTTGTCGTTGATCTCCTTGTCCGTCGGGATTTGGATCAACTCGACGCGCCCTTCGCCCCACTTGCCCACCGGGGTGATCCAGACGCTCGGCCGAGTTTCATAGCGTGCCTCCAGATCCTGGTAATGATCAAAATCAAGATCGCGCTGGATCAGGCCGAAGCCGACAGGATCCGGCGCCTGAAAGGAGGTCATGAGAAGAGATCGAGGATTGTATAAGGGTCTCCAGATCCATTCCCCGGAGCGGGTAGCGATGGACAGACCGTCTGAGTCGTGGATTTCCGGTCTGATGTCATCGATGGGTCGCTGGCTGACGTTCTCCCCGTAGAAAAACATGCTGGTGAGAGGCGCGATGCCCAGTTTCTCCACCTTTTTTCTCGGAAAGAGCCGGCTCGTTACATCGATCACCGTTTCCCTTCCCGGCGTGATGACAAAGCGGTAGGCACCGGTCAGGCTGGGTGAATCCAGGAGGGCGTAAACCGTGATCTTCTTGGCGCCGGCATCGGGTTTGACGATCCAGAAGTCCGTGAAAGAAGGGAATTCTTCCCCGGAAGGCAAGCCCGTGTCAATGGCCAGACCTCTGGCAGACAAGCCATAGCTCTGCTTCTTGGCCACCGCTCTGAAGTAGCTTGCCCCCAGGAAGACGGCCACCTCGTCCCTGTAGGTGTCCACGTTGATAGGGTAGTGAATGCGAAACCCGGCAAAACCCAGGTTGGGAGGGACTCGATCTTTGAAGTCGTTCTTCCCGTAATTGAATAGATTGCTGGAGAAAGGCACAGGACGAACCGCTTTTCCATCCACCGTGTGGATGGTGACGGCCCTTGTGTAATACAGTCCCGGATGGAAGAATTGGAGAGTGAAAGGAAGCTTCTCCTTCAGCCAGAGAGCCTGCTCAGGATCGAATCGGATGTCCCGCCACTCGTCATATCTCAACTTGGTCAGGAACTCAGGCACCTGGGCCTGGCGGTCCTGGAAGGGTTTCCTGGCCAGATCCTGAGCCTTGTTGATGACGTTCTGGAGGCTAAAAGCCTCTTTGGTTTCCGCAGCCCAGGCGAGCGCGTGAAGGGAAAGGAGGCCCCAAGCGCCCAGAGAAACAAGAAAAAGAATTGCCCCGTGCCTGTTCTTCAAAAGACCAATCACATTCAGATGCGCCATCGCTCAGTATCCACTCTCGGCTTTGAAAACCATGCAGGTGCGAACCGTGAAAAACGAACCGTCAGATCCATGCAAATCACCAATATTTCAAAAGAAATGGAGTGGTGTCAAGAATAAAAAGGAGCTGTGAACGGATATCTTCCGGCAGGTGAATCAAGGGTAGGGGTTGGAAGCAAGTCAGCGCACAAGGATCTCCTTCAGGAGGGAAAGGTTATCAAGGGCCTTTCCTGCGCCCAGGGCCACAGTGAAAAGGGGGCTTTCCGAAACCATCACTGGGACCTTGGTTTCTTCCCGCAGCAGCACATCGAGGTTCTTGAGCAAAGAGCCTCCTCCAGTGAGCACGATTCCTTTGTCGAGAATGTCTGCAGACAGCTCGGGCGGCATTTGTTCCAGGCCGCTCCGGACGGCCTGAAGAATCGTGTTCAACTCTTCGGAGATCATTTCCCTTGCTTCGTTGGAGTCGATCGTCAGGATCTTAGGAGTCCCGGTCACCAGGTCCCTTCCTTTGACATCCATGGTTTCCACTTTTTCCCCGGGGTAGGCATTCCCGATGGTCATTTTGATCATCTCCGCCGTGCTCAGCCCAATGAGGAAATTGTAATTGCGGTTGATGTACTGGACGATGGCCTCATCGATTTTGTCTCCCGCCACCCGAACCGATTTGCTGTAAACGATTCCCCCCAGGGAGATCACGGCGACTTCCGTGGTCCCTCCTCCAATATCGACCACCATGTTGCCCGTCGGTTCCGTGATCGGCAATCCGGCTCCGATCGCGGCAGCCATGGGTTCTTCAATGAGAAAGACCTCGCTCGCTCCGGCGGATTTGGCACACTCGTAAATGGCCTTGCTCTCTACGGGCGTGATGCCGATGGGCACAGAGATGATGATTCGAGGTCGGATCAGGGTTCTGCGGCGATGGACCTTGCGGATGAACTGCCGGAGCATCTCCTGTGTGACCTCAAAGTCGGCAATGACCCCGTCTTTCATGGGCCGCACGGTCTCAATGCGCTCAGGAGTTCTCCCGAGCATCATCTTGGCCTCCTTGCCCACGGTCAGAACTTTGTCAAAACCCGTTTCATCCCTTTTGAGTGCAACGACCGAGGGCTCGTTGAGAACGATGCCTTTGCCTTTCACATAGATGAGCGTGTTCGATGTCCCGAGGTCGATGGCCAGATCGTAGGATAATCTACCCCACAAGGAATTCCATCCCATGGCTTCTCATCCTTGTCCCAAGAGGTGCTTGGAGGTTACTTACAGAAACTCGGCGGGTTTGGCAAATAGAAAATGGGGCCATCGCGGAATGGGGATGGGGCAACTCCGGGGTCCTAAAGCGCAAACTATCCCCGCACGCCCGATCAGGCGTCTGCAGCGTACCCCTCAGAAGGTGCTTCCCTACAGATCCCAGGCACAAAGAAAAGCAAGACAACGGTCATCGGCGAATCAGCGCTGCTTCAGGGATATTCAGATTCAGGGCAGGTCAAGGGATCGACGGGGCCGTGTTTCCTAAGCGGCTTTGTCCATGAGCCAGAGCCGACCGATGTTGCACTCTGGGCAACGTTTCCCCTCCTCGGATAGAGGAAAAGTTTTCCGGCAGACATCGCATCTCACTTCCATGTTCTCAAAACCCTTTTCCCGTTTTTCATCTCCCATGGCAGACCTCCTTGGAAGAGAAGGTGAGAAAGAAGAGATCCCTGGACTGGAGTATGCCTCCTCCATCAAGGAACTGCAAATCCACTTTGAAGTCAAGGGAATTCTCAAAACCCACAAAGCCTCCCCCGGGCCTCAGAAACGCTGGTTCCAGGAAAAGCATGGCGAAGTTTTATCTACAAGATGTGGGGTGTTCTTTCTATTGACACCTACGATCCATTGCCCTAATATCGCTCCATCGAAGGCCAGAACAAACCCAAGGGGGATCATGCATGAGCAAAGCCGACAAGGTTGTTTCCCTGGAGGCGCGAAGAGAAGTGAAGCGGATCGAAGAGAATTTGGAAGAAGGAATTTTTTACCAGTCTTTGATCGGGAGCATTCCTGAAGTTCAGAGAAAAGAAGAGATCAGCTACTTCATGGTCGTTTACAGCCTGCCCGCCCAGGAGTTTGAGGAAGAGGACCTAGAGGAAGCCGAGGTTTTCACGGTCGTCAAAGACAGGGCGGTTGGAGAGTTCAAATCTTTGGATGAAAGGGAGATTGAACGCTACGAGATTTACGACTTTAACACGGATGACGTGCACGTGATGTATCGCATTCCGTACAAACCTCCAAGGCGACGACCCCTCAAAGATAATCCCGGGGTATAGCTTGGCCCGATCCTCTCGCGGCACGGTATAGAGTGTCCTTTTTTTCTCCCTCCGGTCCAGCAGCCGGCAGACCAGGGCTCACCCTCAGCGTTGTGGACGAACCTCTCATGCCCAAAAGACCGGAAACAGACAGATCACGAAAGCCTCGTTTCTTCGAATATCGGCTTCCGGGGGACTGGATCGTCCTGGCCGGAAGGACGGATGCGGACAACGATTATCTCAGCGTGGTGGCGGCCGAGCCGAGCGACTGGTGGTTTCACGTTCGAGGGATGGCGGGCAGCCACGTCCTTTTGAAGGCAAAACCCGACCAAGAACCGGACCGCAAGACCCTGAAAAGGGCTGCCGCCGTCGCCGCCTTTCACAGCAAGGCGAGGAGCGGGGGCACGGTGGCGGTGTCGGCCACTCGGGCAAGGCACGTGGCGAAACGGCCGGGATCAAAGCCGGGAACCGTGCACATCCGCAAGGAAAGCGTTCTCATGGTGAAGCCCTCCTTGCCCGAGGCTTCCGAGGAAAAAGATCCGTCCGGCGAGAAGAACTCATGATTCGAGTCACGCAGGAAATCTCTATTTCCGAGTCGGAACTGAAACTGGACTTCATCCGCTCCTCCGGGCCGGGGGGCCAGAATGTGAACAAGGTCGCCACCGCAGTTCAGTTGCGCTTTGATGTGTCCAGGTCCCCGTCCCTGCCTGAGGCGGTCCGGCGGCGGCTCGTCCATATCGCAGGTAAGCGGGTGAGCAAAGAGGGTATGCTTGTTATTGACGCGAGGCGTTTCAGAACCCAGGAGAGAAACCGGCAGGATGCCCTGGAAAGACTCCTTCAGTGGATCCGCAGGGCCTCTGTAAGACCCAAAAAACGGATCAAGACCCGACCGACCGCGAGCTCAAGAGAGCGTCGCCTGGAGGGCAAGCGACAGCGAGGCGAAATAAAGCGCCTCCGCAGGTCCCTGATTTAAAGCACTTTCAACACCTTCAGCCAACCCGGCTTTTGTGCCAAGGCGTCCCCAACCGCAGTCTCGGAACCCAGCACCTTGACCGCAGCGTGCGGCAGGGCGGCTTGCAGGATCTCCCCGAAGGAGTGGAAATCTTTTCTCGTGGTGCCGAGGATCTCCTCTCTCATCTTCTGGCGCACGTCCTCGGTTTCTCCGGTGAGGTGGCGCGCTAGGGACGTGTAGCCCTTGGCATCGGGAAGCTGATACTGATCGATGTCCCCGATGGCACCGATGATGGCCTTGACAAGTTCATCGTCGCTGATCTGCAGATCCGTGAGAAATCGGGAGGAGCCGTCAAAAGCCTCGAGGGTCTTGAGCAGGTTTGGATCGCGGTAGGAGACAAAAGTCAGCGCGCCTGAATGCTTGTCAAAGAAGCAAAAGGCGCCGTAAGCCCCTCCCTGGACTCGAATCTTGTCCCACAAAAAACCGTTTCTCAGGTAGCGGGTGATGACGTGGGCTGATCCGTGATAGCGGTATCCGAAGCTGTAGAGGTTGGCGCCTTTGCCCACGTAATTGACCTGAACGGGAAGGGTCATGCCCTCGAAATCCGTGATTCCTTCGGGACTCCACGGTTTCGTCTGAAAAGGAGAAGTGGGAAGGAGATCCAGGAATTCTGCGAGCTGCGGCTGGACGGCGACCCAACCGCGTTCTTCCGCAGTGGCATTCACCAGGAGAGCGCTTCTGCGGATCAGAAGAGCCCGGAGTTGCTCAAGAGCGGCGAGAACCTCGGGCCATCGCTCTTCCACTGTCTTGGAGAGGCCACGCAGAAAAAAGAGCTGGCTCAAGCCTTTCATCTGCTCCTCCGCCCAGTCCGCCTCGCTGAAAAGAGCCCGGAGTCTCATGTTCACATACTGATGACCGCCTGGAACAAGGTTTTCCTCCAGCCGTGCCTTGGCTTCCAAAACCATTTGCTGGAATCGATCCCTGTTGTCCAGTCGCACCTTGAGAAGAACATCCCTGTAAATATCGAGCAGGTCTCGGGCCTGTTTGAACATGGCCTTGCCTCGCAGGAAGAGCCAGGTGCTTCCCTGTCGGGAATCCTTGACCGAAGAGGCCAAAAGGGTAGGCCGGATTCCTCCGGTTTTTCTGCTGATCCTCTGGGTGAGGGTCACAAAATCCTCATCTTCCGTGCCCATCTCCAGCAAGGCCCTGCCGAAGAGAGGGACATAGGGGAGAAGCTCCTGAGGCAGTGCATACAGGTTGAACCCGATGTCCAGGTAGAGAATTCCGCTGGTGAAAAGATCATGATACAAGAGGGGAGAGCCCCTGAGTTCAGAGAGGGCCAGGGGGATGGCCTTGTTCACCCGCTCGATATCCGAGAGCGTCAGACTGGGGATTCGGGCCAGAGCCTGCGGCGGGTCAGGAGCCTCCTGAAGCTTTTTGAGCGTAGCCGTTTCACTTGCGACCCTCTCGAGGTCGGAGGGACTCATGGAGGAACGCACCTTGTGCAGGGTTTCCTTTTCCTCGCGTTCGAGTTCTCGGGCTAACTCCGGGTCGGGCTTCAAGAGCAGAGAGGAACGGTGCGCGTTGTTCAGAAAATATCGGTCCATCAGGCTCTCGAAAAAAGAAGGAGTGGCGGCTATCTTCCTCTTGAGCGATTCCAGGGGAGTCTCGAAAGCGATGAGCGCGAGAGGATCTTCGTCATGCAGCCAGGTGGTTAACGCTCGGAGCATGAGCACCAGGCCGCGCGGATAGGTCCCCGTGTTGTTCTCCCTCAGGACGAATTCTATCGTGTTCTGTGCAGCCTCGACCGTGTGGGGGTGGAGACCTTCGCGGACGAGGCGGTGGAGTGTGGCGAAGATGAGGGATTCCACGTCTTCGGCCCGTTCAGCGGAAATGCCCTTGAGCCCGGTGGAAAAGTACATTTGACGCAGTTCGCTTCCAAGACCTACCCCGGCCAGGTCTTCCCCCAGCTTGGAGTCCATGAGGGCTTTGCGGAGCGGAGACCCCGGCATGCCCAGAAGGATGTACTCGAGCATGTGAAACGCGAAGTTTTGCTCGACCTGAACCGCTTCATCCATCAGCCAGTTCAAGGTGAACATGGCTTTGACATTGTTTTCGCCGGAGGGGAAGGTCCGGACAAGGCGCCGCGGTTCCCGGAATCGCGGCTGAAGGGGAATCGCCGAATCGACAGGAAGCGGATCGAACTCGTTCAGATAGCCTTTCAACAGTCGCAGGCGTTGTTCAGGGTCGTCATTGCCGTAGAAGAAAATCCGGGCATTCGAGGGGTGGTAGTATTTCTGATGAAACGCTTTGAACTGCTCAAAGGTGAGTCGGGGGATTTCTTTAGGGTCCCCCCCGGAGTCGAATCCATAAGGGGTGGCGGGGAAGAGGGATTGTTGAGAATACTCGGCCAGGAGGCTGTCTGGAGAGGAGTAGGCCCCCTTCATTTCGTTGAAGACCACCCCCTTGATGCTGAGCGGATCTCTCGGGTGGTCGAGTTCGTAGTGCCAGCCTTCCTGCTGAAAGACAAAGGGCGTGAGGCGGGGATAGAACACCGCATCCAGATAGACGTCGATGAGGTTGTAGAAATCCTTTACGTTCTGGCTGGCCACGGGGTAGCAGGTCTTGTCCGGATAGGTCATGGCATTCAGGAAAGTTTTCAGCGATCCCTTGAGGAGTTCCACAAAAGGTTCCTTTACAGGATATTTCCTGGAGCCGCACAGGACAGAGTGCTCAAGAATGTGGGCGATCCCTGTTGAATCCGAGGGTGGAGTTCGAAAGGTGACCCCAAAGACTTTGTTTTCGTCTTCGTTCATCAGGGAGAGCAGCTGGGCGCCTGTTTTTGCGTGTTGAAACAGCTCAGCCCTGGTTTTCAGCTCGGGAATCTCCCGAACCCAAAGGCTTTCAAAACCGTGCCGAACGCTCATATATTCTCCTCCCCGTATGCTTCTTAATCTCTTGGTATTCGGGATTCCGCAGCCGTTTTCTGCCAGGGCAACGAGACGGAAGCAGGTTTCCAGAATTTCATTAAGGCCGATCAAAAACGTCCAGATGCAAGGCACCCAAAGTTCCGACGAATGAGGCGTACAATTCAGTACGCCGCAGTGAGGAGGAACGAGGGGAACGCAGCAGATGGGCGCTTTTCATCGGCCTTTTATGAAAGAAAGTAGGTGTGCGTCGGACTCAGCACATGGGGCCTGGAAGAGGTGCTCCGCATGGTTGCACAACGGCTCCGGTTCAACCTTTTCAACCGATAAGAGTCAAAAAAGCGGATCTGTTTTTCCGTAATGGATTCGACAATGGACCAGTGATCCCACATGGGTCCGCCGACTCCGATCAGGATGGCCCTCCGATCTCCTGCGCCCAGGAAGTTTATCATTTCATTCCAGAATTCATCCAGAGGAGTATCGGGGCTTTGTTTGAAGGGCATGTATCGGTTCCTGATTCTGTCCCCCACCACGTCCCCCAGGATGCCGCCAATGGTCAAGAGGTCAATCCCCTCTATGAGGATTTTTACCAGATCTTTCTTGGTTTCCAGATAGCGGATGATCTCTCTGAAAAGCTCCTTAGCTTCTTCCACCCCAATTCCTGAAACAATGCGGGTTGCGTTTACAATGCTGTAGACGGCACACAAACCATCGAGTGCCCCTTGTTCGTACGGCTTCATTTCCAAACTCCTGAAAAACACCGGGGAATATCCTTGGAAGCCCCGAGACTCTATTTTTCAAAACATACCAGAACATAGTTCTTTCCGAAACAATCTTCAACCTTGATTGCGATAAGGCGGTAACCATTTGTTACTATTACTTTTTCCGTTGTTTATAAAGGACTTTTCGTGGCGTGTTAGGGGTGCAGAGCAGGGTGCCGGCGAGCAGCCATATTCACCATCTGACTGAGCATGGCGCCGTAGGAGTAGCCGGCCAATTTGGCTGCAAAGGCCATGCTGGTATCCGAACTGATATCCGGGTTGGGGTTGACATCGAGAACATAAAACACGCCGTCGCGCAGGCGGATGTCCATTCGAGCGTAATCGCGACACCCGATCACCTGATAGGCTCTCTTCGCGACTCGCTCCAATTCCTTGTGTTCCGCTTCGGACAGAGAGGCCGGTACTCTGACGCAGATCTTTTCATAAGCCTGGGAATCGGGTCTGTACTTTGCGTCAAAAGTGCAAAGACGATCCTGGACGTCCTTGAAAGCGGAAAAATCCATTTCCGCGGGAGGGAGCATTTCTACGGGCTTGTTACCCCAAAGAGAGACATGGAATTCCCGGCCGTCGATGAAATCTTCCACGATGGCAGGCTGCCTGAATTCGTTCAGGACATAGGCAATTCGAGGGGGCATCTTTTCGTGGGAGAGCACGACCGCATCTCTCGAAAGCCCGCAACTGGAGTGTTCCCTGGCCGGTTTTACGATGGCCGGAAACTTTCGCCACCCGTCCATATAGGCGGAACTGAAAATCTTCCAGGCCGGGATCGGCACCCCGCGGCTTGCAAGCCGCTTCTTGACCTTGGCCTTATCCCATCCGGTGGCCAGGACCTCCGGGGGAGAACCCGTGTAGGTGAATCCGAGGGACTCCAGGGTCTCCGCCACCAGGGCTTCGCTGAAAGGAATTCCGGGAAGGCCTTCACATCCGTTGAAAACAATGTATTCCTCGGGATCGTAATTCTTCAGGCGACTTGCGAGGTCGGAGTCGTAAACAGGGATATTGATGACGGGGTGCCCCTGGCGGCGCAACGCTCTTTCCAGGTCATCGACTTCGTCCAGCGCCTTCTCCAGGTCTGCGGGTTCCCAGGTGTCATCGAGATTGTGGAGCAGCAATACAGGCAGGTCCGTGCGCCGGTTGCTCTCGGGCAGGAAGCTCTCTTTGTCCAGCTCTGCTTCAAGGGCAGCTAACTGCGTACTTGTAAGGGCCATGGGTTTTTTTCTGTCTGGTCATCGAGCGAAGCGTTCGTCCTTAGAGGCCGGGAAGATATTCCATATAAAAC
>Ga0101944_10006042_pt1 | contig 13180 bp, 13 predicted proteins | sample DewCreD2012metaG_FD_75245 | JGI IMG/M metagenome (GOLD analysis project Ga0101944, IMG submission 75245) | Hot spring sediment bacterial and archeal communities from British Columbia, Canada, to study Microbial Dark Matter (Phase II) - Dewar... ... | reverse complement strand
TATGAATTTTAATTGTCAAAAACTACAATAACTGCAATATCAACATGAAAATAGTACTATAAATTAGTCTAATATATTAGGACTAATAAATTAGAAATATAAATTAGAAATATAAATTAGAAATATAAATTAGAAATATAAATTAGAAATAGCATATATTAATGATAATTGTTAATATTGTTAATGATAATGCTGCTAATAATACTGTTTATGCACGCTGTTATTTAAAGAAGAGGTGTAGATGGATTCTATAGGTCCAGAGAACTTCAAAGAGTTCGAAAACAAATATAAGGAACGCATAAAAAAAGAATTTGAGGAACTTAAGAAAGGCAGTAGAATATCGACACAATCAAAACAATACCAAGATTTTAAAACTCAGTGGATGCCTAAAAGATTGACTATATATGAAAAAGCATGTAATATATCAGAAAGTATACTAAAAATTTCTCCAGACAAGAAAGAAGCAGAGGCTATGCAGGAATACATAAATATTTGTCATCTTAATGTTACGCCTACAGGAGTAAAGAGTTTCTCATTTTTAGGACCTATAGTAATGATATTGCTTGTTTCGTTCTTAAGTGTAATTATACCATTTCTTATAAGTCCAGAGCCGAACCTAAGTTCGGGGATGTTCTTTGTAGTATTCACAACAATATTTGGATTAATAATGATTATACCATTAAGCAAACTTCCAGAATTTTTTGCAAACAATTGGCGCATGTCAGTAAGCAATGAGATGGTATTATCAATATTCTATATAGTTACATATATGCGTCATACTTCAAATCTTGAGCATGCAATAGATTTTGCAGCAGAACATTTACCCCCCCCGTTAAGTCTTGATTTAAAAAAAGTAATATGGGATGTTGAGACTCAGAAGTATGAATCAGTAAAAGAGAGTTTAGATGCATACTTGGAAACTTGGAAGAAATGGAATATGGAATATGTAGAGAGTATGCATTTAATAGAGGCAAGCCTTTATGAGAATTCTGAATCCAGAAGACTTGATAGTCTTGAAAAAGCTTTGCGATTAATGCTTGATGAAACATATGAGAAGATGTTGCATTATGCACACAATCTTCAAAGCCCATTAACTATGCTTAACATGTTAGGAATTGTACTTCCAATATTAGGGTTAGTAATATTGCCGCTTATTGTGAGTTTCATGGAAGCAGTAAAATGGTATCATTTGATGGCTCTATATAATTTAGCATTACCTATAGGAATATATTATCTTGGAAGAATAATATTAAGCACCAGGCCATCAGGATACGGAGAGACAGACATATCAAAAAACAATCCTGAAATGAAAAAGTTGAGCAATATAGTTGTCAAGGTTGGAAATAGTGATATTCAAATCAGTCCAATATATGGCGCAGTATTGCTATTTATGGTTTTGTTTTTAATAGGAATAAGTCCAATACTTATTCATTTTCTCGTGCCAGGATGGGATATAGTTGTGACAAAAGAAGGAGTTGTATTTATAGATAATTATAAAATTCCTGAAGGAAAATTCTATTTTCTAGGATATAGAGAGGATAATGATAGGTATATCGGCCCTTTTGGACTAGGTTCAGCAATAATAAGCTTATTCATACCATTAGCCTTTGGATTATCATTAGGATTATATTTTAGTGTGAAATCCAAGAATCTAATAAAAGTAAGGGAAGAATCAAAAAAATTAGAAAATGAATTTGCCGGTGCATTATTCCAACTTGGAAACAGGATAGGAGATGGATTGCCCATAGAGATTGCATTCAGCAAGGTATCAGAAGTAACAGCAGGCACAACTTCAGGAAGATTCTTTGAATTAGTTAGTTTGAATATAACAAAACTTGGAATGAATGTTGAGAGTGCAATATTTGATCCAAAACGCGGAGCACTAGTGTATTATCCAAGTAATCTCATAGAGAGTTCAATGAAAGTTCTTGTAGAGTCTAGCAAGAAAGGTCCAATAGTTGCAAGCCAGGCAATAATAAATGTTTCAGAATATATAAAACAGATACATAGAGTTGATGAAAGATTAAAAGATTTGATGGCAGACACAATAAGCAGTTTGCAAAGTCAGATATCATTCTTAACACCAGCAATAGCAGGCATAGTCATAGGAATAACTTCAATGATAACTACAATACTCGGAAGCTTAAAAGATCAGATGGCTGTATTGAGTAGCAGTGTAGAAAGTGGAAATCTTGGAGGTGTAGGAGGATTAAATAACGGTATAGGTCCAGACTTTTTTGGATTAGGCATACCTACGTTCTATTTTCAGATAATAGTAGGCGTATATGTAGTACAGATAATATATATAATGACAATGATAGTTAACGGCATAAGAAATGGTGCAGATCCATTAAATGAGAGGTTTATGCTTGGGAAAAATCTTGTCACAAGCACCATACTTTATGTAATAATATCATTTATAGTCATGCTGGTGTTCAATCTTGTAGCAGGGATGGTGTTATCAGAATTAGTTAATACAACAGGAATATAGAATAACTAACTGTAATACAATAACTCTTTGTTTTGATTTTTATAATATTTTATTATTTGTGTTATTTTATTTAATGTGTATTGTTTTATTTTACAGTTATCTTTTTGTATTCTTTTTTCTTATACTTTTTTATATTTATTTATTTTTTTTAGTGTATTCATTTTATAATTTGTTGAATTAAAGAATGTTTTGTATTAGAAAATTTTTGGTTTAGACTTTTTCAATATAAAACAGTTATATTTTAAGAATTTTAAAGCATGGGACGGACGAGATTTGAACTCGTGACATCTACGGTTCAGAAAATGCCACATTAAAGATTTCTGCGGCAAATGCTTCAGCGTAGCACTCTCCCAGGCTGAGTTACCGTCCCATTATTAAGCAAGATTAATCATTAATTTAAATATCTTTTTGTTTTAGTATTCGGATGTGTGTTATATATTTTTTTATATTATTTTTTTATACTTTTTTGCTTGTTTATTTTTTGAGCCATTCTTTCTCTTCTTCTTCTAATTTAAGTTCTTCTGAAAGCTTATCAATAACTTTCTTGTTCTTAGATAATGCTTTTATGTACGGAATATGATAGAACGCAGTCTTTGTAGAAGTATGTGTGTGTACAGCAAGTTTTGATGCTATGGCTTTCCTTTTAGCATTTTTTTGGTTTGCAATCCATGTCTTTAATATTCTTGATGTAGGTTTGTATTGTATATATGATGTATTTTTTTCTTTTTTTGACAACGCAATGCCTGCACTTAAAATATCATAAATATATGCATAGAATCTATAATACTGCCACCTCTTTATCCTTCCGAAATAAACGTCTGCTTCAGACAACTCATTATATGCTCTTGCAAGGTCTTCTTCTTTTGTATATTCTTTGCTTATGTTCTCATCTATCCAAAGAAATATTTTGTCGATATCCTCATCTATATTGTCAAATGCTTTTAGCGCAATTTCAGGATCTTTTGTCTTGAATATTTTTAGCAGTGCATTTATTATAGTATCTTCACGTTCTCTCTCTGAAGTTTCTTCTATATGTTTTTTGTTTATGTTTTTGTTTGTTGATGAGATGTTTTCAAGATCGTTCAATGCTGCACGCAAATCACCCTGATTTTTTCGTGATAATGCATTGAGTGCATCATCATCTATATTGATTCCTTCTTTTTTGCATATTTCTTTAAGATGATTTACCATCACAATGACGCTTATTGCTTTGTATTCTACCATCACAGACTTTGTTCTCAGATTGTTAAATTTTTGATCCCATGGATCATTAGCTGTAAGTATTATAGGATAAGGGCTTTCTTCTATGAAATTTATTATTGAAGGAATTCCTCCTTTATCTTGGTTACCTGATATTCCATCAATTTCATCAATCAATATTATTTTTCCCTTACTGAATAATGACTGCTGTTTTATTGCGGGGAGTATCTTACTCTCTAATGATTCTGTATTTCTAGAGTCAGAGGCATTAACTTCTATTATCTCTAAATCCAATTCTTTTGCAAGTGCATGAATTGTTGATGTCTTTCCCGTTCCAGAAGGACCATATATTAGCAATGCTTTTTTTATTTTCTTCTTACCATATTCAGAAACTTCTTTTTTTATTATTTTCAATTGTTCATTTTGACCTATTATTTCAGATGTCTTTTTAGGCTTGTACTTGTTCGTGAATTGAGAACTTATCATGCATTACAGAAATTACTCTTTTTTTATAAATTTGTCTAAAAGAATTGTTAGCATATAATATATTGGTCCAATGGTGAGATAGTATATTTGCATGAATAACGGCACATGTATACAATCACATATAGGTAATCCAGGATATGTTTTAAATCCAGAATTCTTGAAGCCTAAAAAATGGTATGATATGGTCTCGAGACTTATCAATAAAATAATATATGAAACTGTTAATATTATTATTGCATTAAAATTATTCTTTGGTTTGATATAATCATATAACTCTCTCAGTGCTAATAGTCCAAGTGCCCACGCAAGCATAGGATAAACATCTAATTCAAATAATTTAACCATATCAGGAGTATATATGTAATAATCTTTTGCAATATAAACCCAGGTTATTGCTATAATTGTGCTTAATCCTAAATATTTTATCGATTTACGTTTAAATCTTAATATGTAAAAATAAATTATTACATAAAATGCAAATACTAGTATGTCTTTCCTCACAAAAGGAAACATTATTATAAAAAGTGCAAATAATGAGAATTCAAACATCATCTCTAAATTTTTATTTTCCATGAATTATTATTCTCCAATAATTTTTATAAGAACTTTTTTGTTTCGTTGACCATCAAATTCTCCATAAAATATTTGTTCCCATGGACCAAAATCCAGTTTTCCGTTTGTTACAGCAACAACAACCTCTCTGCCCATAATAGTTCTCTTTAAATGTGCATCAGCATTATCCTCTCCAGTATTATGGTGTCTGTAATCTGGTTTTTCTGGAGCTATTTCCTCAAGCCATTCCAAAAAATCTTGTTTTAAACCTTGTTCTTCATCATTTATAAAAACAGAAGAAGTTATATGCATAGAATTTACTAGACAAAATCCTTCTCTGATTTTTGATTCTTTTACTGCTTGAGCAACTTCATTTGTTATGTTGATGATTTCTTTCCGTTTTTTAGTTTTAAGAATAAGATATTTTGTATAATGCATTCTATTCACTTAATCTTTTCTTAAATATGCATATCTCTCCGGTTCGGTTTCGACATATACTTTAACCATTGATGGGCTCTGCTCAATTTTCAGTACATTTTCTTGTACGCTGCTTATATATGCTTGTCCGGCAGTATCTGCTGGTTGAGGATTAAAATTCAAAGATACAATTACAATAAGCATTATTAAAATAATGCTTATTATGGCCATTGCATAATTATTGTGAAATAAGTTATTGACTATTTTTTTCATAACAAATCCATATACTTTGATATTTAAAAAGATTATCGTTTATGAATTATCATTAATGATTTAATATAAGGTATATTGGATATTATATTTAGTATACTTTTTGTGTTTATTTTTTATTGAGACTTTTATAGTATTCCTTCTTATTTGTAAATCCTTTTTTTGCAGAAAGCTTTTCTATCGCCTTAATAAAACTACTCCCATACTGTGCTGCTTTTTTTGGTCTTTCAGAATATTTTTCCAGATAATAAAATGCAGCCCTCCTAAGTATAATTTTATTTCCAGAATCATTAATTTTATAATGTATAGGTATGGTTAAAGAATATTTTATGAGTTCCTCATCCAAAAACGGTGTCAAGAAAACGAATCCTAAAGATTTAGACACAGCGTAATCCCTCAATAAATCTCTTTCATACATCTTGAACAATCCATTTAAGCACTCATCATTAGTTGGGTTGTTCCTATGCCTTTCATAGCCAGCAAATATCTCCTCAGACCCTATTCCTGTGAAGAAAAAATTTTCCTTTTTAGATATTGAATATGCAGCAACTTCAACTGCAGCAACGCCAAGATTCACTATAGGGTTTATGTTGTCCTTGTCAGGAATGTCTTTTAATATTTTTGCTGTATTATTTATTATATTTTCAGATTCTTTAAGATTAAATATTTTGAACTTAAACTCTTCATCACTCAACTTGAGGAATTTAGCAACCCTCTTGGCATACTTTACATCTTCTGGAATGCCCATATTACCATCTTGGAAACCAACAGTGTAACAAGTAAATTTTACATTGTTTTTCTTACATATTGCAGCAATAAGACTGGAATCTAAACCACCAGAGAAGAAAATACCTATATTTTGATTATTAGGTATCCTAGAAAGTACTGCTTCTTCTAATAATCTTATAACCTCTGAGGCAATTTTGTCTTCAGAGTAGTTTAATTCTTTTACTGGTTTCAGTATTTCAATATTTTTAGTCCATTCTGATTGACTTATAAGTCCATTATCTTCAAACAACTCCATAGATTAAAGAAAAGTCGTTTTATTTTTAAAGTTATTCTGTTATCATTGTCTGTTATCATTGTCAAGAGTATTATAGAATAAAATTAGCGATAAATATTATTTAGTAAATATTATTTAGTGTTGAATAAACGTTATAATTAAATTTGTTACTAAATGTTTAACAATAATCATACCATTTGATATAACACATAAAATATATTTATTGTTAAAATGTGTTTTATTTTATTTTTTAAAGAACATTCGACTATTGGCTTTTGAATATGTTTATTTCTTTATATGTGTGTTCTTCTGGTCCCGGTATACTCTCGTATAGTATAAATTTATTTACTGTAAAATCTGCTTCATCATATTTTAGTTCATAAAAACTCTTGTTCCAAGGATTTTCTTTATTTGTGATTAATTGTTTTGCCCTGGCAATTGTTATATGGGGCATTAATTTTTCCTTAAAATTAAACAACGATCGTATATTATGCTGTAATTTTTTGAATTCCTCGTTTTCTTCAAGACCAATCCAAACAACCCTTATTTTATTTTCTGATGGAAAAAATCCGAACTTTTTTGTTTTTAATACAAATGGGTGAAATTGTATTTTTTTTAGTTTATCTATAATTTTTGGAGCATTATTTTTATCAACTTCGCCAAGGAATGCAATTGTTATGTGTATCTGCTCAATTTTTGTAAGTCTGAAAATTTTTTTGTCAAGAGATTGTTGCAATAATGAAGCAATATTTTTTACTTCATCCGGTAGAGGTATGGCTATGAATAGACGCATATTAGTATAAGATGCTTAACTATTATAAATTTTAATATAAATTAATATTTTAATATAATATTAGAACATTAATATTGACATATTACTATCATATCAACACAAAACTTTTAAACCATCATTATTTCTCGTCCGTCATGCAGATAGGAGTTGTTGGAAAGGCCAATGTTGGAAAAAGCACATTCTTTAAAGCAGCTACATTGATGGATATACTTATAGCCAATTATCCTTTTGCTACAATAAAGCCAAACCATGGAGTAGGTTTTGTTAAAATAGATTGTGTAGATACTTTTTTTAATACACAATGCAATCCAAGAGAGGGATTCTGTGTTAATCATAAAAGATTTGTTCCAGTAGATATTATAGATGTTGCTGGACTTGTACCTGGGGCGCATGAGGGAAAAGGTTTAGGCAATCAATTGTTAGATGATTTAAGGCAGGCTGATGCATTAATACATGTAGTGGATTTTGCTGGTGCGACAAATGAAAAGGGTGAACCTTCGGAACCCGGCTCAAGAGACCCTTATGATGACATACAGTTTTTAGAGGAGGAAATAGATTATTGGATATATGGAATAATAAATAAGGGCTGGGAAAGATTTGCAAGACAGATACAACAGGAACATTCTGATCCTGCTAACGCATTAGGCAAGCAATTATCTGGACTTAAAGTAAACGAAGAACTTGTAGATACTGTGTTAAAAAAAATTGGGCTTGCAAAAGATAGAGTTACTACGTGGACTGATGATGACCTTTTCATTATAGCTAAAGAGTTACGAAAAAAAACAAAGCCGATGATAATTGCAGCAAACAAAATGGATATACCAATAGCTAAAGAGAATTATGAAAGAATAAGAAAAGAACATCCAGAATTAATGATTATCCCTTGCTCTGCTGAATCAGAACTTGCATTAAGGGAAGCTTCAAAACATCAACTAATAAAATATATTCCTGGAGACACAGATTTTGTTTTTATAGATGAGTCCAAAATCAATGATAAGCAGAAAAAAGCATTATTCTTTATCAAAGAGAATATTCTGGAAAAATTTAGTAGTGGAACAGGCATACAATTGTGCATTAATGCTGCAGTATTTGAGTTGTTGAAATATATTGCAATATTTCCTGGCGGAGTAAATAAACTTACAGATCAATATGGCAGAGTATTGCCTGACTGTTTTTTAATGCCTCCAGGCACCACAGCATTAGACTTCGCGTTTAAATTACATACTGATTTTGGAAAAAATTTTATAAAAGCAATAGATGTTAAAAGAAAAATACCCATAGGAAAGGATCATAAATTACAAAACGGGGATGTCATAGAGATACACGCAGGAAAATAGTATTAATGATTATCTAGTTACTTGATAACTCAATACTTTATCTCTTAGTTTTTTTGCATACTCGTTGTTTTGGAAGTGTTCTCTAACTGGTGCAATTAATTCATTTATATAATATGCAACTGCTGCTTTCAGATCCATAGGATGCAATTCTCCTTTAGAAAATACTTTTACAAGATCATCATATGATTTAATTGTTATGGTGCCACCGAATTTTTCAGGTCTTTTTATATCTATATAATCAAACTTTTCAAATAGTATATACTTGCAATATTCTAGTATTGGATTTTCTTCAATTTGTTTTTCAGGACAGTATGCTTTTGATATTTTCCGTTTTATATCTTCTTCTGTGTCTGTCATGAATATTGCCGAATCCGGGCGAGATTTAGACATCTTCATTGCTATTGCTTTCTCAACAGTATTCTCCCCCTCCGGTGGCTTTTCTAATCCCATAAGCATATGATGACTTATTATTATTGGCTTCCAGAATCCAAGTTTCTCACCTATCTCTCTTGCAAGCACATTTACTTTTCTTTGGTCCATGCCTAACTGTGTGGCATCTGCTTTAAGATAAAATATGTCTGCTGCCTGCATACATGGATATAGTATCTGTGCAGCACTTAATGTGTCTGATTCACTACGACCCATTATCTGACTTGTTCTAATTATCCTTGTAACGGTGTTTAGTCTTGCCACATTTAAGACTATCTTCCAATATTCAGGGTCTTTGACAAGATCAGATGCCCAGATAAACTCCACCTCTTTTGTGTCGAGACCGCACGCTTTCCACACTTCTTTGAAGTATTCTCCTGCATCCTTTATCTTTTCTAGATCCCCATTGAATTTGTTGTTTGCTGCTGCATGCCAATCTGCTATTAACATCTTAAACTTGAATCCTGCTTTTATCATCTTGGAAATGTTTATTGCTCTAAGAAGTCCTTGTGCTATATGAATATTTCCTGAGGGCTCAAAACCATCATATGCAATAGGATGTTTATCACTCTTAAAAAGTTCAACTAGTTCTTCTTCAGAAATTATTTCTTCACCTACTTCCTTTATTAATTGAAGACGTTTATCGATATTCATTTAATTCACCAGGAATTATTCTACTTTAAAATACATGTATCCTGCAATTCCCAGTAAAAACAATGTGAAGAATATCTTGCCTACAGCAGTCGAAGTTGCTTCATCATAATACGTGTTCTCTGAAACCACATTGCCAGTAATTCCTGTATCTGCATCTTCTGAATTTGTAAGCATTACTACAAGGCCGACTAGTGCAACTATTCCAACAATAATCATCATGTACATAGGAGTTTTATCTTGCATTTTACCACCAATTCATATAATCATAGCTTATTTATAAATTTTTATGAATATCCCATTTATAATAAACCATTATATATTATTTTATCAATCCATGTTTTCGTAGCATTTCTGTGTACTTCTCAAAGTCTTTAGAGTTCTTAAATTCCTTCTGCACTTCTGGATCAAGTCTTGTTATCCATGAGTGTATGCTTTTTAGAAATTGTTTCATTTCCTCATCATCAGTTTTTTCTGATTCTTCTTCAAAGTCTTCATGTTCATTTAAGTAACTTATATCTTTATCATCTTTATCTTTTTTTCCGAAATTTAGTTTTTTGAAAAATTTTTTCAATATTCCTTCTCTTTCTTCATCTATTTTTTCTTCGACCTTCTCTTCTATCTCATTGACTTCTTCTATCTTGTGTTCCATTTCCTCGAGTTCTTTCTTGTCTTCAGGAGATATATTCTCGATTTTTTCTTCAGATTCTAGTTCATGTTTTATATCTTCTCTTACATCATCCCTTGTTGATGTTTTTCTCTTGAATTTTTTCCAGAATGGTTCTCTCTTATGTTTTTCCTTAATATAATGCCCTAAATCTTTATTTATGTCCTCTTGACTCATATAAATCAACCTCATTATTGTTATTTATGAAATGTTTTTAAATTTTGTTGTTTATTTGTTGCTTATAATTGTTTATTTGTTGTTTATAATAATAGTCGTTATTGTCTTTTTAATTATTTTATTATTTTATATTTATTGCTGTTTTATTGTCTATGATGTTTTATCATATTAGAAGATCAAGTAACCATTGCATGATATCCTTGGAAATATCATAGAAACTAATGTTCAGCAATTCGATATTTATTATTAAAAATTTCAGGAATATTATTATTATTATGAATTTCAATGTTTTTCCTAAAGTTTGATATATTAAAAATTTCTTAAAACTGTAATGTGTAGTTCCCACAAAAACTGCGAAATGTTCTACAGGAAAAGCCGGCAAGAAATTTCCAAGAAATATTAATGATGTCTGTGTTTTATGAAATTTTCTTCTAAATTTCTCATCTTTATCATTTAAATGAGCTGTGAGGTTTCTGAATTTTGTGCCTATGAAAAAATTCAAACATCTCGCACTTATAGTTCCAGCTGTTGCTGCAATTATTGAAAGCATTACATTTGCACCTGTAACAATGTAATAAACAAATATTAACTCAACAGGTATAGAAAATATAAATATGCTTCCTATGAATGTGGCTATGAACAACCATATTAATGATCTTTGATGTATGTGTGCATTAATCGATTGATATATTAGCGATAGTGACGGACTCTCCATTATTGTATTTATAATCCATGGCCTTAATATGAAGAAAGTTGTTGATATTGCAAAGGTTATGACCATAAATATGATTATGTGCTTGTGCTCTATAGCGAAATTTTTTATTTTATGCAAAATACTTTTCATCTAATTATATTTGATATGCATGTTTTAAAAATTTAATCCAAATATTTATAAATTATTAGAATCGTTATCTGAATATGCATCATGTGACAAAGTTAAGATTAATGTTATGGTTCACTATATTATACATGACCTTTTTTACAATAGTTTCTTTGATGGCACGGAATTACGAATTTTTATATTATACTGTAGTTATGTCATTGATAATACTTGTCCTGATAAAATATAAGGAACATATATCTTTCACTTCCGGCATAGCATTTGGTCTGACTGTTGTTGCTGCACTTCATATATTTGGAGGGAATATTTATTTAGAAGGCGTAAGACTTTACGATGTTTGGCTCACAAGATGGTTTAAGTATGATAACTTAGTGCATATAATAGGAACTTTCACAGCCACAATACTTTCATATACATTCGTATATCAACATCTTAATGATAAAGCAAGAGATAAAAAGATGCTACTTGCAATAATAATACTATCTATGTCATTAGGCATAGGTGCTTTAAATGAGATACTTGAGCTTGGTGCAGTATTATTTTTCAATGCAGCGAATCAAGTGGGGGATTACTTGAATAATGCATTTGATTTATTATACAATCTTATAGGCGCAATACTTGCTTGCATATACTTATTCTACATACAAAAAGAACAAAAATAAACTGGGGATGCTGGGATTCGAACCCAGATCCAACGGTATATCCTGATGATCATCGCCTTGCGGCTCATCGCTCCACTCATCTGGAGCCGTTTATTCTAGCCAGGTTATACTACATCCCCTTTTGTTATCTTAGAACAAGTATTTTATTTATAAAAGTTTTGTCCTTTTTCTGAAATGTGTTATTCGATTATTGTATGTTTTATTCTATTGTATTTTTTATTATATATTTGTTATATATTTTTTATTATTATATATGTTTATTTTTTATTATTATATTACTGTTAATTTTTATCTTTTGTTAAATTATTTTTATCTTTGTGTTAAATCTTCTAGCATCGGAATATTTTTTGTTTTATATATACTCTTTGTTGTGGCTTTAACTAATAAATTGATGAATGCATATGATGTATCTATTTGTTTCAGATGTTCATATTCTATTAGAACGGCAATATTATTGCCATAGTTCTTCCTGTTGCCTAATACTGCAAGATTTCTTAGGGCTATCCCATTGTTATTTAGTTTTTTTACCTGATTCCCGATTTTTTTGCTTGAATATCTAGAGTTCATTATTTTTGTAGTTGTGATATTATTAATTTTTGATAATTCACTTGATAATGTTTCTGCTAATATTTTTGTTTCCTCAAATTTTTTGGAATAAGGATTTATTATTATAGTATATCCGCTGTCTACATATTCCTCATTTATTAGCTTTCTGCCATTAAATATTTTTCTTCCAGAGTAATCCAGATGCGGGCTTATGTATATATCAAAGTCTTGACTGTATAAGAATATTGCATATAATTTCTTCCAATCATTTTTAGTCCTTTTGGGATCTTTTTTGTTGATTGATTTCAAAGAGTCTATATTTAGTTTTTTCCCGTTGCCAAAGACAATAATTCCATGAGGGTACAATTTGTTTATATATGATTGGTTTTTGCTGCAAAAATCCTTAAATTCCTGGTCATAATCATATAGGTTTTTTGTCATCTTAACTTCGAATCTAGGATCCTTCTCCAGTTCTTGCCTTATATTTTCAGATATCTTGTATGTTATGTCAAATTCGCTTAATGAATTTTCTTTATGGTTTTTTCTTGTACCATATATCTTTGTTATTCCATCATATGGACCGTGACCGGGGTCTATTAATATTTTTATAGGCCTTAATTCTTCAGAAACAAGCATGCTGTCAAGACTGGTTTTTTTC
>Ga0101944_10006041_pt1 | contig 13183 bp, 20 predicted proteins | sample DewCreD2012metaG_FD_75245 | JGI IMG/M metagenome (GOLD analysis project Ga0101944, IMG submission 75245) | Hot spring sediment bacterial and archeal communities from British Columbia, Canada, to study Microbial Dark Matter (Phase II) - Dewar... ... | reverse complement strand
CGGCAGGGTGGATATGGGCCGTTTTATTAATTACCTCATGAAGGATGGTAAAAAGACCACCGCGGAGCGCGTTTTTTATACCACTCTGGAGGAGATTACAAGAGAAACAAAAGAAGACGGGGTTGCTGTTTTTGAGAAGGCGCTGGCTAATGTTTCCCCTCAGATTCAGGTAGTTTCTCGCCGCGTTGGTGGCGCTAACTACCAGGTTCCCCAAGAAGTGAGCCCGGAGCGAAGGTTTGTGTTGGCCTGTCGATGGATTCTGGCCGCGGCCCGCTCTAAAAAGGGCATGCCAATGTATAAGCGCCTTTCATCGGAGCTGATTGCCGCCTCCAAGAATGAAGGTGCGGCAATTAAAAAGAAGCTGGATACCCACAAGATGGCAGAAGCCAACCGAGCATTCGCGCACTTCGCCTAAATCGCAAGCGGTGGGCTTAGAAGAGGCGCGGACGAATATGTGCATCAGCAAATAAAATAAAATAAGGTCAATTTTAACTTACATCCCTTCAACTTCACTTTCTATGGCCCGTTCTTATCCGTTAGAAAAAATTCGCAATATCGGTATTGCCGCGCATATTGATGCTGGCAAGACCACCGTGTCCGAACGCATTCTTTTCTATACCGGTATTTCTCACAAAATTGGTGAGGTGCATGAGGGCGCGGCAACTATGGACTGGATGGAGCAAGAGCGTGAGCGCGGTATTACTATTACCTCTGCCGCAACCACTGCGTTTTGGATTCCGACCTACGCGAAAGGTGATAAATCCTTGTCGCACCGGATTAACCTAATTGATACTCCGGGCCACATCGACTTTACCGTGGAGGTGAAACGTTCTATGCGGGTGCTGGATGGGGCAGTTGTGGTTTTTGATTCGGTGTCGGGTGTTGAACCACAATCCGAGACAAATTGGCACTATGCCGATGAATACAATGTGCCGCGCATCTGTTTTGTTAATAAGCTGGATCGTATGGGTGGGTCTTTTCTTAATACTCTGGCATCTATCCACGAGCGTCTAACAAAAAATGCGGTTGCCATGCAACTGCCAATTGGTTCTGAGGCTGATTTTAGGGGTATTGTGGATTTGCTTACCCGCAAAGCCTATGAATTCCAGGGCGAGCGTGGAGAGAAGATTGTAGAGGTTGAGATTCCGGTCAATATGGCCGAGGATGTGGAGAAGTATCGTCACGATTTGATTGAGAAGATTGTTGAAAATGATGATAGCTTAATGGACGCGTATTTGAATGGTCAGGAAATTGATGTTGTTAAGCTCAAGGCAGTTTTGCGCAAGGCCACAATTGCCAACAAGCTGGTTCCGGTTTTAACCGGTTCGGCTCTTAAAAATAAGGGTGTGCAATTTATGCTGGATGCGGTTGTGGATTATTTGCCCTCTCCTTTGGATATTCCTCCAACCGTTGGGCATGATGCCAAGACGGGCGAGGAGGTGAGTGTGCCGGCGTCCGATGATGCTCCGTTTGCGGCGCTTGCATTTAAAATTGCCACCGACCCATTTGTCGGTTCACTAACCTATTTCCGATGTTATGCGGGGTCAGTTAAACGTGGCTCTTACATTTTAAATAGTACCAAAGGCAAGGAAGAACGTGTGTCTCGAATTGTGCGTATGCACGCTAACAACCGCGAAGAAGTGGAGGAAGTGTATGCGGGTGAAATCGCTGCGTTGGTGGGTATGAAGGATACTACTACTGGCGACACTCTGTGCGATCCTGCTAGACCGGTTATTTTAGAAAGTATTACCTTCCCGGAGCCGGTTATTGGAATTCGTATTGAACCAAAAACTAAAGCCGACCAGGAAAAGTTGGGCGTGGTGCTACATAAATTTGTAGAAGAAGATCCAACGTTGCGGGTGAAAACAGATGAGGAGACCGGCGAAACGATTTTGGAGGGTATGGGCGAATTGCATCTGGAAATCATTATTGACCGTATGAAACGCGAATTTAATGTGGAAGCCAACGTCGGCCGCCCTCAGGTTGCCTACAAGGAAACCATTCTTTCCGAGGGTGAGGCAGAAGGCAAATACATCCGTCAATCCGGCGGACGCGGTCAGTATGGCCATGTTAAGATTCGTATTAAGCCGTTAGAACGAGGCAAGGGGTTTGAATTCATTGATTCCATTAAAGGAGGCGCGATTCCACGCGAGTTTATCCCGGCCGTTGAAAAAGGCATTAAGGAAGCAATGGATCGAGGCGTGGTAGCGCAGTTTCCTATGGTAGATATACAGGTTGAGTTGTGGGATGGCTCTTTCCACGAGGTAGATTCTTCAGAAGCCGCTTTCAAAATTGCCGGCTCCATGGCCTTTCAGGAGGCGGCTAAGGCTGCCCGTCCGGTATTGTTGGAGCCCATTATGAAAGTTCAAATTTTAACGCCACAGGACTACCTAGGCGAGGTTACCGGGGACGTAAATTCCAAACGCGGAAGGATTGAGGCGATGAATGACCGCAACATGACCAAGGTTATTGATTGTTTAATTCCTCTTTCAGAAATGTTCGGCTATGCCACCTCTCTTCGTTCTATGACCCAGGGTCGCGGAACATTTAACATGACATTTGATCATTACGAGGTGGTGCCCAAGAATATTGAGGCACAGATCGTGGATGGTAGGAAAAAATAATTCATAACTTGCGCAACTTCGATTGGGCAAGGAACAGCAAAAAACCGGCTTTTGGCTGGTTTTTTGTTTGAAACGATATTCTTGACGCAAGGTTCCTGACGTCCGATACTTATTCCATGGAGCGCGTTGTTGCCAAGTACCATCCCGATATCACGGCATTTTTGGGCAATTATTTAGTGGGCTTCTTGTTGCTCATTTCCCCGGTTCTTTACCCGGCATTTTGGGATTCGCCATTTGGGGATTTGTTACAAACGAGTCTACCTGTTTTTATGGGGTTGGGATGTGTTTTGATAGTTGGAGCTGAATTTATGCGTCGCACAACCAATTATTACATCGGTGAAGAGGGCCTAATGCGAGAATTTAAGTTCTTGGCAGTAAAGCGAACATTTGTTAGTTATGACGATATTGAACAGTTAAGCGTCACCCAAAGTATTTTGCAGCGAATTTTTGGGGTAGGGGACATAGAAGTTAATACGGCAGGCTCGCACGGAATAGAGTTGGAATTTAATAATATCCGCAATCCCCATCTTGCCGAGAATTATATCCGCCAGCGCATTGAAGCTTCTTCAATGTTGGAGGTAAGTGGTAATTTGCGACCCGCCCCTCCGCTTGACACGGAGTAATGTGGACGGTAGCATATTCTACGCACGCATAACCAAATAAACTCAATAAACGTCGAAAACTTAGCGGCACGGGTATTAGTGCGCCCGTTTTTTACATAAAGCACAACATATAAAAATAACCATGGCAGAAAAGGAGAAATTTGAGCGCTCCAAGCCCCACGTAAATGTGGGAACCATCGGTCACGTGGACCACGGCAAGACTACGTTGACCGCGGCCATTACCAATGTCCTTCATAAGAAGGGATTGGCGAAAAAGGCCGAAGGCGTTGACCAGATTGACAACGCCCCCGAAGAGAAGGCGCGCGGTATTACTATCGCCCTTCACCACTCTGAGTATGAGTCGGAAAAGCGCCACTACGCGCACATTGATGCTCCGGGACACGCTGACTACATCAAGAACATGATTACCGGTGCTGCCCAGATGGACGGCGCAATCTTAGTGGTGGCAGCGACTGACGGCCCCATGCCTCAGACTCGCGAGCACATTCTGTTGGCTCACCAGGTAGGTGTGCCTAGAATTGTAGTTTTCTTAAACAAGTGCGATATGGTAGAGGATCCGGAGCTTATTGATTTGGTAGAGTCCGAGGTTCGAGAGCTTTTGAAAAAGTACGAGTATGATGGTGACAATACTCCTATCATCCGCGGTTCTGCGCTAAAAGCTCTGAATGCTGCCTCTCCTGATGATCCAGATGCAAAGTGCATCTTGGACTTGGTGGATGCTTTGGACAACTATATTCCCGAGCCGGTTCGCGAGTTAGACAAGCCCTTCCTGATGCCGATAGAAGATGTGTTCTCTATTGAAGGCCGCGGTACTGTGGTGACCGGTCGCATAGAGCGCGGAGTCCTGAAGGTGAATGATGAAGCGGAAATTGTGGGTCTTAGGGACACTCAGAAGACCACCATCACTGGCGTGGAAATGTTCCAGAAGGTTCTAGACGAAGGCCGTGCGGGTGATAATGTAGGTATACTGCTTCGTGGTTTGAAGAAAGAAGACGTGGAGCGCGGTCAAGTGGTGGCCAAGCCGGGTTCGGTAACTCCGCATACCGACTTTTCGGCTGAAGTTTATATCTTGTCCAAGGATGAAGGTGGCCGCCACACTCCCTTCTTCAAGGGTTACAAACCGCAATTCTACATCCGCACCACGGACGTGACCGGTGAGGTAATTTTGCCGGAGGGTGTGGAAATGGTTATGCCTGGCGATACCGTCAAGATGGATGTGAAGCTTATTGCTCCGGTCGCCTTAGAGGAGAAGCAGCGTTTTGCTATCCGCGAGGGTGGTAAGACCGTCGGCGCAGGATTCGTCACTAAAATTCACAAATAGTTCAGTAAGTTTGCTCTAACATAGTACTTTCAGGTCGAAACAGCTCTTTTCATCGGATATTTAGCAATTCCCTTTAATGGCCAAGAAAGAAGGAGAAAATCCTCGGTTGCGCTTAAAAATCAAATCTTACGACCACAAGCTCATCGATACCTCTGCTCGTTCAATTATTGAGAATGCAGAAAGGAATGACGCTAAGGTAGTAGGTCCGATTCCGCTTCCGACGGAAATTAAGAGGTTCACTGTGAACCGCTCCACCTTCGTGGACAAAAACTCCCGCGAGCAGTTTGAATTGCGGGTGCACAAGCGGATGATTGATATCATGAATCCATCGCCCAAGATCATTGAATCTTTGTCTTCAATGAACTTACCAGCTGGCGTGGATGTGGAGATCCGAATGCAGTAGACCTGGAAATTATAGTTGTTTGCAGCAAAGCCCGTCCCTCGAGGACGGGCTTTGTGCTATTTAAGACACAAAAATAAAAAAGCCGGCCCGACCCATTTCACTCTCAAAAAAGGATGCTCATTATTTTTTGACATCTCCCGCAATTAATATGGGAAATATATTATAATAATTGTCAAATTACTATGGAGTGGGGATTTTAGTTGAGAGCCGAGAGCCGAGGACCAATCGCCCAAGCAATTTGACACCTAGGGCCTCTTTGATTTACAATGCTCTCTGCACGGATAGACAATCCGGTCGTTTTTTGTAACGCGCTCGTGCGTTCCACGGGTGCCTATTTTTATGAGCTTTATTTTGGGGAAAAAAGTAAAAATGGATCAGATCTGGAAGGATGGCAAGGTTATTGGCGTAACCATCATTTCCGCTGCCCCCAACAAGGTTGCCTTGGTGCGTACTGTGGAGAGGGATGGCTATAAAGCCGCTCAGCTAGTTTTGGGTAAAAAGGCCAAGGAAATTAAGAATTCTGATTTGAAGGTTGGGGATGAGGTTACCGTTGCCGCTTTTGCGGTTGGGGATAAGGTTGCGGTTTCCGGTCTTACTAAGGGACGTGGGTTTACCGGTACCGTAAAACGTTACAATTTCGCCGGAGGTCCTAAGACTCACGGTCAGAAGAATCGCCATCGTGCGCCCGGTTCCATCGGAGCAACTGCTCCACAGCGCGTGGTGAAGGGCCGTCGCATGGCTGGTCATTACGGTCAGGAGCGGGTGACGACCCGTGGTTTGACGGTAGTCGCTGTTGATGCTTCTACCAATACTATGATGCTAAAAGGTGCGGTTCCGGGAGCTCGTGGAACTGTGATTGAGATTCGCAAAATTTCTAAATAATAATTTCCATGATCACAGCCCCTCTCTACAATTTGAAGAATGAAAAAGTGGGAGAAATTGAAATTCCATCTGTTTTTTCTACTCGTTGGAAGCCGGATTTGGTGAAGCAGGCCTTACTCGCTCAGCTTGCCAACGCGCGTCGTCCTTGGGCGCATACCAAGGATCGATCTGAGGTTTCGGGAGGGGGTAAAAAGCCATGGCGTCAAAAGGGTACGGGTCGTGCTCGCCATGGTTCTATCCGTTCACCGATTTGGGTTGGTGGAGGCGTGGCGCATGGTCCGCGCAATACCCGCGACTATTCTCAGAAGCTGAACAAGAAGATGCGCCGAGGCGCTTTGGCTTCATTATTATCCCTTAAATTAAAAGAGGGGGGAATTATTTTTGTAGATAAGGTAGAAATTGCTTCCCCCAAGACCAAGGAGATGTTCGCGGTTGCCAAAAAGATGTTTAATATGAAACCGCGCGCGAAGAAAGTGGATGCCTTATTTGTCACTTTGTCGGCAGAGAAAGGAATTGAAAGAGCAGTTCGCAATCTGGTAAAAGCTAAGAGTATCGCTGCGGATTCTCTGAATGTTTATGATGCGATGAATTATAAGTACGTAGTGATTGATTCTCGCGCGATTTCGCAGGTCGCTAAATTGATGGGCGCATCCAAATAATTACCACAATGGCAGACGCATTTATTATTAAAAAACATTGGATTACCGAGAAATCGGTACTGGCCGCCCAGAAGCAGGGCAAGTACGCTTTTGAGGTGCGCCCAGATGCCACCAAGAATGAAGTAAAAAAGGCAATTAAGGAGCTATTCAAGGTTGACGTGGTCGCGGTGAATATTGTGCGACGCAAGGCGAAAGTTGGCCGTTTTCGCGCAGCTTTCGGGATTAAGTCTCCTTCCTATAAAAAGGCGGTCGTTACCCTGAAGAAGGGCCAGGTCATTGATTTGCAATAATCCAAGAAAAAAATCATGAAGAAATACAAGCCTACAACCGCCAGCCGCCGACATATGACCACCGTTGATTACAGCAGCTTGTCTAAGGTTCGCCCCCACAAGAATTTAACTGTACGTCTTTCGTCTCGTGGTGGACGTAATTCTGCTGGACGCATAACCACTCGCCATCAGGGAGGTGGTAATAAAAAACTGTATCGTTTGGTGGATTTCAATCCGGCCGAGGGAGTAGCGAAAGTATTGACCGTAGAATATGATCCGTATCGCACCTCGTTTATTGCTTTAGTGCAGTATGAAAATGGCAAGAAAGCATATTTCCTGGCTCCTTCTCATATAAAAGTGGGGGATGTCATGATGGTTGGGGGCACTGCTCCAGCCAAGCCGGGCAACCGTTTGAAATTAAAAGATATCCCAGTGGGTATGCAGATTTTTAATGTTGAAATTGAGCCCGGTAAAGGCGGACAGATAGCCCGTTCGGCCGGTAATTACGCCGAGTTATTAGCGGTGTCCGGAAAATATGCAGATGTGAAATTGCCATCTGGTGAGGTTCGGCGTGTTCCTTCCGAGGGTATGGCAACAATTGGGAGTTTATCCAACCAAGAGTGGAATTTGGTGCAGATTGGTAAAGCCGGAAGGTCTCGTTGGCTAGGTATTCGTCCGACGGTTCGTGGTACTGCTATGAATCCCGTTGACCATCCGTACGGTGGTGGTGAGGGCGCGCAGCCTCGTGGTACCAAGCGTCCTAAGTCCTTTACCGGTAAGGTGACTGGTGGTCGCAAGACGAGGAACCGCAAGAAATGGTCTAATAAATTCATTGTAAAGCATCGCAATAAATAATTCCTATGGCACGTTCTGCTAAAAAAGGCCCGTTTGTGGATCCAAATATTGCTAAGAAGATTGCGAAGGGTGATGTATCCACTCCAATCAAGACCTGGGCTCGCGCCTCGGAAATTTCTCCGGAAATGGTGGGCTTTACCTTTTTGGTCCATAACGGAAAAGATTTCATTGAGATAAAAATTTCAGAAGAGATGGTTGGTCACCGATTGGGTGAGTTTGCGCCAACCCGTAAGTTTATACGCCATGGTGGAAAAATGCAGAAAGAATTGGAAAAAAAGGCAGCTGCTGCTCCGGCAAAAAATAATTAATTACTGACTAATTACTTCCATGAAGACTGCAAAGGCAAGAATTCAACATTTACGCATGGCGCCTCGGAAGGTGCGTTTAATGGCTTCCTTAATTCGTAACATGCCGCTTTGGGAGGCCGAGGCTCAACTTTCTGTGCGTTCTCGTCGGGCCGCTAAGCCTTTGTTGAAGTTGTTGCAGTCTGCGCGGGCGAATGCGGTTGGTTTAAAAATGGATGTTAGTAAACTTTATATTGCTTCAATTACCGTAGATGGCGGACCTATGCTTAAAAGATCTTTGCCCCGAGCTCGTGGTTCTGCTTCGGAGTTACAGAAGAAAATGAGTCATGTTACCGTGGTATTAGCCGAGAAAGAAGGCCTAAAGGCCCCTCGCTATGTCCTACCGAAGAAGGTGAAGGCAGGTAAGATTATTCCGTCTAAGATTGAGGAGGGCTTAAAAGAAGAGAAACGGGCAAAGAAGTCCGAGAAGAAAGAAAAGTCGGAAGCTCCAAAGGAGGAAAAGAAGCAGGCTCCGAAGAAGGGATTTGGACCTCGCATCTTTACTCGCAAGACCGGCACCGCCTAAATCCTTGCAAAAACCTTAAAAATACTGCAAAATTTGCAAGCTTAATTAATCCACTATGGGACATAAAATAAACCCAATTTCATACAGAACCGGAATAACCAAGGATTGGAAGTCCAAATGGTTCTTTGTGTCTCGCACTTCCGGCGCTATGGGCCTGAAGAACTATAGCCGCTTCTTAAAGGAAGACGAAGCGATTCGTGACATCATCAAAAGTAAGGTTGCGGCTGCGGGTATTGCATCCGTGGAAATTGAACGGACTAGCAATTCCACGCGCGTTAATATTTTGACTGCGCGTCCCGGCTTTATTATTGGGCGTGGTGGTAAGGGAATTGAGGAATTGAACAAGGCCATTGAAACCGCTCTGGTAAAAGTAGGAGGCAATAAGAAAGGTCTTTCTGTGAATGTGGAAGAACTAAAGCGCACTGATGTTTCTGCCGCCTATACCGCACAGCAGATTGCCTGGGATATTGAAAAGCGTATTCCATTCCGTCAGGCAATGCGCAAGCGCCTAGATGAGGTTATGCAAAATAAAGAAATTAAGGGAGCTAAGATTTTGATATCGGGGCGTTTGGACGGAGCTGAAATCTCTCGCGCGGAGTGGAAGGTAGCAGGTTCTTTACCTTTGCAAACCCTACGTGCTGATATTGATTATGCAACCGCTACTGCTTTTTGCACTTATGGCGCGGTGGGTATTAAGGTGTGGCTTTATAAGGGTGAAATCTTCAAGAAGGATACTGTCGCAACGCGCGCTAGTGAGGAACCTCGTCGTCCGGCCATGGCAAATCGTCGCCCTGCTCGCGAACGTCGCATTATTAATCCATCGGTCACTCCGGGTGCTCGTGCCTAATTTGAATTATTCCAATGCTTACTCCCAAGAAAACAAAGTATCGTAAATGGCAGAAGGGGCGTTCCAGGAAGCGAACGGTTGAAACTCGTGGTTTGACGGTATCATTCGGGTCCTGGGGGTTAAAGGCTATGAGCGCTGCCCGTTTGAATTCTCGACAGATTGAGGCGGCCCGCCGTACGATTACCGGTCATTTGAAGCGTGAGGGTAAACTTTGGATTCGCGTATTTCCGCACAAGCCCATTACCAAACGTCCGCCAGAATTAACGATGGGTGGAGGTAAGGGTTCGGTGGATCATTATGTAGTTGAGGTAAAACCGGGACGTGTTATTTTTGAGTTAGATGGGACTACCAAAGAGAAGGCCTATCGGGCATTTGCATTAGCATCCTACAAACTTCCATTTAAATCGAAAATTGTTGCTCGTGAAAACGTTTAATTTGCTGATACTACTATGGCTAAAAAGGATACCAAAACCTACAGTGAGATAAAGGCAATGCCTGGGGCAGAAATCCTCAAGCTTGTTTCTGATTCTCGCGTCAAGCTTCGTCAGATGATTTTTGATTTGCAAGCCGGCAAGGTTAAGAATGTCAGGGAGATTAAGAATACCAAGAAAGTAATTGCGCGCGCATTAACCGCCTTAAAGGAAATTAAAGTGTAAAGTATGCCTCTAGCCATGATGAAAAACGAAACAACTAAAAAAGAAAGGAGTATGCGGGGTGTTGTGGTATCTGCCAAGATGGACAAGACCAGAATTGTAGCGGTTGAAAGCTTGCGCAAGCATCCAAAATATTTGCGGTACTACAAAGTAACTAAGCGTTTTGCAGCTCACGATGAAAAGAATGAATACCGAGAGGGTGATAAGGTCGTCATTCGCGCCTGCCGTCCCATGTCTCGTACCAAGCGTTGGGAAATTGCCGGTAAGATTTCATAAACTCCTATGATTCAAGAACGAGCTATATTAAAAATTGCAGATAATTCTGGCGCGAAGACGGTGAGAGTATTTAGAATTTTAGGAGGATCCAAGCGTCGCTATGCTCGTGTTGGCGATATTGTTGTTGCTTCCGTGCAGACTGCCGAGCCACGCAAGAATATCAAGAAGAAGGATAAGGTGAAATGCGTTATTGTCCGTACCGCCAAGGAGATTCGCCGCGCAGATGGTTCTTACGTACGCTTTGATGAAAATGCGGCGGTGGTTGTGGATGCTAAAAAAGAGCCGGTATCCACCCGCGTATTTGGCCCCATGCCGAAAGAATTAAAAGCTCGCGGTTATGATAAGCTCATGACGATGGCTGAGGAAATCGTATAAATAATCCCATGAAGATAAAGAAAGGAGACAAGGTAAAAGTAATTTCTGGAGTGTCCCGTGGCAAGGTGGGTGTGGTCTTGCGGGCGTATCCCGAAACTATGACGGTGACAGTTGAAGGCGCGAATCTAGTTAAAAAGCGCGTGCGTCCCACTCAACAGAATCAGAAAGGTGAGGTGGTATCTGTGCCGCGCCCTATCAAGATTGAGAAGGTTGCCTTGTTATGTCCCTCCTGTGGGAAAGAGACTCGCGTCGGTTATAAGGTAAATGAAGCTACCAAGGTTCGTATCTGTCGCAAATGTAGCGCTCAGCTCTAATCTTTACAACGATGACTACGAAAAAGCATACAGTTGAATATGATCGCAAGAAGGTGAGGGCATTTCTGGAAAAGGTGGTAGTTAACACCGGAGTTGGGCGAGCTTCTCAGATGGCTAATTTCCAAGATAAGGTATTGCCGCAGATAATTCGTGATTTGGCAACTATAACCGGTCAGCATCCTCAAAAACGCCCTACCACCAAGTCAATTGCCGGATTCAAAACCCGCGCCGGACAATTATCGGGCTTGCGCGTTACTCTGCGTCGCGACAAGATGGTTGATTTTTTTGAACGTTTCATTAAAATAGTGCTGCCTCGTGTCCGCGATTTCAGTGGTATCTCCATTTCAAGCGTGGACCATTCCGGATCTCTGAATGTGGGATTGAAGGAACAATTCGTGTTTGCGGAAATCAACCAGGAACAATCTCCTTATACTTTTCCCCTCGGTGTTACCATCGTTCCAAAAGTCAAGCATCGCGATGAGGCGATAGAGGTGTATCGTGCCTTAGGCGTGCCTTTCAAGAAATAATTACTATGGCTAAAACGTCCGTAATTGCAAGAAGTCAAAAGAAACCGAAATATATGAGCCGCACGGTGCGACGTTGTTTTAGGTGCGGGCGCAAGAATGGCTACATGCGAACCTTTGGTATTTGCCGCATCTGTTTTAGGGAAATGGCGACTGCCGGTCAGATTCCGGGCGTAAAGAAAGCTTCCTGGTAAATAAAGATATGCACTACGACATCCTGCCAAAAATTAAAAATGCTTCTGTGGCCCGTAAGGAGAGCTTGTTTATCAAGAATTCCAAATTGGCATATGCTTTTACCCAAGCGCTTGTTCGCACTGGTTATCTTAAATCTGTCTCGGTGAAGACGGCGGGCAAGAAATCTTTCTTGGAATTAAAGCTATTATATAAAAATGGTAAGCCGGCGATGACTGATTTTCGCACTATCTCTAAACCGGGTCGGCGCCTGTATGCTCCGTATCGCGAATTGAATTTAGTACGCCAGGGCTTTGGAGTTGGCATCTTGACCACCCCCAAAGGTGTGTTAACTACGCAGGAAGCTCGCAAAGAAAAGGTCGGCGGGGAATACCTAGCTCAGGTTTGGTAATTTGTATACAACAATGTCTCGTTTAGCAAAGAAACCCGTTACCGTTCCCGCCGGCGTAACCGTCACTATTGCTCCCAATGAGGTTTCCTTTAAGGGGCCAAAGGGAGAGGAGAGAGTTGCAATCATGCCATTTGTTGAAGTTAACCAGACTTCGGAAGGGTTGGTCGTAATCCGTCGTGGTGAGAGTAAGCAGGCTAAAGCTAATTTAGGCACTATGTGGTCGTTGCTGCGTTCCGCCGGTGAGGGGGTTTCAAAAGGATTCCAAAAAAACTTGGAAATTCAAGGTGTGGGCTTTCGCGCGGCTATGGAGGGCAAGACTATTGTGTTAAATCTTGGCTTTGTGAATCCCGTGAAATATCAGCCCTTACCCGGTGTTGATGTTGCCGTAGATAAAAATATTATAAAAGTTTCGGGGACGAACAAGGGCGCGGTTGGACAGGTTGCCGCCAAAATTCGTTCTTTTAAGAAACCGGAGCCGTACAAGGGTAAGGGTATTCGCTATGTTGGTGAGGTCGTTAGAATGAAGGCCGGCAAGAAGGCTTCCGCCTAAATAGGTTCCATATTATTGCAATGAACAAACGCAAAGCCTTAAATAATGTTCGAAATCGTCGGTCTGCGCGCACCCGTGCTCGTATTGTGGGCACCGCAGAACGTCCACGCTTGTCGGTGTTTCGCAGCAATCGCTACACTTATGCTCAGCTCATTGATGATACCAAGGGTAAAACGCTAGTTTCCGCTTCATTGAAAGATTTGGGCGCGAAGGCTGTTGGAAAAAAATCTGAGCTCGCTGCTCAAATAGGAGAAGTATTAGCTCGTAAAGCTGCCGAGAAAAATATCGTTCAAGCGGTATTTGATCGAGGCGCGTACAAGTATCATGGTCGCGTTAAAGCTTTGGCGGATGGTGCCAGGAAAGGAGGATTAAAGTTTTAATTATCATGGAAAATAACAAACCATTTAATAAAGAAGGAGAAGGACGAGGTTCTAGGCGGCCGGATCGGGCAGCGCGAGCTGAAATCTCTTCTTATAAGGAAAAAATGCTAGACCTGCGTCGCGTAACTCGTGTTATGGCGGGAGGCAAGCGTTTCAAATTCCGCGCAACCGTGGT
>Ga0101944_10006040_pt1 | contig 13183 bp, 13 predicted proteins | sample DewCreD2012metaG_FD_75245 | JGI IMG/M metagenome (GOLD analysis project Ga0101944, IMG submission 75245) | Hot spring sediment bacterial and archeal communities from British Columbia, Canada, to study Microbial Dark Matter (Phase II) - Dewar... ... | reverse complement strand
GAGCCCGGAGCGCAGACCATCTGGATAGGCTTGCAGCGCATGCATGATCTGGCGTGGGCATGGGAGAGTTTTGGTCCCTGCGGCAAAGTCCGCGACGGGTGACTTGTGTGGAACAACGAGGCGAGCAGGCCCGTGCCACGGGGTCCGTCCCCGCGATCCCGGACCGCCGACCGTCGATGCCGGTGCGAATGCTCCCGCAGGACAGTCCGGATGTCATCCGGGCGGCCGTGCGGCCTGCCGGCGGGCAATCTACAATACGCGGTGAAATCGCCAGTCCTGCGCACACGCCGCCCAAACTGCGGACAAACGGGTTTGAACATGAAGCCGGATCTGGATTACCTGAGCGTGGATGCGTTCATCGCGGACCTGACCGGCGCGTCGGCGCTGCGGGCGGCGCTGTCGCTGGGGGTGATCGATCGGCTGGCTGCCGGCGAGGTGTTCGCAGGCGCGGATGCCGGCCTGGCGATGCTCCTGCAACTGCTGCGAGCCGGCGGTGTGGCCCGGGAGCGCGCCGGTCACTGGCGGTTGACCGATCAGTTCAACCAGACGCTGCGATACCGCGATCTGCTGGAGGCGAAGCTCGAGTTCGCCGCGATGGTGAGCGGCGACGCGGTCGAGCGATTTGCCGACTTGATCGCCCGGCCGGCCCAGTTCATGCGGGAATCGCGGCTGCTGGAGCTGTTCGACTATGGCCGATGCCTGCATGTCACGGAAGAGAATCTCCGGCATGCGCGGAGGTGGGTGCGCCTGACGACGGCGCTGACGCGTTACGAGGCCGGCGTGATGCTGGGAATGCATGATCTTTCGCAGGCTCGCCGGATGCTGGACATCGGGGGTAACAGCGGCGAGTTGGCGCTTCAGTCATGCCGGGCCAATCCGTTGCTTCTTGCCACTGTGGTCGACTTGCCCGTGGTCTGCGAAATTGGGCGCGAGCATGTCCGCGGCCATGCGGAGTGCGGGCGGATCGAGTTTACGGCCGGCGATGCGCTCACCGGGCCGCTGCCGCGCGAGATGGACCTGGTGACGTTCAAGTCAATGCTGCACGACTGGCCCGAGGAAGGGGTGCGGCGGTTGCTGGAACGAGCGAACGAATGCCTGCGTCCCGGCGGGCAGGTGCTGATCTTTGAGCGAGGACCGATCGCGGTCGGCGAGCGGTTGCCGCCGTATTCGCTGCTGCCGATCCTGCTGTTCTTCCGGTCGTTTCGCGGGCCGGAGCTTTACCAGCGGATGCTCGCGGAGATGGATTTTGAGCAGATTCAGACGCGACAGGTCAACCTGGAGACGCCATTCTTTCTGCTGACGGCGCGGAAGCGGCATTGAGTGGCGGACGATTCAGAGCCGGGACTCGATGTACTCGCACAGCACGTGGAACAGCACCTTGTGCGCTTCCTGGATGCGGGCGGTGGCGTCGCTGGGAACGATCAGGGGAATGTCGGTCAGGGCGCGGGCCCGGCCGCCGTCGTTGCCCAGGAAGCCGGCCGTTCGCAGGCCCTGCAGGCGGGCGATTTCCAGCGCACGGACGATCGAAGGGCTGTTGCCGCTGGTGGTCAGCGCGACAAACACATCGCCGGCGTTGCCCAAAGCCTCGACCTGGCGGGCGAAGATGTGCTCATAGCCAAAATCGTTGCCGGCGCAGGTGATGGCGGCCGGATCGCACAGGGCGATCGCGGCCAGGGCCTTGCGATTCTTCTGATAGCGGACGGAGAGTTCCTCGGCCAGGTGCATGGCGTCGGCGGCCGACCCGCCGTTTCCGGCGATCAGCACCTTGCCCCGCGCCTGCCAGCAGGCGAGCATGGTGTCGGCCAGCGTGTGAAGGGCGGGTTCGAGGACAGCAAGTTTCGGGAGCAACTCGCCCAGGTCCTTCAGGGCGGTCGTGAGCAGGGGCTTGATCATGATTTTCTCGCGAAGGCCGCCTCGGCGCTGCGAACGGTATTCTGCAACAGCATTGCCACCGTCATGGGGCCGACTCCGCCCGGAACCGGGGTGATGAAACAGGCCTTTTCCCTGGCCGCGTCGAAATCCACATCGCCAACCGTCTTCTTCGTGCCGTCCGGGAGGGTCATGCGGTTGATGCCCACGTCAATCACCACCGCACCAGGCTTGACGTGCTCGCCGCCCAGCAGGTGTGCCCGGCCAACGGCGGCCACGAGAATGTCGGCCTTGTTGCAGTGCCCGGCCAGGTCCGGCGTGGCGCTGCGGCAGATCTGCACCGTCGCCCGCTCGTCGGACAGCAGCAATGCCACCGGCTTGCCGACGATCTCGCTGGCGCCCACGACCACGGCCTCGGCGCCCCGCAGGTTCACGCCCGTGGACTTGATCAGTTCAAAGGCCGCGGCGGCCGTGCAGGGAATGTTCAGCGGCTTGCTGGAGACCAGGAAGCCCAGGTTGGCCGGGTTCACCCCCTCCACGTCCTTCAGCGGGTCGATTCTCTGCTGAAGCTCGGCCTCGTTGAGAAGTTTCGGGACCGGCAGGTGGAGCATGATGCCTGTAACCGATGCGTCGTGGTTGAGCTTCTCGATAGCGGCGATTGCCTGCGGCTGGGTGGTTTCGTCGTGGAGCTTGAGCAGCTCGTACTCGATGCCGACGGCCTTGCAGGCCTCGGCCTGACGCGAGGCGTACATCTCCGCCGCGGGGGAGCCGCCCACGAGAATGGCCACCAGGTGGACCACGCGCCCCTGGGCCTTGAGCTGGACGGTGCGGGCCTTGATCTGCTCCTTGACCTTGGCGGCAATGGCATTTCCGTCGATGATCTGTGCTGGCATAGGCCGGGCATTATAGCGAGGTGTAACGGATTGAGCGATTTGCTTCGTGGAAGAGGGGCACGGGCAAGATGCCCGTGCTACGAGGAAGATACGGGCTTGACGCTCGTGCTACGAGAAAGGCACGGGCAAGATGCCCGTGCTACGAGAAAGGCGCGGCGGGACGCCCGTGCTACGTGAGAAGGAGCCAGTCATGATGTTGCGACAGATTATTGTGTCGGTCGGATTGGTATTGTGCCTGGTGGTGGCCGGGTGCGAGATTCCGGCCCAGGTGTGGTGGTCGCCGGATGGCTCGCGCGCCGCGTACATCATGCCGACCGGTGAACATGCAACCGCCATGGTGATCGATTCGGAGGGAACGCCCCTGGCAATGCTTGGCAAGAGTGCGGGCGGAGCGGCCTGGTCGGCGGATTCCAGTCGCCTCTACGTGGCGACGGTGGGCAACAGGCCACCACAGATGCCGGCCGTCGAGGTCAGTCCCAAGTGGCTCAACGCCGTCGAGGAGCGCGAAGACCTGGAACTTGACGTGGAGCAGGGGGACCAGGTCCAGATGGTCAGCGTCTGGTCTGAGGGGCACCTTGCCCCCCTGGCCACGCTGGGCGGCCGGGTTGTCTTCCACATGAAGCTCTCCCCGGACGGGGAGTGGCTGGCGATCATGACGTTGCGCGACGACAAGAAGAAGGATCGCAACGAGCTGTGGGCGCTGTCGCTGCTCAGCCGGCGGCTCTACCCGATCTCCTTCGGCGCGGCCAAGGGCATGGCGTTCACCGGCCCGCGACGGTTGGCGTTCGTGGAACCGGCCCGGCTTGTGGAGGGAAAGCCCTCGGAAATCGGGTCGCTGGTGGAAGTGGTGCTGGATGAGCAGGAAGCGGAGTTGAAGCGCGAGCCGCTGGCGTTCACCCTCATGCTGACGACCTCGTGGATCGAGGCGGCGGGCGAAGATGTGCTCTTCACGGCCGCTCCGATCACCCTGCCGATGTCCAGCGCCGTGGATGAGGAGCAGATCGGTTACGCCCTGATGCGCTACGACCGAGCGGACAAGAGGCTGACTACGGTGCTCAAGGACGTGGGCGAGTACTTTGCACCCGATCCGGCGGGCAGGCGGGCGCTGGTGCAGGCCATGCCGGACCGCAAGGACCCGCGCAAGTCGCGGCTTGCCCTGGTGGAACTGGCCGGCGGCAAGGTGCATGATCTGGCGCCGGCCTATGCGCGGTGCAGCGGGTCGGCCGAGGGAATGCCGCTGTTTCCCGCCTGGCGCGGCAGCGACCAGATCACGTTCGCATCTCCGGCGGCCGTCCGCGAGCAGGAGCAGCGGGCCTATGTGGACGTGGTGCAGTACCAGGTGACCGGCGACTGGACGCTCAAGCCCATCCGGACGCTCAGCGAGAAGTGGCAACCGGAGATCAAGCCGTCGTTCAGGATGACCGCTGCTGATCAGGCGGAAGCGCGTTGAACGAACCACGCGCCGCCGCCGGCTGCCCGCTTGTTTCGCGTCCCGCATCGCGATTACCGTATGGCCATGCGGCACTCGGTGCGACTGGACCCGCAGACATTGCTGGAGGCCTACTGCAACGGCGTCTTCCCGATGGCCGACCCCGACGGCGTGGTGCGCTGGTACACGGCCAACCCGCGGGGGATCCTGCCGCTGGATCGGTTTCACGTCCCCGGGTCGCTGGCCCAGTTCATGCGCAGCGCCGCCTTCCCGTTCCAGGTGCGGTTCGACACGCAGTTTGAACGAACGATGCGCGGCTGCATGGAGCAGCGGCGCGGGCAGACCTGGATCAGCGAAGACCTGGTCCGGGCATACGTGAGACTGCACAGCCTCGGGTTCGCTCACAGCGTCGAGGTCTGGAAGGGCGAGGAACTGGCCGGCGGGCTGTACGGCGTGAGCATCGGCGGAGCCTTCTTCGGCGAGAGCATGTTCCACAGGCACCGCGATGCCAGCAAGGTGGCGCTGGTGAAACTGGTGGAACGACTGCGCCAGCGGGGATACGAACTGCTCGATACCCAGGCCCAAACGCCCCACCTGGCGCGGTTCGGCTGTATCGAGGTGCCGGCCGAGGAATACCTGGCAATGCTCCGAAAAGCGATCGCCAGGAGTTGCAGTTTTCTCTGATATCGCGCGGTGCCAACGTGTTCGTGCCGTATCCGGCCGGGCGCCCCTGCTACGCCGGTTCGATCGTCACCGTCAGCCCCTTGGATTGGAACTGGTCCCGGTAAAGCTCGGCCCGCTCCTTGTGCGTGGTCAGCAGAAGCGCAACGCCGGTCTCGTGGGCCTCGAGCGTTCGCTGTATCGCGTCTTCGGTTCCCAGGGGTGTCAGCGAAATGATCGTCCGCACCACGAAACCGATCTCGTTCTTGTCGTCGTTGTGCAGCAACACCTTCCAGGGCGGGAGGTGTTGCGGCGGCTTCCCGGTCGGCCGCTTCTTCTTCGGGGTCTTGGGTTTGACGGCCGTCGCAGCGTTCTCGGTTGTCTGGGTCTTCTGGTCGTTCTGGGCCATACCGCGCTCCGAACCAATGAGCTCCAAACCCTTGGAACATTATAGTCCTGTGACTCGGCACCGCCCAAGTGTAAACTGCCCCCATGGCCAGCAACGTGGATGAACCCGTGGGCCCGGTCCGGCTGATCGCCGGCGCGATGAGCGGAACCAGCGCCGATGGCGTGGACGTGGCCATCGTGCGCGTCGAGGGCATCGGATACGACATGCAGGCGTGTTTGCTGGCGCATCACCACCGGTCGTATCAGACGCGCCTGCGCGAGGCGATCTTCGCGGTTCGCAATACCGGGATCGTCAAACTGGCCGACCTTGCTGAGCTTGGCCGGCAGATCTCCCTTGTCTATGCGGCGGCGATCAATGAAGCCCTGGTGGCGGCCGGGCTCAGCGGCGAAGAGTTGACATGCGTGGCCGCCCACGGACAGACCCTTTTCCACGATCCGCCCGACACCATCCAGTGGTTTGACCCGGCCCTGGTGGCGGCGGAGGTCGGCTGCGCCGTCGTCAGCGATTTCCGGCGGGCGGACTGTGCCGCCGGCGGACAGGGCGCTCCCCTTGTACCGTTCGCCGAGTACGTGCTGTTCCGCCATCCGTCGAAGAACCGCGCGCTGGTGAACATCGGGGGAATCGCCAACCTGACGTTTATTCCCGCAGGCGCTGACATCGCGTGGGTGACGGCATTCGACACCGGGCCGGGCAACTGCATCAGCGACTGGCTGATGCGGCGGTTTGATCCCCGCGGGCCGGGCATCGATTCGGGCGGCCAGCGCGCGCTGAGGGGAAAACTCATACCCGTCGCGGTCGAGCGGATGCTCAAGGGCAGGTATTTCTGGGGCCGGCCGCCGAAAAGCACCGACGGGCCGGCCATGATCGAGTTGTTCCGCAGCAGCGTGGAAGGGGCGCTGGGAGACTTCAAGCTGGAAGACCTGCTGGCCACCGCGTGCCGGGTGACCACGTCGGCGCTCCTGGAGGCGATGGAGCGGTTCCTGCCGGTCTGGCCGGACGAGATCGTCGTCAGCGGCGGCGGGGTCCTCAACGAGGCAATGATGCGGCACCTGAGGCAGAACCGGCGAGGCGCTGCGCTGCTGACCAGCGACGAACTTGGCGTCAGGAGCGAGGCCAAGGAGGCGCTGGCGTTTGCCCTGCTGGGGGCGGCGACGCTCGATCATTTCCCGGGAAATGTGCCCAGCGTGACCGGGGCAAGGCGGAAGGTGGTGATTGGAGCCGTGACACCCAAACCGTGATCAAGTTGAGGATGGAGGTGATGGATACAGCCGGCGCGAGCCGGTGGGGGCCACGGGCAAGATGCCCGTGGTACGGCGGTGGATGCGGCCGGCGCGAGCCGGCGGCGGGCAAGATGCACGTGGTACCGATGGAAGCGGAAGGATGAAAACGATGCAGGATCGATCGTTCTTGCTGACCGAGCAGCGGCTCGCCGAGTCAATGGAACTTGACGCAATGCCGATCGAGGCGGCGGTGGACCTGATGCAGGAGCAGGACCGGCGCGCGGTGGAGGCGGTGGGCGCGTGCAGGGATCAGATTGTGGCCGCTATCGAGTTGGTGGCCGCGGCGTTTGCGCGCGGGGGACGGTTGATCTACGTGGGTGCGGGGACCAGCGGGCGACTGGGAGTTCTGGATGCGTCGGAGTGCCCGCCGACGTTCCGCGCCGACCCGGAGATGGTGCAGGGATTGATCGCCGGGGGAAACCAGGCCATGTTCCGCGCGCAGGAAGGAGCCGAGGACAACGCCGAACAGGGTGGCAGGGACATTGCCGACAAGAGGGTCGGCTCGAATGACGTGGTGATGGGAATAGCCGCCGGCGGGACGACACCCTATGTGCACGGGGCGCTGCGCCGCGCCAGGGAACTGGGGGCCAGGACGGTTTTCCTCACCTGCGTCGCCGCTTTCCCGGGCGAACCCGAGGCGGACGTGGTGATCCGGCCGCTGGTGGGCCCGGAAGTGGTGACGGGAAGCACGCGGCTGAAGGCCGGCACGGCGACAAAGCTCGTGCTCAATCGCATCACGACGATCGCGATGGTACGGATCGGAAAGGTTTACGAAAACCTGATGGTGGATCTGCGGGCCAGCAACATCAAGCTGCGCGACCGGGCGGCGCGGATCGTGGCGACGGTCACCGGGGTGAGTCGGGAGGAGGCGTTTGCGTGGGTGGATCGCGCGGAGGGACATGTGAAGGCGGCGATCGTGATGATCGAAAAGGGCGTGGATTATGAGCAGGCCAGGCAACTGCTGGAGGACAGCGGCGGAAACCTGCGGGCGGCGCTCGGACGATGACGGACGCGCCGCGGGAAACCCGGCCCGAAACGTCTGACACTTGCGGATGTCATCCCGCAGCGCCGGTTCCCTGGCCTGCGGGTTGGGTTGTCGGTGCGACGATCCGGGGCGCGGTCGTCTGAGCGGGCCTGGTCGCCTGCACCGCCCGCGCCTGCCTCACCCGTGCCATCTGCTCGGGCGTCACGATCTGCTCGATCCGGGCGACCGTGTCCGCCGCCGCCTTTCTTGCCGCGGCCTCCGCCCGGTCGCCGATTTCCTTGATCCCGTCCAGCATCGCCTTCTGCGCCGCGGCCTTGCCGTCGGCGGGGGCGTCCTGCCAGGCCTTGACCAGCGCCGTCAACTTCGCCTCGTCGGCAGGATCAAGTTTCAGCGCAACGCCGTCGGCCGGAACGGCCAGATTCAGCGCCTTGAGCTGCGCGATCTGCTCGGGGGTGAGTATCACCCGGCCGTTCTCCGCCTGTCTCAGCAGGCGCTGGGCCAGGAAGAGAATCTCCTTTTGCTGGCGCGTGGTCCAGCCGTCGGCCGCGTGGCTGTGCAGGTCGATGGCCTTTCCGGCCACGGTGGGCACGCGCAGGTGGAGGATGTCGCCCTGATTGACGAAGACCTCGTTGGGCCGGACGGTGATCGGGCCGCTCTGGATCACGCGCTGGGTCTGGGCGACGCGCCGGTCGCCCCGGAGATTGCCCATTTTGCTCGAATCAAGCGTGATCGCGTCCAGCCCCTCGCCGCTGGTGAAAACCAGCCGCTTGACCAACCACCCTGCGCCGGCCAGCGCCAGCAATACCACGATAACCGTCAGCCAAGCGGGTATCTTCAGTGAGCGGGGCGTCTGATCCATGGGCGTGGCCATAAAGTTGATCCTCACCCCTTATACAGCCCCGGAGCCGGATCGTTACCCCGTGGCTAATTCAGCCGCGGTCCCTGTCCAAGCGGCCGGCGCGGATCAGGCGGCGGGGCGGGCGCCGGTGCCGGTTGCGCCGGCGGCGCGGGCGGCGGCGCCGGTTCGGCCACCGTGTCCGACAACGTCGCCAGCAGCCGCGAACGACCCGCGTCATCCTTCAGTTCGATGAATCCGCCCTGCTTGTCGGCCGCAAGGGAAGCCATCGGCGCGCCGCCCTCTTCGCGCAGTCTCAGCGCCGGCCCGGTCGCGTCGTCGTTGGCCATCACCGCGCGGGTGTTGCCACTGCGATCCTTGACGTTCACGTAGGCCGAGTCCGCCGTGGCCGCAAGGCTTGCCCGCATCTTGCCGTCGATGTCGTTGATGAAGAAGAACGTGCCGTTCTTGTCGGCGCCCCACGCGCCGCGCGTCCTGCCCTCGGCATCCACCAGCTTGAACGCCTCGGCCGACACCACCGGCGGCGCGGGAGCCACCGCCCCGATCACCAGCGCCCCGGCCAAACCCAGCATGCACCCGGCCAGGCCAAGCTTCAGCCTGCGATTGGTTCGTTCCAGATTCTCCAGCCTCCGCAGAATATCATGGTCGCTCATGCCTGCATTTTACCATCCCCAGCCCTGTCCTGTAGAATGTCCGTCGTGGTTTCCTTCATCATCCCCGCCCACAACGAAGAAGCCCTGTTGCCGCGCACGCTCGACTGCCTGATCGATTCGGCCAACGGGACGCTGACCGATTACGAGATCATCGTGGTCGATGACGCCTCCACCGATCGGACGGCCGAAATCGCGGCCGTTCGCGGCGCCCGGGTTGTGTCGGCCAACAAGCGGCAGATCGCGGCCGTACGCAACGCCGGGGCGCGGGCGGCCCGTGGAGATGTCCTGATCTTCCTCGACGCCGACACGCTTCTGCCCGAACGCACCCTTCGCAGCGCGCTTCGGGAACTCGACAACGGCGCCGTCGGCGGCGGGGCGCGCGTCAAGCTCGACGGCCCGGCGCCGATGCTCAACACCCTCATGGCCTGGGCGATCGTCGTGACCTTCCGCTATGCCCACTGGGCCGCCGGATGCTTCGTGTACGCAAGACGCGCCGACTTCGAAGCGGCCGGCGGGTTCGACGAGGCATATTTCGCCGGCGAGGAGTGGTACCTGAGCCGGGCGATGAAGAAACGCGGCCGATTTGTCGTGGTTCCCGACCCGGTCATCACCTCGGCCCGCAAACTGCATCGCTTCGGCGCGATGCAGATTCTCTGGCGGGCGACGAAAATCCTCCTGCGCGGCCAACAGGCTATTCGCCAACGCGAGGGGCTGGATCTGTGGTATGAAAACCGGCCAAGTCAGCCATAGTGCGCGGACGCGCCCGCACGGACAAGAACCCCTTGCCGCGCTGCTGGACAACACCGGTGGTGCGCCCTGTGTACAATCCCCTGCCAGTATGTGGCGGCGCGTGATTCAATCTGCAATTGCGTTCGTGCTGTGGACCGGGATCAGCCCGGCCCCCGCCGCAACCATCTCGACCCGCGACGGCCGGACACTCCAGGGCGAGGTCCGCTTCGACGCCGGCGGCCTGGCGCTGAGACAGGATTCCGGCCACGAGATTCGCCTCGACCTGTCCGCCATCCGCCACGCGGTCTTCCGCAACGGTGACGCGCCGAGCGTCGCCGTCCGCGAGCCGCAACGGCAAGTCCCTTCCGAAAAGCCCGCCGAACTCCGCGGCCTTCGCGCGGAATACTACGTCGACACAAATCTCCAGAAACTGGGCATCATCCGCATCGATCCCAAGGTCGAGTTCTGGTGGTCCGATGACGAGTCGCCCGATCCGGCCATACCCACCAACTTCTCGGTTCGATGGACCGGCCAGATCACGCCCGAGTATTCCGAGACGTACACGTTCCATGTTGACATCAACGATGGAACCCGCCTGTGGATCGACGGCCGCCTGATCATCGACTCCTGGCATGGCGGGCCCAAGGACTTTTCCGGCACGGCACGTCTCGTGGCCGGCCGGAAGCACGACATCCGCCTGGAATTCCGCGACCTGGCCTACTCGGCCAACGCGCGGCTGGGCTGGTCGAGCGACAGCCAGCCGCGACAGATCGTCCCGCCGGAGCGACTCAGCCCGCCTCCCGGAACGGTTCCCCCGCGGGTTCGCCTGGCCGGCCCGGCCGACGGCAGCTCCCATGTCGCCGTGTCGGAACTGCCCATTGAGGCGGACCCCTCCGATCCCGACGGGCGAATCGCCCGCGTCGAGTTCTACGCCGACGGAAATCTGCTGGGCACCGCCGGCGCCGAGCCGTGGCGCTTCGGGTGGAAGCAGCCGTCGCCGGGACTCCACAGGCTCCACCTGCGGGCCTTTGACGACGCGGGCATCATGGCGCAGTCTGAAGCCGTCGAGGTGGTTGTCGCCGCCGACGGCGCGGGAACCCTGCCCCGGCCCTGGATGGAACTGCCGGTGGGCACGCTGAGCCGGGTGGGCTGGGCGTCGCTGGCCGCGGCCCAGCACCGACTCCAGAGCAGCGGCGCCGACTTCTGGACCGAGCACGAATCTTTCCATTTCGTCTGCCGCCCCCTGGCGGGCGATGGATCGATCATCGCGCGCCTCGACCGCTTTCAGCGCAGCGATCCCGTCGGCGCCGTCGCGGGAATCATGATCCGCGAGCACCTGGGCAATAAGGCCCGCATGATGATGCTCGGCTACACCCCCGACGAAGGACTGCTTTTCGTCCGCCGCGAAAACAGTTACCAGGACCGCATCACCCAGTCCGACGCGGCCGAGTCGCCCCTCTGGCTGAAACTGACCCGCCACGGCGATGAACTGATTGCCCAGCATTCGGCTGACGGGGCCAGGTGGCAGACCATCGGGCAGCGGCGCATCGCCCTGCCCGACCGCGCCTATGTCGGCCTGGTCATCGCCTGCCCCGGTCAGCAGGCGGGACATGCGGTGTTCGATGAGGTCCAGGTCATCGAGGGCGAGCCGGAAATGGCATCCACGGCCCGGGGGGTGCTGCTTCGCGGCGGCACGTTCCTGGCCGGCGATGTTCGCTCCGTCGATGACACAATGGTGCGGATCGCCCATCGCGGGCGGGAACTTCGCCTGCCCACGTCGCAGGTGGCCCGCGTCCTTGTCAGGCCGTTGCCCGCCGAGGCGGTCCAGCGGGTGCGGCCCGGGCAGGCCGGCGTCATCCTCAGCAACGGCGATTTCATCGACGGGGCGGTTACCTTCCACAACGGCAGGATGATCGTCAGGTCGGTGCTGTTCGGCGTGCGCGAGTTCAACACGCACGGCCAGACGGTGGCGGCGGTGCTGCGGGATGTGGAACCGGCCCCCTGCGCGTTCATCGTGCGGTGCGCGGACAACTCCGTCTACCGCGCCGGCGCACTGGTCGTGGAGGCGGACAGGCTGCTGATTTCGGACGGGTCGGGACAGACGTTTCCGGTCGCCGCGGACGAGCTGGTGGAAATCCGCGCCGAGTAACCGCACGCTCAGGCGCGGCCGCGGATCGCCTCGCTCAGCTCGTTCATCTGCATTTCCGCCCGCATGAGGGCGGCCTCCAGTTCCGACCGCTCGGTCTCGGTCATGTGCTGCATCGGCGCGAGGCTTCGAACCTTGGATTTCATCTGCCCGAGCATGAGGCAGATCGAATCGAGCTGTGTCTCCAGCATCGTCGGCAGATGCCCCGTCGAGGACTGCTTGGTTTCCGTCATGACGCCACCTTGGGTCCGGGACCCGCGTTTTTGCTGCTTTTGCTCCCCTTCTGACGCTTCAAGACTTGCGTACTTGCTCCAGCGCCGGCATCTTACCACCCTTCCCTTGACCGATGCCAGCCAATTCTTGACGCGACTACCCGTTTCGCGGCCTATGGCGGGATTCGATTCGACAGGGCCTGGAGAATCTGGCTCTCCCACCATTCCAGCAGCCGGTAGTAGAGAAACTTCACCGCACGGCGGCCGGGTCGGGACCGGGCCAGCCATCGGGCCAGGGATGCAAAACGCATCTGCAGCCATGTGAGCAGGCCCATCGCAACCGTGGCCAGAAACAGTAAGGGAGCGAAGGCCTCGTAGGTGCGCAGGGCGAATCGTTCCAGCCCCAGCCGGCTTTTCAGGAAACGCGCCGATTCCTCGCATCCCCACCTCCGGCGGTAGTACCACAGCGTCTTGTTGGCCGCCTCCAGGTTCTCCACGGTCAGGCTCGTCAGGAGCATCAGGGGGTGGTCCCGCCCGGGCAGGACCCGACAGACCAGGTAAAGCGGCTCCCCGACACGCTCGGGGAGGTAGACTCGCGTCCAGGCCGTCCGCCTGCCCTGGGCCGCGGCCTGCTGCAAGAGCCTCTCGGCCAGGTGCCTGGCGGGCAGTTGCACGCCATTGTCCAGCAACAGCCGCCGGTCGCCCCGCAGGCGAATGACGAACCTGCGGTGGGCATCGATCCAGGGGATCAGAAGGCTGTCCCGGTCAGCGCCGATGTCCATCACCAGCACTCCCTTGCCGTCGGTGGCCCGCATGACCCGATCCACCTGCCGCAGGATCTGGGCGTTTTCGCTCCGGACCGTGGGATCATCCATGCCGTAGGGATGCAGCAGCAAGGGGGTGATACGCCCCTTGCCCCAGCAGGCATAAATCTCCAGGCACCAATAGCCGCTGACCAATCGTCCATCCTGGCTGCCGTCGCGGACCAGGCCCAGATACTTGAGCCTGCGGGCACGGGGGCGGGGCAGATCGCTCAGGTCGATGATCAGGGGCGTGTCCGGA
>Ga0101944_10006039_pt1 | contig 13185 bp, 11 predicted proteins | sample DewCreD2012metaG_FD_75245 | JGI IMG/M metagenome (GOLD analysis project Ga0101944, IMG submission 75245) | Hot spring sediment bacterial and archeal communities from British Columbia, Canada, to study Microbial Dark Matter (Phase II) - Dewar... ... | reverse complement strand
TGACGCTCATCGTCACCCTCCTCCTGATTGCCCTGTCGATCGGCGTGGGCGTGTTGTGGAACCCGCGCGTCTTCCTCATCTGCGCCGCCATCTTCTACGGCGTCTACATTCCGCTCTACACCACCTTTTTCACCAACGGCGGCGGCCTGGCCACCGGCCTGATCGGGTCGCTGGGTTACTGGCTGGAGCAGCACGGCGTGCGCCGCGGCAGCCAGCCGTGGTACTACTACCTGGTCGTCAACCTCCCGGTCTACGAGTTCCTGCCGGCGCTGGGCGCGCTGTTCGCGGCCGGCATCGGCCTGTCCCGCTATTGGAACCCCGCGCCGGCCCCGGACGAGGCGCCGGCGGACCCGGAGGCGCCCCGGCGCTTCCCGGCGCTGCTGTTCATCGGCTACTGGTCGGTGATGGCGCTGGGCGCTTTCAGCGTGGCCGGCGAGAAGATGCCGTGGCTGACCACGCACATCAGCCTGCCCCTGATCCTGCTCAGCGGCTGGGCCATCGGCTGGTTCGTGGACCGCGTGGACTGGTCCCACTTCCGGGCGCGGCGCGCCTGGCTGGTGGCCATCCTGCTGCCGGTGACGGTGCTGGCCCTGGTCGCCGTCTTTGGGGCGCTGCTCGGCAATAACCCGCCTTTCCAGGGCAGCGAGCTGAGCCAGTTGCAGGCCACCAGCGCCTTCATCTCCGCCCTGGTCGTGGCCGGCATTGGCCTGGCCAGCCTGTACCGGCTGGGGGAGCCGCTGGGTTGGGGCAACGTCGCCCGGCTGGCGGTCCTGTCGGTCTTCGGGCTGCTGGGCCTCTTCACGGCGCGGGCGGCCTTCATCGCCGCTTACATCAACTATGACTACGCCAACGAGTTCCTGGTCTACGCCCACGGCTCGCGCGGCGTCCGGACGGTGATGGAACAGATCGAGGACATCTCGTTCCGCACGGAGGACGGCCTGGGCCTCAAGGTGGCCTACGACGCGGATGTATCGTGGCCGATGGAGTGGTACCTTCGCAATTTCACCAACCGCGCCTTCTATGGCAACCAGCCGACGCGCGAGGCGCTGGACGCGCCGGTGGTCATCGCCGGCACCGCCAACTGGAACCGGGTTGAGTCCCTCCTGGGCGACCGTTATTACCAGTTTGAGTACATCCGCATGGTCTGGCCGATGCAGGACTACTTCCCCAAGCCCGACCAGACCATCGGCGCCCGCATCGTCCAGGCCCTGGCCGATCCGCAGATGCGCCAGGCGCTGTTCAACATCTGGTGGAACCGCGACTACACGCTCTACGGCCAGCTCACCAACCAGAGCTTCGACCTGGCGCAGTGGCCGCTGGCCGACCGGATGCGGATGTACGTCCGCAAAGACATCGCCGCTCAGATTTGGTCCTACGGCGTCGGCCCGGCCCAGCTCTCGCTCCCGCCGCAGGAAGACCCGTATCTCGAGAACCGGCAGACCCTGACCGCCGACCTGGTCTTCGGCGCGCTCGGCGCGGCCGAGGGGCAGTTCGACGGGCCGCGCGGCGTGGCGGTGGGGCCGGACGGCTCCGTGTACGTCACCGACTCGCGCAACCATCGCGTGCAGCAGTTTACGGCTGACGGCCAGTTCGTGCGCGCCTGGGGCCGATACGGCAAGGTCGAGGATGGCACCGGGCTGGAGGGCGGCTTCTTCAACGAGCCGTGGGGCATCGCGGTCGGCCCGGACGGCGCGGTGTACGTGGCCGACCTGTGGAACCATCGCATCCAGAAGTTCACGGCCGATGGGCAGTTCATCCGGATGTGGGGCCGCTTCGCGCAGGACGGCGCCTTCGACTCATTCTACGGCCCGCGCGCCATCGCCGTGGACGCCGCCGGCCGGCTGTATGTGGCCGACACCGGCAACGACCGTGTGGTGGTCTTCGACAGCAACGGGAACGGCCTGGACATCATCGGGACGAGCGGCTTCGAGCCCGGCGCCCTGGACGAGCCGGTGGGTGTGGCCGTGACGTCGGACGGGGGCGAGGTCTACATCGCCGACACCTGGAACCAGCGCCTCCAGCGTTTCGTTCGTGACGAACTGACCGGCGAGTACCGCTTCGACCTGGAGTGGTCCGTGAGCGCCTGGTACGGCCAATCGCTGGATAACAAGCCTTTCCTGACCCGGGACGCCGCCGGGCGGCTGCTGGCGCCCGACCCGGAGGGCTACCGCGTGCTGGTCTTCGACCGCGGCGGCCAGTTCCTGACCACGTGGGGCGACGCCGGCGCGGACAACAGCACGTTCTCCATCCTGGCCGGCGTGGCGGTGGACCCGGACGGCCGGCCCTATGTGGTGGACTACGGGAACAACCGCGTCATGCGCTTCCCGGTGCCGTAATCGCCAAAGCCGGGTTGACTCACCAGCCCACGGGTGGCCACGTCGGCCGCCCGTGGGCTTTTTGGAGGGTTTCAGCTTTATCGTTTGACGGCGGCCGAGTATAATCAGCCCCGGTCTTGATCGCCTCAACCGGCCGCCCAGTTCACAAGGCTCAAGCTGCGGGTCATTGCCGCCGGCGCCCTGGGTCCCTGACTCGTCGGTCGTTGCCCTTTACCCGTCATATCGAGGAGGTCCCTTGAAACTGCACGAGTATCAATCCAAGCAGCTCTTCGCCCAGCGCGGCGTGCCCATCCCCAAAGGCCGGGTGGCCGCGTCGGCCGACGAAGCGCGCGCCATCGCCATCGAACTGGGCGGGCGCGTGGTGATCAAAAGCCAGGTGCTTGTGGGTGGGCGCGGCAAAGCGGGCGGCATCAAGCTCGCCAAGACGCCCCAGGAGGCCGAGGACCTGGCGACCCAGATCCTGTCGATGACCATCAAGGGCCTGCCCGTCCGCAAGGTGCTGGTGGACGAGGCCGCCGACATCAAGAAAGAAATCTATTTCGGCATCACCAACGACCGCGCCGCGCGCCGGCCGGTGGTGATCTGCTCGGCCGAGGGCGGCGTGGAGATCGAGGAGGTGGCCAGGACCAACCCGGCCGCCATCGTCCGCGAGTACATCGACCCGATTATGGGCCTGCGCGACTACCAAGTCCGCAACATCGCCCTGAACATCGGCCTGCCGCGCGAGCACTGGAAGATGTTCGGGCAGATTGCCTCCGGCCTGTACCAGACCTACCTGGACACCGACGCTACCCTGGCCGAGATCAACCCGCTGGTCATCATGGGCGACGGCCGCCTGCTGGCCCTGGACGGCAAGATCGTGCTGGACGACAACGCCCTCTTCCGCCATCCGGACCTGGCCGAGATGCGCGACCTGGACGAGGAGTCGCCTCAGGAGACGGAGGCGCGCAAATACGGCCTCTCGTACGTCAAGCTGGATGGCGAGATCGGGTGCCTGGTGAACGGCGCCGGCCTGGCGATGGGCACGATGGACATCGTCAAGCACTTCGGCGGCGCGCCCGCCAACTTCCTGGATATCGGCGGCGGCGCCGGGGCCGACAAGGTCACGGCGGCGCTGCGCATCATCCTGTCCGACCCCAAAGTGCGCGTGATCCTGATCAACATCTTCGGCGGCATCACGCGCTGCGACGAGGTCGCCCGCGGCATCCTGGCCGCGATGAAGGAGGTCGGCGTCAACCTGCCGATGGTCGTGCGCCTGGTGGGCACGAACGAAGAGGAAGGCCGGCGTCTGCTGGAGGACGCCCACCTGATCACGGCGACCTCGCTGGCCGATGCCGCGCAGAAGGCGGTGGCGGCGGCCAAAGGATAAGTTTCAAGGCACAGGGCCTCCGGCGCCGTTGAGCATTCGGAAATGTGTAGTGTGAACTCAGTCTTCGAGGCATCATGAGCATTCTCGTCAACAAAGACACGCGCCTGCTGGTGCAGGGCATCACGGGGCGCGAGGGGCTTTTCCACACCCGGCAGATGATCGCCTACGGCACGCGGGTCGTCGCCGGCGTCACGCCCGGCAAGGGCGGCGAGTGGGTTGAGGACAAGGTGCCGGTGTTCGACACCGCCAAGGCCGCCGTTGACTCCACCGGCGCCAACTGCGCCATCATCTACGTCCCGGCCAAGTTTGCGCCGGACGCCATGTACGAAGCCGCCGACGCCGGCATCCCGCTGATCGTGTGCATCTCGGACTGGATCCCGGTGCACGACATGATGAAAGTCCGCCAGTATCTGGACCAGAAGGGCGTCACCCTCATCGGCCCGAACTGCCCCGGCCTGCTCACCCCCGGCGAGGCCAAGGTCGGCATCATCCCCGGCCACATCGCCCGGCCCGGCCATGTCGGCATCGTCTCGCGTTCCGGCACGCTCACCTATGAGGTCATCGCGGCGCTGACAGCCAGCGGCCTGGGCCAGTCGACGTGCGTGGGCATCGGCGGCGACCCGGTGAAGGGCCTGAACTTCATCGACGTGCTGGCGCTGTTCGAGGGCGACCCGCAGACCGAGAAGGTGGTGATGATCGGCGAGATCGGCGGCAACGACGAGGAGCGCGCCGCCGAGTTCATCGCCCGCAAGATGACCAAGCCGGTGGTGGCTTTTGTCGCCGGCCAGACCGCGCCGCCCGGCAAGCGCATGGGCCACGCCGGCGCCATCATCGAGGGCGGCTCCGGCACCGCCGCCGACAAGATCGCGGCGCTGGAGGCGGCCCGCGTCAAAGTCGCCCGGCATCCGGAAGAGATCCCGGCCCTGCTCAAGTAAACCCTATCCGCCTGCAACGGAGGATGTATGCCCCCGGTCATCGCCAAGGACACGCGCGCGCTTGAGAGGTATCAGGCCGAAGTCGCCGCCAACCCGCAAAACCCGGATGCCCACGCCAACCTCGGTTGGGGCTACTATGGCAAAGGCCAGTTGAGCGAGGCCATCCAGGCCTTTCAGCAGGCGCTGGCGCTCCAGGCTGACCATCTCGAGGCCCAGTACGGGCTGGCGTTGGCGCACCGCGCCGCCAGCGACAAGGCGGCGGCGGCGGCGGCGTTCGAGAAGGCCAGGGCGTTGGCCGCTCAGATCGAAGACAAAGTCCGCCGGCAGATGCTCACGCGCCTGATCACCGGCCACCTCAACGCGCTCAACACCGGCGACTGGAACCTGGGGCGGCACGAGGTCCACGCCTGACGCCGGTCGGGGCCGAACGCATGCCCGGGTTGCGCGTGATCGCGGGGGCGGCCAAGGGCCGCAGGCTGAAGATGGTTGCGGGCGAGGGCACGCGCCCCATCACCGACCGGGTCAAGGAGGCGCTCTTCAACCTGCTGGGCGATGACATCGTGGGCGCCGCCGTGCTGGACCTGTTCGCGGGCACCGGCGGCGTCGGCATTGAAGCCCTGAGCCGCGGCGCCGCCTCCGCCGAGCTGGTGGAGAAGGACCGCGCCGCGGCGGCCGTCATCCACGAGAACCTGCGCCACACGGAACTGGCGCACTTGGCCCGCGTGGTGCGCTCCGATGTCTTCATTTACCTTCGCAACCGCCCGCGCACGGGCTTCGACTACGTCCATATCGCCCCCCCGCAGTACCAGGGCTTGTGGGCGAAGACCCTCGAGTTGCTGGACGCGCGCCCGGAGTGGGTGAACCCGGACGGCGTGGTGGTGGCCCAGATCGACCCGAAGGAGTACAGCGAGCTGGAATTGAAGCACTTCGCCCAGTTCGACCGGCGCCGCTACGGCAACACGCTGCTGTGTTTCTACGAGCGCATCTCGACTTGACGTATTCTCCGCGCGCGGGTTAAAATCCTGGGCCGGTATGTTCCAGTCGCTCACCACCCGTCTCCAGAACGTCTTCGACCAGCTCGCCCGGCGCGGCAAGCTGACCGAGGCCGACGTCGACGTCGCCCTGCGCGAGGTCCGCATGGCCCTGCTCGAGGCCGACGTCCATTTCTCGGTCGTCAAGAGCTTTCTGGACCGTGTCCGCGCCCGCGCCGTCGGCGCCGAGGTCTCCAAGGCCCTCAACCCGGCCCAGCAGGTGATCAAGATCGTCAACGAGGAGTTGATCGCCACGCTGGGCGAACCGGGCCGGCTCAACCTGCGCGGCCCGCAGCCGCGCGTGCTCATGCTGGTCGGCCTGCAGGGTTCGGGCAAGACCACCACCGCCGCCAAGCTGGCCCGCAAGCTCCGCGCGCAGGGCGAGCGCGTGCTGCTGGTGGCCGCCGACCCGTACCGCCCGGCGGCCGTCAACCAGCTGGAGACGCTCGGCCGGCAGATCGATGTCGAGGTCTACACCGGCGCGGCGCGCCCGTCGGACCTGAGCGCCGAGGCCGTGCGCGCCGCCGAGCGCCAGGGCAAGACGGCCGTCATCCTGGACACCGCCGGCCGCCTGCAGATCGACGCCATGATGATGAGCGAAATCCTGGCGGTCAAAGAGCGCACCCACCCGGTGGAGATCCTGCTGGTGGCCGACGCCATGACCGGCCAGGAGGCGGTGCGCATCGCCGAGGCCTTTCACAAGCAACTCGGGCTGACCGGCCTGATCCTGACCAAGATGGACGGCGACGCGCGCGGCGGGGCGGCGATCTCGATGCGCTCGGTGACGGGCGTGCCGATCAAGTTCCTGGGCCTGGGCGAGAAGACGGACGCGCTGGAGGTCTTCGACCCCGGCCGCGTCGCCTCGCGCATCCTGGGCATGGGCGACGTCCTGGGCCTGATCGAGCGGGCCGAGGCCATGGACAAGGAGAAGGCGCAGGCGGCGGCCGAGCGCCTGGTGTCCGGCGATTTCACGCTCGAGGATTTCGTCACCCAGCTGCGCGAGGTGCGCAAGATGGGCCCGGTCGGCCAGTTGCTCGGCATGATCCCGGGCTTCAGCGGGCCCAAGGTCCAGATCGACGAGCAGGCGGTGGAGAAGCAGCTCAAGCGCACCGAGGCCATCATCGCCTCGATGACGCCTGGCGAGCGCCGCCGCCCGGACGTGCTCAACGCCAGCCGCAAACGCCGCATCGCGGCCGGCTCCGGCACGCAGGTTTACGAGGTCAATCAACTGCTCAAGCAGTTCAAGGACATGCAGAAGCTGATGAAGCAGATGGGGGGCAAGAAACGCCTCGGCGGCTTCGGCCTGCCGCGTTTCCGCTGAAGAAATCCGGCCTGGCGCCGTTCGCCCGCCCCGGCGTGGACTCCCTTCAAGTCCCCTCGACGCCGGTGGGCGCGCGGCCGGCCCCGTCCGGTTTCCCGAACACACGACGGACCGCTTTCAGGAGAGAGCAAGACCATGGTTCGAATTCGCCTGCGCCGCGTCGGCGGCAAAGCTCAGCCCACCTTTCGCCTGGTGGCCGCCGAGCGCGAGCACCCGCGCGACGGCCGCTTCATCGAGGAGCTGGGCTTCTACAACCCGCGCACCAACCCGTCCACCCTCGTCCTGGACGAGCCCAGGATCTACCACTGGCTGAAGAACGGCGCCCAGCCGAGCGAGTCGGTGACCCAGCTCCTCAAGTCGGCCGGCGCGCTGGACCGCTACGCCCGTTTCAAGGGCGGCGAGGCCGCCGAGACGCTGGCGGCCGAGGCGGCGGCGGCGGCTAAGGCCCGCAACCTCAACCCGCGCACGCGCGACGCCGCCGCGGCCCGCAAGGCCCGGCCGGCGAAGAAGAAGGAAAAGAAGTCATAGTGAGGCCATGAAAGAACTGGTCGAATACCTGGCGAAGGCCCTGGTGGACGAGCCGGATCAGGTGCGCGTGACCGAGGTCGTCACCGGTCCGGACGTGCTCCTGGAATTGCGTGTCGCCCCGGACGATATGGGCCGCATCATCGGCCGCAACGGCCGGGTGATCAGCGCCATCCGTTCGCTGGTCCAGGTTTGCGCGGCGCGCGAAGCCCGCCGCGCCCAGTTAGAGCTGATCGAAGAAGACTGAAGCGTCGTTTTACCGGGGTCGGAGGACGGAAGACGAAGGACGCCAGCGTGACCGGCTGTCCGCCGTCGGCCGTCCTCCGCCGCTTTGTATGGCTGCACTGATCTCTATTGGCCGCATCCTGCGTCCGCACGGCGTGCGCGGCGAGCTGGTCGTCGACGCGGCGCCCGGGGCGGTCGACGACCTGGCCGGCCTCGACACCGTCTACGTCGGCGAGCCGCCCGCGCCCTGCGCGCTGGCCGAGGTCCGCTGGCATCGCGGCCGGCTGCTCATGCGCCTGGTCGGGTGCGACGATCGGGACGCGGCCGAGGCTTATCGCGGCCGCTTGGTGCAGATCGAGGCGCCGTCGGACGCGCCGCTGCCGCCCGGCGTGTACTATCAGCGCCAGATCCTGGGCCTGACCGTGGTGACCGACGCGGGCGAGACCCTCGGCCGCATCGCGGCGATCCTGGAGACCGGCGCCAACGACGTCTACGTCGTCCAGGGGGAGGGCGGGGAGGTGCTTATCCCGGCCGCGCCCGGCGTGGTCCAGGCGGTGGACCTGGAGAGCGGCCGGATGTGGGTGCACCTGCTTGAGGGACTGCGCTAACCCGTCAACTTGACACTCTGGAAACCCCTGTGCTATTCTCCGGCGCGTTTTCCCGCCGGACGGAGGGGTAGCCCGTGGACCAACTGCGTTACTGGATCGGCTTCAACCTCGTCCGCGGGATCGGGCCGGCGCGATTGCGCCGCCTGCTGGACCATTTCGGCGACGCGGCGACGGCCTGGCAGGCCCCGGCGGCCAGGCTACAGGCCATCGGGCTGGATCGCCGTTCGCTCGAGAATCTGGTCGCCGTCCGCAGCCAGGTGGACCTGGACGAAGTGCTCAGGCAGGTGGACCGGGCCGGCGCTCGCGCCCTGACCTGGGAGTCGCCGGAGTATCCGCGCAACCTGCTGAACATCGCCGCGCCGCCGCCGGTGCTGTTTGTGAAGGGCACGCTGACCCACGACGACGAGTGGGCCGTGGCGCTGGTCGGCACGCGCCGGGCGTCGGCCTACGGCCGTGAAGTGGCCCGCGAGCTGGCGGCCGGCCTGGCGGCCAGCGGCGTGACGGTGGTGAGCGGGCTGGCGCGCGGCATCGACGCCGCCGCGCACCGGGCGGCCCTGGACGCCGGCGGCCGGACGATCGCGGTGCTGGGCTGCGGTGTGGACGTGCTTTACCCGCCGGAGCACCGCGACCTGGCGGAGGCCATCGTCAAATCCGGCGCGCTGGTGAGCGACTACCCGATGGGCACGGCCCCGGACGCCGTTAACTTCCCGCCGCGCAACCGCATCATCAGCGGTTTGTCCAAGGGCGTTGTGGTGGTCGAGGCCGGCGAGGACAGCGGCGCGCTGATCACGGCGGACTATGCCGCCGAGCAGGGGCGCGACGTGTTCGCGGTGCCGGGCAACATCAACCAGCGCTCGAGCCGCGGCGCCAACAAGCTCATCCAGCAGGGCGCGCCCATGATCCTGGGCGTCGGCGATATCCTGGACGAGCTGAACCTGCGCGCGGTGGCCGAGCAGCGCGAGGCGCATGCGGCCCTGCCGGCCGACTCCACAGAGCGCCTGTTGCTGGCCCAGCTGGCGGGCGGGCCGCTCCATGTCGACGATTTGAGCGCCCAGCTCGGGCTGCCGGTGGCCCAGGTCTCCAGCGCCCTGGCGCTCATGGAATTGAAGGGCCTGGTGCGCCAGATCGGCGGCATGAATTACGCGTCCGCCCGCGAACCCGGGCCGGAATATGATCTGGAATGAACCACTATTTTGCCGTCATCATGGCGGGCGGCGGCGGGACGCGGCTGTGGCCGTTGTCCCGTCAGCGGCGCCCGAAACAATCCATCCCGCTGCTGGGCGACCGGACCCTGTTCCAGATCGCCGTCGACCGGCTGGCGCCGCTCTTCCCGCCGGAACGCATCCTGGTGGTGACCGGCGCGCAATACGCACGCGACCTGCGTGCCCAGCGCCCGGCGCTGCCGGAGGCCAACTTCGTGGTGGAGCCCGCGCCGCGCGGCACGGCCCCGGCGCTGGGGCTGGCGGCCCTGGAGGCGCGCCGGCGCCACCCGCAGGCGCTCATGGCGTGCCTGACCGCCGACCACTTCATCCGGGATGAGGCCCGCTTCCGGGCGCTGTTGACCGCCGCCGCCGCTGTGGCGGAGCGCGATTTCCTGGTGACGCTGGGCATCGCGCCGACGTTCGCGTCCACCGGCTTCGGCTACATCCAGCGCGGCCAGGCGCTGGACGAGGTGGGCGGTTTCGCCGTCTTCCGGGCGGCGCGCTTCAAGGAGAAGCCGGCCCTGGCCGAGGCGGAGGCCCTGGTCGCCGACGGCCTGCACTCCTGGAACTCGGGCATGTTTGTGTGGAAGGCGGAGCGCCTGATGCGCGAGTTCGAGCGCCAAATGCCGGCTTTCTACGCTCAGCTGACTCAAATCGACGCCCGCCCGGACGGCCTGGCGCAGGTCTGGTCCGGCGTCGCCACCACCACCATCGACTACGGCATCATGGAGGGCGCCGAGCAGGTGGCCGTCATCCCGGCCGACGGCCTGGGCTGGAACGACGTCGGCAGTTGGGAGTCGCTTCTGGAAGTCCTGCCGCCGGATGCGGCCGGCAACGTGGTCGTCGGCGCGGAGCTGCTGGCGCTCGAGACGCGCGGCACCCTCGTCCACGCCGGCGACGGGCGGCGCAAACTCGTCGCCGCTATCGGCGTCTCCGACCTGGTGATCGTGGACACCGGCGATGCGCTGCTGGTGTGCCCGCGCGACAAGGCCCAGCAGGTGCGCGAGATTGTGGCCGCGCTCAAGCAGCGCCCGGATGGGCAGGATTACCTGTGAGACCGCGGGCCGTGATCCGGGATCAAGGCCGACGTCTCGCGTGACTGGTATTTGAAATGGAAGCCTACTGCTTTAAGTGCAAGACCAAGCGTGAGATGCACAACCCGGAGGCCACGTTCACGGCCTCCGCCGTGCCGGCCACCAAAGGGACGTGCCCGGTGTGCGGGACGACGATGTTCCGCATGGGCGCCACCCCGGCGCACGACGGCCTGCCGCGCCCGGAGAAGGTGGAACGCCAGCCGGGCCGGCGCAAGAACGGCGACAAACGGAACGGCCCTGGCGCCGGGGCCCGCTCCGGCAAGCTGGTCATTGTCGAGTCGCCGGCCAAGGCCAAGACGGTCGGCCGTTTCCTGGGCAAGGGTTATACGGTGATGGCGTCGGTCGGCCACGTCCGTGACCTGCTGAAGTCGACGCTGTCCGTGGACGTGGACAACGATTTCGCGCCCAAATACCGGGTCCCGAACGAGAAAAAGCAGATCGTCAAGGAGTTGAAGGCGGAGGCGGCCCGGGCCGAGGAAATCTACCTGGCCACCGACCCGGACCGGGAAGGCGAGGCCATCTCCTGGCACCTGATCGAGGCGGCCGAGATTGATCCGGGCCGGGCCCGGCGCGTGGTCTTTCATGAGATCACCAAGCCGGCCATCGAGGCGGCCTTCGAGCACCCGCGCGCGATCGCCATGGACCTGGTCAACGCCCAGCAGGCGCGCCGCATCCTGGACCGGCTGGTGGGCTACCCGCTCAGCCAGTTGCTGTGGAAAAAGGTCCGCGGCCGCCTCTCGGCCGGGCGCGTGCAGTCGGTGGCCGTGCGCCTGATCGTCGACCGCGAACGCGAGATCGAGGCGTTCGTCCCCCGGGAATACTGGAGCATCGACGCCGAGCTGACGCGCGCCGCGGCGGCCGACAACGGGACGCAGAAGCCGTTCCGCGCGCGCTTGGTCAAGATCGGCGATGACGATGTCGGGACCGGCGACGCCGGCCGCCTGAAGTCCGAGGCCCAGGTGCAGGCGGTGCTGGCCGACCTGGAGCGGGCCCGCTATCGGGTGGCGCGGGTGAAGACCGGCGAGCGCCGCCGCAACCCCGCGCCGCCGTTCATCACCAGCACCCTCCAGCAGGAGGCCTCGCGCCGGCTGGGCTTCACGGCCAAGCGCACTATGGCCACGGCCCAGCAGCTGTACGAGGGCATCGAGCTGGGCGGCGGCCAGGCCGTCGGCCTGATCACGTACATGCGCACCGACAGCCCGCACGTCTCGGAGATCGCCCAGGCCGAGGCGCGCGAGTACATCGCCGGCCGCTACGGCCCGGACTACCTGCCGCCGGAGCCGCCGCAGTACAAGACGCGCTCCAAGGGCGCGCAGGAGGCGCACGAGGCCATCCGGCCCACCGAGGTGGCGCGCGAGCCCAAATCCCTGGCCGAGGCCCTGACCCGGGACCAGATGAAGCTCTATACCCTTATCTGGCAGCGCTTTGTCGCCAGCCAGATGACGGCCGCCATCGCCGACACGGTCTCGGTGGACATCGACGCCATCGCCTCGCCCGCCGGGGGAGAGGCGGGCGGCGAGGGGCGGTATCTGTTCCGTGTGGCCGGTTCCACCCCGAAGTTCGCGGGCTTCCTGGTGGTGTACGAGGAGACGCGCGACGAGGACGCGGCGCCGGAGGAAGAGGCCGAGGCCCGGTCACTGCCGCCGCTGGGTGTGGATGAGGTCCTGGCCCTGGTGCGCCTGCTCCCCGAGCAGCACTTCACCCAGCCGCCGCCGCGCTACACCGAGGCCACGCTGGTGAAAGCCCTGGAGGAGAACGGCATCGGGCGGCCGTCCACCTACGCGCCGATCATCTCCACCATCCAGCAGCGCGGCTACGTGGTCCGCGAGGACAAGCGCCTGGCGCCGACCGACATCGGCATCACCGTCAACGACCTGCTCGTCCAGCGCTTCCCGGAGATCGTGGACGTCGGCTTCACGGCGCGCCTGGAGGACGAGCTGGACGACATCGCCGACGGGCAGCGCGAGTGGCACAGCGTCGTGCGCGACCTGTGGGAGCCGTTCTGGCGCGAGGTGCAGGCCGCCGAGACCGACATGCCGGCCCTGAACACGGAGCCGGAGTACGTCGGCCGCGACTGCCCGGACTGTGGCCGGCCCCTGATCTTTCGCTACGGGCGCTATGGTAAATTTATCGGCTGCTCGGGCTTCCCGGCCTGCCGCCACACCGAGCCGCACTTCGAGAAGCTGGGCATCACGTGCCCCAAGGATGGCGGCGACCTGGTGGAGCGCAAGACCAAGAAGCGCCGCGTCTTCTACGGCTGCGCCAACTACCCGCAGTGCGATTTCACCTCATGGAAACGGCCGCTGCCGCAGCCGTGCCCGAATTGCGGTGGGCTGCTGGTGCAGGCCAACAAGAACCACGCCCAGTGCCTCAAATGTGAAAACGAGTTCGAGCTGGAGCAGTTGCAGGAGGCGGTGGTTGAAGGCGGGTGACAGACGACAGACGACAGACGACAGACGACAGACGACAGACGACAGACGACAGACGACAGACGACAGACGACAGACGACAGACGACAGCCAACATCGCCTTGGCGCGC
>Ga0101944_10006038_pt1 | contig 13187 bp, 9 predicted proteins | sample DewCreD2012metaG_FD_75245 | JGI IMG/M metagenome (GOLD analysis project Ga0101944, IMG submission 75245) | Hot spring sediment bacterial and archeal communities from British Columbia, Canada, to study Microbial Dark Matter (Phase II) - Dewar... ... | reverse complement strand
ATCTGACTCTCGGAAATCAGATCAAAGGAAAGGTGTACGTTGACGAAGCCCACCTGCGGATGTATGCCACAGATGCCTCGGCCTACCGTGAACTACCTCTGGCAGTAGTACTTCCTGAATGCGACGAAGACATCAAAAAGGTCATCGACTTTGCACGTACTCAGGGGACGGGAATTATTCCGCGGGCTGCAGGCACTTCGCTGGCAGGACAGGTAGTGGGCAAAGGCATCGTGGTGGACATTTCCGACATGAACAAAATTCTTGAGGTCAACCGGGAAGAACGGTGGGTACGTGTTCAACCGGGCGTGGTTCTTGATGAGCTGAATCTCTTCCTGAAACCCTACGGCTTGTTTTTTGGTCCTGAAACTTCTACTTCCAACCGGTGCATGATAGGAGGCATGCTGGGCAACAATGCCTGCGGGGCACATTCTCTTATCTATGGGAGTACACGCGACCATACCCTTGAAGTAAAAGGCTTCCTGAGCGATGGCAATTTTGTTCACTTTAAATCCCTTGGCAAAGAAGAATTTCATGAAAAATGCAAGACCAATACCCCCGAAGGAAATTTGTACCGTCATGTTTTTCAGAGGCTTTCCGATCCACAGGTGCAGGAAGAAATAGAGCGTGAATATCCTTTAAAAGAAATAAAACGCCGTAATTCAGGTTATGCTCTTGACTTATTGCTCGATACGGAGGTTTTTGGAAAAAGTAATCATCCTTTTAATTTCTGTAAACTCATTGCCGGATCCGAAGGCACTCTTTGTTTTGCAACAGAAATCAAATTGAATCTTGTGCCTCTGCCGCCAAAGGAAAAAGGGTTGGTGTGTGTGCATTTCCGTACCCTTGAAGAAGCGCTGTATGGCAATCTTGTTGCCCTCAAATACCAGCCGGGAGCCATTGAACTGATTGATGACATCATTCTGTCGTGTACCAAAAACAACATCGAACAGCGAAAAAACCGGTTTTTCATTGAAGGTGATCCCGGAGCCATCATTGTTGTTGAATTTGCCCGTGACACCCGTGAAGAAATCCTTCGCCTCAAAGAGGCAATGGAAAAGGAAATGAGAGAGAAAAAACTCGGCTATGCCTATCCTGTTGTTTTCGGACCTGACATCAATAAGGTGTGGGCATTGCGTAAAGCGGCTCTGGGTTTGCTTCAGAACCTGAAAGGCGATGCCAAGGCCGTATCGGTCATTGAAGACACATCGGTACGTCCGGAAGACATGCCGGCCTACATTGCCGATTTTAAAAAGATTCTGGATAAATATCATCTGCAGTGCGTATTTCATGCCCACATAGCCACCGGCGAACTTCATCTTCGTCCTGTGCTGAACCTGAAAGATCCGGAACACGTGAAAATATTCCGGATGCTGGCGGTTGACGTGGCCCACCTGGTGAAAAAATACAGGGGCTCCATGAGTGGGGAACATGGGGATGGCAGGCTGCGCGGAGAATTTATCCCTGTGATTATCGGACAGAAAAATTATGAATTGTGCCGTGAAATAAAAAAGACCTGGGATCCTTTCAACATTATGAATCCGGGGAAAATTACCGATACGCCCCCCATGGATGCTTCACTCCGCTATGTGCCAGGTCAGGTTACCCGCGAAATAGATACCTATTTTGATTTTTCAGATTCTTATGGAATTCTCCGTCATATTGAACAATGCAACGGGTCGGCCGATTGCCGGAAATCGGCTCTGATGGGAGGAACCATGTGCCCGAGTTACATGGCAACCCACGATGAAAAATGCACCACCCGGGCACGAGCTAACATTTTACGGGAATACCTTACCCATTCCCCAAAAGAAAATCCTTTTGACCACAGGGAAATCTACGACATTCTTGATCTCTGCCTGGCCTGCAAAGGATGCAAGGCAGAATGCCCTTCCAACGTGGATATGGCAAAAATAAAATCCGAATTTCTCCAGCACTGGTACGATGCCCACGGCGCTTCCCTGCGAAGTTACCTGATTGCCAACATTACTGCTTTCAACCGCCTGGGAATGATCATGCCCGGGGTATTTAACTTTTTTGTTACCAATCCCATCACTTCTTCTCTTATCAAGGCAATGACAGGGTTTGCTCAGCAACGCAGTATACCAACCCTTTGCCAGACAACATTTAGAAGCTGGGCATCTAAAAATCTCTACAGCCTTAACCAGTCAATTCAAAACCATAAAGGGAAAGTTTACCTTTTTGTGGATGAATTCACTGATTATAATGATGTTATTATCGGGATGACAGCGGTTTACCTGCTTACCCGCCTCGGGTACAGGGTGGAGATTCCTCCCCATGACCTTTCGGCCAGAACTTACATTTCAAAAGGATTTTTGCGTAAAGCAGGAAAGATTGCAGAGAACAATGTAAAAAGTCTGCATAAGATGATTAGTGAAGAAACGCCTCTTGTAGGAATTGAACCCTCGGCCATTCTTGGATTCCGTGATGAATATCCCGACCTGCTCCGGGGCGACATGCAGGAAAAAGCCCGACAACTTGCGAAAAATGCACTGCTTTTCGAAGAATTTATCGTACGGGAAACAGAAAAAGGTAATATTACTCCCGAGATGTTTACCACTGAACACAAACTTGTAAAAGTGCATGGCCATTGCCAGCAAAAAGCAATTGCCTCAACCGCGCCCATGAAAAAAATGCTTTCACTTCCCGTGCATTACAAAGTAGAAGAAATTCCTTCCGGGTGTTGTGGCATGGCCGGCTCCTTCGGGTACGAAAAAGAACATTACGAATTGTCCATGAAAGTGGGAGAGCTGGTTCTTTTCCCTGCGGTGCGTAATGCCCCTGCTGATGCCATTATTTGTGCCCCGGGCACTTCCTGCCGTCATCACATTAAAGACGGCACAGGCAGGAAAGCCATTCATCCTGTCCAGGTCCTTTTCGAGGCACTGATCAAATAAATTTTTCCGGTAAAAAGGGAAGAAGGACCTCTGAATCTGCCGGCCTTGTCATTAAAATTTCGAAAAAAGAAGAGAAAAATCTTCTCTTACTCTTTATTTTGCATAATTTTACAATTGTAAACATTAGTAAACACATGCTTTCATATTGTAAGTTGGTGATATTAATTTATTAATAACCAGTATTTTATAAAATTTATTTATTGTTTTAATTTAAAAAGATAATTTTTTACTTTCCAATTCTTTCCCGGTTAAAGAAATAGGTCTTCTTGTAACGTAAATGGTATGTTTTTTTCGCTCATTATTCAAATTCCTGCGACAAATCATGCTTCCGGCATAAAATGATAATTCCATGAATAAGGCGAGGTTTGTGAGATATGGTATATTTAATCCCGCACCAGTTGTTTTTAATGAATAAGATGAATGATATGTCCAGAAAGAAAGTTAGTATCCATTCAATCTTTCTGTTCGTTTCCATAGGCACTAACGATGACTAAAATCCCTCATGTATTTAAACAAAAGATGTTTACAAAAATAAACTGTTCTTTTGTAATTATTTGGTTTATTGAATAAAATTTAATATACAAATGTAAACAATTATTATAAAATAATTTAATTACATTTGTAAAAAATCTTTATCTATGACTGATATTGCTGCCCGGATCCGGAAAATTCTGGAGACAGAAAAAATGTCCCCTTCCCGCTTTGCTGAAGAGATTGGCGTCCAGAGGTCAAGTCTTTCTCATATTCTGTCGGGAAGAAACTATCCAGGGTATGAATATTTGCTGAAAATTTTAAAGCGGTTTCCTTCCCTCGATGCCAACTGGCTTTTAATGGGGGAAGGGGAAATGTATAAGTCTGATAAACAAACTGTTGATAAGGGAAATAAAGAACTTTTCCCGGACAATGCCACAGGCTATGCTGAAAAAACAGAATCCTTACCGGATTCCCCCCTGGAATATGAATTTCAACATAAAAATGTTGAAGAAAAAGAATGGGCAAATGGAGATAAAGGTGGTGGAAATGATAGATTTATAATAAAAATTATTGAGTTTTATTCTGATCATACTTTCAATGTTTTTTATCCTGCCTGAAAAAAAAATTTTTCTCTGAAAATGTCGGTTTTTACCCAAATTTTTATTATATTGCTTTCGTGATATCATCTTTAAAAAGGTGAAATATTCTTACATATATTACAGCCATAAAAATTACCTCTGTGTGTCTCTTTCAGGGGTGTGTACCTATGAGGAAGGCATCACCATCATGGAAGACATTATTCACAAGTGCGTGGATAACAATATTTCGAAAGTGCTTTTTGACTGTTATCATCTGGAAAAAATTTTCTCTTCCGCTGAAGCTGAGAAGTTTATCGAGTTTATCAAAGAAAAACTCCCCCCTTCCATTACAGTTGCCATTGTTGAAAGGTTTCCTGCTGTTTTTAAGGATGAACATCCTGCTTCGCATATTTCCATCTTTTCCGACCATACACCTGCACTGGCATGGTTGCTTGGGAAAAACCAGCCAGGTGGTAGTTCTGCCCTGAAATAAGAGTTCAGGCTGGGAAAGGGATTTTTCATGGGCTTGTCTTACAAGACTACGTGAAAAAAGAATTTCTTCAAAACTTTGCTTTATCGTCGTTTTTCCGTAAGTTTGAAAAGATGAAAAAGGCTATCAAAAAAGGATGTCTGCTGCTGGGGCTTTTCTTCTTTTTCTTTTTGCAGGAAAGCTGCATCAGGCAAGTTGCCAGGATGAACCGTTTCGGCCAGTGTCAGTTTACTTACCTGCGCACCGACAGCATGGAGGTGGCGGGCATTCCTGTAACGCGCTATTCTCTCACTGATAATTTTCAGAACATCCCCCTGGCCGGCATGAAAACAATGCTTCACCTCTTTGTGAAAGGGGAAATTCCCGTAACATTCAAGGTGTACCTTCAGGCTTATAATCCACGGCGGCTCAAAGCTGCCATCAACCAGATGGAATGGCAACTGTACATTGAAAACAAAAAAATCGTTGACGGAGTAAATACCCAGCCTGTTGTTGTGCCGGGACGGGATTCAACCATCTTTTGCATCGACATGAAAATGGACCTGGTAAAAACGATGCGGGTAGATAACTTTGATGCTTTGCTGAACATTTTGTACAATTTTCTTGATGTAAAAAAGGCCGGGAAAAAGGAGGTTAAACCACTGAAAATAACCATCATGGTCCGTCCTTCCTTTAAGGCAGGTAAAAAACTTTACCAGTATCATAAATTTATTCCTGTAATAAAAGACATGGAATTGTCTGGCGACCTGCTAAACAATAATTTATAATGACCTGCTATCCGGAAATACCGGCAAAATCTCTTAAAAAGAACAATGTGTCACCCCTTCATTGATGTTGAAAAAAAATAAACATAACGACAATAAAATCAGCTACATAGAAATTTTTTGGAAGATAAAAATTTAAATTTTTATGGTAACAAAAAAAGGCTTGTTTTGGGGAATCATCTGTTTTTTCTTTTTGCCGGTTGCCAGTGCACAGGATTCGGTTGTCTTTCGTGAGGATTTCGACACCAACGTGCTGGGCTGGGACGAAGTGGAAGACCCGGCTTACGGAAGCAGGGTGGAAGAAGGAGTATACCGGATTTACCTTAACAAAACACAGGGGGGATGGCAGATTAACAAAAACTTTTTCATTGACACGGAGCATGATTTTTGTATTGAAGCTGCTGTTACGCAGGAGAATGGCATGAACGATCAGGGGTATGGCCTGATATGGGGAGGTGCAGGAAGCGACAACAGTTTCTATGCTTTTCTGGTTTGTTCCAACGGAATGTTTATCGTTTTTGAATATGCCGGAAAATATGTGTCTCTGAAAGACTGGACAAGACACCAGTCCATCCGGCCGGCAGGAAAGTCCAATGTGCTTTCCATCTGCAGGTCGGGTAACCTGTGGAACTTTTCGGTGAACGGCCAGCAGGTATACCAGTGTGCCTCCCGTTCATTTCATGGAAATTACCTTGGCTTTATGGTCAATGGAACCATGCAGATAGCTGCCGATTATCTGATGATCCGCCAGGACGGTGTATCGCCTTTTCTTATTGACAGGCCGATAAACGGCTATAAAAAAGAAAATCTTGGTCCTTCCATCAATTCTCCCTACGAAGAAGTGATGCCTGTGATTTCGGCCGACGGAAAAACGCTCTATGTGTCGCGGTATCATCCGGAAAACACAGGAGGAATAAGCGACTGCGACATCTGGTATTCCGTGCTTGAAAACGGGCGATGGGCTCCTTTGAAAAACATCGGCCAGCCACTGAATAACATGGGAGGCAATGCAGTGATTTCTGTCTCGCCCGACGGAAATACCCTTCTTTTAATGAACACTTACAATCCCGATGGAAGTGCCGGCCATGAAGGAATTTCTTTAAGCCGCCGTACGGCTTCAGGATGGTCATTGCCGGAAAATATAACCATCCGGAATTATGTAAACCAGAACATGTATTCTTCTTTTTTTCTAAGCGCTGATAACCTTACACTGCTGATGGGTATCCAGGGTGAAGATACCAGAGGAGGACAGGACCTTTACGTAAGTTTCCGTACCGACAGCGGCTTTAGCCATCCCCTCAATCTCGGCAATACCATCAATACCTTTGGGGATGAAATTACTCCTTTTCTTGCGCCTGACAATGTGACCCTTTATTTTGCCAGCGACGGGCGCCCGGGATATGGAAGTTGTGATATCTTCGTATCAAAAAGACTTGATGATACATGGATCCACTGGAGCGAACCTCAAAACCTGGGACCGGAAATCAATACTGCAGGATGGGATGCCTACTACAGCCTGCCGGCTTCAGGAGATGTGGCGTATGTGGTATCGTCCGACCAATCTTTTGGGAAAAGCGATGTGTTCAAAATCACCATTCCCGAAAGTGCCCGGCCCAGGCCGGTGGTTCTTGTGTATGGAAAAGTATTGAACAGCAAAACGAAGTCGCCTCTGTCGGCCGAAATTGTCTTCAGCGATCTTTCCACCGGCAAAATGCTTGGTAAAGCCCTTTCTTCTCCGGTCGACGGAACATACAGGATAGTCCTGCCTTATGGAAAGAAATACAGTTTTCTTGCCACAAAGGAGAATTTTTATTCCGTGGGAGAAAATCTTGATCTGACAAAAATAAACCGCTACCAGGAACTGGAAAGAGATCTTTTCCTTTCCCCTGTGGAAGCGGGTGAAATCATCCGTTTGAACAACATCTTTTTTGAGACCAACAAATCGGAGCTGAAACCTGAATCGTATGCCGAACTCGACAGGCTGGTAACCCTGTTGAAAAAAAATCCTTCCATGCAGATAGAAATCCGGGGACATACCGACAGCGATGGCGATGACAATTACAACAGGCAACTTTCTGAAGCAAGGGCAAAAGCTGTATACAATTATCTGGTATATAAAAAGATAGATCCTTCCCGCCTGAAAAGCAAAGGATACGGGGAAACCAGTCCCGTGGCCCCCAATACCACAGCAAAAGGGAAAGCCCTTAACCGGAGGGTCGAGTTTTTTATCGTAAAAAAGTAATCTAAGTAACTGATTTATAATGAAAAAATAAAAAATTTTCTTATTAACATTACCCCCAAAAGTGTTAATAAAATATTCGTGTTTTTCTCTTCATAAAAGATTTAAAATATTGTACCTTCGGAAGGTTAATAAAAAACCGTAATATTATTTACAAATGAGTGAAATACATGAAGTTAAAGAGGGTGGGAACATTGTAAAAATCAACATTGAAGAAGAAATGAAAGCCGCCTACATCGATTATTCGATGTCGGTGATTGTTGCCCGTGCTTTGCCTGATGTGCGCGACGGATTAAAACCCGTTCACCGGAGGGTATTGTACGGCATGTCTGAACTGGGAATTCTGCATAACCGTCCCTATAAAAAATCAGCCCGTATCGTGGGAGAAGTGCTGGGGAAATATCATCCGCACGGCGATTCATCGGTGTACGAAGCCATGGTGAGAATGGCCCAGCCATGGTCCCTCCGGTATCCATTGATTGACGGACAGGGAAACTTCGGCTCCATCGATGGCGACAGTCCCGCTGCCATGCGGTACACTGAAGCCCGCCTTGCCAGAATTGCCGAAGAAATGCTGCGGGACATTGAAAAAAACACCGTTGACATGCAGCTCAACTTTGACGATTCTCTTCAGGAACCCACCGTTCTGCCCACCCGCATACCCAATTTGCTGATTAACGGGGCTTCGGGAATAGCCGTGGGAATGGCTACCAACATGCCCCCCCACAATCTTACCGAAACCGTCGATGCCATCATTGCTTACATTGACAACCGTGAAATTACCACGGAAGGCTTGATGCAATACATCAAAGGTCCTGATTTTCCTACCGGTGGCATTATTTACGGAGTGGGCGGAATACGCGAAGCTTTTGAGACGGGAAGAGGGAAAATTGTGATCAGGGCTAAAACAGAAATTGAAACCACCGAAAGCGGACGTGAACGTATCGTGGTAAAGGAAATCCCCTACATGCTTAATAAAGCGGAAACAATTGAAAAAATCGCCGAACTGATCAATGAAAAGAAAATCGAGGGGATTTCTTACATCAACGATGAATCGGACAGGGAAGGGATGCGGATTGTAATTATCCTGAAAAAAGAAGCCACGTCCAATGTGGTGCTGAACAATCTGTTCAAATACACTTCTCTTCAGACAGCCTTCAATGTAAACAACATTGCCCTCGTCAACGGCCGGCCCAAAACACTTTCGTTAAAAGACCTGATTCATCATTTTGTTGAACACCGTCATACCATTGTTATCCGGCGGACCCGTTTTGACCTTGAAGAAGCAGAAAAAAGAAAACATATTCTGGACGGCCTGCTCATTGCCCTTGACCATCTGGATGCCGTCATCGCCCTGATAAGAAATTCAAAAACTCCTCTTGAAGCCCAGACGGGACTGATGAGCCAGTTTAATCTTTCAGAGATTCAGGCCAAAGCAATCCTCGACATGAGACTCCAGCAACTCACCAATTTAAAACAGGAAGAAATCCGGAATGAATACGCTGAACTGGTTAAACAAATTGAATATTACCACCAGCTTCTCTCAGACGAATCGTTGCGAATGAAAGTGATCAAAGATGAACTTCTGGAAATCAAGGAGAAATACGGCGCCAAGACCATCGGCGGCTGGTGTTCCGCCCGGATCACCAATGAAGAAAATTATCTCATGCAGAAGCTGATGCGCGCAGTGATCGGCACCAACCATGTGGATCACTGCGCCCGTCTCTGACACAGCTCCACGGTGGCCGGGCTGGCCGCCTCCTTCGGTTCCGGGGCGATGACCAATTCCATCGGGGAATTGGAGTCCGCCGAATGTATATTCATCACCGGTTCCAACACCACGGAGAACCATCCGGTGATCGCCGCCTACATCAAACGGGCGGCGCGCTTCGGGAAAAAACCCCTCATCATCATGGATCCCCGGAAGATCGACCTGGTGCGTCATGCCAAAATCTGGCTGCGCCAGAAACCCGGCACCGACATCCCGGTGCTCAACGGCATGATGCACGTGATCCTCAAGGAAAACCTCCAGGACCAGGCCTATATCGACGAGCGCACCGAAAACTTCGCGGCCCTGAAGGAAGTCCTGGAGAAATACACTCCGGAATATGTGGAAAAAATCAGCGGGGTGCCGGCCCAGGATTTAATCGCCGCGGCCCGGCTCTTCGCCACCAGCAAACCCGCCTCCATCGTGTACTGCATGGGCATCACCCAGCACACCGTGGGCACCGACAACGTCAAGACTCTGGCCAACCTGGCCATGCTCACCGGCAACGTCGGCGTTTTCGGCGGCGGCGTCAACCCCCTGCGGGGTCAGAACAACGTCCAGGGCGCCTGTGACATGGGAGGCCTCCCCAACGTCTTTTCCGGCTATCAGGCGGTGACTGATGCGGCCAACCGCCAGAAAATGGAGGCCGCCTGGGGGGTGAGCAGCCTCCCCGACTGGGTGGGCATGACCATGACGGAAATGCTCCCGGCCATCAAGACCGGCGGCATCAAGGCCCTGTACATCGTGGGGGAGAACCCGGCCATCTCCGACCCGGATTCCGACCACGCGGTCAAGGAGATGCAGGCCCTGGAATTTTTGGTGGTCCAGGACATCTTCCTCACCGAAACCGGCAAGCTGGCGGATGTGGTGCTGCCGGCCGCCTCCTTTGCCGAAAAGGAGGGCACCTTCAGCAACACCGAGCGCCGGGTGGCCCGGGTGCGCAAGGCGGTGCCGCCGCCGGGGCAGGCCAGACCGGACTGGCAGATTATCTGCGACCTTGCCACCCGCCTGGGTTATCCCATGACCTACAAAAACCCCGAGGAAATCTTCGAGGAAATCCGGAAAGTCACCCCTTCCTATGCGGGGATCAGCTACCAGCGCCTGGAGGCCGGGGGCATCCAGTGGCCCTGTCCCAACGAAGAACACCCCGGCACCATGTTCCTCCACAAAGACCGCTTCGCCCGGGGCCTGGGGATGTTCTTCCCCATTGACCACAAGGACCCGGCGGAGATGCCCGACGCCGATTATCCCCTCTATCTCACCACCGGCCGCCTGCTGTACCAGTACCACACCGGCACCATGAGCCGGAAGGCCCCGGGGTTGGTGGAGAAGGCGCCGGAATGCTTTGTGGAAATTTCTCCTGCGGATGCAGCCAAATACAACCTGGCGGAGGGCGACCGGGTGCGGGTGAGGAGCCGCCGGGGCCAGATCGAGGCCCGGGCCCATATCTCCCCCAAAGGGGTGGCCGGCACGGTGTTCATCCCCTTCCATTATTATGAAGCCGCGGCCAACAAGCTCACCAATCCGGCTCTGGACCCGGTGTCCAAGATCCCGGAATACAAAGTCTGCGCCGTGCAGATGGAAAAGGTCGGCTGACCGCACACCGAGGAGGGAGGATAAACCATGACCAGCCACAGTCACTGCACCTGCCGCACGGCAGCCGCCATAAGTCCCGAAATGTGGGCCAAAATCGACGCCATCATCGCCCGGCACCGGGAGCAGCCCGGAAACCTCATGCCCGTGCTCCAGGAAGTCCAGGAGGCGGTGGGGTATCTGCCCCCGGAGGTCCAGGACCGCATCGCCGAGGGCCTCAACGTCCCGGGAAGCGACGTCTTCGGGGTGATGAGTTTTTATTCCATGTACACCTGGCGGCCCAAGGGGAAATACGTCATCCGCTTCTGCGAATCCCCTCCCTGCCATGTCCTGGGCGCGGAAAATATGCTTGCCGCCATGAAGGAGGAGCTGGGGGTGGACCTGGGCGGCACCACCCCGGACGGGCTCTTCACCCTGGAGACCAGCGCCTGCCTCGGGGTCTGCGAAGTGGCCCCGGCCATGCAGATCAATGAGGTGGTGCACGGCCACCTCACCCGGGACAAGATCCGCCAGATCCTGGCCGACTACCGGGCCGGCAAGGCCCCGGACTACAAAAAACTCCCTTATACCACCAAGGATTTCCGGAGCTACACCCAGGCCCCGGGGGAACTGGTGCTCCTCAGCAACGTGGGAGTCATCAATCCCGAAAAAATCGAGGATTACCTGGCCAAGGGCGGCTACAGCGCCCTGAAAAAGGCCGTCACCACCATGACCCCGGAGCAGGTGGTGGAGGAGGTGAAAACCTCAGGGCTCCGGGGCAGAGGCGGCGCGGGCTTCCCCGCCGGCCTGAAATGGTCCTTCACCCGCCCCCTCCAGGTGCCCCAGAAATACATCATCTGCAACCTGGATGAAGGGGAGCCCGGCACCATCAAGGACCGCTACATCGTGGAGGGCGACCCCCACAAGGTCCTGGAGGGCATGGCCATCGCCGGCTTCGCGGTGGGGGCCGATTACGGCTACATTTATTGCCGGGGGGAATATTACCTCTGCAAACACCGGCTCAACACCGCCATCGAGCAGGCCCGGGCCCAGGGCTTTTTGGGGAAAAACCTCTTCGGCACCGACTTTTCCTTTGACATCGAGGTGCGCTCGGGCTTCGGCTGCTACATCTGCGGCGAGGAAACCGCGCTCATTGAATCCATCGAGGGCAAACGGGGCTACCCCCGGGCAAAGCCGCCCTTCCCCGGGGTGGAGGGCCTGTGGCGGAAACCCACCATCGTCAACAACGTGGAGACCCTGGCCTCAGTGCCGGCCATTGTGGAGAAAGGCGGCGCCTGGTACAAATCCCTCGGCACCGAGGACACCAGCGGCACCAAGATCTACCAGATCATCGGCCACGTGAAAACCCCGCAGATCTGCGAGGTGCCCGCGGGCATCACCCTGCGGGAGCTTATCACCACCTACGGCGGCGGCCTCCGGGACGGGGCCAGGTTCAAGATGTGCCAGACCGGTGGGGCCTCCGCAGGCATCGTCACCGAAGCCGCGCTGGATGTGCCCATAGACTTCGGCATGGCCAAGGTGGGAGGCGCGTTGGGCTCCGGCACTATGCTGGTCATGGACGAGTCGGACATCATGGCGGTATTGGGCTAACCCAAGGTCGAAGGCCGAAAGGTCGAAGGTCTCAGGCAGGAACGGCTTGTCCTTCGTCCCCGGCGATTCGTCCTTCAAACTGGCACACTTTCTGAAAATGGAGAAGCTCTCATGGCAGCCAAAGTAATCGTCTACGACACTGACGCACGCGACGCGATCCGCTGGGCCCGGCATAATGCGGATACGTTTCATATTGATCCCGCCAAACTTACCCTGATGGGCAGTGCTGGTGGCGCCCTCGTGGCCCTACTTGCCACCATGCCGAAGGAAAAGGACCTCCCTCCTGTGGATGGGCTGGACTGCCGCCCTCAGGCACTGGTGTTGTTCAGCCCTTTGGTGGATTGTACCAAATCCGGAGTCGCGCACGATCGTTTCCCGTCTCCCGCATCCGCGAAAGCTCACAGTCCGTGCAAACTGGTGCGTCGCAAGTTGCCCCCCATGCTGATTTTCCATGGCAAGGCGGACCGGGTCATTCCCTATGCCCAAGTAGAACGGTTCCACCGCGCCATGCGCTGGCGCGGCAATCGGTGCAGCCTGATCGACTTTGATCGTGCCGAGCACTCGTTCTTCAATTTCAACGTAAGCCATCAGCTCTTCGAACATACAGTGGCTGCAACCGATCATTTCCTCACCGACCTCGGCTTGCTCGACCCCGCGCCTTAAACGCCTTTTTGAAACACGACCGCAGCCCGCCATGATTGATCCAACCGGCTCCTCCCCCGCCCTCGCATGGCTGAGTTCCAAAGGAGCGATCCCCTACGCCTACACGGCGAACC
>Ga0101944_10006037_pt1 | contig 13191 bp, 10 predicted proteins | sample DewCreD2012metaG_FD_75245 | JGI IMG/M metagenome (GOLD analysis project Ga0101944, IMG submission 75245) | Hot spring sediment bacterial and archeal communities from British Columbia, Canada, to study Microbial Dark Matter (Phase II) - Dewar... ... | reverse complement strand
CCAGGCTCCCGCTGAGCAGAATCGCCCAGAGACTTTGCCGGAAGAACTTCTGGCGGGTCTTGTCCAGTTCCGGACAGAAGCACTGCAGAAACCGCCGCAGATCGCGACGGCGGTTGCGGCAGAGGGCATCCTTGCCCAGCATCCGTAGCTCACCTCCAATCGGGCAAATCGTGTGTACCCCCACAACAATTCGCTCGGAGGTGCCGCTTTATCAAGTCCTTGCATGATCGTCCCAAAACGGGTAGTCGCGTCATAGGCAGCCGGAGTCTTCCCCGTTTCGGGTGGTGCGCAGAAGAAGAGTGTTGGCGACGGGAGCGTCGTCGGGCGGAAGTCGATTCATCGTTAGCGGCTGGATATAATCACACGGCAGCGTCGATAGGCGCTGAACGTCATCCCTGGCACATTGCATAGAGCCTCCTTGCAGTTGTTGACCTACTACTGCCGGGGGGCCTATGTGCCTGATTCAAATCAGGGAAGACTCCAGCCAAATACCCATAGACCATCATCGCCGCATCTGTAGAATGTCGGGCTCATGGTCCCGCGCTCGGGTTCAAAGGATTGACCACTATGGCCTCGGTCTGCTTTTACTTCCAGATCCATCAGCCGATGCGGCTTCGCCGCTACAGCGTGTTCGACACCGACCGCAACTACTTCGATGATCTGAAGAACGCGGAGATTCTCCGCAAAGTGGCCGTCAAGTGCTATCTGCCGGCCAATCGGCTGTTCCTGGAACTGATCAAGCAGTATGAGGGGCGGTTCCGCGTCGCTTACTCGATCACCGGGCTGGTGCTGGAGCAGATGCAGCAGTGGGTGCCGGAGGTCATCGAGACATTCCAGCGGCTGAACGAGACCGGCTGCGTTGAGTTTCTCAGCGAGACCTATTACCACTCGCTGGCGTTCCTGTATTCGCGCGAGGAGTTCCGGTCGCAGGTGGAATTGCACCGCGATGTGATCAAGAGGCTTTTCGGCCAGGAGCCGCGGATCTTCAGGAACACGGAGCTGATCTACAACAACGATCTGGCACACTTTGTGAGCCACATGGGGTATGACGGAATACTGGCCGAGGGTGCGGATCATATCCTGGGGTTCCGCAGTCCCAACTTCGTGTACCGTCCGCCGCACTGCCCGAATCTGAAACTGCTGCTGAAGAACTATCGGCTGGCGGACGATATCGCGTTCCGGTTCAGCAACCGGGGCTGGGAGCAGTGGCCGCTGACGGCGGAAAAGTTCGCCCGGTGGGTGAACCAGATCAACGGGAACGGATTCATCTGTAATCTGTTCATGGATTACGAGACATTCGGCGAGCACCAGTGGGCGGACACGGGGATCTTCGATTTTCTCAAACACCTGCCCGGGGAGATTCTCAAGCATTCGGGCAATGACTTTCTCACGCCCTCGCAGGTGATTGATCGTTACGAGGCGGTTGGGGAGATCGACGTGCCGCACATGGTTTCCTGGGCGGACACGGAGCGGGATCTGTCGGCCTGGCTGGGCAACGCGATGCAGTCCAACGCCTTGCACGAACTGTACAAGCTGGAGGGGGCGCTGAAGGAGAAGGGGGACCAGTCGCTGCTGAGTGACTGGCGCAAGCTGACCAGCAGCGACCATTTTTACTACATGTGCACAAAGTTCTGGGCCGACGGGGACGTACACAAGTACTTCAGCCCGTACGAAAGTCCGTACGATGCGTACATCAACTTCATGAACATCCTGGACAATGTCCGGTCGCGTTCTCGCGATTGAGGCAAGACCGGGAACATGGGACTGGCGATGTCAGATAGATAGGTGTGGCCACGGGCAAGATGCCCGTGGTACGGTCGGGTCCACGCGCGAGCCGCCCGTGGTGCGGTGGGGGCCACGGGCAAGATGCCCTTGGTACGGTTGGGGCCGAGGGAGTCATTCATCCGAGCGGCCGAGGATCAGTGCCGTGATTGCACAGGCGGCAACGCTGAGTGTCACGACGGCACCGGCGCCGGTGATGCCGGCGGTCTGACTTCCGTCAAACAGCCTGAGGGCGGCTGCGCCGATGCCCGGGCCGAGGATTGAGCCCAGACCGATGAGCGCCTCATGGTAGCCGCCGTGCTCGGTGCTGCCGCGGCTGAGGACCATGCCGAAGTAAAGGCTGCCCGCATAGATCATGCCGACGCTGGCGCCGAGCAATCCCTGCCAAAAGACGAGGGATATCAGATCCAGCCAAGGGGGTGCGGCCAGAAGAACGGACGGCCGAACGACAGTTCCGATGAAGGCAAACAGCATCGCGATGGCGGCCCACAGAAGCCAGGCGGGGCGCGAATGCCAGGCGGTGGTGAAGGTGAGCACGCTGAAGACGGCCCAGCGGGTGATCATCCAGGAGCTGGCGATGATCGTCTTGGCGGAGGGATCAAGGTCGCGCAAGGCGGGCAGGAGGGGCAGGAGGGCGGCCAGAGCGTAGATGGCGGTGTAGGTGGCCGGAAGGGTGATGCGCGAGAGCCACAGTGCAAGACGGCGGTGATGAAGCAGGTCGGCTTCGGCCTCGGGTGCGTGGTGAGCGTGCGGTGGCGCGGCGCGTTGGCCCATCATGAGCAGTGCGCAGAGGGTATGCATCGCGAAGGGGATCAGGAAGACCCCCGCGGGCCAGCGTTCGATCAGCAGGCCGTTGAGAGCCAGCGCGACGGCCCCGGTTCCCGCCCAGACGAGGTTGTAGATGCCCAGGCGTCGCGACATCTGCGCGGAGGAGGCGTCGCTGGAAACGAGGCTTTCCAGGGCCGGCCAACTCACTGCGGCGAACATGATGTAGAGGATGAGGATGCCGGCGATGATGGTGGGCCGCGAAAGAAGGGCGGCGCACAGGGCGGCGGCGGCCATGATCAGGTAGACAATGACCACGAGCCTGCGGCGGCCCAGCCTTCGGGCAAGGGGGTCGGCGGCCAGGGCGCCCAGGACATAGACGGCGCCCTGTGCGGCGGCCAGGAGGAAATTGTGAAACAGGTTCCACCCCCAGCGGTGTTCGGTGTAGAAGAAAATGCCGACGCCCAGAAAAGTGCATGCGGCGGAGGTGATGGCTTCGATGGCGTAGAGGCGCAGTTTCACAAGGCGGCACATGGTAAGCGTTGCCGGTGGAACGGCAAGCGGAGGTGTGGACATGAAGCTTCTGCGGAGCGTGACGATTCTGCTGGTGCTGGCGGGTTGGGGGCAGGCGGCAACATTCTACTGCGATCCCGCCAAGGGCGGCGCCGACGGGGACGGCAGCGCCGAGCGGCCGTGGGGGACGATCGAACAGGTGCTGGCCGCGAAGCTGATCCAGCTGTGCGATGCGGAGGGCAAGGCGGCCAATCCGAACGCGCCGGTCAGGAGCGGGGACACGGTGCTGCTGCGGTCCGGGTGGCACGGGGCGATTTGGATTGCACGGGGATTCAACACGTCGTTCGTCACGATCGCGGCGGCTCCGGGAGCGTCTGCCCGCGTGGGGTGGGTGGAGATCGGGGAAGGCAGCAGGTGGCGGATCCGGGGGCTGACGGTTTCGCCGTCGCTTGCGCCGGCGCCGCTGGAGCGTGTGCCCAGGAACCTGGTGAGCCTTGGCGAGCGCGGCGGCGAGGAAAGCCACTCGCTGGTCGTCGAGGATTGCTTCATCTACACCTCGCTGGACACGGCAAGGTGGTCGGCGGAGGACTGGATCGACAAGGCCGCCAGCGGGATCTGGCTGGGTCGCCACGGCAAGGGGCACGCGGCGCGCAACAACTTCGTGATGAACGTGCGATTCGGGATCAATCTCTGTGCGCCCGGTTGCGTGGCGGAAGGCAACGTGGTGTCGCATTTCTCCGCCGATGCGATCCGTGCGACCCGCGACGGGCAGGCGGTTGAGTACAACGTGATCAAGGATATCCTGGTCGGCGACGCCGACGGTGACAAGAACCACGACGACGGGATCCAGGTCTTCCTGTTCAACGTTGGCACCGGGACGGTGCGCGACGTGGTCCTGCGCGGGAACCTGATCATTGCCCGCGAGGATGAGACGGTGAAGTTCCCGGCGACGGTGCAGGGAATCGGGTGCTTCGACGGGCCGCTGGTGAATTTCACCGTGGAGAAGAACGTCGTGTGCGTGAATCACTATCACGGCATTTCGCTCTACGACGCGCAGGGTTGCACGATTCGGGACAACGTGTGCTTCACGCGCTGGGGCGGGAAGCTGCGGCCGTGGATCATGCTGGGCAGCAAGAAGAAACAGGCCGCCGGCAACACGGTTCGAGACAACTTCGCGCACAGCTACAGTTTCACGGCGGACCGGCAGGTCACGGCGGAGAACAATGCGGAGGTGACCGGGCAGGTGTTTGCCGCGCGGTTCAATGAGCTGGCGGATCTGATCGAGCAGAAGTACGGCAGGACGCATCCCGTGGCGAACCTGCCGCGGGTGAAACGGGATTGAGCGCCGCGCCTGCCGACCTTCAGGCGGAGGGGAATGCCCGGGCGACGGTGTCCCGGACATCCTGGAGCCAGGCGGCTCGCTGTTCCGGGGTGCTGATGATGACGGGGGTGTAAAGTCGGCGGCGGACATCTTTCACGCCGCAGAACTGGAAGATGCATCGGGTCCACAGGCCGTCGAGGGGGTCGCCAAAGATCTCGCGTTCGCGGTCGGCGGGGGTGTTGGCGGTGTGAAAGATGACGGCGGTGCGAGCGTTCAGCAGGCCGACCGGCACGCCCTCGCCCTTGTCGTTGGTGCCGAACTCGTAGGCCACGCCCTGGCGAAAGACGCGGTCAATCCAGCCCTTGAGGATGGCGGGGGGCTGGCCCCACCAATTGGGGTGGACGATGATGATTCCTTGGGCGGAGCGGATTTCGCGGCAATACGCTTCAATGGCCGGGGCGAGGGTGGCGTTCCTGGGGATTTCATCGCCTGAAAGGATGGGATCGAAACCTTCGGCGTACAGATCGTGGAGGATGACGGCGTGGCCGTTGTCGCGGAGGGTCGTGGCGGCGGCCTGGGCGATGGCGTGGTTGAAACTGCCCTTGTTGGGGTGGGCGAGGATGATGGAGATTGCCATGGTGCCATGAAGGTACAGCCGGCGCATGGGAGTTCAAGGGCCTTGTGCTTTGCGATATGATGCGCCTTTCCAACGACGGGGTTTTCATGAATCGAATCGCCTTTATCATCGCGTTGCTGGTATGCACGTTGTGCCTGGGGGCGGATCCGGACGGCAAGTTGCGCATCATCGCCTTCGGAGCGCACCCGGATGATTGCGAGCTCCAGGTGGGGGGAACGGCCGCCCTGTGGGCCGCCCAGGGGCATCGGGTGAAGCTGGTTTCGGTGACCAACGGGGATGTGGGCCACTGGCGGGAGGCCGGCGGGCCGCTGGCGCAGCGGCGGAAGCGGGAGGTTGAGGAGGCGTCGCGAATCCTGGGGACGACGGTGGAGGTTCTGGACATTCACGACGGCGAATTGATGCCGACGCTGGAGAATCGGCAGAAGATCATCCGGTTGATCCGGGAGTGGAAGGCGGACATCGTTTTTTCGCCCCGGCCGTACGACTATCACCCGGATCACCGGAACGTGAGCATTCTGGTTCAGGATGCGGCGTACATGGTGACGGTTCCGTTTGTGTGCCCTGACGTGCCGGCGCTGAAAGTGAACCCTGTCTTCATGTATTACACGGACCGGTTCACCAAGCCGCAGCCGTCGCAGGCCGACGTGGTGCTGAACATCGACCCGGTCATCGAGAAGAAGCTGGACGCGCTGGCGGTGATGGAATCGCAGTTCCTGGAAGGGGGCGCCAATGGTCACGAAGGACTGATGCCCAAGACCCCCGAGCAGCGGATCAAGCGTGTGGCGGAGGTGCGGGCGGGCCATCGGAACCGGTATGTCGGGATCGCCAACCGCTTCCGCGAGCAGCTCAAGGAGTGGTACGGAGAGGAACTCGGCGGGAAGATCAGGCACGCGGAGGCGTTCGAGATCTGCGAATACGGGAGGCGTCCGACAAGGGAAGAACTGGGCAGGCTGTTTCCGATCGACAGGTGAGGGCATAGACTAGGGGGTCATGTCGGACCCGCTGCTGACCAGTTACGAGGAGATTCCGTACGAGTCGGTGCCGCGTTACTACACGCACCCGCACGTGGCGGCGACGGTGGGAACGATCCTGGGCATGTCGCCGGCGCCCATTGAGCGATGCCGTGTGCTGGAACTGGGGTGCGCAACGGGGGGCAACCTGGTGCCGATGGCGATGCTGCTGCCGGGCTCGTCGTTTGTCGGCATCGACCTGTCGCCGCGGCAGATCGCGGCGGGGCAGGCGGTGGTGGATGCGCTGGGTCTGTCGAACCTGTCGCTGAAGGCGATGAGCATCCTGGACATCGACCGGTCCATGGGGGAGTTCGACTACATCATCGTTCACGGGGTGTACTCGTGGGTTCCGCGGGAGGTGCAGGAGAAGATCCTGGCGGTGTGCAAGGAGAACCTGGCGGCGGACGGGATCGCGTACATCTCGTACAACACCTACCCGGGTTGGCATTTCCGCGGGATGGTGCGGGAGATGCTCGGCTGGCACGCCAGGCAGTTCCAGGACCCGCGGCAACAGGTGCAGCAGGCCAGGGCCTTCCTTGAGGCGATTGCCGACCTGCACAAGGGGCTGGAGGGCCCGTTCGGGGAGGCGCTGCGGGAGGAGGCGGCGCTGCTGAGCAACACCCCGGACTCGTATGTTTATCACGAGCATCTGGAGGAGACCAACTTCCCTATCTACTTCCACGAGTTTGCGCGCCGGGCAGAGTCGCATGGGCTGGAGTATCTCTGCGAGGCCAGGCCGAGCCAGACGTCCATCGGCATGATGCCGCCGCAGACGCAGGCGATTCTCGAGAAACTGCCATGCGACCGGATTTCGCGCGAGCAGTACATGGATTTTCTGCGGAACCGCACGTTCCGCCGCTCGCTGCTCTGCCACGCGGGCAAGCGGCCGGCCGCGGGGCTTGATCCGCTTCGACTGCGGGGCATGTACCTGGAAGCGCAGGCCAAGCCCATGACGCGGGGGGCGGACCCGACGGTGGCGGCCGTCGAGGAGTTCAGCACGGTTTCGATGCAGAAACTGACCACGGGCAGCCCGCCGGTGCGGGCGGCGCTGCATGAACTGTACGAGAGCCACCCGGCGCTGGTGCCGTTCGCCGAACTGCTGGATCGCGTGCGGGCTCGCACGAAGGCGGATGTGGACGAGGGGGCCCTGGCGCGGGCGATGCTTCAGTGCTACATGGGCGACATGGTGGTGCTGAACGTCTACCGCTACCCGTGCGTGGGGCATATCACCGAGCGACCAAGGGCGTTTGAGCTGGCGCGGCTTCACGCGGCCGACGGGCTGGTCCGCCTGCCGAATCCGGCGCACCGGATGGTGGAGATCGACGAATTCGACCGGCTGGTCTGCGAGCAGCTTGACGGCCGCCATACCCGGCAGCAGATCGTTGACGGTCTGGCTCTGCGGGCGGGCAGAGGGGAATTCGGCATCGAGAACGAGAAGGGGGAAAGTCTCGCGGGAGCCGAGCTGGCCGAGGCGCTGGCACAGAGGGTGGACCAGTCGCTGCGGGGGCTCTGCCAGCGAGGCCTGCTGGTGGGCTGATCAATCGACCGGGTCGCGGATGGGGTCGTCGCGGAGCTGGTCGGCGGGCGCCTGCTCCTGCACGGGGGAGGAGAGGCCCGGCGGCTCGATTCCCAGGATGTCCTGGACATAGCAGCGCAGCAGTTCCGCGACTGATCGCGCGGAGGCGATGGCCCCGCCCGGGTGATGCGGCGGGTCGCCGTCAAACAGCTCGGCGATCTGGCCGGTGCCGATGCCCGTCAGGTGGCGGATGCAGCCGTCGATGATGGATCGTGCTTCGTCCAGGGAGGCCTGGCCGCGGCCGAACACGCGGGTGTGCGCGGTGACCAGCGGGCCCAGCAGCCAGGGGAAGGCCGATCCCTGGTGGCAGGCGCGATCGCGTTCGGCGGGTGACCCGGCGTAGCGCCCCTGGTAGCTGGGTTCGGACGGGGCGAGTGTGCGCAGGCCCACGGGCGTGAGAAGCAGCGACTTGAGTTTCCGGAGGACCTGGGCGTGCCGGGGCAGTTCGAGCACGGGGTAGGGCAGGCTCATGGCCAGGACCTGGTTGGGGCGGATGGCGGGGTCGGCGCCGATGTCCTCGACGACATCGAAGCAGCATCCCTCGCGATCATTCCAGAAGCGATCGTTGAAGGCCTCTCTCGCCCGCTGCGCCAGCCGGAGCATCTCCTCGACGCGGCGGGGCTGGTCAAACCGGCGGCAGAGTTCGGCCACGGTGCGGAGGGCGTTGTACCAGAGGGCGTTGAGGGAAACGGGGCGTCCCTGTCGCGGCGTGACGACCCAGTCGCCGATCTTGGCGTCCATCCAGGTTGTCGGGATGCCCGGCGCGCGGGAAACCAGCAGGCCGTTGGCATCGACGGCGATGCCCAGGGACGTGCCGGCGCGATACCGCTCGATCACGGCGCAGGCGGCGGGCAGCAGTTCCTCGCGGACCAGGGCCTGGCTGCCGTGATAGCGCACGTATTGACCAAGGGCGTGGATGAACCAGAGGGAGGTGTCGGCCGCGGTGTAGCGGTAGCCCGAGCCGTCCTCGGCAAGATCGGAGGGCATCAGGCCGTCCTTCATGGCGGAAGCGAATTCCGCCAGGAGGCTGCCGGCCTCGTCGATCTTGCCGGTGATCAGCAGCAGTCCGGGCAGGCTGATCATGGCGTCGCGGCCCGCGGCCGAACCCCAGGGATAGGAACCGATGATGGCCGGCACGCCATCGCGGCAGCGGACGACGAACTGTTCGGCCGCGCGGAAGAGAGCTTCCAGGATCGGGTCGGGTCTTTGGGTAAGCAGCGGGGCGACGGCGGTTTCGAAGGTCCGATCGGCTTCCGCGACGGCGCGGTCGAAATCAATGGGATCGGTGGAACAGACGAAGTGGACGGTCTGCCCCGGCAGGAGCGTCCATCGGATCACCCCGGGCATCCAGAGGTCCTCCAGGCCGGCGTAGCCGCGTTCCCTTTCGCGGCGGTAGATGGTGTTCAGGTACCAGCAGGGCTGCGGGGCGAAGGAACCGTTATGCGCAAAGAAGACCTCCGGCGAGCGGGTGGTGGCCGGTATGCGGTGGTGGGAGGCGGAAAGCGACTGGGGGTCGAGCTTTGCGTTCCACTGGTACATCAGGTCGTGGATGCCGCGGAGGGCGAACAGGGGGCGCAGCTCAAGCTCGATGCCGGCGCCGGCGCCCAGCAGCGTGTAACTGAGGACGACGGTGTTTTGGCCCAGCACGGGGCGGAGCTGCTTTTCCAGCGTGAAGCCGTCGCCCTGGTAGGCCCAGCGGGGGAACGGCTCGGCGCAGAACGCGCGGAGGTGTTCGTGTCCCCGCGGGTGTATGGTGCCGGGGTATTCGTTGCAGGCCAGTTCACAGGCAGAGCCGTTGACGCGGACCGTTTCCTCGACGCGCGAGAGCATCACCATGCGTCGCACGGGCGGCGCCATGGCGGCCACAAGCAGGCCGTGGTACTTGCGCGTGTTCAAGCCGCAAAGGGTAGAGCTGGCGAAGGAGCCATTTCCCAGAGCGGCCAGCCATTCCCGGTTCAACAGATCGTCAAACGTCAACGATGTCAGATCAGTCCCGGTCATGTCGCTATCCTCCATGACATGCCCCACTCCCCACGCTCCGCTCCAACAGCGCGCATTATAGCGGGGCCCTGCGCGGAAGAACAATCAAAAGCGACGATTCCTCTGCTTGGCGGGGCGCGGCCGTTGCGGCGTGGCGTTGGGAGGAGGACAGCACGGACCGGACACGTCCTGCCGGGGCAATGGCGCGTCAGTCGGTGATGGCGGCCGCGACGGAATCGGCCTTGCCGCTGCCGGCATACTTCCGTGGGTCGAAGTTGTGGAGCACGGCCGCAATGCTGGGCGGCGGCGGCATGATGGGAGGTGAGGGCTGGATCTGAAGATAGGCGAGGGTGCGCTCGATGACGTGCATGGCGCCCGGTGCGGCGACGCCGCCGCCGTAACGGCCCAGGCTTCGGTCCGGTTCGTGGACGATGAAGGCGACGACGATCTCCGGGTTCTCAAGAGGGGCGCCGCAGATGAAGCTGGCGTTGATCTGATCGGCCTGGTAGACGCCGCGCCTGGCGATGTGGGCGGTGCCGGTCTTGCCGAAGATGTTCCAGACTTTGCTTCGGCCGCTGGTTCCGGTGCCGCGAACGACGACATCGGCCATGATCTGGCGCATGAGGGCGGCGGTTTCCTCATCCATGACCTTGGGGGTGTCGTTGAGGCCGGGGATGGGGTGGCGGGAGACGACGTTGCCCTGGGCGTCGAGAATGCCCTTGACGATGCGCGGCTGCACGAGATGGCCGCCGTTGGCGAAGACGCAGAATGCCCGGGCGATCTGAAGGGGCGTGACCATCATCTCGTAGCCCTGGGCGACGGACTCGGTGCTGGCACGCGACCATCTCTTGAGCGGATTGAGCAGGCCCTGATCTTCACCGGGGAGTTCGATGCCGGTGAACCGCCCGAACTGGAAAAGTTCCAGGGCGCGATGGAGCCTGCTCTGTCCCATGCGATTGGCCAGCAGGCACATGCCGATGTTGCTGGACTTGACCAGGACATCCCAGGAGGCCAGCGGGCCGTAGTGATGGACATCAGAAACGCGTCGTCCCTTGCCGTAGGGCATGGTGATGGTCTGGGCGTGAATGGGCCAGACCTCGTTGGGGCGGGTGAGTTTCCAGTCAAGCGCGGGACCCATGACGAAGGGCTTGAGCGTGGAGCCGGGTTCGTAGGGGTCGGTGATGGCGCGGTTGCGGCGCAGATCGGGCTTGGAGTCTTCGAGGTTCTGGGGATTGAAGGTGGGCCAGTTGGCCAGGGCCAGCACCTCCCCGGTGCGCGGGTTCATCACCACGACCTCGCCGCGCTTGGCCTTTTTCTCAACGCAGACGGCGGCCAGTTCCTGCTCGGCGATCATCTGGATGTTGGCGTCGATGGTCAGGACGATGTGCTGGCCGTGGACGGGAGGAATGTAGTCCTCGGCCTGCATGCCGATCGGACGACGGCGCGCATCTTTCTGAACGCGTTTCCAGCCGTCCTTTCCCGCCAGTTCCTTGTCGTAGCGGAGTTCGATGCCCTCCAGGCCGGTGTTGTCCCGGCGGACGGTTCCCAGGACATGAGCGGCAAGGGAGCCCATGGGATAGTAGCGTGCGCCGCGAGGTTCGAGCCCCACGCCCGGGATGTCGAGTTTGCGAATTTCATCGCACTGGCGGTCGCTGAGACCGTCGCGGAGCCTCAGGTAGCGGGCCTCAGGCTTTTCCGCGAGGCACTTGAGCAGTTGTTCGAGGGGCAGGTCGGCGATGTCGGCGAGTTTGCGCAGATCCTGGTTCTGCTGCCTGGGGGTGCGCGGAGGCGTGGCGTACTGCTCGAGAAGGAACTGGGGGTCGATGTAGAGGGACATGGTCTGCACGGTTAGTGCCAGTGCAGAGCCGTCGGCGGCGAAGATGGAACCGCGGCGGGCCAGGACCGTTCCCGTGACGTGCTGCTGACGCTCGGCGGATCGGATGGCGCGTTGCCGGGCGTAGGTTTGCAGATAAGCGACGCGACCGGTCATGGCCAGCAGGGCGGCGGCAAGGATGGCCAGCACAATGCCGGCGCGCAAGGCAGAGAATGCGGGCATGGGATCTCCGGTAACAGGCCCCATAATCAATCGGCAAACAGGTGCGGCCGACGCCAGAAAAACAGCAGATGGCCCAGGGCGATTTGACCGCCATCCCTGGGCGATCTAAAACACGTTCCCATGAGTTCTTTAAGCTACGCATCGGCGGGGGTGAATTACGACACGCTGGACGCGTTCAAGCGGGCGTGTCAGCGCGCGGCGGGGACGACCGCGGGGGCATTGAGGGAGCACGGGCTGTCGGAGCCGACGGGGGTGAGGGGGGAGTCGGCCTACCTGGTGGAGACGCCGGACGACTTTCTGGCCCACGTCGAGGAGGGCCTGGGAACCAAGAACCTGGTGGCCGATGCCATGCTGAAACTGACCGGGCGGAGCTATTACCGAAACATCGGCATCGACACGGTTGCCACGATCGTCAACGATCTGGTCACGTGCGGGGCGTTGCCGATCAGCGTGGCGATGCACGCGGCGGTGGGAGACGCGGCGTGGTTTGAGCATTCGGATCGGGCCACGGACCTTGCCGAGGGGTTTGCCGAGGGGTGTCGATTGGCCAACGCCGTTTGGGGGGGCGGTGAAACGCCGGCGTTGAAGGGGATCGTGAATCCACAGGCGATTGTGCTGGCGGGATCGGCATTTGGCCGAATTCGGCCCAAGACGAATCGCATCAAGGGTGACGTGAAGGAAGGGGACGCGATCATACTGCTGGCCTCGTCCGGGGTGCAGACAAACGGATTGACGCTCTGCCGGGCGATCGCGGAAAGGTTGCCGGATGGATACCTGACGCGGATCGGCGACGGGCGAACCTACGGAGAGGCATTGCTGGACGCATCGGTGATCTATGTGCGTTATGTGGCGGCTTGCCTGCATGCAGGCGTGAACCTGCACTACGCGGCGCACATCACGGGGCACGGGTTGCGCAAGCTGATGCGCCTGGAAGAGCCGTTTGTCTACCGGATCACGTCCCTTCCGCCGGTGCTGCCGGTGTTCGAATTCATCATGAAGAGCGGGCCGGTCGTCGCCAGCGAGGCATACGCGACGTTCAACATGGGGTCGGGGTTTGCGGTCTATGTGGCCGAGGCGGACGCGGCAAGATGCGTGGCGTTGGCGGAAGAGGCTGGATACCGGGCAGTGCGTGCGGGGACAGTCCTCAAGCAGGGACAGCGCAAGGCCGTGGAGCTTGTTCCGTTAGGGCTTGTATATGAGGGGGATACGCTCAAGGTCAGGTGAACAAAGGGAACCGGCGCGGGAAGAAAGAAGGGGCAGAGACCTGCTTGCCGCGGGCTTGGGGTAATTCCTCTTATCGACGCGACTACCCGTTTTGGGACGATCATGCAAGGACTTGATAAAGCGGCACCTCCGAGCGAATTGTTGTGGGGGTACACACGATTTGCCCGATTGGAGGTGAGCTACGGATGCTGGGCAAGGATGCCCTCTGCCGCAACCGCCGTCGCGATCTGCGGCGGTTTCTGCAGTGCTTCTGTCCGGAACTGGACAAGACCCGCCAGAAGTTCTTCCGGCAAAGTCTCTGGGCGATTCTGCTCAGCGGGAGCCTGG
>Ga0101944_10006036_pt1 | contig 13192 bp, 15 predicted proteins | sample DewCreD2012metaG_FD_75245 | JGI IMG/M metagenome (GOLD analysis project Ga0101944, IMG submission 75245) | Hot spring sediment bacterial and archeal communities from British Columbia, Canada, to study Microbial Dark Matter (Phase II) - Dewar... ... | reverse complement strand
CGCTTGTTTGTGAGAACTGCTTTGCCTTTTTCTTTAAAACCCAATCCATCGATGCTTCTGAAGTCTTTGTTTTTTTGTTCAAGCGCCTCAACCAACTCGGCAACAGTGATTTCGGGTTCACCGACCACCACAAAATCCACATCCGCGTTCTCTAAGCAGTCTTCGGGTCGAGATGACGGATGCAGCCCAAACAGCACCACCACGATGTCACGGTTGACATTTTTTGCGATGGAAACCACTTCGTAGGCGGTTTTTGACCAGCCCGAAAAAGGAATCTCTACCGCCACCACGTCGGGTTTCCACTGCTTGAGGCGGGCTTCGATGGTTTCTGCGCTTAAGCCAACGCGGTATTTCGATTCGTCCAGTGACAGCAGGTTCTCCCAGCCCTCAGTTGGAGCGTCGATGATGCTGACGACGTGTTTGTTTTTTTCCAAAACCGCTGCCACCGTTGCCAAGACTATGGGTGGAAAAACGTTGGGTTTCCCCCAAGCTTTAGGTTGAATCCTTGGTGGATTGATGAGGCATACACGCATCGAGGGCACTTCTAGGCACAACTACCCTTTCTTTGATTAATACTTTGACCTAAATCGGCAAAAAGAACAACCGAACCACAACCAACACAGCCACACAGAGCAAACCCCACAAAACAATCGTTACATTCCTAATGCGCAATGCACCCAAGATTTTGTCGCCATTAAGTGGCTCCTGCGCATCCCCCAAAATGTACTGCCCCGGTTTCTCCAACTGAACCCGCAGGGCACCCGCGACGGCGGCCATGGGCCAACCGTGGTTGCGGCTGGGTGTTTTCTTGTGGTCGCGGCGGGCGATTCTCCACGCGTTCGTTGCATCCATCCGCAGTATCGCTGCGGCGACAATCATAAGCAGTGCAGTTAACCGAGTTGGAATAAAATTCACAAAGTTGTCTAGGTTCGCGCTGAACCAACCTGTGTTTATGTGTTCTTTAGTTTTGAAGCCCACCATACCGTCAAGGGTGTTGATTGCGCGGAAAGCTATGGCGCCTGTGACGCCGAAGAGTGCGAAGGACATCATGGGGGAAAGTTTGAAATCGATAAGGTTCTCAGACATGGATTCAATGACTGCACTGGCCATTTGGCTGCTGTTGAGGTTGCGGCTGTCTCTGCGTGAGAAGTGACTGTACTTTTTAGCTTCCGCTGCATCGTCGGCGTTTATAGCTTTGGCGGTGGCTTTTGCCCAATCTGTCTCCAGCTTGATGCAGATGGTCATCTTGAGCAGAATGATGCCGATGAAGGCGTAGAGGAGAATGTTGAGGTAAAAGGGCATGTAAGTGTAGATTGCCCAGAGCACAAGAAAAGTGGGAACAGCGAAAGCTGCGATGGTGGTTAAACCCAGCAGGACGCCTAGGAATTTTTCGGTTTTGGCGTTGGGGTTTTTGAAGTGGGGCTCGATTTTCTTGATAAAGTTGCCCATAAGCACGGTTGGGTGCAGTTTAAACAGCAAGCGGTCGGGGTAGTTGGGTGAGGGGTCTCCGACGACTAAATCCAAAACGATGGCGAGAGTAAGCATGGCTATGGCGACTAGGATGTTTAGGGCGTTTTGTGTCAGCCATGTGAGGAGGTCAAGCATCGCTTCGATACTTGGGTGCTCAGTTTATATCGCTTACGGTAAGCGACTGCAAAAAATGTTTATTCTGAACTGGATGGTTTGGTGGGGCAGGAATTAGCTAGAGCTAAACACTTTGCACTTAAGACCTTGCCAAAGTTTTCGCAGATCGGGAAATCGACCTCGCTCATGCAGGTAAATTCAACCCTTTCCACGTTAGGTGCCTTCTTGACTTCTTTGACTAAATTCAGAACACTTTTCATGTCAGTTACTGGTGCAATGTAGAGAACGTCGCAGGGTCCAATCGATTCGATTGCAAACAACGTGTTTTTGAGGTGTTTTAGGTACTTTATGGTTTGTGTTTTGTCACTGTTTGAAGCCACAGTTATCATGAGGAATGCTTTGCCTTGATAGCCTAATTTTGAGAGGTCAATCGACACGACGGTTTTGGATATGATGCCCTCTTTTTTTAGTTTCTCAAAGCGTCTTCTAACAGTGTAAGGTGTTGTGCCAACTTTGTCTGCGATGTCGACAAATGAGAGTGAAGCGTCTTTGTAGAGTTCAGAAAGTATCAGGTAATCCAGTTTGTCCATGGGTTATTCGTCCTTTAAGGGTGTTAAATCGAGGTCTTCTATGTTTGTGTTAGGTCTTCCAGCCCAAACGTTCACTATGACTTTTCTAACTCCGGGCTGTTTTCTTATTGTTTCCACTTCTTCGTTTAAGGATGCAATTTTTTCTGCACAGACAAAAGCCGTTAAGTCAAATTTGCCTACACTGACAGAGGGCTCCATCAGGTCAGTTTCTTCCCTGAAAAACTTTAGTAATTCATCTATGTTTGCTTCGGGGCCAAGTTCGATTCCTATTGATGCAGCTATTTCTAACCCGAACTTTTCGATTGGCGCAAAAAGTGTGGCGCCTGTTATGACGCCTAATTTTTTGAGGCGTTTGACTCTATTGAGAACGGAGACGGAGGATATGCCGCATTTTTTTGCGAGGTCTTTTAGGCTTGTTCGGGCATCTACGATGAGTAGTTGGAGGATTTTTGCGTCGATTTCGTCTATATCCACTAGTGGTTTCATTGGTCTTGCAAATAATCAATGACAGTTAAATAAAGTTTATTAAAAAAATGCATGAGTGTTACCATAGTTTTTGTGGTTTATCAAAAAATCGAAAACGAAAAGCGGCTTTTTCATTTATCACACCTCCTGCTGTTTTATTTAAATTAGACGTTTTTAATTTCTTTTAGTTCATGAATTTTTTTTAAGGGTTTTAGGAATTCTTAGCCAAAACCAGAAGCAACGACAGCAATACAAGTATTTTTGTTAAAAAATTATCAGTTCAAGATTAATTAAAATAGAAAAACCAGAAGCAGCTGCAAAGTATTATAAGTGCAAATCACTAAGTATGTATGTGCGGGCTGGGCTTTGGCGCTGAAAATAGCTATGGGATCTTCAGTTTTTCCTTTCTCCGGAAAAAATCCAAAGCCCAGTCCAATCTCCTACATAGGCAAATGCTGATTGTAAAGTCTTTTTAAGGGCGAACGCCGCAATAAACCTGCGAGAGGGAGCAACATTGGAACGCGCCAACGTCATAAAAGAAGAAATACAGCAGCAAGACACACGCTTTCTAGCGGTTTATGTTGAAGCAAAAAACAGCATCATGATTATGCTAAGCGAGAAAGAGGATAAACTCGGCACCATGGCTATCGCGGTACCTAAACCCCGCGACTTAGTCGGCTCCGTCACTTCACAGGTTCTAGTCGGAGATAAACACATAATCTCTGCACGAATGTTCGCTGAGTACGTGGCTGCAAAGAAAGGCAAAATCGCCATGGTATCTGTCTATTTGGAACGCGTCAACGAGGTTCAGGCGCAGGAGTTCTTTATGCACCTTATCGAAAAGGTTCTCAAAACAGACAACAGAGAACCCACAGCAATCTAACCATGCCTGTGAAATAGATGATCCGTAAGCTGTCCAGCACAGATTTTCAAACCCTCTACGCCATCATAAACGACGCCTCAGTCGCCTACAAAGGCAAAATCCCCTCGGACTGCTACAAAGAACCCTACATGCCACTAGAAGAACTCCGAGCGGAAATTGAGTCAGGTGTCCAATTCTACGGTATCACACAAAACGGCGAGTTAGCTGCAGTTATGGGGATTCAACCAGTCGGCGACGTGACCTTGATTAGGCATGCCTACACTTTAACCCGTTTTCAGCGGAAAGGTTTAGGGGAAAAACTACTCAACTATCTGCTTAGCTTGGCCCAAACGGAACGGGTTTTGGTGGGCACTTGGGAAGCTGCGACTTGGGCGATTGGGTTCTATCAAAAACACGGTTTTGTGTTGCTCTCAAGGGAAGAAACAAATAAGCTTCTTCACAAATACTGGAACATACCCGAGAGGCAAGTTGAAACCTCAGTTGTCTTGGAGCAGAAAAGGCGCCGCCAATGAAAACCCAAATCATAAAGGTTGATTCAGAAAACCCAGACGTAGCGAAAATCCAGTCCGCAGCTGACATCCTGCGAAACGGCGGGTTGGTGGCGTTCCCCACAGAAACCGTGTATGGACTCGGCGCAGATGCCCTTAACGCTGAGGCAGTTTTGCGGCTTTTCGAAGCAAAAAAACGCCCCCTAGATAACCCCGCTATCGTACACATAGCAGACATTACCGAGGTTTATCCGCTTGTGGCAGAGGTGCCCCAAAAGGCTGAGTTGTTGATGGAGCAGTTTTGGCCTGGTCCACTTACGTTACTGTTTAAACGGTCGGAGAGGGTGCCGAGTGTTTCGGTTGCGGGTTTAGACACTATCGCCATCCGCATGCCCAAACATAAAGTCGCTCTTGCTCTCATTAAGCAGAGTCAGCGACCTATTGCGGCGCCAAGCGCCAACCTCGCAGGCAAACCCAGCCCAACCACCGCCCAACACGTCTACGAAGACCTAAACGGACGCATAGATGCCATTATAGACGGCGGAGCCACCAACATCGGTGTAGAATCCACAGTGGTTGATTTGAGTCGTGACCCTCCGATGCTGCTGCGTCCCGGCGGAACCCCTTTTGAAGCCCTCAAAAAAGTTCTGAGCGATTTGCGGCTGCATCCCTTTGTGGTGGCTGAGCAGGAGTTGCCGCCTGAAAAAGCAAGGTCGCCTGGTATGCGGCATAAGCATTATGCGCCTAAAGCCGCTGTGGTGCTGGTAGAGGGCGATATCGAGGCGGTTTCTGCTAAAATCGTGGAGTTAACCCAAACCTACCGTGCAGAGGGGAAAAAGGTGGCGGTGCTGGCGACTGATGAAACTCAATCCAGATACCAAGCCGCAGTTGTAAAATCACTTGGGAGCAGATTTAACTTGGCAGTGGTGGCGCAGAACCTGTTTGGCTTGTTGCGAGCGGTTGACGCTGAAGGGGTGGATGTTGTGTTGGCTGAGGGTGTGCCCTCGGAGGGGTTGGGTTTAGCTGTGATGAATCGGCTGCGCAAAGCTTCAGGTTACCACATAATTAAAGCCTAATTTATTTGTGTACTAAGGCGAGGAGTTCGTTGAAGTTTATGGATGCAACGCAGAGCACGCTGTCTGCGCCGCCATAATAAAGGAAAAAGCGGTCGCCTATAACCACGTTTCCGCAGCTGAAAACCACGTTAGGCACCTTGCCGAAGCGCTCATAATCAGCGACAGGAACCAGAATCGGCGTCTTTGAACGGTACAGCACCCTCTCGGGATGCTCCAAGTCAAGTAAAGCCAACCCCAACGAATACATCTTCTCCACACTCACCCCATGATAAACAACCAGCCAGCCCTCACTGGTTTTTATCGGGGTACCTGCAACGCCGATTTTCCAGTTATCCCAACCCACAACTCTTGGTTTCATCACACACATAACATCGCACCATTTCTCTAAATCCTCCGAGTAAGCAACGCAAAGGTCAGGTTCAATGCGGTGAAACATAACGTAGCGGCCGCCTATTTTCTCGGGAAAAACCACAGCGTTTTTGTTTCGTATACCCGAAAACGGAAGTCTGCGGGTTCCCCAGTTCCAGCGTTTCTGGATAAAATCTTCCACGGAGATGTCTGTTAGGGCCACTTGATAGGATTGGAGGTGTTTGAACTCGCAGAGGGCAGTGTAGGTCATGACTAACTTTTTATCTATCAAGGAGAGTCTTGGGTCTTCCACGCCGTCTTTTTCACTTTCAAAGGCTGGCTCAAAAACGGGTTGCGGCAACCGTTCATCAATGGTGAAGCCGTCTTTAGAATTCGCGTAGCCAAGCCGTGAAATGCCGTCGTTGCCTATTGCTCTGTAGAGGAGGTGCACTTTGCCCTCGAGGTAGACGGCGGCTGCGTTGAAGACCTCTCTTGACTCCCAAGCATGCGCCTCTATGGGTTTAAGTATAGGGTTACCTGCAAAACGTTCCATAGCCAAAGCTCACCCCTCAAGTGGCGCTCGGTATCGGCGTCTTAATACCCATAATTTCATCGAAGAAGGCTCTAAGCGAGAACAAACCGACAAGTTTGCCTGTTTGGTCTGTGACTGGAAGGTGGCGTATGTCGTGGGAGAGCATGAGGCGTTTGGCTTCGTCGAAGGAGGCTTCAAAGGAGATGGTTACGACGTGGCGGCTCATGATTTTGCTTATCGGCTCGTTGGTGGGGTACTTGGCGGCTATTACGCGTATGGCGTCCCGTTCTGTAAAGATGCCTTTGCAGCGTTCTTCCTCGTCGATAACTATTATGGAGCCCACATGCATATCGTTTAGCAACTGCACTGCGTCCTGAATTAGCATATCTTCTTTTGCGGTAACAACCCTCTTACACATGATGTCTTTGATTTTAAGCATGGGTTCACACATTCAATCACCCAAAAAACAGAATACTATCCACTAAACCAAGGTAGTTCCATGCTTAAATCCTCTTCTGACACTAAAATCCCCTGCGCACTCCCTCAAGCCTAAGCCGAGCCAACAGATACGAGATTGAAGATTCGCCTCCTTGATTTGTGTTAACAGAATCCGCGCTTAAACCGTCGTAGCATCCACCAGTTTCGGGATTGTACATCATGATGTTGCGGCTGTTTCTACCCAAAAACCACCCGAAAACCACGTTTGCAACGTCGAGGTAGCGTTCGTTTTTGGTTGCCAAATAGCCGTCTACGGCTGCCTCAACCATCGCCGCTGCTTCCAGTGGCTGCTGATCATAGAAGGGTCGACTTCCTCCACGCTTGAACCAGCCATCGTTACCAATGGGAACAAACACGCCGTCCACCAGTTGGGTTTCAAGCAGAAAAGCCATCGCCTCCTCGGCCACATTAAGAAACACGGGTTTCTTCACCATAAGATACACCAAAAAGAGCGCCTCAACCAAGCGGGCGTTATCATAAGTCAAGTGGGGTTCAAACCAGCGCCATTCACCTTTGTTTTCGTCACGGAAATGCTGCACTAAAGTGTCGCCGAGTTTTTCGGCGTGCGCTGCGCTGTCGCCGTTGGGGATGGCTTGGCGGTATTGGTAGAGTCCAGCTATGGCGGCGGAGTAGAAACGAAGCGAAGTAGATTTCCAAACCCAAGGTAAACCGCGGTCAAAAATGTCTTTGGCAACCAACCGCATATCCCGAGGTAAAGCAGAATTCAGAGCAGAACCACAAGCCCAGAGGGCCCGACCTGCAGAATCCTCCGAGCCATCTACATCTAGGTATGTGCGTTCATAGCTGAGGTAATTGTGGAAGTTGCCATCAGGTTTCTGCATGTGGTTAAGAAACGCCAGATAGATGCTTGCTAAACGCTCCATAGCTGGGTCGCGTTTTAGACGGTGGTACCTCACTGCAGCGATTAATGCTCGGGCGTTGTCGTCGGTTGTGTAGCCTTCCCCGCGTTTAGGTATACATAATTTTGCGTGCTGGAACACGCCTGTGTCATCTGTAAACGCTTTGAGGTAATCGATTTTTAATGGGGGAAGCCGTATGGCACTTCGCCTCCGAATGCATGGTTAATTCGTCGAATAATTCGAGGTATTTTTGGGCGACATGGGGCCAAGTGAATTTGCGGCTGTAATGGTACGCTTTTTTTTCAAGTGAGCGACGAAGAATAGGGTTCTCAATGACTGTAGTAACCTGTTCAGCTATGGATTCCGAGTCGTTAAACCTGCAGAAGAGCCCGCGACCTTCACCGAGGGCTTCTTTAGCGTGCAGGTAAGGAGTGGAAACAACTGCTTTTCCCGCCGCCAAAGCATAAGATAAGGTGCCGCTGCTGACCTGATTTGGCGACAGATATGGTGTTATGTACACGTCTGTAGCTTGCAAGTAAGTGTAGAGTTCAGTTTTAGAGAGAAAACGGTTTAGGAACCGCACATGGTTTCTTAATCCGAGGTTTTTTGCTTTCCTCAGCAGCGAGTTGCGGTATTGTTCGCCTTCCACTTTTTTCACTTGAGGATGCGTGACACCTAGTACATAGTAGACGAGACGGGGTTCCTTCTTTACTATTTTGGGGAGGGCCTCGATGACGTGTTCGATGCCTTTGCCCCTGCCCAGCAATCCAAACGTCGACAGGACGACTTTGTTTTTCAGCCCCAGTTTTGGTTTGACTTTGCTGCTGGCTACCAATGGCAGGTCTGGGCAACCGTGAGGAATAAGCTTCACCTTATTTGAGGGAACTCCATAGCTGCAGAGCAGCCCCCGCGTGGTTTCGTTGAGAACCACAATCGCCGTGCTCTTCGCAACCACATCGTGGAAGACTTCTTTGGCTTTGTTCTCAAAATTAGGTAAAACTGTGTGAAGTGTCGTGGCAACAGGCCGCTTTATGCGGTCAAGAAAGTGGCAGATGTATTCGCCTGATTCGCCGCCGAAAATACCGAATTCATGCTGAATGTTCACCACGTTAACAGAAGAGTGGTTGAGGAAATTCGCCATTAATACGTAGTCTTCGGCGAAGTCGCGGCCAATTTTATGCTCAAACCCCCCGAAAGTCGGTTTAGACAACCGTCGGCCATCGATGGAGATGACTTTTTGGTTTCTTAATTTGCCCAGTTGCCCCACTGAGTTAACTAGATCCGCTGTGAAGGTGGCTATGCCGCATTTTCGAGGTGGAAATGTGCTGACGTAAGCAACTTCTTTAACGCCCGTCAACGTAGGAGTGCCTAGAATATAGTTTGCCAACAACAAATCACGCCATACCATAAAGATTTGGCTGTCTTTAAGCCGATGTGATTGTGCTTTGACAGTCACACAGGCATTTTTGACCATACTTTGGGATGAAGTTTATATTTTACCCTGCTAGAGGACTGCTTCAGGAAGGGAGAGGGGATTCATGAAACGATTTGTACATAACCCCATATTAAAACCAGTAAAGACCAACTCTTGGGAAAACAGGTCTGTGTTCAACGCAGCAGCCATCTACAGCGACGGCTTAGTCCACATCGTCTACCGCGCACAGGGCACAGACATGGTTTCAAGACTGGGCTTAGCAACATCCAACGACGGTTTCACCATAAAAGAACGTTTTGACACACCAATCTTCACGCCAGTCAACCACGCGGAACGCGACGGCTGCGAAGATCCACGCTTAACGGTGATGGGCGACCAATGCATCATGGCATATACTGCCTATCGAAACCATGATTTTCCAGTGATATTCCAAATCTCATTAACCCAAATTAACCTCGCAGACTTCGTGAAACGCAACTGGAACTGGAAAGAACGCACTCTGCCGTTTCCAGGCGTCCGCAACAAAGACGCAGTTATTCTGCCCGGAAAAGTTGACGGCAAATACGTCATGTTCCACCGCATCGAACCCAGTATCTGCGTTTCCTACTCCGAGGACCTCAAACGGTGGCACGACTTCAAATCAATCATGGAACCTCGCGACAAGATGTGGGACAGCGTTAAAATCGGCGCGGCAGGCACACCCATCGAACTCAACGAAGGTTACCTGTTCATCTATCATGGTGTAGATGAAAAGAAGCACTACTCGCTTGGCGCTGCTTTGCTGGATAAGAGTAACCCTGAAAAAGTGCTGTACCGCTCAGAGAAACCCATACTGACACCCTGCGAAGACTACGAATGCGTCGGCGACGTACCCAACGTGGTTTTCAGCTGCGGAAACGTACAGTTAGATGACCAAGTCATCGTCTACTACGGCGGCGCAGACACCGTGCTCTGTGGAGCAAGCTACGAACTAAACGAATTACTCCCCAAAAAATAGAGCCCAAGCAACAAGTTCCTGCGTCGCTTAACCTATCGTGGATATTTGGAATTACCTGCTTCTTGTTCTTTATATAAGGGAGGGGAGGTACACCATGAGACGTCGCGTGACTCCATCAGGTGCGGATACGGAAACGTATGCGCCCCAAAATGAGAAAAAATCGCAGCAGAACCAACAAAGCAGAAACAAATAATCCCAATTTTGTTTTTGGTGTAGGCGCAGATTGGCAGTCACATATTTTTAAATCAAACCCGAACAGACATATTCATGTAACCTATCACGAAGTCACAGCTATACCCAAACGACGCAAAAATCGATGTTTGCTTTGTTCTTTGGTGGCGGATTGATAGGGAGGTGAAGGTTTGTCCAAATCATACAGTTATGAACCCCACGAAAAAACCCCCTCAAGCTCAAGTTATCTTGGAGAAGCCTCTGCCAGAGACATGCGCCCCATACATGAAGACGAAGAAAACCCAGAAAACGAAGCACAAACCATAGAAGACGCCGAAGAAGGCTGGCAACAGAAAAACCCGTCCCCTGTGGCTGGACGAATGGTTGGATCAATGGAGGAATTAGAGCAAATCCAAAGCTCAGAATTGATGACTAGCCAAGAGGTCCAACAATGCATCAAAGACTCACTGGACTGCTACCAAACCTGCACCAACACCACAATCCACTGCCTAAACCTCCGAGGAAAACACGCCGAACCCGACCACATCAACCTTCTCATAGACTGCGCAAAAATCTGCAACCTCAACGCCGACTTCATGCTACGCAACTCCACATATCACCCTCAAACATGTGGTATATGCGCGGACATCTGCGACGAATGCGCCGACGACTGCGACAGATTTGAGGAGGACTTCATGAAAGAATGCGCGAGTGTGTGCAGGCGTTGCGCTGAATCTTGTCGGGAAATGGCGAGGTAACAGTATCTTTTGTTTTTTTGGGGGGATGGGAGGTGATTGTATGGAAAGTCCAGTTTTACAGGATGAACTCCGACGGGAACAAGAAAAAATAAGAGACAACGCAACCATCTACGACATACTGAAGCTAGAGCATAAAGATGTAAAGAAACTGTTTAAACAAATCGTCGATGAGGAACGCTATCAAGACAAAATCTACAATCAGATTAGGACAGCTTTGCAGATACACATGGCGGGCGAAGAAAAGCTGCTCTATCCACGGTTAGAAAACAACGCGGAAACAAGGCTGCTGACGCTTGAATCCTACGAGGAACATGAAGTTAGCAAGAAAGTGATGAACGACATAGACGACACAGAAGACACCGAAGCCAAACTAGCCAAAGTTAAGGTTCTAAGCGAAACAATCGACATGCACGTTGAGGAAGAAGAGAAAGAACTTTTCAAGAAGGCTAAAAGAGTCCTCTCAGAAGAAGATGAACAGGAAATAGCTAGACAGTTCATGAACGAGAAAACGGAGCGGTTGCCCTAATTGTCTCTTTTACAAACGCAAAATCTTGTTCTTTAAATAAGGGAGGGGGGGTACACTGTGAGACGTCGCGTGACTCCAGCAAGTACGGATACGGAAACGTATGCGCCCCAAAATGAGAAAAAAACAAAAACTCAGCAGACCAACGCTACATGACGCCTGCCCAGAAGGGGATTTTTTTACGCATCATATTTATGTATTCTTTAAGTACATCTTGCTCCTCAGCAGTTAAATCATCCAGATGCGCCGTAAGCAGTTTTTTAGCGTCGTCCTCAGGCACTTTCACAAACAAAACATCCCTCTCGAAGATGTGACGCCCCGCGATGGGTTTATCCATCGAAATCGCCACCTCTGCACCTGCTTTTGCTTCGCCTATTGCTTTGCCTTTGTCCTGAATCTGCTGGATTTCACCTAAATCAGAACCGTCCTCTTTTCTGATAAGCGAAACTTTAGGTTTAATTCTGCCTCCTTGAATTTCCACCCCCACAACCAACGGCTTCGCGCGACGGAAAATACAGTTAGGTAAAACCATAACTTTACCCGGTTTAACCAGCGACTCAAACTCTTCTGCGCTCTTTGCTTCCTTTTTAGCCTTAACCCATTCAAGATAGCCGTCGATAAGGTTGTAAATAATTGGGTCGCGGAAAATTTTAACGCCATTAGCCTCCGCTTCAGCTTCCGCGTCGGGCAACGTTTTGACGCCGAACGCCAAAATCGCGCCTACCAGCGGTTCACGTTGCTTCACCACTGAAGCTTCGATTACGTCGCGTTTACTAATGTCGCCGATGTCTGCACTTCGAACCTGCACGTTGTTGGCTTTGAGGATTTCAGCCATCGCCTCCAAAGAGCCAAGAGTGTCAGCCTTAACAATTACGCCGTCGATTTCTTTGGTGATGCGGATTCTGCCTACTTCCTCAGTGATCATTTCACAATACTTCGAGGCTTCCTCGCCTGCAGGCACAGCAAGTAGTGGTGCACCAGCCAACGCGCACTCCAAACCTGGCGCAACAATCTTCACACCTGCACTAGCGTAAACACAATCTACGCTGCTGAATTTGTCACGTGGGTCACGCATTTCATCAAGCGGTTTAGGCACCAAAATTGTCCTAACCCGCGCAGAAATCGGGCCATCTTTCCCACCGACTACAACTAAATCATCCTTATGCAACGTACCATCATAAATGATGGTGTTTAGCGTCATACCTAATCCTGGTTCCTCTTTGACCTCCAAAATGGAGCCTTTCGCGGGACCATCAGCCGTTTGCAGACGTTTCTTTAGAAACTGCTGGGTTAAACCAACCAAAACCATAACCAACTCAGCGAGACCTTCACCCGTTTTCGCGCTAGTCGGCACCAAAGCAACGTTTTGAGTGAAGTCGCGGATGTGGTCAAAGCGGTCAGTTTTGAATCCGAGACGGCTGAAGTCACCCATAACTTGGTAGAGACGATTGTTGAGTTCCTCTTGAACGTAACTCGATTGCGAAGCGTTAGATTTCATAAAAGGCGTGTTCTGCTGAGGTTTCCAGCCAGGTATACGGTCAATTTTGTTAACCGCCACAATGAACGGGGTTTTTCGGGCTTTGAGAATTTCGATACACTCAAAAGTCTGCGCCTCAAACCCACGCAACGCATCAACAACAAGTATAGCAATGTCGGCAACGCTTCCGCCCCTGCGCCGCAAGTTAGTGAAAGCTTCATGTCCAGGCGTATCCACAATGAGTAAACCTGGAATTTCTATACCAGTTTTGAAGCTGCCCAAGTAGGGTCCAATTAGCTGTTTTAGGGTTTCGACAGGGAAAAAGCTGGCACCTATATGTTGGGTCATACCGCCTGCTTCACGGACCTGCACGTTAGTCTTGCGTAACTCGTCAAGCAGTGAGGTTTTTCCTGAGTCTACATGTCCGAGAACACAAACTATGGGTTGGCGTATGGGCATCTTCGTTTTTCTCCTATAGTAAGGGTTGATTGTATCAGTTTTTGTTAA
>Ga0101944_10006034_pt1 | contig 13196 bp, 9 predicted proteins | sample DewCreD2012metaG_FD_75245 | JGI IMG/M metagenome (GOLD analysis project Ga0101944, IMG submission 75245) | Hot spring sediment bacterial and archeal communities from British Columbia, Canada, to study Microbial Dark Matter (Phase II) - Dewar... ... | reverse complement strand
GATGCGGATACTCCATTGCCCCGTACGATCGCCCTGCAAAGCTTCCAATCGGTTGCCTGGAGGCATCCGTAAATCAGAAATGGAAAAAGCATGATCGAGCATTTGCAGCTTACGCTCGGCAACGGCACAAAATGGCTTGAACTTTAGAGGACAATTGCCTTCAAATAGGTTCTGGGTATCTTTGCATCGGAACGATGTAATCATGATTGAGCAATCATAAAATAGTATGGTTTGAGAATCAATGCATCTTTCGTGACCAATCACTGAACATCATTCCCTATGAAAAGTTAACGAGAAAATGTGTGACGGGTGACGGGCCGCCATTTTCATCCCAGGGGGTGGCGAAAACCCGTCGTCATGGAATGTATGGTAACTTCTGACTTCTGAAACATCGAGGGACAACCGCCATGCCTTATGACACCTTCCAAAATATCACGTTTCAGCAGCTTGAGGCGCTGATTCATCTGGTGGCCGAACGAAATTTCAGCCGGGCCGCCGTTCGAATGGCCTTGACCCAGCCGTCCCTGACCAAACATATCCAGAAACTCGAGGAGGCTGCAGGATGCCGGATCGTGAACCGGGATGCGGCAGGAGTCACGCTTACACCGGAAGGGCATATCCTATATGATATTGCCAAGAAGGTGATCGGCCTTCGATCCGAAGCGAGGGATCGACTTGCAAAGCTCGCCGATCAGCAGTCTGGAACGATTCATCTGTGCGCATCCACCATACCATCGACCTATCTGCTCCCGAAGGTGCTCAGCGCCTTCCGTGTGGATCATCCCGATATTCATACCTACATGACGAGTTCCAACAGCGACGAGGCCATCGACCTGGTCACCAATGGGGTCTGTGAGATCGGAATCGTCGGTAAGGTGCCGACCCATCGCAAATTGGAAGCCATCTCTCTTTGGGCGGATCGACTGGTACTGGTCGTTCCTGCGTGTTGGCCGAAACCCGATCGGCCTGCTCTTCAGCCCGAGGATTTGTTCCAACTTCCCTTCATCTTACGGGAAAAGGGGTCTGCCACGCGGGAGACGCTGAATCGGTATCTCAGGCAACAGGTGCAGAGGGATGTTGCCGCCATGCGGGTCGTGGCGGAACTTGGAAGCTCTGAGGCGGTGAAGGAAGGGGTTGTGGCGGGGCTTGGGGCCTCGATTCTATCCGAGTTTGCCGTTGTTCGGGAGGTGCGTCAGGGGCTCGTCGATCTGGTCCCGATCGAGGGATGGGATATTCGAAGGCATTTCGTCCTCATCTATCGAAAGCATACGGTATTTCCACGGCATGTCGAGCGGTTTATCGAATTTCTAAAGGCATTTCGGAAGGTGGAGGGGGAAGGATGCGAAGTAGTCAATGGATAGTGTGCCCGCCGCCCCCGGGAATGAAAATCGGCCAGAAAACACTGCCCACTGCCGACCGCCCACTGTTTTCACGATAAATTCCAGGGCGTTCGTTCAGGTGCTAGATCAGTCCGATTCCCTGCAATACAGACAACATAATGGCCGCAGCCATGACCGAGCCGACCTGCCCGCCGGTGTTGGCGCCGACGGCGTGCATCAAGAGGTAGTTATAGGGATTGTATTTCTGTCCTTCCTTCTGAACCACTCGGGCCGCCATAGGGTATGCCGAAATACCGGCAGCGCCGATCAAGGGATTGATCTTACCACCGGTAAACTTGTTCATGATCTTTCCGAACAATACGCCGCATGCCGTATCGAGGCAGATGGCCACAAAGCCGAAGGCGAGAATCATCAGGGTCTGAGGGGTCAGGAAGACGCGGCCGTCCATGGTCGCACCGATGGAAATTCCCAAAAAGAGCGTGACGGCATTGGCGATTTCATTTTCACTGGCCTTGGTCAACCGGCTGACGACCCCGCTTTCCTTCATCAGATTGCCCAGCATAATCGTTCCAAGAAGCGGAAGGCCTTTGGGGGCGATGAATCCTCCGATGACCGTCACCACAATCGGAAAGAGGATTTTGGTGGTTTTGGAGGGAGGGGTGGTCGGAAACGCATTCATGTTGATTTGGCGTTCTTTTTCCGTAGTGAGCCATTTCATGATGGGCGGCTGGATGACCGGAACAAGCGACATATAGGAATATGCTGCCACGGAGACGGGTCCCAGCAGATGGGGGGCGTACTTCGATGTGACGTAGATGGCCGTCGGTCCGTCGCAGGCTCCGATGACCCCGATCGCGACGGCATCGAGTTGGGAGAAGCCGGCGAAGAGGGCCAGGGCGATGGTGAGAAAAATACCGAACTGACCGGCAGCCCCCAAGAGAAAGATTTTTGGGTTGGCCAGCAAGGGGCCGAAATCCGTCATCGAGCCGATCCCGATGAAAATCAACAACGGAAAGAGCTCGTTTGCAACCCCCATATTGTAGATGGTTCTCAGGAACCCTTCGTCTCCCATCAAATCGGCAAGTGGGATATTGACGAGAATGGCACCGAAACCGATCGGAACCAGAAGCAGGGGTTCGACGTCTTTCTTGATTCCCAAATACAGCAATACGCCCCCGATCACGATCATGATCGGATTGGACCAGTGCAGGTACGTCAACCCCGCGCCCAACCCGCTTATCCCATTCAGTACGGCATCGATCATGAGTCATCCTTCAAAAAGTGTTGATGCCCCGGATCCTACGAAAGCGAATCAGGCTTGGGTCTTTTGTTGATCCGTGTGTGGAAACAGTTTCTTGAGCAGGCTCATCAATATCGCCAGAAAACCCAGGGCGACCACGGTTCCCCCCATTCCGACAATGATCATGGTCGCTGCAAACGTCCAGTTGTTCATGTTTCGAATTTCCTCTTGGAGTGCTTTCATTCCCTCGGATGCGGCGTGCCTTTGGATCAAGCAGGTACGTTCATCGATTTTTTGCGCTGTATATAGTGCATTGCGAGCACCAAGGCAAGCAGACAAAAGCCGACGATGTCCGTGATGTATCCGGGTTTGATGAGGGTGAAGGCTGCGATCAGAAGGATGATTCGATCAAGCACGGTGGTTTCTTTCAGCAGATATCCCTGGACGGCTCCGGCAAGTGCATAGGTTCCCAGCAGGCCCGTCAGAATGCTCGTGGCGATTTCGATTCCCGTTCCCTTGAGAACCATGGCCGGTCCATAGATGAACATGAAGGGAATGATGAAACCTGCGATGGCGAAACGCATCGCCTGCCATCCGACATCCATCGGACGGGCATTGGCAATGGCCGCAGCCGCAAAGGAGGCCAAGGCCACGGGTGGGGTGAGGGCGGAGAGACAAGCGTAATAGAAAATAAACAAATGGGCTGCAATGGGAGGTACCTGAAATTCCCGGATCAATGCCGGGGCCAAGACCGATGCGCAGATGGCATAGGCCGCCGTAGTCGGCATGCCCATGCCGAGAACGATGGCGACCAACATGGTAAAGATCAGGGCGATCAGCAAGTATCCCTTGGAATAACTGAAAATGATCATGGCGAATTTCTGGCCGAGACCGGTTTGGGCCAGAACGCCGACGACGATACCGGCGGCCGCACAGGTGGAGATGATTTCCATGGATTGTTTGGCGCCGTTGGACAAGGTGTTGACGATGGCCCCGATGCCCATTCGGGATTCCTTTCGAACCCAACTGACCACGATCAAGGAGACGATGCCGACCATGGCCGCGCGATAGGGGGAATACATGAGGACCATCAGGCAGATGAGAAGCAGAATCAAAGGGATCAACAAATATCCCTTTTCGAGCATGATCTGGCGAAAAACCGGGAGCTCCTCCTTGGATATGCCTTTCAAACCCGCTTTGGCTGAATAGAGATCGATCATGAAATACGAAGAACAGAAATACAGGAGGGCTGGAATGGCTGCAGCCAAGCAGACCTGGGGATAGGGCACCCGCAGAATTTCCGCCATGAGAAAAGCCCCGGCGCCCATCACCGGGGGGACGATTTGACCGCCGCTCGAGTTCATGGCCTCGACCGCCCCGGCGATCTCCTTGCGAAAGCCGGAAGCCTTCATCAGCGGAATGTTGAACACGCCGTCGACAACGACATTGGCGACAGAAGATCCGGAAGCCGTTCCGATCAAGGCACTGGAGATGATCGAAACTTTTGCCGGGCCCCCTCTGGCTCTACCGGCCAGACATCGAGCAAAATCCACGAAAAATTTCCCGGCACCGGATGCATCCACAAAAGCGCCGAACAGGACGAAGAGAAAAATGTAATGGGCCGAGGCTTGAATGGGGAGCCCTAAAATGCCGTCCAGACTGAACAAATAGGTCAGCATACGGTCCCAGGCATATCCTTTGTGATAGAATAACCCAGGAAGATAATTGCCAAAATGCCCGTATAAAATAAACAGCAGTGTCAGGATGGCCAACGGAAGACCTGCCGTTCTGCGGGCCATTTCCCAGACGGCAAAGACGAACAGGGTCGAGAAAAAGAAGTCCCATTTCGTCGGTACGACCCCGACCCGATAGATCCATTCATCGAAGTCGATGAAGATATATGCGGTTGGAGCGATCAGCATCAAGATCAGCACATAATCGATCCAATGGGGCATGGGATGGTTTCGCACCCGTTTCCATCCCGGAACCAGGAGAAACACGAATATGCCCCCCATGACGACATGGAGGGTTCGGAAATACCAAGGATCGATCGCCCGAACCGTCAGTACCCAGATGTGAAACAGGCTGACGATGAGACCATAAAAAAGAAGGATTTTGTTGAAAAGAGGATTCAAGGCTCTCCCGCCGGAAACCTCGACATCCTTGATCTTCATCTCTTCGAGCTTTTTTTCGACTTCCTTGATATCAACGGGTGCGTATTCTTCGCTCATGGCTTCATCCATTTGACGGTCGCTAACGTCACGACTTCCTGATGCAACGGGCTCTTCGTAAAAACAACGCGTTCGGCCGTCCTTATTTGAGAATCAACCGGTCCGGTAACGTGATGCCTTTTTCCTTGTAAAATTTGACGGCTCCTGGATGCAGTGGGACAGGGCTATAGACGACGTTTTCAATTTTGACTTCTTCCGCGGACTTATGTGATGCGATGAGGATATCGAGGTTCGAGAAAGTCGCCTTCAGTACTTCGTAAACAAAATCATCGGGCGTGTCTTTGTGAACGACCATGAAATTCCAGATGGTGAGGGTGGTCAAATCCTGGTCGGCATTGCTCTTGTAGGTTCCCTTTGGAATGATGCCCTTGGCGAAATAGGGGTATTTTTCGATGAATTTGTCGGCTACATCCCCTGGAACGCCATAGACGTTCACGGCTTCCGTGGTTTCGACTTCCGTGATGGTCACCCAGGGAAGCCCGACCGATTGTCCATTGGCGTCAATCATGCCATCCTTGATCTGCGAGTTGAGATCCGCCGAGCTGGCATTCACGATGCGGCCCGCCTTGACACCGGCCACCTGAAGGATCACCGGCCAGTAGGTCGCAGGCGTTCCACCCACGGGGCCGACACCGACGGCTTTGCCGTTCAGATCCAAAATGCTCTTGATACCGCTTTTTTTCATGGAGTACATTTGAAAATATGTCGTGTACATGGGAAAGATGGCCCGCTGATTTTGATATTTCTTCCCTTTGGCCCATCCATCCCCATTCCAACCTTCACCGGAAGGTCCATTGGTGACCATTCCGAAGTCGAGTTTCTTTTCCTCGATGAGCTGCACATTGTGGACCGGACCTCCGGTGGATTCCACGTTACCGGGAATTCCCATTTTGTCGTTCAGCAATTTGACGAATCCACCCGCCCAGACATAATAGGTGCCTCCGATCGGTGCTGCGCCGATGGTGACCGATTTGGGCCATCCTTCCTTGGGTTGTGCCCATAGGCCTCCTGCCGTCAGTAAAAGAATGCATCCAATTGCCAGCGACCATGTAGCGATTCGTTTCATTGCGTTCTCCTTTCTGTGTGAGAGGGGTGAAATGAACAGCATGATCGGATATCCTTCCCGATATTCCAAACGGTTAGTCGTTCCTTTTAAGAAACCGTTTCCGAAATGATGTAAGAAAAAAGGAGTCCAATTTATTCGATGAATACAGTTTATACAATTCGTATCATTGCAACAGCCCGGTGTCAACCATTTACGAAAGGTTACGGGTTACCGTGCATGCATAGATTGTTGAATCGAATTGGCGGGTTCATGAAAGGCTCGGTTTCATATAGAATGCCGGATGCTTCCGGATGGCCTTTACCTACCCAAGAAAAAGGGGATAGGGTCCGGGACGGCGGGAAAATCCCTTGACAACTGGCTTCAATATTTCCACGATTCGCTCATGAAACTGCGCTTCATTCTGATCACATTGTCCCTTTTAGCCTTTGTTTCGGTATCGATCGGGGGCTATCTCTACTACACATCTCTTCGCAGTGCAGCTATTGCAGAGGCGGACCGAAACGCCACCGCCCGAATCAACGCGATCCATAAGAACGTCTTGACCTTTCTTTCGGAAACCGTCAAGCCCGTCCGGGTAATGGCCGGAATGGAAGCGCTTGCAGAAGCACTGATCGAACCGAATCCGGAGAGAATCGGCAAGGCCAACGCCATACTCGACTATTTTGCCTCCTCCCTGGATGCCAATGTGTGCTATCTTCTTGACCGTAACGGAACCACCATCGCCTCCAGCAACCGCAACGAGCCGACTTCCTTCGTCGGCTTGAGCTTTTCCTTCAGGCCCTATTTCCAGCAAGCCATGGCAGGCCGAAGTCACATCTACCTCGCTCTCGGTACGGCATCTGATATTCGGGGGGCTTATTACAGCCATCCCGTCAGGGAGCTGAAAGAGGGTGAACCGATCGGGGTTGCGGTCATCAAGGTCGCGATCGATGCCATCGAGCAGAATATCGGGCTTTCGGAAGAAGAAATCGTTCTGGTCGCTGATCCACAGGGTGTCATTTTTATGAGCAGCCATCGTTCCTGGTTGCTCCAGCTGGCATGGCCCCTTGGAGAATCGGAGATTCAAGCAATCCGCCAAAAACGCCAGTTCGGGGATGGCCCCTTCCGTTGGATCGGTCTGCGACAACTGGGGGATCACCTCGTTCTGGATAAAAACAACGTACAATACCGCTTGTATCGAAAAGCCCTCGAACCCTTCGAGGGATGGCAGATCCTCTATCTGAGGAATTACAAGGCGATTTTGCAGCAGGTCGTCGAGCCGCTCGTCCGAATGTCGGGACCTATCGTCCTGATTGTCAGCACCTTGATCGGTGTTGCTGTATTCGTGCTCTATCAAGAGGCGTCCAAGGAATTGCTCAGACGAAGAGAGGCCGAAAAGGCCCTCGAAGCCAGTACACGCCGATATCGCACCCTCTATCATCAAACCCCGGCCATGTTGCATTCCATCGACGGTTCGGGAAATCTGATCAGCGTAAGTGATTACTGGCTTGAAGCCATGGAATATCGAAGAGAAGAGGTGATCGGCAAACCCCTCGTACAATTTCTGACATCCGAATCTAGAAGTTACGCAGAGCAGATCGTCATGCCGCAATTTTTCCGATCCGGTTTCTGCAAAGACATTCCCTATCGTTTCGTGACCGGAAAGGGCAGGGTCATGGAAGTTCTGTTGTCCGCCATTGCGGAACGTAACGAGCGGGGGGATATCGTTCGCTCCCTTTCCGTTTCCATCGATGTGACCGAAAGAAACCGAGCCGTTCAGGCGCTTCAAGAAGCCCAGGAGGCCTTGAAACACCATTCAAGGAAACTCGAGATTGAAGTAGTTCGACGTACCCGTGAGATTTCCGGAATTCTCAAGTATTCCCCCAACGTGGTTTATATCAAGGACAGAAACAACCGGTACCGGTTGGTCAATGCCCGGTTCGAGCGACTTTTCGCTATGTCTACGGAAATGGTGATCGGAAAGACCGACGAGGACATCCTTCCGAAAGAGATCGCCAAAGGCTTCTCCCAACTGGACCGTAAGGTACTGAATTCTGGAGATGCACTTCAGTACGAGCAAACGCTTTCGATTTCTGGAACCCATCACACCTTTCTCACCGTGAGCTTTCCCCTGTTTGACGATGCCGGGGGACAAGCGATCGGGGTATGTTCCATTCTCACGGATGTCACCGAAGCCAAGAAATTGCAGGATCAGTACAGGAGGCTTTCCGCTGCCATTCTTGACAGCCAGGAAAGGGAGCGGGCGGCCATCGCCAGGGAACTTCACGACGAATTGGGTCAGGTGTTGACCGCCTTGAGAATGGATGCCGTTTGGTTGAGACAACGGCTGTTGCTTATAGACGCGGAAGCCGCCCGCAGGGCCGAAGGCATGTGTGCCTCGATCGATCAGAACATTCAGGAAATTCGAAGCATCGCCCTGAGGTTGCGTCCCAGGGTCCTCGATGATCTCGGGCTGGTGGATGCACTCGAGTGGTTTACGGTCGATTTCGAGAGGAGAACCGGCATCGCCTGCATTTTTCGCTCGCAACGACTTCCACAAGTCTCGGATGCCCTGTCGACTGCTGCCTATCGAATCGTTCAGGAAGCCCTCACGAATGTGGCGCGGCACGCACAGGCCACTTATGCGGAGGTGAGCCTGTCGCTGCAAAATGGGGAGCTGCACATTTGCGTTTCCGACAACGGGGTAGGGTTCGATGTCAAGAAAACGGTTGATCATATAGGCTTGGGCATTCCAGGCATGCGGGAAAGGGCGTTGCTTGTGGGAGGAGGTATCGAGCTGAGCTCTCGGTCGGGTGAAGGAACAAAACTCGTTTTTAGGGCGCCGCTGCCGCCAACATATGATTCCGTCGTTCTTGACAGCGGGACATGAATGATTAATTTCTGGTCCAAACTGGCCATTACAATTATAACCATTTAAATTAAAACATAAAATGGCCTTCTGTCGTAATTTTCGAATCATGGATCAGGAAAGGAGAGAAAAGACGTATGAAGATTAGACCGTGTAACGACAATGTGTTGATTTTGCGGGTCGAGGAAGAACAGAAGACGGCCGGAGGGATCATCATTCCCGATACTGCCAAGAAAAAACCCCAGGAGGGAAAGGTGATTGCGGTCGGTACCGGAAAGGTCGGTCCGGATGGAAAGCGAATGCCGCTTGAGGTGAAGGTGGGCGATCGGGTGCTGTTCTCCAAGTATGCCGGAACCGAAATCAAAATCGACGGCGTCGAACACGTGTTCATGAAAGAATCCGATATCATGGCAGTCTACGAAGATTAACTTGAGGGAGGAATATCGATGGCAGCAAAAGTGATTTGCTATGGTGCCCAGGCAAGGGAATTGATGCTCAGAGGTGTGAACGCGATGGCCGATGCGGTCAAGGTGACGCTCGGACCGAGAGGCCGCAACGTCGTCATTGCCAAGACCTTCGGCTCGCCCACGGTGACCAAAGACGGTGTTACGGTTGCCAAAGAAATCGAACTCGCAGAGAAGTTTGAAAATATGGGCGCCCAGATGGTGAAGGTTGTCGCCAGCAAGACCAGCGATGTCGCCGGTGATGGAACGACCACAGCAACCGTTCTGGCGCAGGCGCTCTATATGGAAGGTCAGAAACTCGTCGCTGCAGGTGCCAATCCCATGGCCCTCAAGCGCGGGATGGACAAGGCCGCAGCTGTTGTCGTCGAAGAACTCAAGAAGCTTTCCAAGCCCATCAAGGACAAGAACGAAATTGCCCAGGTCGGCACCATTTCCGCCAACAACGACGAGATGGTCGGAAAACTCATTTCCGATGCCATGGAAAAAGTCGGCAAGGAAGGCGTCATCACTGTCGAAGAAGCCAAGAGCATGGAAACCTCGCTCGAGGTTGTCGAGGGCATGCAGTTCGACAAGGGCTATATCTCGCCGCATTTCGTCACCAACCGGGAAAAAATGGAAGTCGTTCTCGAGGATGCCTACATCTTGGTTCACGAGAAGAAGATTTCCAGCCTCAAGGATATGATTCCGCTTCTGGAGGAAGTCGCACGGAGCCATAAACCCTTGCTGATCATCGCCGAAGATGTGGAAGGGGAGGCGCTGGCCACCCTGGTGCTGAACAAGCTTCGCGGAACCCTCAACGCCGCTGCGGTGAAGGCCCCTGGATTCGGTGATCGCAGGAAGGCCATGTTGGAAGATATCGCCATTCTGACGGGAACCCGGGTTGTCTCCGAAGAGATGGGGATGAAGCTCGAGAAGGTCACGCTGAAAGACCTTGGCCGCTGCAAAACCGTCAAGATCGACAAGGACAACACCACCATCATCGATGGCGCAGGCAGCCGCAAGGATATCGAAGCCCGGATGAAACAGATCCGTGCACAGATCGAAGACACCACTTCCGATTATGATCGAGAAAAGCTGCAGGAACGGCTGGCCAAGCTGGTCGGCGGTGTGGCGGTTATCCGGATCGGTGCCGCAACAGAAACGGAAATGAAAGAGAAAAAGGCTCGGGTGGAGGATGCCTTGAACGCGACACGCGCTGCAGTCGAGGAAGGCATCGTTCCCGGTGGAGGAGTCGCCCTGATCCGCTGCATTCCTGCGCTTGAAACCCTCCAGCTTTCAGGAGATCAGGCCCATGCCGTATCGATCGTCAAACGGGCACTCGAAGAGCCGCTCCGTCAAATCGTCGCCAATGCCGGGCTGGAAGGCTCCGTCGTCGTAAACAAGATTCGGGAAGGCAAGGATGATTTTGGTTTCAATGCCGCAACCCTCACGTATGAAAACCTCATTCAGACAGGTGTCATCGATCCGACCAAGGTGGTTCGATTTGCACTGCAGAATGCGGTTTCAGTTGCCGGTATGATGCTCACGACCGAGGCCATGATCACCGAAGCTCCGAAAAAGAAGGCCAAAGCCGCAGGTGCATCTCCGGACATGGGGGATATGGACGACGACATGTATTGATGATGGATCGGCGGCGCTGAAAAAGAGCTTGCCCCGTTGTAGAAAATCGATTAAAGGGTAAAGAACACATATGTGGGCTTTGCCCTTTTTTCGTTGGTGAAGGACTTGGGGAAGAGCCCGGCTGTATGCCGAAAAGGAGAAACAGGCGTGGATGCACTCGGTGAAGATCATGGCATTGTTAGCTACGAAGGTCAAAGATATGCCCTCAAGGATCTTATGCTCAAACTTCAGGAAGAGATTGGGCAAATGACAGACCGGCTGAATCGGATCTCATCGCTGATGGGAGAGATTCACCATACCCTGAAATCCACTCGGACGATCGAGGTAAAACTTGCTCTTACCCCGGAAGAATATGAACGCTTCAAGTCCTTGAAGGGAAAAGACGATCGGGAACGCATCCTTCAAGCCATTCGAAACGTCACTGCTCCGACAGGAAAGGAGTCGGTCGATATTCCGGAATCCCGTATCGAGCCGATTGTCGCATCTTTGGCCCATCCCAAGCCCGAACCATTCAAGGAGCTGAAGAATCCGAGCCAGGCTCTGATCGAAGAGCTTTCCATATCTGTGGCACCGGCAGATGAACCCCATCCTCCCGTTTCTCCGGCCGTGCGAAAGAAAGCTTCCGCCAAGTGCCCACGATGCAACGAACCGCTAATGATCCCGGAGCTGAATGCCAGCCGCTTGCCGATGGAAGTCAAATGCAGCAACTGCGGTGCCAAATGTCTGATCAAAACCAAAACCAATACCGGAAAACCGGAAAAGACGGCTTTCGATCCGATAGAGGATTCAAGCTTCGGGAACATTTTCGATATGTTGTCGAGGTGACTGGAGCAGAAGTCAGAAAGCCGAAAAGGGAAAAGTGAAAGGTTGAAGGACAGCGGTCGAAGCTTGGCTCCGGCGGGGATACATTCGAAAGGTGATTTTTTTCGAGTGATGAGATGAACGCCGTTTTTCCGAATGGGGAAACGGCGTTTTGATTTTCTGATGAAGTCTCGAATCGGCATGATCATATGGACGTGCCGGGGTGACTTTCGCAAAACAGAAATCCATCCTTTTTTCTTTTGACTCCTGACTCCTGACTCCTGACTTTTGGCCCCTGTTTTCCAACTTTCCATGAATGACGAAGTGGATCATTTCTCGTCTGTTGAGGAATCCACAGAGACGAACGGCAAACCATGTTTCTTCCTACTACACGAGCAGAAATGAACCGCTTGGGCTGGAAATCCCTCGATGTCATTCTGGTGACGGGTGATGCCTATATCGACAGTCCAAACTGCGGTGTCGCACTGATCGGCAAGGTCCTGCTGCGGGAGGGGTTTCGGGTCGGTGTGCTCTCCCAGCCGGACATCGATTCTCCCGAGGATTTCCGAAGGCTTGGTGAACCCGAATTGTTCTGGGGGGTGACAGCTGGAAGCGTCGATTCGATGGTTGCCAACTATACGGCATCCCGCCGAAGACGCTGGAGAGACGATGCGACCCCTGGAGGTGTGAATGACAAACGTCCCGATCGGGCATGTATCGTGTATGCCAATCGGATTCGCAGATCCTTCAAGCGGACGCGTCCCATCGTGTTGGGGGGGATCGAGGCCAGTCTGCGGCGGATCGCCCACTACGACGGTTGGAGCGCAAGTATCCGACGCTCGATTCTTCCCGATGCAAAAGCCGATATCCTCGTCTATGGCATGGGAGAAAAGACCGTTGTCGATCTGGCCAGATGCTTTGTGGTTGGAAAGCCCTTTATCGATCTCCGAGGGATCTGTTATCTATCTCAACGGAAACCGGATGGCTTCATCGAACTTCCAGCGTATGAGGCCGTCTGCAGCGATCCGAAAGCCTTTCGGGAAATGTTCAGGCTGTTCTGCGCCCATCAGGATCCCCTGACGGCCTCCGGCCTCGTTCAACGTCATGCCGACCGATACCTCGTTCACAACCCGCCTGCAGTACCGCTTTCCTCTGGGGAATTGGACGCCGTCCACGCTCTCGGGTTCGAATACGACGTGCATCCTCTGCATCGCTCGCAGGGGGTCGTGCGAGCCATCGATACCCTCGATTTTTCGATCACCACCCATCGGGGGTGTTTCGGTGAATGTCGCTTCTGCGCCATTACCCTGCATCAAGGAAGGGCCGTTATATCCAGAAGTCCGGATGCCATTTTGGATGAAATCCATACCATGAGGGCCCATCCGAGATTCCGGGGCGTTCTTCGGGATGTCGGCGGACCGACAGCCAACATGTATGGCATGGATTGCTCCAAGGCCCAAAAAAGCGGCTGCTGTTCGGACAGAAGTTGCCTGTATCCAAAAGCCTGCAAGGCGGCTGCCCCGGATCATGCTCCCCTCATTCATCTTCTCGAGCGCATCCGCTCTGATCCTGCCATTCGAAAGGCC
>Ga0101944_10006033_pt1 | contig 13196 bp, 12 predicted proteins | sample DewCreD2012metaG_FD_75245 | JGI IMG/M metagenome (GOLD analysis project Ga0101944, IMG submission 75245) | Hot spring sediment bacterial and archeal communities from British Columbia, Canada, to study Microbial Dark Matter (Phase II) - Dewar... ... | reverse complement strand
CCGAGCGACCAAATAGACGCCCGCAGCCACCATCGTCGCGGAGTGAACCAGCGCGCTGACCGGGGTAGGCCCCTCCATTGCGTCAGGCAGCCACACGTGCAGCGGAAATTGAGCGCTTTTGCCGATACAACCGCAGAAAAGCCCGAGGCCGCCGAGTATCAACAGGCCGTATCCCCAGCCGCCGCCGCGCCATTGTTCGATCTGTTCCGCCGAGGGCATCGCTGCTTCCCCGCTGTCGGCAAGGGCCGGGCTGCTTCGGGAGATCGCCGCGATCTCATCGCGCGCCGACCATCGCACAAAACCGTCGGGAACGACCAGTGCGTGGTGTGACTCCGCAGGTCGCACCAGCGAAAAAATCCCCCGTTCCACGACCTGGCCCGAGCCGTCGCGGATATCGCCGAACGACAGCGTTCCCAAGGCGGCCCAAAAGATCATCAGGCCCACGATCATTCCAAAATCGCCGACGCGGTTGACAATGAACGCTTTATTGGCGGCATTCGACGCCGAGGGACGTTCAATGTAAAAACCGATCAGCAAATACGAACAAATCCCGACCAATTCCCAAAAGCAAAACACCATCGCCAAGTTGCCGGCGACGATCAGCCCCAACATGCTGAAGGAAAACAGCGACAAGTACTGGAAGAAGCGGTGGAAACGGCCGGGCCGCCGCAAGCACCGTCCGTCGGCCGAACGCACGGTGTCGTCGGTCACCTCATCCAGTTCTTCGTGCATGTAACCGATCGAGTAGATGTGGATGCACGAGGCGATGAGGCTGACCATGACGAACATGGCCACGGTCAGGCCGTCGATATAATAGCTGATGGTTATGCGCGACGATCCGAACTCGCCCAGTGTGTACCAAATGCCTGAAAGCGGCTCTGCGGCCGCTGCGTGCGACACGGCAGGAGCCGGATCGGTTGGCCGTGCCCCGGGCTGGTCGGGATCGGCAGGCTCTGTTTCGTGGACCGACCCATGACGGGCATGGTCGGGCGAGGGCGTCAGCGGATTGATCCAAAACCAACCACCCAGGGCGATCGTCGAAAGGCAGAACGATCCGATGATGGCCGCGCAGGCGATCCAGGCCGCGCCGCCGGCTCGGCCCAGCCGGCGGCCGCCGAGAAGGATGATCGCGAACGACGCCAGCGGCAGGAGCCAGGCGCCGGCTAGAAGCGTCGGTATCGTCGAAGCCCAATCCACGGAGGGGGTTATCCTTTCAACTGACTGGCCTGGTCCACATCGATCGTGGCCGCCGTGCGGTAATAGCTCAAAACGATGGCCAAGGCCACGGCCGCCTCCGCAGCCGCCAAAACGATTACGAAGGCCGCAGTCAACGGCCCTTCAAGGCCGAGCGGGGCAACTCCGCTGGGATACAACATCGGACTGCCCAGGGCGACCAAGTTCACGTTCGCACCGTTGAGAACCAATTCCACGCCCATCAACACGCCGATGGCGTTGCGTTTCGTCATCATGCAGAGAATGCCGCACACGAAAAGCACGGCGCCGACGAGCAGGTAATGCGGCAAACCGACGGGATCGAAAAAAAGGTTCATCGTGTTACTCCATGTCCGTCGATCGGACGTCATCGGCCGCTTGCCGCCGTGCAGGCCATCGCGAGCGCGCCAGATAGGCCGCGCCCACCAGCGCCGCCAGCAGATGCACCGATATCAACTCGAAGGGAAGCAGGTAGCCCGGCCGCTGCGTGCTGCTGCCACCCTCGGCAGACTGCGCCGCATCAGCACGAACGCCCAACAACGCCAGCCCCAGCTCGGTGACTGTCTGGTTCGCCGGTGCGATTTCTGCCGCGGAAGGCGCGGCGGCGTCTCTTCGCGCGCAAGCCGCCGACAAGCCTCGCCCCGCCTGCCACAACACCGCCAGAAGTGCGGCCCCGACGATGAGGGCGGCGACCCATTGGCCGGCATTGGTGCGCATCGCGGCCGCCGGCAAACGCGCCGTGAGCATTACCCCGAAAACCAGCAGCACCATGGTGCCGCCGACATAAACCAAGATTTGAATCGCACCGAGAAGCGGAGCGCCGGCCAGAAAGAACAATCCCGCCACGGCGGCCAACGACATCACCAGGCACACGGCCATGCGAACGACGTTAGTCGAAACCACCACGCCGACGGCCAACGCGGACGCGGCCAGTCCGAATATCCAGAAAAAAACGTTGTGCCAAAGAACTGCGGCCGTCATGGTTGAACTTGCTCCCGTTCGCCCGCGAACGCCCCGACGGCTGCGACGGTAGGCGATGGGGCATTTCGCAGCCCGACCCCGCGGAACACCCCGCCCGGAAACAGGCAGAGCCAAACCGCCGCACCCAACAGCATCGCCGCCGCCAAGGGCACGCAGTATTTCCAGCACATGGCCATCACTTGGTCGATGCGCAGCCGAGGCAGGGTCCAACGAAGGGCCATGATAAAAATGACGCCGAGAAACGATTTCGCCGTCAGGTTGAGGAATCCCACGAAATCGCCCAAAAAACCCAGCGCCGGGTGCACGCTGTAGCTCAAGCCGAGCCAGCCGGTCCACGGGATCGGACCATTCCAACCGCCCAAAAACGCGATCGATGCAATCAGGCATACAGCCAGCATCGCGGTGTACTCGGCCATGAAAAACACGGCCCAGCGAAACCCGCTGTATTCCGTCATAAAGCCGGCGACCAACTCGCTTTCGGCCTCGGGCAGGTCGAAAGGGGCGCGATTCGTGTTTGCCGTGGCGCAAACAACATATATCCAGAAGGCTGCAAAACTGAACGGATTATGAAAGACGAACCATTGCGTGAACCAGCCCTCTTGGGCGTTGGCGATTGTAGTCAGGTCCATACTTCCGGCCAGCATGACGGGGATCACGAGGCAGAGAGCCAGCGGGGCCTCGTAGCTGACGACTTGGGCCGCTTCGCGCATCGCACCGAACAGCGAATACTTCGACCCCGAAGCATATCCGGCGAGGATCACCCCGAAAATCTCCATCCCCGCAACGGCAAGCACGAACAAGACGGCGATGTCCAAACGCAAGGCAACCCAGCCGTCGGCCAGCGGAATCGCCGCAAATGCGGCAAACGCCGGGCAAAAGCAAAGATACGGTGCGATCCGAAAGAGAAAAGAATCGGCCGCCGCCGGTATGATGTCCTCCTTGCACAGCAGCTTGATTCCATCGGCGGGCGATTGGAGCCATCCGAAACGGCCGCCAACGCGGGTAGGACCAAGGCGGTCTTGAATGCGGGCCGACACCTTTCGCTCCAGCCACACGAAAAACGCTACTGCCGCCAGCACGAAACAGAGCATCAGCGCGACGTGGATCAATGCGGCGCCGGCCCAGGCGGCCCACGCCCAACTCTCCGGCAGTCGCGAGGCGATTTGATCGGTCATTATCGGTCGATCTCCCCGAGAACGATATCGAGCGAGGCGACAATCGCCGCGACATCGGCCAACAGCACGCCGCGGCACAGCTTTTCCACCACCGACAGGTTGCTGAAACTGCTGCTGCGTATCCGCAGCCGCCAAGGCACCGCACTGCCGTCGGAAACGATGAAGAACCCCATCTGACCCTTCGGCGCCTCTGTCTCCAAATAAGCCTCGCCAGGCGGCAGCTTCTGTTTCACCTGCCAAGGCGGATCGACGGAGCCGGAAGATTGTCGATACTTCGCAATCGCCTGCCGAACCAATCCGATCGACTGCACTACCTCGAGCATGCGCACGTAAAAACGGTGCCACGAGTCGCCCACCACCGCCTGCGGCGGAACGGGCGGGTAATCGTGATCTTGGGGATAGCAGCCGTTGACCGGCGCGATGATCTCGAAACGGTAATCATCGTACATGCCCCGATAGATCGGCTCGCCGTGACGCCGCAAATCTCTCGCGACCCCGCTGCCGCGAAGCACCGGTCCGGTGCAACCATAGGCGATGGCATCTTCGGCCGAAAGCACGCCGATGCCCGCCATCCGCTGAATGAAGATACGATTGCTCGTCAGCAAGGCGTGCAATTCGTCGATCACCGGTTCGAACTGATCGAGAAACGCCTCGCATCGATCCAGCCAGCCTTCGGGTACGTCGGCCGTTACGCCCCCGGGCGTGATGTAGCTGTAGGTCAGCCGCGCGCCGCACAGCTCTTCGAAGAGCAGTTGAATCTTCTCTCGCTCTCGAAACGACCACATAAAGGGCGTGAAGCTGCCCAAATCAAGCCCTGTGGAACAGGCGGCCACCAGATGGCTGGCAATGCGGCACAATTCGACTGCCAAAACGCGCAAGTGCCTCGTTTTTTCGGAAGGCGTGAACCCGGCCAACTTCTCCACCGCCAAGGTGAGTCCGAGGTTCATGTTCATGCCGGCCAAGTAGTCCAATCGATCGGTGAAGGGAATGAACTGCCGCGGCGTCAGGTTTTCGCCGATCTTCTCCGCCGAACGATGCAGATAGCCGATGTGAGCGGCGCACTCGGTTACCAGCTCGCCGTCGGTGCGCAGCGTCAAACGCAGCACCCCGTGGGTGGACGGGTGCTGCGGCCCCATGTTCAGCACCCATTGATCGGTGCCGACATCGTATTCAATCGCGCCGTTCGACGGAGAATTCATACGCTTTGTGTACTCATTGAGCGCGAATGCCGTGGTACTCGATCGGCATGACATAATCCTTTCGCAACGGATGCCCCACCCAGTCGTCCGGACAGAGAATCCGTCGCAAATCCGGATGCCCCTTGAAACGCACGCCACTCAAATCAAAAACCTCTCGCTCATGCCACAGCGCGGTGGGCCAAAGATGGGCGACGCTGTCGATCTCGGGCAAGCGATCTTCGGCCTGCTCGACCCACCGGGGCAGCCTTGTCTTCAGAACCAAACGGTGGCCCTTCGCCGTGCTTGACAAATGGTACACCACTTCCAGGTGAGGTTCCCAAGCGGTCTTGGCCGCCAATTTGGGATCGGGCTGGAAGTAGTCAACCACACTAATCAAGTGCAAGAAGTCAAATGCGAGGCTTGGTTCCTCTTTCAATGAGCGACAGACCTGCACCAAGCCGTCCGGAAGAATTTCGATCCACGGATCGATGGCCTCCAGCTTTGCCTCGAGCACCAAGTGCGGCCATAGTTGCCGCAGCATCGAGTAGATTTCCGACGGGCTCATTTCGCGCTCCCGCGACGTTCAGCAACTCTCAGCGTCGGCCCGTTGCCGATGCGACTGCGGCAACCGCGCCAGCCGGCGTCGGCGGCCCGGCATCCACAGGCCGCGGCATCGCCTTGACCCACTCCAGGTCGCCCTTCGACCACACGTAGGCGAACCCGACAAGAAGTACACCGAAGAAGACGGCAATGTCGGCCAGGGCCGCCAGGGCGAACAGTCTGCTGATGCCTTCGTTCTCTTGATTAGACTGAGCGACCTCCGCCTGATTGGCCGAGCCGGCCGGCAACGCATCGTTCGCACCGGGCAGAGGCTTGGGCAACGGAGAGTGATCGGCTCGCGATTCGGCCGCATGCCGCACCGCAACAGGAACCGGAACCGCGTGGCCTTGGGCCAGCTTGCCGAACACGTCGGCCCAAGGAAAGAAAAACGCCAATTCGACTTCGAAAATGATGAAAACCAGTGCGACCACATAGAACCGCAAGTCGAATTGGATGTCGGTGGTGCCGACCGCCGGCTCGCCGCATTCATACGGTTCGAGCTTCGCAGCAGACGGTTGATGCGGCCGCAGCAGGCGCCCCAGCAAGAGGCTGCCGAAAACCAGCGCGAAGGCCACCCCCGCGAAAAGCAGCAGATATGCAGCTACGGTCCAGTCTGCCATAGGCTAAATCGTTCCACACAATGGTGAAAGCGGCCGCCGGCGACACGAACCGGCCGGTTGCGTGCGGTCCGCGTCTGAACCGCTTTCCGTTTTTCGCGGCTCCATTCAGTAATCCAAGCAGCCTCGACGAGAGATCCCGATAACGATAACACGGTTCGCACCGGCGCGTTCGCCGCTTGCGCCGGCCTCAAGACATCGCACTCGGTGCGCCGCACGAGGCTGCCGCAGCGCGGTCCGCCCCGCATCAACTCTTGCTACTAATGCCATTAAGTCCGTGCCCCGCCAAGCTGCTACAAACTCGGTCCCGGATGCACGGGTCGAATAATCGACTTCGAGTGGGCAACCGCCGTGGGATTTAGGGTTGCCCGTCCCCACGCGATCTCGAGCGGCAGCCGCGAAAAATCCACCAAGCAACCATCGCGGCTGTAGCAGCTCAGGTCGTGCGTCGCCCCCATGAAGATGCAATCCACCGGGCAGTTCTCAGTGCAAATACCGCATACGAGGCATTTTCCGTAGTCGATCGTGAACGCGCTGATCTGAAAGCCTTTCCGACCGACGGCCCGTTGCTTCTCAATGTAGATGCACCCGGCCGGGCAATCGCGGGCGCATCGCTCGCAAGCAATACAGGACGTCAGATCGTAGCGATGAAACCCGCGGAATCGCGGCTTCACCGGAACCGGCAACTCCGGGTACTCGAACTGTTCGGTGAACGTCCGCCGCTGGGGATCATACGTGCGAACCCAGTATCGCAACCCAATCCACAGTGCGTGGACTGTGGTCGCAATAGCCCCGAATAGATTGCGAAACCAGATTGTCATCGTCCGGCTCTTTCGGGCGGATGTCAGCTCGTTTCAGCTCGGCAGCGCGGTTTTTCAGATTTGAGGCTGACATTATAGCGACCGTCGCGGCCGATGGTAAGCCCGGTCTGAGGCTCTACGAGCAATGACGCACCGTCGCCACGGATCGAGCCGGTTCGGCTTGTCCCACGATGTCGGCCGCCGAATGCTTTGACGATCGCGGCCAATCCTTTATACTCTGCAACGGGCCGAGGGACGTACTGCAAAGCGACGTGCTTCGGAACGGCGCACCGTGTGGATTCGCCGGAAGCCAGTTCCCCAAGTTGGCCGACTGCATTGAGAAGCCGACTGCATTGAGAAAACGGCCGCCTGTGAAGCCAAAGCGGCGGTAGGAGTCGGGGCAGGGGCGGAGCCGCGCCCTTGGAGAGAATGACGCGGATCACAGCGAATCGCCCGATCCGAAGCGATCAACGGTCGATCTGCTTTCGATCATCCGCGGCCTTGTTGGCCGCTGTTGTATTGGTCTGCCGTCAACACGGCGCGTGTTTTGTGCGGAGTGCGAACGGAAGACACGATAGTTGCAGGTTCCGGATATGTTGGCCGAAACACTCGAACTGGGTACGATCCCCGATTTTTGGACACGGCGGCACCTCTTGGGGCTGCAAGATCTCTCTGCGGAAGAGATCACTCTCATCCTCGACAAGGCTGAGATTTTCCGCGATGCGCTGGATCGTCGCCAAACCCGAGTCCCGCTTTTGACCGGCCGGACCTGCGTCACGCTGTTTTTCGAGAACTCGACGCGCACGCGAACGAGCTTTTCGTTGGCTGCTCGGCGTTTGGGCGCCGATACGGTCGATTTCTCTGCTTCGACCAGCAGCTTGTCGAAAGGCGAAACGTTCATCGACACGGCCAAGAACATCGAGGCGATGGGCGTCGATGCCGTCATCGTGCGCCATCGGACGCCGGGCACGCCCCAGCTCTTGGCCCAAAACCTTCGCTGTTCGGTGATCAATGCGGGCGACGGGGCGCACGAGCACCCGACGCAAGGTTTGCTCGACATCATGACGATCCGCCGCCGCAAAGGCCGCATCGAAGGCCTTACCGTAGCCTTGGTGGGCGACATCGCCCATAGTCGCACCGCGCGATCGAACATTTGGGGACTCAAGAAGCTTGGCGCGCATGTCATCGTTTGCGGCCCGTCAACGCTGGTTTCGCCTCGGTGGCAAGAATTGGGCGTCGAGTACTCATACTCCTTGGACGCCATTCTCGATCGTGTGGACGTGTTGAACCTGCTTCGCATTCAATTCGAACGGCAGGCCACCCGGCCGTTCCCCTCGGTCCGGGAATATGCCCATCTCTATGCGATGGACATGCAGCGGATGCGAAAAACGAAGCCCGACATCTTGATTCTGGCCCCCGGCCCGATCAATCGAGGGGTGGAAATCACGCCCGACGTAGCCGACGGTCCGCAGTCGGCCATTCTCGATCAAGTGACCAACGGAGTCGCCGTGCGGATGGCCGTTCTCTGGCTCCTTCTGTCGCAGCGCTAGCCGCCACGCGCAAAGCGGTTTGTGTGCGCTGTTTGCCGCGGCTTTTCTGAGACAATCGCTGCTTGCTTGCAACTCGCTTGGGCCTTTTTCAACGGATGGTCAGCCGTCGCGGCAGCGGGCTGCAACGCCGGCGCTCGTCAGGCCATTGGCGGGGCGAACTCTTGAATCAGGCTCCAGGCCGCGCGAACATGCTCGATCGTCGTCCGCGTTTGCCCGATAGACATGCGCAGCACGTATCGGTTGTTGAGCCGCGTATGGCTGAGAAAGATGCGGCCGTCTTGCTGTAGCGATTCGAGCAGCCGACGATTGGTTTCGTCGTCGGAACGATGGCGGAAGCACACCAAGTTCAACCTGGGCGGGGCTGCCAGCTCGAAGCGGGGATCGGCGCGTACCCAGTCGGCGAACTGACGAGCGCACTCGACATGCGCGCGGATCCGCCGCCGGAGTTCTCCGATCCCGAACGACCGGAGAACAAACCACAGCTTCAGCGCCCGAAACCGCCGACCCAAGGGAATCTGCCAATCGCGATAGTCGAACACCTCGCCGCCCTCGCTGGCCCGATTGCGCAGATACTCGGGCGTTACGCTCATCGCGTCGATCAACACCGAGCGGTCGGCCACGTAGAAGCAGTCGCAGTCGAAGTTCGTGAACATCCACTTGTGCGGATTGAAGCAATAACTGTCGGCCGCATCGAGGCCTTCGTTCAAATACTGGTATTCGGGACAGACGGCCGCCGTGCCCGCCATCGCCGCATCGACATGCAGCCAAACGCCGTAGCGACGGCATACCCGGCCGATCTCCGCGATCGGATCGATCGCCATCGACGATGTGGTTCCGATCGTCGCCGCGACGAAGGCCGGCGTCTTTCCCGCGGCCCGGTCCGCCGAAATCGCCGCATCAAGCGATTCAGGCCGCAAGGCGAACTGGGCATCGACATCGATCAGCCGCAGGTTCTCTTCGCCCAATCCGGTCAAACGGGCAGCCTTGATGATCGACGAATGGGCCTGCGAAGACGTATAGGCCGTCAGTCGGCGATCCAGCCCCTCGCGTGCCGCGCGGCCCTCGCTGGCGCGGTGGCATGCGGCGATCATGGCACAAACGGCCGATGACGACGCGCTGTCTTGAATCACGCCGCCGCCGGCCCCCGACGAGTGGAACCGTCGCGGCAACGCCAGCAGATCGACGAGCCAATCGAGCACGTGCGTTTCCAGCTCGGTGCAGGCCGGGCTGGTTGCCCAGAGCATTCCCTGCACGCCTAACCCCGCCGAAAGCAATTCGCCCAAGATCGACGGATAGGAGTTGTTCGACGGAAAATATCCGAAGAAGTTCGGCGACTGCCAATGCATTAGCCCCGGCAACAATAGTCGTTCGAAGTCTGCGAAGATCGCGGCGAACTCTTCACCCGCCTCGGGCGGCGCCGGCGGCAGTTGGGCGCGGATTTCGCCGGGAGCGACCCGCGGGGCCACGGGATAGCGTTCCGCGTGCTCCAAGTAATCGGCGATCCAATCAACGACGGCCCCCGCGGCACGGCGAAATTCTTCTGAACGCATCTTTCCTGCTTCTCCTCAGCAATGCGCCCAGTTCTGCCGATGGCTCCCGGCGAGCGACTGATGACCATCGCGATTCGACGCCGCCCCCCAGACGCATCGCCCTTTCCGTCATTTACGGAGTTGGCCGACGGAAGCCCCTTCCGCACGCAGACATTTTGTACGTCAAATGGTGCGCTAGCCAATTCGAGTTACAAGGAACCGCCGCAAGAACACCGGACCATAATAGCCCGCGAGTCTGCCCCCGACAATCACTCGGGCGGGACGCGACTCGAGCGACCTTGCCTCGCTTGTGCGGCGAACGCGGTCTGGTCGCGTTATCCGGGCTGTTCGATGCGACGGTGTTTGCGTTTCCATTGCTTTGCCGTGGTTTGCTCGTATGATAGACTGGTCCGCCATCCGTTCAGGTCCGCTATCATGACGCACCCAGCCACCTTGCCCCCAGCCGAACTCGAACAGCAATGCGTATTCCGCTTCCTGCGGCGCGGCGGTCCGGGCGGCCAGCACCGCAACAAGGTCTCGACGGCTGTGGTCGTCGAGCATCAGCCGACAGGACTGCGGGCCGAAGCCAGCGAGCGACGCAGCCAGCGAGAAAACCGGCTCGCGGCGCTGCGCCGGCTGCGACTGCTGCTGGCCATCGAGCTTCGCCGCGAATGGCCGGCGGAAAGATCGCCCTCCGACCTCTGGCAGCGGCGATGCGTCGGCAGTAAGATCGTCGTCAGCACAGAGCATGACGATTTTCCCGCGCTGCTGGCCGAATCGCTCGACGCCTTGGCCGCGTGTTCGGCCGACGTTCGCGAGGCGGCCGGGCGCCTCGCTTGCTCGGCAACACAGTTGATTCGCTTTGTTCAGCGCGAGCCGAGAGCGTTCGCCCTGGTGCAGCAGTGGCGAGCCGCTGCCGGACTGCCGCCGTTGCGCTAGACGTTGCGCATGGGGCGTGCTGTGCTGGAACAGTGAGTTATTAACGGCGGCACGGAATGGGCGGTCGTCGCTTTTCTGCCGAAGGGCAGCAACCTCCCGTCGTCTGCTCTAACCACCTGACGTGCCCGCGGAGCGTGAATCGGATGAAGGCCTTAGTGCTGGTTGAATACAATCGTTTTGAATTGCAGGACGTGCCTGTTCCGCCGATCGCGGACGACGAACTGTTGATCGCGGTGCGCGCGTGCAGCATTTGCGGCAGCGACGTTCACGGCGTCGACGGCAGCACCGGCCGCCGGCAGCCGCCGATCATCATGGGCCACGAAGCGGCGGGCGTTGTGGCCGACTGCGGCGCGGCGATCGACGACCTGAACGTGGGCGACGCCGTGGCATTCGATTCGATGCTCCCCTGCGGCCGCTGTTGGTTCTGCGTTCGCGGCCGGCCGAATCTCTGCGATTCGCGCAAGGTTCTTGGGGTGGCCTGCGATGAGTTCCGCTGCCAAGGGGCCTTCGCCGAATTCGTGGCCGTTCCGCGGCGCATTGCGTACCGCATGCCCGCCGGCTTGTCGTTTGAGCGCGCCGCCTTGGCCGAGCCGGTATCGGTCGGACTACATGCTTTGGGCCGAACGGCCCCGCGGTTGGGCGATTCGGCCGTTGTGATTGGCGCCGGCACGATCGGTCAAGTGATGGTGCAGGTGCTGCGGCGCGCCGGTTGCCTGCCTGTGATCGCGGTCGATCCCGACGAGCATCGGCGGCGTCTGGCCGTCAGCCTCGGCGCGACTGCGGCCTCCGCTCCGGAATCGCCTGAGCTGAGAAAGACGGTGGATTTTGCCACTGCGGGCAGAGGGGTGGATGTCGCCGTTGACGCCGTCGGTCTGTCGGCCACCGTCGAGTTGGCGGTGAATCTGGTCCGCAAGGGCGGGACGGTTGCGCTCATCGGCAATTTGGCCCCTCAAACGCCGCTTGCCCTGCAACGGGTGGTTACCCGAGAAATCACGTTGCTCGGCTGCTGCGCGTCGGCAACCGAATACCCCGACGCGCTGCGGCTGATTGCCGAGGGCGGCATCGAGGTCGCTCCCTTGATTAGCGCCGTGGCGCCGCTGCACGAGGCCCCGAAGTGGTTCGAACGACTTCGTTCGGGCGATCAGGGGTTGTTGAAAGTCGTGATCAAGCCCGATCTTTCGTAACATCTCGCCGCGATACACGCCAACAGCCTTCGTGGTCGTCCATGCGTTCTCCGCCACGCCACCCGCAGCTCGATGTCCTCTACGAAGACAACCATCTTCTTGTGGTCAACAAGCCGGCTGGTTTGGCGACGATGGGCTTGCCCGCGGGGCAACCAACGCTTTTGAACGTCGCCAAAGAGTATGTTGCCCGTAAATACGGGAAGACGGGCAATGTTTACCTCGGGATCACCAGCAGGCTCGACGCGCCGGTAACGGGAGTTGTTGTCTTGGCCCGCACGTCGAAAGCGGCCGCCCGGCTGACCGAGCAGTTTCGCTCGCAAGCCGTCGAGAAGATCTATTGGGCGATTGTCGAGGGCCGGCCGCAGCCCGACGAGGCGGTTTGGAACGACTATCTGGCCGACGCACCGCGGTACCGATCGGTTGTGGTGGTGCCGGCCGATGCCCCCGGCGCCCAATTGGCCGTTCTGGAATACCGCCGCTTGGGCCGTTCGGGCATCGATTCAGTGATCGAAGTCCGCCCCCGCACCGGCCGCAAACATCAAATTCGTGTTCAGTTCGCGCATCGCGGACATCCTCTGATCGGCGACATCAAGTACGGCAGCAAGCGAACGTTTCCCCATGTCGCCCTTCATGCACGGATGCTCGTTGTTGTGCATCCCACCCGAGAAGAAACGATGACGTTCGTCGCTCCGGTCCCCGAATCGTGGAAGGCGCTCGATCTGCCGGCTGAGCTGCGCCGGGTGGCGTTCGCCGGCGGGTGAATGGGTCCTCGCAATGGGAAAAGCGGCCGCCCGGGGATCGCGGCGTCCGATGGCCTGTTGCCCAGCTTGGCTCGCCTTCCGTTTTTCTCGGTTCTTCTTTCAGCTGCTGAGCTGCATTCGCCGCGGAGTGAGGGGGTGTTGGGATGTTGGGGCGCAGGGGCGAGTCGGCCTTCCGTCGTTTGGGGTCAATCGCTATGCTAGTCTCTTGCGTTCGACACCGGGGTTGCTCCGTCGTCCGAGAGGTATCGGGCTGCCGTGCCAGTCCGCCTGTTGATCTTGATCTTCGCAAATCATACTGACGTAAGCCCGCCTTGCGCTGTCGGACGCCGCTGGACTCTTCGACGCCGTCGAGATGATGCCGCTCGTGGCGGAGGGCTCGGTGGTGGAGCCGGGCACCGCGCTCGCGGAGGTCGAGGGCCTCGCCACGGTGGTGCTTGCCGCCGAACGCACGGCGCTCAACCTGATGATGACCGCTTCGGGGATCGCGACGAGGACCGCGCAGTGGGTGGCCGCCGCGGGCCCGGGCCTCGCGGTCTGCGACACCCGCAAGACCTTGCCGGGACTCAGGACGCTCTCGAAGTACGCGGTCCGCGTGGGAGGCGGTACGAACCACCGCGAGGGGCTGTTCGACATGGTGCTCATCAAGGACAACCACCTGCGGCAGGTGAGC
>Ga0101944_10003470_pt2 | contig 13196 bp, 12 predicted proteins | sample DewCreD2012metaG_FD_75245 | JGI IMG/M metagenome (GOLD analysis project Ga0101944, IMG submission 75245) | Hot spring sediment bacterial and archeal communities from British Columbia, Canada, to study Microbial Dark Matter (Phase II) - Dewar... ... | reverse complement strand
CATTCGAATGTAATCGACTGGCTGCCCGCCTTATCGAATTCCAGCGAGCCGCTGTTGGCCGGGCCGGTTGCGCCATCGCTGCGAATCCAGTTATAGGTTACTTGGCCGCCTTTATTTACCGTGATAGTAGCAGTAATCGTGTACTTACCCGCCGCGCAGGTTCCGCTGTGTTCTGTGTTGAACGACACACTGGTTACAGCAAACTTGACTGATCCACTATCCGAGTCGCCTGCTTTTACCTGAATTTCCACAAAAAATGACCGGCTATCGTATCCCTTTTCGATGGGGAGAATTTGCCCCGCCGCATTTTGCAAACGCCAATATCCGCGATACTTCCCGGCTTTGGCAGGCGCCGTCAGTGATACAGACAGGTCGACTTCCTGCCCCGGCGCAACGGGGCCGGGCAGAGGCAGGCTTGCCGGCCCGCCCATCGCATCACCAGAATCAAAGACCAACGCATAAGATGTATTCCAGGCGCAGGAGCCAATATTTTTTAACCGCCAGGTTTTGATAAACGTTGCGCCCGGAATGTACTGAGTGCCGTCTGGGACGGTCACGTCGGCTATAAAGCGGGCTCCATCACACAGGGCGGAATCATTACCGGTTGGCGTGGCGACTTCTGAAACCAGGGCAGGCGTAGGCGTGCCGGTTGTTTCAGGAACAGGTTCGTTGGTGGCGGTTGCGAGCGGCTTGAGCGGGGCGGGAGTTACAACAACTAACAGAGCATTCTGGGTCAATTGCGCCTCTACCGTTTGCGCGGCGGCAGTAAATACGACATTCGGCCCATTCTGGGTTGGGGTTTGACCAGATGGCACATTACATGCGCTTACCAGCAAAGTCATCCCCAAAAAGAACGTGAGTAAATCAGTTGACTTCATCGCGCAATTTCCTTGCCGGAACCCGTTTATCCGTCACAGGTGTAAGTGAAGCGGATTCGGTCGTATTGCGTGTCGGCGTTATCATAGGTGAGGCGCAGGGCCACCCATCGTTCCCAATTCTGCTCATGGCCCAGCGTCATCGTCCAGGTGAAGAAGACTTGCTTGGAGCCTGCCTCGGTGAATTTCAACCTGCCGCCTTCGAAGACTCCGTCATCAGGCTGGCGATCCCATTCATAGATAAGCTCGCCTGTCCCATTAGCGGTGATTGTCGCAGAAAAAGTATACCGAGCACCGTTAGAATCGCACCCTTTTTGAGGGTCTCGCACGACTGGGCCATAGACAACCCTGGTCACGGAAAACGCATTTTTAGGTTTATCGGCAACCTCGATTGATATGGTCAGGTTGATATCACGTTGTCCAACCCCAGCGCTTCCACCGCCCGGTACGCCCAGTCGCCACTGGCTGGAATACTTCCCGTTGGCTGTCGGCGCGGTCAACGTTACCGAAACATCCACTTCCTGCCCCGGATAAACAACCCGGGTAAGGGGGAACCAGGTCTGTTCACTCATTTTATCCCCGCCAACCTGAACCATCCCAAAGTTAGAATCCCATTTGCAACTGCCGCTATTTTTGATGCGCCAGGTCTTGGTAAAGGTCGTACCTGGCACGATGAGCATCCCATCAACGATGGTGACATCTGCGACATAAGTGGCATAAACACAGCCAGGGGTGTACTCATACGAGGGATTCGAGCCTGCTCCAACCGTAGCAGTGGGCAGGATTTCTTCTGGTTGGAGCGTGGCTGTTGCGGTTGGCGCAGAAGCCACCTGGGTTGCCAGGTCAATTAAGGCCTGCTGGGTAAAACGCGCTTCGGCGGTTTGGACGGCCGCTGTGGCAACCGCCGCCACATCAGGTGTCGGTTCTGCCGGGGCCGGCGTGCCGCAGGCACCGATAAAGAGCGCGCAGGCCGTTAGCAGAGAGATAGTCTTGATGAATTTTTGTTTCATTTTTTGTCCTTTCGTAAGCGCGATAATTATACACACCTTTCGGGCATGGATTTTTAATCACAAAGCGGAGACCCGTTCTCTTAAAGGGTCTCCGCTGAACCAGGCCAGGGTGGCTTTATGGTGTAATTATGATGGGTGGAATGGTGATAATGGGGACGAGGGTAATAATGATAATCGGCCCGGTCGTTGGAGATGGCGTCGCTGTCGGCGTGACGGTTGGGGTGGCGCTGGGCGGCACGACTTTGATTTCGACAAAGAAAGATGTTCCCTGGAATCCATTCGATACTGGCAACAGGACGCCTGCGGCGTTGCGCAGTTTCCAGTACCCGCGATATGTCCCAGCAGAGGCGGGCGCTTTGAGTGTTACCGATATATCGACGGTTTGCCCCGGCGCAACCGAGCCGGCCAGCGGTTGGGTGGCTGGCCCGTTCATCGAGTCGCCGCTATCAAAAATTAATTGGTAGCCGCTCGTCCAGGTGCAAACACCGTTGTTCTTGAGCCGCCAGGTTTTGGTAAACGTTTCACCCGGCTGGAAAACTGCCCCATCTGGCACCGTGACATCCGTGATAAATTGCGCCAGGTCGCAGATAGGCGTAGGGCTGGCGGTGCTGGGAGGGGTACTCGTAAGGGTCGGCGGCGCAGGAGTTTCGCTCGGCGAAGGCGTCTGGGTTGCCTGGGGCGTGAGCAGCGCATCCAGGGTTAACTGGGCCTGCACCGTTTCCGCTGCGATAGTCAAGAAGGCATTCGGGGCAGGTGTTTCTGTCGCCCGGGGCAGATTGCAGGCAGACATGATGAGCATGACCGCCGCAAGGATTAAAATCAAACGGGGATTCCTCCACATCTTTTACTCTCCTCTCAGTAATAGAAGTCGATTTTACCGCTAAAAAAACAGTTTTTTGTATCCCCCCTTTGGTTCAAACAAGAGGTGACAGTCACTTTTGAAGTGACTGTCACCTGGCAAAACATCTTTAAGAAATCTCAGGCCTTTTCGGGCTGCGCTCCGGCCATCCACAGACCCAATTGCTCACGCGTCACCGACTGGGCATCAACGGTCGTTACAATCTGGCCGTGATACATGACGGCAATCCGGTCAGATAGGCTCATGATTTCATCCAATTCGGCGGAAATCAACAAGACAGCTACGCCCTGGTCGCGCATCAAGACAATTTCTTTGTGAATATACTCGATGGAGCCAACATCCAGGCCGCGCGTGGGCTGGTTGGCAATCACCAGTTTGACGGGGCGGCTCAGTTCACGCGCCACAATCACCTTTTGCTGGTTGCCGCCCGAAAGTTTGCCTGCCGCAACATAGGGGGAGGGGGTGCGCACATCGAAATCACGGATGAGTTTGCGCGCGTTGTCGTCCAGCACCTTGTGTTGAAGCACGCCGCGCACGCCAAAGGGAGGCCGATAGTAATCACACAAGACCATATTATCGGCGATTGAATACCCCATAACGAGCCCGTGACGCTGGCGGTCTTCGGGAATGTGTGCCAGGCCGGTTTCGGTAAAAGCGCGGGGCGCGCGGTTGGTCAGGTCACGTCCGGCCAATTTGACCATACCGCTTTCGATACGCCGCAGGCCAGTAAGCGCCTCGGCCAGCTCGGTCTGGCCATTACCCTGCACGCCAGCAATGCCCAGGATTTCCCCGGCGCGCACGCTAAAGGAGACATCGCGCACCGCTTCCAGGTCTCGCACATCGCGCACGCGCAGGTTTTCAACCACCAATACATCTTCCTTTGGCTGGGCGGCTTCTTTTTCGACGGAAAGAATCACTTCACGCCCGACCATCATGGAAGCCAGTTGATGTTCGTCGCTCTGCTGGGGCGTGGTTGCGCCAACTACCCTGCCAGCGCGCATGACGGTAATCCGGTCGGCAATCGAAAGCACTTCCTTGAGTTTGTGGCTGATGAACACCACCGAAACGCCTTGCGCCGTCAGTTCGCGAATGATGCGGAACAATTCATCAGCCTCCTGCGGGGTGAGGACGGCGGTTGGTTCATCCAAAATCAGGATATTGGCTTTGCGGTAGAGCGCCTTGACAATTTCGACGCGCTGTTGCAGGCCGACCGGCAAGTCGCCCACAATTGCGTCCGGGTCCACATCCAGACCGTATTGATGGGAAAGGTCCCTCACGATTTGCGCGACTTGTTTGCGGTCAAGTTTGACCAGCGGGAATTCACTTTTGCGGGCGCGATGGTCGGTTTCTGCACCGAGCATGATGTTCTCGGTGACGGTAAAAACCGGAATGAGCATAAAGTGCTGATGCACCATGCCTATCCCATGTTCAATCGCATCACGCGGCGAGTTGAGCGTGAGAGGCTGCCCATTGACCCAGATTTCGCCGGAATCTGCTGTGTACAATCCATACAGGATGTTCATTAAGGTGGATTTCCCGGCCCCATTTTCTCCCAGCAAGGCGTGAACTTCACCTTGGCGCAGGTCAAAATCGACCTGGTCGTTGGCAAGAACGCCGGGAAATTTTTTGGTAATACCGCGCGCTTCGAGGACAATTGGTTTCTCAGTCATGGCGCGTCTCCTATTTCTCGTAGGGCTGTCCGTCAGCCGCGGGTGGGGTGGTTTTGCCAATGATGCCGGTCAAGATGAGCATAGTCAAGACATAAGGAGCCAGCCCAACGATATAGGCGTGTTGCAGGAATGCCCAGTTGGGCGGAATGGCATCACGGAAGAATTGTAGATTGATTTGAAGCGCCTGCGAAGCGCCAAACACCAGCGCGGCGGCCCAGGCCCCAAAGGGCGTCCAGTTGCCAAAAATCATCGCCGCCAGCGAGATGAACCCGCGTCCGTTGGTCATCAGCGGCTCGAAAGATGGGACTGACTCAATCGTGAAATATGCCCCGGCCAACCCGGCCATCATCCCGCCGATGACCACGTTGATATAACGGGTGCGATAGACGTTGATACCCACTGTATCCGCCGCTTTGGGATGTTCACCCACCGCGCGGGTGCGCAGGCCCCAACGGGTGTTAAAAAGAATAAAGTGAGTAAATACCACAAGCAGGATGGCTGTGATGGCAATCGGTTTTTGGTCAAGGAAAGTTCCTTGAATCAGGTTGGGCAAGCCGAAACAGCCTTCTCCACCGCCGCATAACGGACCGAGCCATTTCGAAAGCGAGGGCAGCAGGCCAGGGGCATGCGGAACGTTGCCGCCAAAAATGCTGCCTTCGCCAAAAAACATCTGCCGGTTGAGAAAACCCGTAATTCCTACAGCCAGGATGTTGATGACTGTGCCGCCAATGATCTGGTCCACTTTGAAGGTGATGGAAAGCCAGGCATGGAGCAGGGCAAACAAGCCGCCAGTCAGGATGGCAGCCAGCACTCCCGCCCACAGGCTCACCCCTGGGCTAAACTTGAAGATGGTATTCATATAAATAGCAGCCAGCCAGCCAAAGAAAGCCGCTGCCAGCATCATCCCCTCAATGCCGATATTAACCACGCCCGACCGTTCACAAAAGACGCCGGAGAGCGCGCCAAGCGTCAGGGGGGTTGCCACTGCGATGGTGGTAGTCAACATGCTGGAGATGATGATGAGGGGTGAAACCCGGCTGCCGCCAATCAACACCACAACGGTAAACAGGAAGACGATGATAAATCCAATGAAACTGAAGCGACGCCAATCCATAAATTCCTCCTAGCCGCGCCAGCCGCGAGTCAGCACCAGGCGGTCTTCTTTGGCCTTGATGCGGTAAATGTAGCGGATGATGGCATCTGCTGCAACGAACAATAAGATGAGCGATTGAATGACCGAGATAATGTCCACGGGAATTTGGGTGAGGAATTGCATTCGTGTCGCGCCATTGCGCATCCCGGCGAATAGGATGGAGGCCAATACCACCCCCGCCGGGTGCGTCTTGCCAAGCAAAGCAATGGCGATGGCATCGAAGCCGTAGCCAATGGAAAAGCCCAGTTCGTGACGGTAGTTCAGGCCGGTGACCTCTACTGCGCCCGCCATGCCGGCCAACAACCCTGAAAGAGCCATCGTCAGAATGAGAATGCGTTTGAAGTTAATCCCGGCATATTTGGCGGCATCAGGGTTGGCGCCTACGGTGCGAATTTCGAAGCCTAAAGTGGTCTTCCAGAGCAAATACCACACCCCGAGCGCTACCAACAAGGCCAACGGAAAGCCCCAATGAACGCGCAACCCTTCAACGATCACCGGCAGGCGCGCGCCTTCGGCAATTTCAGGGGTACGCGCAATCACATTGAGCGGGTTGCGGTCTTTCATTGGCCCATTGAGCAGAAAACTGGTGATGTTCAGGGCGATATAGTTCATCATGATCGTATTGATGACCTCGTGACCGCCTGCATAGGCCTTAAGCGCGCCGGGGATGGCAGCCCAAATTGCCCCCGCCAAAATGCCCGCGCCAATGGCAAGCGGCAGGTGTAGAAGACCAGGAATTTCAATTCCCAACAGCTCAGGCAAAGCGTATCCCACCCAGGCGGTAGCCACAGCGCCAAACGCTAACTGACCTTCGGCGCCAATGTTGAACAAACCTCCCTTAAAGGCCAGCGATACGGCTAATCCGGCAAAAATATAAGGGGTGGCCCATACAAAGGTTTCGCTCCAGGCTTTGGCCGAACCAAATGCGCCCTGCATCAAGCCCAGATAAGCAGCCCAGGGATTGCCACCTACAAGTCTGATAATGACCCCGCCAACGACAACAGCGGTGAAAATTGCCAAAAATGGTACCAGGGCGGCATTCAAAGCCGATTGCGCAGCTTGTTTCCAGCCTGGCTTGGGTTGATTGTCCTCAACAGTTTGCATGGGGAGCTCCATGAACAGTGTAATTTGCTGTATGCGGCAGTACCTGCCGCTTTGCAAGGTACATCCAGAACACAAAGGATTGTTTTGAACCGATTATAACAATAAAGGGGAAAGAGGGCTTGCCTCTTTCCCCTTTTGGGGTGTTACTTGAAACGATTAGGGTGTGCAGAAGCCTTTGCCGTCTTCCGGTTTGGCAGGCACAACGTTTGTTTTCAGGCTGCCGTCGAGCAGGGCTTTGTTGATTTCTTCCATCTTGGCCTTTACTTCGGCGGGAACCTGGCTGTCCAGATCATGATAGGGCGCAAAAGCGGCATCGCCCACATAGTTGCCATCGGGGAACTTGCCTTCTTTTGCCATCTTCACCAGGTCGAACACGCCAGGGGTGATGAGTTTCATAGCGCTGGAGAGCAGGCCCTTCTGGGCTTCGGGCAGGGTGAAGTACTGGTCGGTATCGACGCCAATGGCAAGCGCGCCAGATTCCACCGCGCCAATCACCGCGCCGTTACCGGTCTTGCCGCCGCCGCCAAAGATAATGTCGGCGCCTTTTTCAATCATGGACTTGGCAGTTGCTGCGCCCCATTCGGGGTCGGTGAAGGTTTTGTCGAAGCCAACATCACTGTGATAGACGATGAAGAGTTCGATGTCAGGATTGATGTATTTTGCGCCAGCGCAGTAGCCTTCGCCAAAGCGCCAAACGGGCGGAACGACATCGGTGCCAAACACGCCACCCAACTTGCCAGTTTTGGTCATCTGCGCGGCTAGAGCGCCCACCAGGAAACCGGCGTTATCTTCGGGGAAGATGAGGCCAGCAACACCCGGCGTCACTTCAGCCTGGAACTGGTCCACGCCGATAAATTTGGTATCTGGGTACTTTTTGGCCGCAGCCACAGTTGCTTCGCCCAGGGCAAAACCAACAGTTACGACCACATCGTACTTGGCATCGCCAAAGGTGCTGATGTTCTTGTCGTAGTCTTTGGCATCGGTGGTTTCGATGTACTGCACGATGGCACCGAGTTCTTTTTCGGCCAGTTTGACGCCTTCCCAGGCCGACTGGTTGAAGGATTTGTCGTCAATCTTGCCGACATCTGTCACCACGCCCACGCAGAAGGTCTCGGGCTTGGAGCAGTCCGGCGCGGTGGGGCCACAAGCCGGAAGCAACATGGCAGCCACGAGCAGGACAACCAATACTGCATATAGCTTCTTCATAGTTTATTCTTCTCCTCTTGAAAGAATAGAGTGTTTGGTCGTGACAAACGCCACGAACCCTTCTGAAAGTATACAGCCTCTCGAACCTTTCGGCAAGTTAAAAAAAGTATTTGTCAGACAAAATAACACCAACCTTATCTGCTCACTGCCTCAAGGCCTGGCCTCGCCGCGACGCACGCCCGTCATCATGATCAGGGCAAGCGCCATAAAGAGAGGCGCAACCATCATGACCGTGTTGTAATCCCTGCCGCTCAATTCAATCACCCAGCCGTTGATGTTCGGACCGGCAATGGCTGCCAACGTAGAGAAGAGATAATACAGGCCGGTGTAGGTTCCGACTCGAACATTTTCAACCATATCCACAACCATTGGCAGCGAATTGATGTTAATCAGCGCCCAGGCAATGCCAGCGCCCATCAGGAACAGGCTGACCACGCGCACGGTTCCAAGAACCGGCAATTTGGCGAGGGGCGCGGCCAATGTTCCGGCAGGGAGCAGGAAAATCGCCAGGATTAATGCGCCAAGCGAGATGACACCGGTCGAAATCGTCACGCGCCGTCCAAATTTTCCTCCCAAAAAGCCAGAGACCAAGGCGAATAGGACAAAAAACAGCGATAAATGTCCGAGCAAACCCGCCCCATCGCCCTCGCTCAAGCCAAGATGATTGACCGCATAGAGCGTGAAAAAGGCTTCGATGGCGTTATACCCAACAAACCAGAAGAAAATCGCCAGGAACAGGCGCAACGCGCTTTTATCATTATCTACAACGACTTCACGCAGGCTTTTGATGAGGTCGGGTTTTTTCTCGCTTTGTTCATATTCTTTTGGCTCTTTGATGAAAATGAATACCAACACAACCGCCAGCAATACTAACCCTGAACCCATCCAAAATGGAAAGGCAGGGTTGGATTTGTACAGCGTTCCTCCAACCAGGAAGGCGATAATAGCGCCAACGCCGCCCATAAAATTGATAATTCCATTGGCCTGTGAGCGATACTGCGAGGGGGTAATATCGGGCATAAGCGCCACAACCGGCGTGCGCCACAGAGCCATGCTTAATAACAGGGTAGATGTACAAGCGACAAATAGCGGCAAAACTGCGGCCAGAGGAATCAGCCCAAACACCAGGGCGCCGATTGGCGCGCCAATCAGAATGAAAGGCATGCGCCGCCCAATCGGCGTGCGCAACCGGTCTGACCACGCGCCGACCGGCGGCTGGATGAACAGAGCCGCGATGTTATCGAGCGTCATGAAAAAGCCGATTAAAGCCGGGGCGAGGCCAAACTTGTTCGCCAAAAAGAGCGGCACAAAAGCGTTGTACACGCTCCAGATGACGCTGACGCCGAAGAAGCCAAAGCCGAGCAGGAAAATTTTGCCATAGTTGAATTTCATACATGGACTCCTATGAGATTGAACGGGGATAACAAAAGAGGAAAGAAGAGAGAGACGCGCTCTTTCATCTTTCCTGTAGGATGACATCCATAATTTTTTGGTCTTCTTTCGTCAATTCAACGTTTGCGAGCATATCGGGCCGTTTTGCCAGCGTGCGCCGCAGGGATTGTTCACGCCGCCAGCGGGCAATTTTGCCGTGGTCGCCGCTCAGGAGAACATCGGGAACTTTCCAGCCGCGAAATTCGGGCGGGCGAGTGTAATGTGGGTATTCGAGCAAGCCCGAGGCGTGAGAATCGTCTTCGGCCCCGGTCGGGTCGCCCAAGACGCCAGGCAGCAGGCGGGTGATGGCGTCTATTAGTATCAGCGCGGGCAATTCGCCGCCGGTCAGCACGTAATCACCAATCGAAATCTCATCGGTCACGAGATGCTCGCGGATGCGTTCATCCACTCCCTCGTAGCGGCCTGATAGCAGAGCAATGCGCGGCAGTTGGGCCAGTTCCGTAGCGATTTTTTGGTTGAAAACCCGTCCCTGTGGGGTCATCAGGATGACGGGGCAAGCAGGCGGCGCGCCCAGCACGCTTTCGACCGCCTCGAAGACCGGTTCGGGCTTCATCACCATCCCGCCGCCGCCGCCGTAGGGCATATCGTCGGTGGTGTGATGCCGGTCATGGGTGTAATCGCGGATGTTGTGAATGTGGAACTCTACCAGCCCACGCGCGGCGGCTTTTTGCAGGATGCTGGCCTGTAAGTAGGGAGGAAAAATTTCGGGAAGCAGGGTGAAGACATCGAAACGCATGGTTTGATTGTATATGACAATCCGCCCGAAATGCAAGCAGAAAGCGGATTTTTCCCAGCCATTGTATAATGCTGGAAATTTGCGCATGTTTTGTGTTTTATGGTTGGAAAACGCCCCATGCCCCTTTTTTATTTTTCCATCTCGCTGGCGATTCTCTCTAGCGCGCTCTATCATTTCAGCGCCAAAAGCACGCCCGCCAACGTCAATTTTGCCATTTCGTTGGTCGTGACCTACGCAGTTGCCCTGCTCATCACGATTCTTTCGTCTTTCTTCTTTCCCGCTCCGGGCGGAATCCTGATAGAACTTCGGCAACTCAACTGGGCCAGTTTCCTGCTGGCGGTCGCCATTGTGGGCATCGAGTTTGGCTTCCTGCTGGTGTACCGTTCCGGCTGGAACCTGGGAATCGCTGCGGTGGTGGTCAACGTGGCCGCCTCTCTGCTCCTGCTGCCGGTGGCATTTTTCCTGTTCAAGGATAAAATCTCGTGGGTCAACGTGCTTGGGATTTTCGTCTGCCTGGCCGGGCTGGTGATGTTGAATTGGAAACGGTAAAATTCAAATTCGTGAAAATTCGTGGAGAAGTCGATGCAATTTCTTTCCCGTCTCAAATCTGCCGCCCGCCTCCTGCTCAAGGGAGAAGCGGTTAGCAAAAAACGCGCCGAAATCCCGGCCATTACTGCCGAGGAAGTGGCTGAGATGAAGCAGTTCTTCCCGCGCGAGAAGTTTTTCATCATGGGTCATGCCCGCTCTGGCACGACGATTCTCATGCGCCTGACGCGCCTGCACCCCGAAGTTCACTGCAATTACCAGGCGCATTTCTTCACGCGCGCCCCCATGCTCAAATCGCTGGTCGATACCCCCGAAGCCGCCGAGTGGCTCTCGCGCAAATCGAACCGCTGGAACGGGGGCCGCGATCTCTCGCCGCTGGTAATGCGCGCCGCCGCCGATTTCATCATGGAGCGCGATGCCGCCCGCGAGGGAAAACGAATCGTCGGAGACAAAAGCCCCTCGTCCACCATTCACGGCCAGGTTGTGCGCGATACGCACGCCGTTTACCCCGATGCCAAACTCATCTACATCGTCCGCGATGGACGGGATGTCTTGATTTCGGAGCGATTCCGCAACTTTGTCGAGGACTCTAAATTCCTGACCGCCGAAGACCGCCGCATTATCGAAGACCTGAAACGCGACCAAACTCCTTTCATAGATGGAACGCGCAGCATCTTCACCGACGCCTTCATCCGCCAGATTGCCCAGCGGTGGGCGGATGACCTGACCGAAATCGACAGCGAAGCCAAACGGCTGTATCCCAACTCATACTTTTCCCTGCGCTACGAGGACTTGCTGGCCCGCCCGTTCGCCGAAATGCAAAAACTATGGGCATTCCTCGGCGTTTCGACAGAAGCCTCGCTCGAAACGGAAATCCAAAAAGAAATGGGCCAAAACCTGGACGAAGAATGGCAGGCCCGGCGGGCAGGCGACATTGCCAGTTTCCTTCCCAAAGGCAAGGCCGGCAACTGGCGAAACATGTTCACCACCCACGACCGAGGATTGTTCAAGGAAGTCGCCGGGGAGGTGCTGGTGCAGTGGGGGTATGAAAAATCGGCAGATTGGTAAGCCAAATATTTATGATATTTATCTACTTTATTGACAAACCCAAACGGGACTGATATACTCCACTTTGAGTTCAGCGAAAGAACCGACCCAGAGTAGAGTATGAAAAGCACACGCGACCGGATTTTGCAAACCTTGCTGCGCCGACCGCGCACGACCATTAATGAACTGGCCGAAGCAGTTGGCATTAACCCGATTTCAGTGCGCCACCACCTGACCAATTTACAGGTAGAAGGCCTGGTAGACGCCGAAGAAGAACGGCACGGCGTTGGCCGCCCGCGCCTGGTCTATTTCCTGACCGAGGACGGGCTGGAGCGATTTCCCACCCGCTACCTGCGCCTGACCACCCGCCTGCTGACCCAGATGAAGGAGACCCTCCCCGGCCCGGTGGTCGGAGAACTGTTCAAGGAAGTGGCAACCGGCCTGGCAGAAGAACACCGGGAGCAGTTGAAGGGCTTGAGCGTGGAAGAACGCCTGGAAACGGTCAAAGAACTGCTCGCGGCGGAGGGGTTCGTTGTCGAGTGGGAGAAAAAGGGCGGCGAATATCACATCCACGAAATCACCTGCCCCTATTTGCAGGTCGGCCAGGCGCACCCCGAAGTTTGCGCCGTTGACCAAACCCTGATATCCAAAATGTTGGCCCTGCCGGCCAACAAAATTCAGTGCATTTTGAGCGGGGCAACGCACTGTACCTATGTTGTTCAAAATACTGCTTTGGAGAACGCCCAATGAGCGATGAAAGCCTGAATATCGTCAAGTGGACCATCCACGACACCCACCCAGAGATGGTGGAACCGGCCCGCGCGAAACTCTCGGAGGTGGTTGACCCCGAAATTGGCATGAACATCATCCAGTTAGGGCTGGTACGCGACATCACCATCGAGGACAGCACCGCCCGCCTGAAGATGATTCTGACCACGCCCTTCTGCCCTTACGGCCCGGCGATGGTGGACATGACCCGCCAGAAAGCCCAGGAAGGCCTGAAAATGCCCGTGACGGTCGAAATGGGCATGGAAGTGTGGGATTTCTCGATGATGGAAGACCCCTCCGCGCTGGATTGGGGTTTGTACGCCTGACAAATCACCCCGCCCGCGTCCATCTTCACGAAAATCGAATTGCCCGCAGCAAAATTGCTGCGGGTATTTTTTCATGTTGATGCCAGGGCAGGGGTTGAATTCAATTTTGGAATTGCCTGGTTAATATCAGCAATGACTCATAACTGCCTACCCACCCTCACCCCCGGCCCCTTGCCTTCGGCACGCTTCGCAGTCCCGGTGGGAGAGGGGGCAATGAATGTTGGCGCTATCCCCTCCCCCTTCGGGCGAGGGCTATGCTTGGCGCGGGTGGAAATTGCGCTTTTCACCTATCCCCCCGGCCCCCTTCCCTTATAGGGAAGGGGGTGTCGCGGGGGTTAGGTTTAAAACCGCCAAACTCATCGGTGTTTGCTATAATACTTACGCGAAAATGTGACATTGCCAAAGTAGTTACGAATTGCTGGGTTAAGTGCGCGCGCAAAGGTT
>Ga0101944_10006029_pt1 | contig 13204 bp, 9 predicted proteins | sample DewCreD2012metaG_FD_75245 | JGI IMG/M metagenome (GOLD analysis project Ga0101944, IMG submission 75245) | Hot spring sediment bacterial and archeal communities from British Columbia, Canada, to study Microbial Dark Matter (Phase II) - Dewar... ... | reverse complement strand
ACCGGCAGGAATTGGGTCAGCGTCGGGAACAGGTGCTCTGCCTTTGGGCGGAAACGCTACTGGGCGCGGGCGAACAACTAGCCCGGGACGGCAATCCGGAACTTGCGTGGATTCGATTCATCGCCGCCGGTGGATTGTGCGCCGCTCGACAGGCAGCGGCCAACTCGGCGGCCGGCCCTGCCGAACAGGCGATCCGCGAGTCTATCTCGTACCGGTTGAGTGTGCTGCCAATGGCCTCGCAAGCCTCTTCCGGCCAGGGCATGTCAGCCTCGGCGATCAGCGGTCGGACATGGTCGCCACCGCCACCTCGGTCGCGCTGAGCGCCACCCCCACCCGCACGCTGACGCCCACCCGCACCGTGCCGCCTACGCGGACTTTCACCCCGCAGCCGGTTTCCCCCACCCCGCCACCCACTTCAACCCCCTGACCTGTGCGCCATTTTGAAACCGTCCTGCTGGTCAAAAACCGCCGTGTGCGCCGCACCGCGCAGCGCGGCCGTCTTTTAAGCGGCTCGCGGCGCGTTGTGTGGGGAGTGCTGGCCGGCGGTTTATTCCTCACCGCGCTGGCGGTGCTGGGGCTTTCCTTCTTCTACACCCAACTCACCGCCGATTTACCTTCGGTCTATGCCCTGCAAAGCCTGCTCGACCCGGTCACGGGGGTGCTGGCTCAGCCCACCCGTCTGTACGACCGCAGCGGAGAGGTTATCCTGCTCACGCTGGAGAACCCGGGTGTGCCGCGCCGCTATCTGCACCTGAATCCGGCCGACGGGGAAGCCTTTCCGCCGCTACTGGCCCAAGGGGCTGTTGCCCTGTTCGACCCGCTCTTCTGGCAGCGGGAGGGCATTCGCTGGGAAGATCTGGACGACCCCCAGCCGCGCACCATCCCCGAGCGGCTGGCGGAGGATTGGCTGCTGCCGCCGGATGAGCCGCCCGGCTGGCAGCGCACACTGCGCCGGCGCCTCCTGGCCGATCAGATCGTCAGCGCCTACGGCAAAGAACAGGTGCTGGAATGGTACCTGAACAACGCACCGTTCGGGCATCTGGCCTACGGCGCCGATGCGGCTGCCTACGCCTTTTTGGGCAAACCCGCCAGCGCCTTGAACACCGCCGAAGTTGCCCTGCTGCTGGCCGCCATGGAATCACCCGCCCTTAACCCGCTGGATGCGCCCGCCGCGGCGCTGGAAAATCAGCAGGCTGTCCTGCTGCGTCTGCTGGGGCTGGGATTGCTGGATCAGGCAGCCTATCAGCAGGCCAAGGAAATTCCGCTCAATCTGCGCCCGGCGGCAGCACCGCAAAGCAGCGCCCGCGCCTTCACCGCGCAGGTGGTCAGCCAGCTGGCCGAATCACTGGGGCGCAATCGGCTGGAACGCGGCGGACTGCGCATCATCACCACCCTGGATGCCGATTTGCAGCAGCAGGCGCTCTGCACCCTGCAAACCCAGCTGGCGCGCCTGAACGAACCTCCCCTTCCACTTCCCGAGAAGTGTGAAGCCGCCCGCCTGCTGCCGGCCCTGCCGCTGCGCACCCCGCGCGCAGAAGGTTCCTGGCAGGCCAGCGTGGTGATTCTTGACCCCACCAGCGGTGAAGTGCTGGCGCTGACCGGGGATGCCACCCCGGCCGGTGAGAGCGGGCAGCAAAGCCCGCACCCGCCCGGCAGCCTGCAAAACCCGTTTCTGGCGCTGGCCGGGTTTGCGCGCGGCCTTTCTCCGGCTTCTCTGGTTTGGGATATTCCCCTGGCAGATGAACAGGATACCGTTCCGCTGCCCGAAGAGCAGTACGATGGTCCGCTGCGCCTGCGCAGCGCGCTGGTCAACGATGACTGGGCCGCCCTGCGCGCCGTGTATGCGCAAATCGGGGCTGCCGCGCTGACCGCCACGGTTCACAATCTGGGCATCGAACAATACCGTTTACCAGCCCAGGAAGCCGGCGCCCTGAGCGACGGTGAACCGCTTTCACCGCTGGAACTGGCCCATGCTTACAGCGTTTTTGCCGCCAGCGGCAGCCTGAACGGTGTTGTCCGCGCTGAGGCTGAATTTCCGCAGCCGCGCTGGATACTGCGGGTGGAGGATTACCTCGCAAATCCACTGCCCCTGCCGGAGCAGACTGCCAGCCGGACGGTGGTCACCAGTCAACTGGCTTATCTGGTGCATCACGTCCTCAGCGATGATGCCGCCCGCTGGCGTACACTGGGCTACCCCAACCCGCTGGAAATCGGACGGCCGGCCGGCGCCAAAATTGGGCAGGCCGTCGGCGGACGATCCACCTGGGCAGCCGGTTACACCCCGCAGGCAGTGGCACTGGTATGGCTGGGCAGTGAGGAAGAAGCCGCCCCGCCGCCGGGGGCTTTTCCGGCAGCCGGCATCTGGCACGCGCTGATGCAGTACCTGCACCGCAATCAGCCGGTGCAAACCTGGCCGATGCCGCCCGGTGTGGTGCGCCTGGAAGTGTGCGATCCCTCCGGCTTGCTGCCGGGCGATGCCTGTCCCAGCCGGGTGAGCGAGGTCTTTCTGGAAAATAACCAACCAACCGGCGTAGATACGCTCTACCGCCGTTTTCAAATCAACCGCGAAACCGGCCGGCTGGCAACCGTCTTCACCCCGCCGGAACTGGTGGAAGAGAAAGTTTTTCTGGTGGTGCCGCCGCCGGCCCAGGCCTGGGCACGCGCCGCCGGTTTGCCCCTGCCGCCTTCCGAATACGATCTGGTGCAGCAGCCGCCCGCCAACCCCAACGCTCAATTCAGCCAGCCGCGCCCCTTCAGTGTGGTTGGCGGGGTGGTGGAGTTAACCGGCAGCGCCGCCGGCGCCGATTTCGCCGCTTACAGCATTCAGGTTGGGCAGGGCATCAATCCCACCGCATGGATCAGCATTCAGGAAAGCACCCGCCAGCCGGTTGAGAACGGGCGGCTGGCCGGGTGGGATACGCGCGGTCTGGAAGGGCTGTATGTGGTGCGCCTGCTGGTTGTGCGCAGCGATCAGCGGGTGGATACCAGCCTGCTGCAAGTCACGGTGGACAACACCCCGCCGCAGGTACGCATTCCCTACCCGCTGGATGGACAGGTATTCACCGGCCAATCCACCATCACCTTACAGGCCGAGGTGAGCGACAATGTGGGGCTGGCGCGGGTGGAGTGGCGGCTGGACGGGCGCAGCATCGGTGAAGCCGCGCTGCCGCCCTATGCGCTGGTGTGGGATGCCCGCCGCGGTGAACACCGGCTGGAAGTGATTGCCGTGGATCTGGCCGGCAATCAGAGCGTTTCCGATGCGGTGGTATTCCGGGTAAGGTAAAGGCGAGTTAACATAAGGTGAGTTTGGGATAAGATCAAAACCCGGCATGCGATGCCAATGCCCCACCCACCTCCCCCAAAATCGCTGCGCGATTTTGGGGGAGGTGGGTGGGGGTGATTTTCGCCAGCACCGGTGAGTGCCGCTTTGCTCGGCGTGAGATTTCTTGTTTATGTCGCTGCGCACAGAATGACGTGCTTGTTTAATGTCCTTTTGAACGAGCGCAGCAAGGGTGGCAATCTCCTGAGGGGCTTTCTCCCGCGCCTGTGAGGGAGGGAAATCAACACCAGTGCAGGCAACTCACCACCAAGGTAAAGCAGCCTTCAGATCTAAATCTTACTGCCAGTTTGCTCAAAAAATGGTCTTAATCGCGCCGGTGAATGCGGATGTAGAGAAAAATACCCAGAAAGCCGATCACCAGCCCGCTGATGGAAGCCGCGTAAGCAAGAAAACTCAACCAAAAGGAGGTTTCCCAGATGCGTAAAATCATCAGGAATGGGGCAGCGGCGCCGAAGAAAAGCAGCCCGGCGCCGATAGCCATCATACCTTTGGGTCCCATTCGTAACATCTTTTTTATCTAACCTCAGTTCGGGGTAAATCCCTTCCCCATCCGCTTGAGCAATTTCAGCCCCCACCTCCACCTCCCCTAAAATCGCCCCAGCGATTTTGGGGGAGGCGGGAGGGGGTAGCTACGTTACCAGTCAGGTTTTGCACTTCGGTCAAGTTCACATTATTTGTACAGCCAGCAGGCAGCGGTATGATCCGGCCCAACTTCAAATTCCGGCGGCACGTTCACATCGCACTCACCGCGGATGATGTGCGGGCAGCGCGGATGAAAGCGGCAGCCGCTCGGCGGTTTGACCAGACTGGGCGGCTCGCCCGGCGGCACTTCCTTGAAGGTTTCGGCGTTGCGCGCATCCGGGTCGGAGGTGGCTGCCAGCAGCGCATGGGTATAGGGGTGTCTGGCATCCTGCAACAGGTTTTCCACCGGCGATTTTTCCACAATCTGCCCGGCGTACATCACAAAAATCCGCTCGGAGAAGTAGCGCACCGTCGAAAGGTCGTGGGTAATGTAGATCACGCCCAGATTGTGCGATTCCTGCAAACCGCGCAGCAGTTTGAGGATTTCCACCCGCACCGAAGCATCCAGCATGGAAACCGGCTCATCGGCAACCAGCAGTTTGGGTTCCAGAATCATCGCGCGGGCAATCACCACCCGCTGCTGCTGGCCGCCGCTGATCATATGCGGGAATTTTGGTAAAAACTCATCCACCGGCGTCATTTTGACCTCGGTAAGCGCCTTGTGGATGCGCTCCAGCCGTTCTTTTTTATCCTTGATGCCGGCCACAATCATCGGCTCTTCCAGAATGCGCTGAACATTCATAAAGGGGGGCAGTGCGCCGTAAGGGTCCTGCTGCACGTATCCCACCTGCCGGCGGTACCAGCGCAGCGTATTGGCATCCATCTGACTGATGCGGTACTTGCCCTGAAAGACCACATCGCCCTGGGTGGGGCGGTTGAGTCCTAAAATTGTTTTCATCAGGCTGGATTTACCGCAGCCCGACTCGCCCACCACGGCAACAGCCTCGCCCTGCTGCAGGTCAAAACTGACATCATCCACCGCTTTGACATAACCGGCGTGACCAAAACCAAAGCGGCGCAGCTCGAACCACACCCGCAGGTTTTGAATGGAAAGCAGCGGGGCATTTTCAACCGCTTCGTTGCCGGACAAGGCGTTTTGTTGTACTACTGCATCCTGAACGGTCATCCTTAACTCCTTGCCTCTTTTTCGTACAGCCAGCATTTGACCTGCCGCCCGTCCGGGTGTTGGAACATGGGCGGATCTTGATCGCACTTTTCAAAACGCAGCGGGCAGCGCGCCGCAAAACGGCAACCGGTGGGCGGGTTGATCAGACTGGGCGGCTGACCGGTGATAAACTCCGGCTCCACCGTGCTGCGCAGTTTGGGCACGGATGCCATCAACTTCTGCGAGTAGGGATGCAGCGGCGCGGTGAAGAAGCGGTAAGCATCGCTCAACTCCACCATTTGCCCGGCATACATCACGCCCACCCGGTCAGCCAGTTCGCTGGAGGTGGCAATATCATGGGTGATGAGGATGAAGCTGGTGGCAATTTCCTTTTTGATGCGCTTGAGCAGGTTCATGATGTTGGCCTGGGTCAGCACATCCAGCGCCGAAGTTGGCTCATCCAGAATGACCAGATCCGGCGCAGTCACCAGCGCCATGGCAATCGCCGCGCGCTGGCGCATCCCGCCGCTCAATTCAAACGGGTAGCGGGTGAGGAAATCCACCGGCACACCCACGCGCTGGAACATATTGGCGGCCTGTACCAGTGCTTCTTCTTTGCGTACACCGTGATGCACCATCATCGGCTCGGCAACCTGATCGCCCACACGCAGCACCGGGTTGAGGGCATTCATCGCCGCCTGCGGCACCATGGAGATTTTCAACCAGCGAATCTGCTGGCGGTATTCCTCGTCAGACATGGACATCAATTCGCTGCCGTTGAGGTACACCTTTCCCGCATAGGTATGTACATTGCGCGGCAAGAGGCGCAGCAAAGCCTTAGCCATCGAACTCTTGCCGCAGCCCGACTCGCCGATGATGACCATCGCTTCGTTGGGGTTGAGGGTAAAGTTGACCCCGTCCACCGCCTGTACCACACCGCGGGTGGCGCGGAAGTAGAGTTTCAAATCTTCAACACGCAGTAATGTTTTTTCTGGCATGATCTCCTACACCCCCCGCAGTCTGGGATTGAAGATACGGTCGAGGGCAAACCCCAACATGGAAAACGCCAAACCGGTAATCATCAGCAAGACAGCCGGTTCCAGCACCCAGTAATAGTGACCGTTGAAGAGCGCCCCCTGCGCCTGAGCATCGTTGATCACTTTGCCCCAGGTGGGCAGCACCGGATCGCCCAATCCCAGCACCGCCAGCGAGGCTTCCAAAAACACGTAGCTGGGAATGCCGATTACAAAGCCGGGGATGAGCACCGGGATGAGGCGCGGAATCAGGTAATTGAAGATGATGCGCACATTACCCGCCCCGTAAGAACGGGCCGCCTCGATGTAAGGCGCTTCCTTGATCTGCATGAAGATGGCACGGAAGGTTTTGATCGAGGAGGAGAAGATGCTCAACGCCACCACCGCGCCCAAAATGATCCAAATCGAGCGCGAATAAAGCGTACCGATCATAATCAAAATGGGCAGCACCGGCAGCACCAGGTTGACTTCGGTAACGCGCTGGATGATTTCATCCACCGCGCCGCCAAACCACGCCCCGGTAGCGGCGATGATCATGCTCAACACGCTGGTGCCGAGGGCGGCCAGAATACCAAACGCCAGCGCAATCGGCGCACCCCACAGCATGGCTACCATCAGGTCGCGGCGGATGTGGTCGGTGCCCGCCAGGCCGTGTACCTTGCCGTACAACACCAGTTTGGCATCCACTTCCGCATTGGGTTCAAACAACAGCGCCGAAATTTGCAGTTCGTACTGCCCTTTCAGCACCGTCGGCGGCAGGACATCCGGCTGGGCAAACAGCCCCTGCGTAATCGTCATGTCCTTAATCCGCCGCTTGAGGCGCTCGTCCAGTTCAAAACGGTACTGGTCGGACCTGCGCACCGACATCTGGCTCATGCGCAGTTCGCGGCCGTCCGGAGTGATCCACTTCATGGAAATGTGGGGTTGTTTTACATCGTAGGTCGAGGTAAAGAAAATGATCAATTCTTGCGGAAAGTCATCATACTGGTAGTCGAAAACATAGTGCATGATCACTTCCTGATTGCTGCCAACCGTCTGAATTTCTTTCAAAACCCGGTCATCATCGGTGGTCAGGATCAGGGTTTCGGGCTTCTTGACTGCCGAAAACCAGTTCGTCCAAACCGGCGCAGCGTTGCGCGGATAGTCGCCCCACACCGACTCGCCTCCCCGCCACAGGCGGATGGCTTCATTATACGGAATGGTTGCCACGGCATAAATCGCAAAGGCAACCAGCAATACGATGATCACCAAACCGACCACCGCAGAGGGATATTGAGCAATGTCGCGAAAAGCATTTTTCAACGTATTCATGCTTTGGGACCCTCGCCTCCAACTTTAACGCGCGGATCAACCAGCGCGTAGATGAAATCCAGTAAAAAGACGGTAATCGCCAGCAGGTAAGCGTAAATCACCGTTTCACCGACGATCACCGGCGTATCGAACAAACCAATCGCCCGGTAGAACAGGCGGCCAAGTCCGGGCCAGTTGAAGACCGTTTCCAGAATGATTGCCCCAAACCACAAACCAATAATCAGCAGGGCAAAGTTGGTGATGATATTGGGCATGGTCGGGCGCAGAATGTAGCGGCGTTCGATCATCTGCGAAGAAAGCCCTTTGGCTTTGGCCATTTCCACGTAATCTTCGCTGGAAAAGATGAGGAAAAAGGTACGCCAACCGTAAATGGTGACAAAAATCGAGCTCATGAAAATCGCCAGAGTAGGCAGAATCATGTGCTTGAGCAGGCTGAGCGCGTACCCAATGGTCGTATCCGGCACCGGGGCATCCACCATACCACCGTAAGGCAGGATGTTGAGCACCGCTGCAAAGATGAGAATCAGGAAGATGCCGTAAAACCAGCCGGGGGCTGCCGAAGTAGGCGCCAGAGCGATGACCAGCCGATCGAAAAAGCTGCCGTAATGGCGGGAAAGTCCCAACGCAATGAACAAGGCAGAAAAGAAGAGCAGCAAATTCGCCGTGCCGAACAAAACCAGGGTGGGCGGCAGGCGTTCCAGAATGATGAGGCGCACGGTTTTAGAACCACTGTCGCTGGTCAGGTACTGGGCGCGCCCCAGATTGAGGGACATGGCATCTGCCAGGTAGCTGAAACTGCGTAAGATAAACGGACGGTCCATCCCCAAACGCTGTTCTTCAAGGCGCACCATATCGTTGATCAACTTGTTACGCTCTTCAGCAGGCAGACGGCGCATTTCCTGATTCATGCTGACGCCCAGTGCAATCCGTTCGCGGATTTCGCCGCGGCGAATGTTATCTACTTCTCCCCCCATATTGGCAATGATAATCGTCAGATAGACACCGATAACAATGGTAATCCCCAGAGTGAGGATTTTTACGAGCGTGTACTTGGCTAATCGAGATAAGGTACTGGCTGCGGCTTTCTTTTCAAGTGAGGATGTGGAGGCCGTCACAGGGGACTGAGTCGCTTCCGTCATATCAATTTTTCATCCTTCATCCGGTAGGAGAGGGGCGAGGTTTTGTCCTCGCCCCTCCACTTGGTTAATTGGGTAACCCTTACGGGGCAGTCACAAACTGGAAGGAGCCGAACGACGGCACGGCAACCCGTTTAGAAACCACCACCACCTCAAGGCGGGTGGCGCCTTCTACCAGTTTGCCGGTGTCCTCAGCGCTCAACTTGACCTGGAACAGGCCATCTTCCACAGCTTCTGCCTGACCCACCAGCGAAAGTTCACCGTTAGCATCGAAGACCAGATATTTGACATTGTCAATATCGGCCAGCGGGTAGGGCTGCCCCTCGAAGTCCACAAAGACATCAAAGGAGACTTCGCTGCCAATGGTCACACGGTCGTCACCATCCACTTCAACTTCGGCGATGGGCGGCGCGGAGAAGCGCAGCCATTTATCGGCCGGTTCAGAGTAGTCGTTGTAGCGGCGCAGCACGACGGTACCTTCCACCGGGAAGGCGCGTTCCAGATAAAACACATTGGTGCCTACCCAGAAGTGACCGCGTACGCGGAACCACTCCGCCAGATTGGCGTAGCGGGCAGCCGCTTCATCGGCACTGACGAACTCACCCAGCGTTGGGGCGTAGGGGATGAAGCCTTCGGTGGTCGCCTCGTCCAGTTTGGCTTTGAGGATGTCAATGGTCGGGCCGGAGATGTAGGACAGCCATTCGATTTCGTTGGCGTCCGCTTTGGCGGAGGAGAAGGCCGCTTCACCGGCGCCGTCGGCTTTCAAACCGATCGCCAGTGCGTGCCAGGCCGCCTGACCCTGAGCGTAGAACGGCCACCACGAGTCAACGTTCAACTCGGCATCCAGGTTCCACAAATCGGAGTAGGTTTCGATGACCAGCGGATCGGTCGAAACGATCTTGACGCCCTTGAAGGACGAGAGGAAGGACTCCAGAGCCGGCACAACCGATTCGTCATAGTATGGGCTGGCTTCCTTGCCGCGGTCGAAGGTCAGGATGATGCCCAACACCACGTCACCCGCAGAGAAGGGACTGCCGTCATGCCATTTGACCTTCTGATACAGGTCGGCCGGGTAGTAGACCGTGCTCTTGCGCAGGGCGGTGGCACCTTCAGGGTATTTCTCGGCAACGGTGATGAAGCGCTGCTGTTCGGCGTCCCAATCGGCCCAGGCATCGCCCGGTACTTCAATGGAAGGAGCGAATTCGAGCGTCAGCCAGTCGAGCGTCTTGCCAACCGGCAGGCCTTCTTGAACAACGACCTCGGCTTTCTCTACACGGTTCGGGTACTGCAGACCGGTGAACGGATCGAACACCAGGCCGTATTCGCCGGTACCGCGGATGAGCATCTGGTCATAAATCCAGTTGGAACCGTTGAGCGCGTTCCACGGCTCGGTAAGGATGCTGGGCATGGCAATGGTCATTGAGCCGCCCACTTCACCTTCGCGGCGGATGGTGTACGGCCACAACTGCGAACCATACACTGCGCCGTAGAGGTCCGAAGCAACCTGCACTTCGGCGCGCAGCGGGGTGATGCTGGCGCGGTCGACCAGCCAGATACGCACCGAATCCTGCAAGGCCAGTTCGAGGGCTTTGCCCATCAACTCGGTGCGTTCTTCAAGAGTCTTGTAAGCGCGGTTTTCAAGGTCGAGAGCGATTTTATCAAATTCCTCAGTGGGGGTGTAAGCCTGCCACAAGGGGAAGGCCAGACCGCGCGGGGTGTAGAAGAACGAGAAGTTATCGCCCAGGTCGCGCGGTACTGCGGTGGTGATCCAGCCGCCGGTGTAAATATGGAATTTACCGTCGCCCGGGTTGCCGCGGATCCAGATGGGGGAGGCTTCCGCAGCGGTCTTGTAGTCGCGCGTGACGGTGAAGCCGATGTCTTCCAGTTGGGTTGCCACATAGTCACCGATCTGGCGGCGTTCGTCTTCAGTGCGGATCAACACGATGATTTCAACCGGTTCGCCATTGTATTGCCACTTGCCGTCCACAAGTGTCGCGCCCAGTTTTTCCATCTCGGCAGCGATCAGCTGCTGGGCTTTTTCTTTGTCATAGGCGTACTTCAATTCGATCTTACGGACAATCTCTGCCAGGCGAGCGTAGTCCGTAGAGGCGACATTAAACGGAGTGTAACGCGGCAATCCCAGACCTTTCAGGATCTCGCTGACAATGTAGTCGCGGTCAATCAGGTAGTTCATCGCCTCGCGCACAGCCGGCACGGCAAACGGGTTGAGCTTGCCGGTGCCTTCAAAAATCGGACCGGCCGGGTTAAAGGTCAGTTCGTTGTAAGACCCAAACGAGCGCTCCGATTTGAGATCGGGGCTGGCGGCAACTTTGGCTGCAATTTCGGCATTGCTGACGGTGTAAGCGTAGATGTCAATGTCCTTGTTTTGCAGACGGGTGATTGCCGCGTCAGCATTGGGTTCTTCAACCACGACGATGGTATCCAGCCAGGCGCCGTTGCGGTCAACACGGGTGGGTTCGGGGGTCACGACGACTTCAACGGTCTTTTCGACCTCGACCGTCTTGACCACTTCGACTTCTTCCGTCACCACCTGGGTCACCACCTGGGTGCCCTGCTGGCAGGCCGAAAGGACCATGCTGGCAATAACCAACAGTCCAATGACCAGAAGTGTATAACGCTTCATGTTTCTCCTCCTTCTTTATGGGATTTTAGGATGATCAGAGGTTTCCTCCGATTTTTGGGCTCACAGGGCTGGTAGATTTGGACGGAATCCACTGCTGGACTGTGAGTTTACAACTATTCTAATTGTAAATAAATCGGATGGAAAGTGCAAGCAATATAGCATATTCTCATGGCAGAGTCAAGAAATTTGCTGCACAGGACAGCCCGGAATGAATAGATTAATCAGAGGATTAGACAATTAGGTCGCTGGCAGCAATACCGCCCCGTTCAGTGGCGGGAGTGTCAATCCGTGCAACCGCCGGTTGTCAACCCGTGCGCCGCCGCTGCCAAGTACATTGCGCCAAACCAGCCCTTCGGGCAGGTCAGCCGCTGCCGGGATGTTGACCTCATAGGAAGCCGCTGCCGAGCGGTTGATGACCACCACGGCAAGTTCTTGTTCCAGCCGGCGCAGGTAAACCAGCGCCTGCCCGGCTGCATGAAGTACCTCAAAAGTCCCGCGGCGCAAGGCCGGGTGTTGATGGCGCAGGCCAATCAGATTCTGGTAAAAAGCGCGCAAATCGGCATCCCAGCGGCTTTCATCCCACGGAAAGGCGCGCCGGCAGTCGGGGTCTTTGCCGCCCTCCATGCCGATTTCATCACCGTAATAAATACAGGGCGCGCCCGGATAGGTGAACAGGAACAGGGCTGCCAGCCGTTGCAAGCGCCGATCACCCCCTGCAATGGAAAGGAAACGGGCTGTGTCGTGGCTGTCCAGCAGGTTCAACTGCGCCTGCACCGCCGGAAGCGGGTATTTTCCCAATAATGTGCTGACATTTTGGGCGAACTTCTCGGCCTGCGGCGTAAAGTACTGCGGCCCATGCTCGTACCAGTGGCCGACCAGATCCTTATCCATCTTTTCGCCGCCGAAGAAACCCCAGCAGGCGTAGGTGAGCAGATAATTCATCACTCCATCGAACTGATCCCCCTGCAGCCAGCGCTCGGCATCCCAGGGGATTTCGCCGGTGATGTAGGCATCCGGGTTGGTCTGCTTGACCACCTGACGAAATTCCTGCCAGAAGGCGTCATCATCCACGCAGAAAGGCACATCCAGCCGCCAGCCGTCAATGCCCTGTTCCAGCCAGTAGCGCGCCACGTCAAAAATGAAGCGCCGAACCTGCGGATTTTGGTGGTTGAACTCCGGCAGCGCCGGCAGCCCCCACCAGCAGTCATAATTGGGTTTGCCGTGGTAGGCGTTCAGCGGAAAACCTTTGACGCGAAACCAATCCAGATAGGGTGACTGCGCCCCACATTCGAGAATATGATTGAACTGGAAAAAACCGCGGCTGGCGTGATTGAAAACGCCGTCCAGCACAATTTTAATGCCGCGGCGGTGAGCCTCATCCAACAGACGGCGCAGGGCGGCATCACCGCCCAGCAGCGGGTCAACGCGGTAATAATCATGGGTGTGGTAGCGGTGATTGGACGCCGATTGAAAAACCGGCGTAAAGTAAATAGCGGTAATCCCCAAATCCTGCAAATAATCCAGTTTGTCGGTCACACCCAGCAGGTCGCCGCCCTTGAAGCCGTGAGGGGTCGGCGGGGCATCCCACGCTTCGAGGTTGTTGGGCTTTTCCAGGCTGTGGCTGGAGGCGAAACGGTCGGGGAAGATCTGGTAAAAAACGGCATCATGAACCCACTGCGGGGTGATGAAGGTGGATGTCATGCAAAGTCCTCACAGGTGTGGAATGGAAGAAAAAGTTGAAAGGATTTTACCATCAAACCGGATGCTGCTTTTGAGTCAGGATGTCTGCCTCAGGGCAAGCGCACTTGCAATGAACGGTGCTTCATCCGCAGGTAGCAGGGACGTAAATCCTTTTGAGCGAGCGCGGCAGTCTCCGGCTGGGCACCCCTGCTCCTCCCCCAATATCGCTAATGCGATATTGGGGGAGGTGGGTGGGGGTGATTCCCGTAAGGACGGGTTAATGTCACTAGTATGATAATAAAAAGGACACGGCAGGTCACTTGTCATTAGGTCCTCGAGACCGTCTCGCAGTAAGACCGCCGTGTCCATCCC
>Ga0101944_10006028_pt1 | contig 13204 bp, 8 predicted proteins | sample DewCreD2012metaG_FD_75245 | JGI IMG/M metagenome (GOLD analysis project Ga0101944, IMG submission 75245) | Hot spring sediment bacterial and archeal communities from British Columbia, Canada, to study Microbial Dark Matter (Phase II) - Dewar... ... | reverse complement strand
TGATCTTCTATTATGTCCTTTTAATCGGGCTGCCAATGGTTTGGATGAAGTTCGCCAATCTCAGACGCACGATCTCTTGGTCAACCGCAGCCGTTGGTTTAGCATTAGGGGGAATTGTGGTTTGGAAGTCTATCTTACCGCTGCCCGAACACCGCTTATCCGTGATCGTCCTGGATGTTCCTGGCGGTCCGGCTTATCTGGTAAAGACGCCCGGCGGCGGGGTTGTTTTGATCGGAGGGTCATCCGATGCAGTCGAATTGAATCGCTCTTTGGTCGATCACTTGGCGGGGCGGGTTCGAAAGATAGATGTGTGGCTGGCAGTTGGTCGGGCAAAGGAAACCATCAACGGGGTCATGGGATTGCTGGATCAGTATGAAATAGAGATGGTGTTGTTGACTGAACCGATTGCAGCGGATCGCAGCTGGCAGGATGTACGAACTGCATTAGAAAAACAAGGTGCCCAATTGATTCTGATTCAGAATGGACAGCAGGTGGATTTAAGAGAGGGGGCAAGGCTCGGCGTTCTGGCAAATCCCGAACGAGGGACAGCGCTGCAGATCTCCTGGCAAAGATTTTATTGTTTAATCCCCGGCGGAACCGACCCTGCCGGGTATAATACCCTTTGGAAACCGCCTCAATCGCCATTATTAATTCTTGGGTATTCAGATCTCGATGGGAGCCGAAAGCTTCTGTGGAAAGATGTGCAGCCGAATATCGTTCTAGTCTCCGGCAAGTGCCCGGCAGAGTGGGGTTGGAGTGCGCCGGGCTGTGTGGATAGTGCAGTGCATGGGTGGCTGAAGGCAAATACCGATGGCAATCAACTTTGGCTTGAGAGCGAACGTTGACCTTCGATAAAATCATTAGAAAGGAGAACAGATCATGAGATTAGGTGGACCGATATTTCGACCCTATGCGGACGCGCAAGAATGGATCGACCTTGTCAAAGCTGCCGGTTATCGGGCGGCTTACTGTCCGGTGAACGGTGATGCCGGTGAGGATGTTGTTAAAGCATTTGCTGCTGCTGCCGAAAAAGCCGATATTGTGATCGCTGAGGTTGGGACATGGAGTAACCCGCTTAGCCCCAATGAAGCCGAACGCTTGGAAGCGTTAGAGAAGTGTAAAAAAGGGTTGGATTTAGCCGACCGAATTGGCGCGAACTGCTGCGTGAATATCGCCGGTTCACGCGGAGACAAATGGGATGGTCCCTGTCCATCCGATTTGACGGCTGAGACCTTTGATAGGATTGTGGAGACGGTAAGGGATATCCTCGATTCGGTTCAACCCAAACGATCTTTCTATACCCTCGAGACCATGCCGTGGATGTTTCCGGATTCGGCTGATAGTTATTTGGAGCTAATCCGGGCAATCGATCGCCGTTCTTTTGCCGTTCACTTTGACCCGGTGAACCTGGTATGCAGTCCCCAGCGTTACTTTGCCAATCGTGCGTTGATCCGTGATTTTGTGGATAAGCTGGGTGCGAAGATCAAGTCGGTGCATGCCAAGGATATAATTTTACGGGATAGGCTTACGGTGCATTTAGATGAAGTGCTGCCGGGAACAGGGGGATTGGATTACCGGACTTTGTTACAATGCCTCAATTCACTCCCCCAGGATGTTCCCGTTTTGCTGGAGCATCTGCCAGGCGAAGCAGAATACATCCAGGCTGCAAATTACATCCGGTCGACAGCAGGAGAAATTGGCATACCGCTCTGAGCGGTTTTAGCCCATCAGCCTTCTCTTTTGGGTAAGACGCTTGTTCACTCGCTGCCAGGTTGGGGTTGGGTTGGTTGGCGGTGTCGTCTTATGGACTTTTTTACTGATGTTATACGCCAGGTTTTCAAGTAAACTGGTTACATAAGATTTCGGATTATCGTAGATAATCGGCTCACCCAGATTAATCGCCCGGATAAACAGATCGGGTGCATAAGGAAAGACCATTTTAATCGGCAGGGAGAGAGCTTTTTCTATCTGTTGTTGTTCCAACCCCGGCTGGTCAAAAAGGCGGTTCAATACCAGATTGACCTTGTCTGTATCGTATCCCAATTGAGGATATGTATCAATGGCAGCCACCGCGGCGCGTATGGATGCCATTTCGGGCGCCATGACCTGGATGATGACATCGGCAATATCCAGCATCAAGATGGTAACCTCACTGAAGTCATGCTGGGTATCGATGATGATATACTCGTAATAGGGTCGTAATATGTCAATAGCAGTCTTCATTGACGGGACGGAGATCATTTCGGCAACGGCGGGGGTGGTAGGACCGGCGATGACATGCAGTCCCGATTTGTGTTTACTGATCACCGTATCCAATAAATCGTAATCGATTTCTTCGGGCTTGTAGTTGGCAATATCTCCCCAGGTTCGTTTGAGGGAAATATTGAGCATCAAGGCGACCTGACCGGCTGTCAGGACCGAGTCGATCAATAAGGTGGGTTTTTGCCATAACTCCCAAATTGCGCTGGCTAGATTGACGGCGATGCTTGAACATCCCACCCCCCCTCGCAAGCTGTGAACGGTAATAATGCGGGGTTCTTCCAGTTTTACAGGGGGAACAGCGGCTTTGGCAACCGCCTCATACCGCCTTAACAGGACACCAATTCTGGCGATTAACTCCGGGGGTGCAAACGGTTTGCTGATATAATCGTCCGCGCCGGCTTCGAAGGCTTTTAGTTTATCGGCTAATTCGGTTTGGCTGGTTAATATAATGATCGGAATTTGAGCGAATCGTGAATCTCGACGCAGCTTTTGGGTCAGTTCATAGCCGGTCATTTCTTCCATGATGACATCGGTAATAATCAAGTCAGGGTTGGTGGATTGTGCAGTTAGATAGCCACTTTCTGCATTCAAGGCGAATTCAACCTCATATCCCAGCGGCTGCAGTGCATGGCTGATCATCTTGTGATAAATTGGCTCATCATCGATGACGAGAATGCGGTAAGTTTTTGACATATACGACCTAGCCCCTTCCATTTGTTACCTCAATGATACCATCATTGGACATTTAGGGGAAGATCACGAACATAGGATCGGATATCTTCAAACGCCGAATCGATCTCATCCAATAGATGATCCATCCCTTCCAAATGATGTTGTTTTGCCATCTCCTCAAGTTCGGTCACCAATGCAGCAAAACGGACCGCGCTGAAATTGTTGGCAACGCCTTTCAGGTTATGAGCTTGTTTGGCAATTTCATCGACATTTTCTGCCTGATATGCTGATCGTAAATCTTGAATTTTCGCCGGTATTGCCGAGAGAAAATCGACCAGCATTTCTTTGAAGAAGTCCATATCATTGCTGAAGCGGGGCAATGCGCTTTCGATATCAATGGGATTCTTTTGGGCATTGGAAGCGGATAGGGTAGAATCTGCGCCTGCTGCAAGACTTTCGCGAAGTTCTTCTTTACTTTTCGTCCACCGATTGATGATTTCAAATACCTGTGCCGGTTCGATCGGTTTGGTGAGATAGTCATCCATTCCGGCTTCCAGGCAGCGTTCTCGATAGCCTTTCATGGCATGGGCGGTCATTGCAATAATTGGGGTGTGCTGTTCTGGATTTTCCATCGAACGGATCTCACGCGTTGCCTCAAACCCATCCATTAACGGCATTTGCACATCCATGATAATCAGGTCATATCTTCCCTTCTTCCAAGCGTTGACTGCTTCCAAGCCGTTTTCAACACCATCGATGATATACCCTCGTTTGCCAAGCAGGTTCATAACCAATTTTCGATTAATCGCATTGTCCTCTGCCAATAGGATGCGCAATTCTTTCCGCATATATTCCGATAAGGTATGACGGGTGACCAGCTTTGGCTTTTCTTTTTCCATGGCAAAGGGCTGCCCCAAGACGGTATTGATGGCCTGGTATAGCTGTAACTGACGTACCGGTTTAATCAGGTAACCCGAACAACCAATCGCTTCCAGCCGGGCAACATCCCCCCGCATCCCCATCGAGGTCAGGACAATGACTTTGGTATCTCGGATCAGCGGTTCCCCGCGGATTGCCTTCAGCGTATCTTCTCCATCCATGTCCGGCATCTGAAGATCAAGCAGAACCAGATTAAACGGCTCTTTTTGGGCGTGAGCTTTGATCAGGGAGGATAAAGCGGTGGTGCCGGAGGCAACTGCCATAACATTACAGCCAAACCCTTCGACCATTTTAGAGATGATTTTGCGGTTATTGGCGTTATCATCTACCACCAGAACGCGGACGCCCATGATGTCTATATTGGAATGGAGATACGGTGTTTGCACCACATTCGGCTGTTTCTCAAGCGTGATGGTGAACCAGAAGGTACTGCCCAAGCCGGGGGTGCTGATTACACCAATCTCGCCGCCCATTAATTCGACCAATTGCTTTGAGATCGATAAACCCAGACCGGTGCCGCCATACTTGCGGGTGGTAGAACCATCGGCTTGGGTGAAGCGGTTAAAAATGGCTTGTTGTCTTTCTACCGGTATGCCGATGCCGGTATCGGTAACCGAAAAGCGGATGGTGGCATGGGTTTCCGTTTGTTCAACCAGTTTTGCCTGGATGCTGACATCACCATGATCGGTGAATTTGATGGCATTCCCGGTCAAATTGATCAGGATTTGGCGCAGCCGCCCCGGATCACCCCGCAGCAGGGAGGGAACATCCGGATAGATCAGGGTTGCCAGTTCAAGACCTTTGGTTTCTGCCCTGGCTGCCAGGCTTTGGGCGACCCCTTCCACAGTATTGTGGAGATCGAAATCGATGGTTTCCAATTCGAGCTGTCCCGATTCGATCTTGGATAAATCCAGGATGTCATTGAGTAAAGTTAGCAAAGCATCCGCGCTTTCATTGGCAGCCATGAGATAATCGGCTTGTTCATCGGTTAGATCGGTATCCAACGCCAATTCAATCATACCGATAATGCCGTTCATCGGTGTACGTATCTCGTGGCTCATGTTCGCCAGGAACTCACCTTTGGCGCGGTCGGCTTCCTCGGCTTCTTTTCTTGCCTGAACTAATTCGGAGATATCATGATAGAGTGCCAGCACACCGATTTTCTCGCCCTCGACGATCACCGGTACACCAAAGACCTCTACATCCACCAATTCACCATCTTTGCGCATGCGCTGGGCGATAAATTTAATCTTATTTCCCTCGATGACTTTTTGAGTATAGTCACAGGCTTCCAGGTAAACCGGTCCCTGGGTCAGGATCCGATCAAGATTCTTTTCAACCACTTCTTCCTGTTTATAGCCGAACAAAGTTTCAAAAGCGGGATTGACCGATTGGATATTTTGGTTCAAATCCAAAGTAACAATAGCCACCGGGCTGTTGTTCACCAAAGATTCGAAATATTCTTTTTGGCGACGAATCGTCACATTGGCATTGATTCGTTCGGTGATATCGCGGATAACATAGATCGTGCCGGTTCCGGCTTCTTGCAGGTTAATGAGATAACGGTTGATTTCATACCAGCCCTCCTTGCCGGGAATTTGAGTTTCCCCTTCCAATGAGGTGAATCTGGGCTGGTCTTTATTGTTTTTAGGGAAAAGATCGTTGATATCGGTGTTGATCAAGCGGTCAAAGCCGATATTCAGCCAGGTAGTAGCAGCTTTATTTCCTCGGATGATCTTGTTTTCACTATCGGTAACCAGGATCGGGTCCTGAACCGAATCAAAAATAGCCTCCCACTCCCGTTTCCCCCGGCTGATGACCTTTTCGAGGTTGGTGCGTTCCGAAATTTCCTGAAGCAATTTTTCGTTGGCTTCGACCAGTTCGGCGGTTTGTTCTTCCAATATTATCGTCTGGCTTTCGGCGACGGCAGTCAAATGGTCTTGTCTTCTGCCGGCGAAGGCGGAGATTGATCCGATAACCAGGGGAGCTAGGAGAATAATCCATATCAAAGGTTGTTCGCGGAATATAGCGGAGAAGGAAGATGAGCTTAATGAATATCGGTCAAGCAATAATTCGAGCAAAATTGCACAGATCGGAAAGACCAATCCTGATAGAACGCCATAAAGTGCAAAACGGATGGCATAAGTTGTTCGAATATTTGTACTATTCATCTTGTGTCCTGACATGATACTTTAAAAGGATTTATGAAAGGATCCTCTTTACAGGGAACTTTTGATTAAGTTAATTATGGATATATTAACGGAAAATGAAAAGATACCTGGATAAATTCTACCGAAAACTTCTGTAAAAATTTTCAAAGGATGGTCTCATTTTTAACGACGGTTTCACACAACTCGATCAATTCTTTGGCTGCCTGTTCAAAATTAGCCAGTTCGGTCACCGTATCATCACGGTGATTGTTCTTTGCCAGATACTCCAATCTGGCTGCACTTTCCGAGAGGTTGGCGGCGCTGAAATTGCGGGCAATGCCTTTCATGTTATGAGCCAGCTTGGTCAATTCATTGTAATTGGATTGCTGCAACAGGTTTTTCATCTCGTCTATTTTATTCGGTAAGGTATTGAGAAACTCGCCTAATAATTCTCGGAAGAAATTGATATCATTGCTGAATCGGGGCAGTGCTGTTTCAATATCGAGAATACGTTTTTCCTCAGCGGTTACGAGGGGTTGTGTTGCTGCCTGCGCCTGTACCGGCAGGCTGATTGGACCCGTCTCGCGTTTCTTACACCAACGGTTAATCACATCGTACACGGCATTTGGATTCAAGGGTTTGGTTACATAGCCATCCATTCCGGCGCGGATACATTCTTCGCGGTATCCTTTCATCGTATGGGCAGTCATAGCGATAATTGGGATGTGTTGGTCGTGGCTCTCCAAAGAGCGGATTTCGCGCACGGCTTCCAAACCATCCATGACCGGCATTTGTACATCCATGAAGATCAGGTTGTAATTGCCGTTTTTCCAGGCTTCAACTGCCTGTGCGCCGTTCTCCACTCCCTTTACAAAAAAGCCTTCTTTGCTCAGCAAATTCTCTACCAGTTTTCGGTTGATGGCGTTATCCTCGGCAAGCAGAATTCGCAAGCCCGGGGACGCCTGGATGGCATGGGATTTGATCGGGATAATCTGATAGTGATCGTTCAAGAAGACCGGTTGACCGATGGCAGCGGCAATGGCTTGATATAACAAAGTCTGCCTTACCGGTTTGATCAGATAACCGCTGCTGCCCAGTTTATCTAAATTCACAACCGAACTGCGTTGTGAAATGGTTGTCAACAGGATCGTCCGCGTCTCTTTGAAAGAAGGCTCGATATAAATTGCTTTGAGGGTATCCTCTCCATTGATGATGGGCATTTGCATATCGAGTAAAACCACATGGAAGTGCATCTGGGCTGCCAGGGCAGTCGTCAGCGCAGAGACGGCATGCGCGCCGGTGGATATTGCCGTTGCTTCACAACCAAAACTCTCCACCATATTCGATAACAACTTGCGGGTGGTCGCATTATCATCTATGATCAACACGCGCAAGCCTTTGAGCAAATTGCCTTCCTGCGGCGGGAAGAGTGATTTGCCGTTGGGCTGCTTCTCGAAGGAGACGGTGAACCAAAATGTGGAACCGGCATTGGGCGAACTGACCACCCCAATTTCGCCTCCCATCAGCTCCACCAGTTGTTTGGATATTGCCAATCCCAATCCGGTCCCGCCATATTTACGCGAGGTCGATTTTTCGGCTTGGGTAAAGCGGTTGAAGATCACCTTTTGGCGTTCGGGCGGAATGCCGATGCCGGTATCGGAAACGGAGAATCGAATGGTAACATGGGTATCGGTTTGAGAGATCAACTTCGCTAAAATGACCACCTCGCCTTGATCGGTGAATTTGATGGCGTTACCGGTCAGGTTCATCAATATCTGGCGGAGGCGATTTGGATCCCCGCGTAACAAAGGAGGAATAGCCGGATCTATGTAGGATAACATCTCCAGTCCCTTAACTTCAGCCCGATTCGCCTGGTTTTGGGCAACGCCTTCCACCACAGGATAGAGGTCAAAGTCGAGGGTTTCGAGTTCAAGTTGTCCAGAATCGATCTTGGATAAATCTAACAGGTCATTTAGCAGCATGAGGAGGCTTTCGGCGCTCTCGCTGGCTGCCATCAGGTAATCTGCCTGTTCTTCGGTGAGGGGAGTATCGAGCGCAAGGTCGAGCATACCGATGATACTGTTCATCGGGTTGCGGATTTCATGGCTGACATTGGCAAGAAATTCACCTTTCGCCCGGTCGGCTTCTTCCGCCTGTTTACGGGCTCTTTCCAGCTCGGTGATGTCGTGATACAGCGCCAGTACACCGATTTGTTCTTTATCTACGATTACCGGAACACCAAACACCTCAACATCCACCATTGCCCCGTCTTTTCGCATCCGCTGGGTAATCAACTGCACCCTTTCTCCTCGTAAAACTTTTTGGGTGTAGGCGGTTGCCTCCAGGTACGCGGAACCATGCGACAGCAAGCGGTCCAGGTTATGTCCAATGACTTCCGATTGGGTGTAACCAAACAGCTTTTCGAATGCCGGGTTCACCGATTGGATGTTCCGCTGCATATCCAAAGTTACAATGGCTACCGGCGTATTATTTACCAGCGATTGGTAAAACTCTTTTTGCCGCACGATGATGGCGTTTGCTGTCAGGCGGTCGGTAATATCCCGGATAACATAGATGGTGCCTTTGCCGGTTTCGTTGAGGTTGATTTGGTAGCGGTTAATCTCATGCCAACCGGGAAAGCCGGGGATTTGAACTTCGCCTTCTAGGGCAGAGAATTTGACCGATAGAGGGGTTGAGCCATTGTTAAATAATCGATCAATATCATAGCCGATAATACGCTCAAAATCGATATTGAGCCATTGAACCGCAGCCCGATTGCAGCGGATGACCTTATTGTTACGGTCGGTGACCAGAATGGGATCTTTCACCGAATCGAAGATAGCTTCCCATTCGCGCTTGCCGCGGCTTAGGATTCGCTCTAAATCGGATGGGCTGTAAGTTTCGAGGCTTACGGTTGGTGCCGGTAAGGCTTGTGCCGTTGATTGAACTATCTCGGTAAGAGTGGTATCTTCCGCAGGAGGGGTCGATAAACCGATCAAGAAAATGATGATAATGGGGGTCACGCCGATCAGCCAATAGACCGGCAGCGTTTTCAGTGTTTCCTGCATAAATATACCGGCAAGCGATCGCTCTCTCAGGACTGTATCCAACAGCAAACCCAGCAATGGAAAAAATATCCCAAAGTGGATGCCATACACCACATATTTAAATAATTTACTGGAACGAAAGTTCGGTATTTTCCTCACAAGAAATTCCCTAAGATTTCCAATTAATAATAAAATAACCCATGCAATACAATTAATCAAGGGGAAATTGCGTGTGAAGAGTTGTCGTATCGTTTCCCCAATTTTTTTGTTAAATTATACATTACTTTATCTTGTTTGTCTCTTTGGGAATGATCTTATTGCAAATTGGTGAAGTTGAAAAGGGTCCATAGATTGTTCGATGTTTTTTTGTAAGCTATAATGGTAAATAATCAAGGTGAGCTGTTTTTGTGCTGTTTTTCGGGTATTCTGCTGGAAGGATTACCATGCTTGAGGATGTGCTGATCAGTTTTCAGAATATTGTCAATACCAATGAACCGGTCAATTTTGCCAACACCTATTTCGGACTGCCCTTGAATAGTCAGGGGAGGATGATCCGGATGTCCGAAGGGCATGGGATATTTGCGGTTCCCCGCTCACAGCTTCTTGGCATGATGCAAAACCACTATACCTTTATATCAAGCTCTCTTTTACCGGCTACCCTGAGGGCAAATGTCGTTACCATTGATTGGTTCAGCTCGACGGTTGACCTCGACCAATTTAATTATACCGATAGTACCATTGGCAAACGAACAACGATCCGGGTGGAGCCTTCCCGCCCGGTGCAGGTAATGTTATTACCGGAGGGCGGGCAGAAAAAATCGATGCTCAAGATCAGCGAAATTGTCGAATTATCCCTGTACGGTTTGGCGTTCTTGATCGATAGGGCATATTATAAGGTGAGTAGTTTTGGTATTGGAAAGAAAGTATTTGTGAAATATTATCTTCCCGTCTCCGAAGACGGCGAGGAAGAAACGGTGATTAGTTATGAGGGGGTTGTAAAAAACGTGGTTATCGGTCCAAAATGCCGGGTTGGGATGCAAGTATTTCCGGATGCCGGCTGTCAATTGGCGCTATCGCGCTATATCTCCCGCCGCCGCGAGGAGATTGTTCAACAGATTAATCAGATATGTTCAAAGGATGACCCCAGCCGGGAATAATTCAGCATGTTGACCCCAACAAACCGTTTATCTGCTGATTATCCAAGTTTTACCCCGCATAAAACCTGAAAATCTTCATTTCATGGAGGAGGACATGACCGTATGGATTCTTTGGTTGGAAAATTAGCTATCATTACCGGGGGTTCAAGCGGGATCGGTTTTGCCGCAGCCAGATGTTTGCTTGAGGATGGTGTCCGGGTGCAGCTGCTTGCCCGCCGGCTGAATGTATTAGAGAATGCGCGTGTGGCATTATTAAACCAAACCGGACGGGAAGAAGGGGCGGTTGGAATCTGTCCTGTCGATGTTACGGATTTTCCACAGGTGAAAGCCATGATCGATGAGATCATTGCCCGCGCAGGCACACCCGATCTCCTGATCAATTCTGCCGGCATTACCTATCCGGGAGAATTTATGAGTTTGGATATGGAAGTTTTTCATTCCTTGATGGAGGTGAATTACTTTGGCACGGTGAACCTCATCCGAGCCGTTCTCCCCGCCATGCTGGAGAAAAAGGGAGGGCATATCGTCAATATATCGTCGGTAGCGGGGTTCTTAGGCACCTACGGGTACAGCGCGTACGGTGCATCGAAATATGCCGTCAGGGGCTTGTCGGATGTGCTGCGGGCAGAATTGAAACCCAAAGGAATTTGTGTATCGGTCGTGTTTCCACCCGATACACAAACACCGCAGTTGGAATGGGAGGAAGCCTATAAGCCTGCCATCACCCGCGAATTAGCTTCTACGGCAAAGGTGATGAGCGCCGAGGCAGTTGCTAAGGAGATTTTGCACGGGATCAAGAAGCGAAAATACCTGATCCTGCCCGGCTTGGAGAGTAAATTATTTTATTTTCTCGATCATTTACCGGGAAACCTGGTTTATCCGGTGATGGATATCTTGATCCGTTCGGCGATAAAAAAGATCGATCGTCAACAGGTAAAGAAAAATGAATAACCCGCCCGTGCAACGATGTGCCTGGGCACAATCTCCGCTTTCGATTGAATATCATGATAGAGAATGGGGAACGCCGGTATATGATGATCGCGTGTTGTTCGAATTCCTAATTCTCGAAGGCACACAGGCTGGGTTGAATTGGGAAACAATCCTGAAAAAACGAGCCAATTACCGGACGGCTTTTCGGAATTTTGATCCCCGGCAGGTAGCTGCTTTTACTGAGGAGACGATCTGTTCCCTGCTTGAGAATCCGGGCATCATTCGCAACCGTCGCAAAATAAACTCGGCAATTCAAAATGCCCGCGCCTTCCTGGAAATCCAAGCGGAATATGGCAGTTTCGATCGCTGGTTGTGGAATTTTGTTGATGGTGTCCCGATCCAGAATCGTTGGAATGCGCTCTCCCAAATCCCGGCAGAAACAGACCTTTCGAAACGCATCAGCCAGCAGCTCCGCCAAAGGGGGTTTTCGTTTGTCGGCCCAACGATCATCTATGCGTATATGCAGGCAGTTGGTTTGGTGAATGACCATACCGTGGACTGTTTTCGCTATTCCCAGCTTGGGGGCGTTCCGTAATTGTCGATGAGGTCGAAAGACCATCTCCATTCCCTGATGGCAGCACAAAGCTAAAGAAAGGTGTGAACGATGCGGTTGACAAGAAAAACAAAATTAATATACGGGGTTGGGGATACCGGTTTTAGCCTGACCTCGACGATATTGGGTGCTTATTTTGCCATCTTTCTGACCGATGTGGTAGGGGTGATGCCGGGAATAGCCGCTACCGCTATATTTTTGGGCAGGACATGGGATTATATCAATGACCCGATCATCGGTCATATCAGCGATCGCACGCGCAGCCGCTGGGGAAGACGGCGTCCGTTTTTATTGTACGGCGCGCTGCCTTTTGCCCTGGCATTCATGCTGCTGTGGTGGAAACCGCCTCTCCAACAGGGTGTTTTATTAGCAATTTATTACGCTTTAGCCTATATCTTATTCGATACGGCAGCTACGTTCGTCTATATGCCGTTCTTTGCGCTTACCCCCGAATTGACGAGCGACTACGATGAACGCACCAGCCTGACAACATACCGCATGTTTTTCTCGATTCTCGGCAGCCTGGCAGCGTTCACGGTTCCTCTACTCATCATTGGTGCGTTTCAGCCGCAAAACGCCGGCCGTGTTTTTCTGATGGGCGTCCTCTTCGCTCTGGTCAGCGCAGCTCCTTTACTCCTGACCTTCCTGGGCACCCGCGAACGGGAGGAATTTATGGAACAGCAGCGTCCATCCTTGAAAGAATCGCTTCGTTCTGCTCTGAAAAATCGGGCTTTTACATTTGGCTTGGGAATATTCCTTCTTACCTGGGTGGCAATTGATATTCTTCAGGCAATCCTGCTCTATTTTATAAAGTATGTGCTTCAGCGGGAATCCCAAAGTGATTTATTTATGGCAGTTATTTTTGTGGTAGCCATGCCGGCGCTGCCTTTATGGAATTGGATTTCCAAACGGTATAGTAAACGGACAGCATTTATCTATGGGATCGCCTTTTGGTGTTTGGTACAACTTGTGTTGGTTACGACAAATGCGGTTACGCCGGCGCCGTTCATCCTCATATTATGTACGCTGGCAGGGATTGGTATTGCTGCTGCACATGTGCTGCCCTGGGCAATATTGCCGGATGCCGTTGAGTGGGATGAGTGGAATACCGGCGTAAGACATGAGGGAATTTATTATAGTCTTGTGACCTTGATCCAGAAGATTGCTACATCGGTGGCGGTACCGTTGGTGTTGTTGTTATTACAGATAACAGGTTATCAGCCCAATGTTGTTCAACAGATGCCTAGCGCGCTTTGGGGAATACGGATTGCGATAGGTCCGCTGCCAGCCTTGATGCTTTTGGGAGCGATCTATTTTGCCACTAAATATCCCTTAACCAGGGAAATGTTTGGCAGCATCCAGCAGGAATTAGAAAGCAGGCGTAAAAATAAAGCCATCCGACAGCCCGATCTACCCTCACCCAATTAGGAGAAC
>Ga0101944_10006027_pt1 | contig 13204 bp, 16 predicted proteins | sample DewCreD2012metaG_FD_75245 | JGI IMG/M metagenome (GOLD analysis project Ga0101944, IMG submission 75245) | Hot spring sediment bacterial and archeal communities from British Columbia, Canada, to study Microbial Dark Matter (Phase II) - Dewar... ... | reverse complement strand
CTTCAGCCCGACATACCGGCAGAAGAGGCAGTGGTACAGCTTGCCGAAGAAGATGACTTGTTGGTGAGCGCGCCGGAGGCTGTGGAAGAAAAAGAGAATGCGCCTCCCGGGAAAGACATAACGAAGGATTACCGCACGGACAACCAGCTGGTGCGAGCGATGGATGTCCTGAAAGGAATCAGGATTTACCGTAACGGCAGATGAGGATTCGCCAACGCAGGAAATACACGAGCATTATCCTTGCCCTTTCGCTGCTCGTCGTGCTTGAGGGCATATTTATATTTGTCTTATGGATAAAACGCCCGGCAGAAAAACCCGCAGTGCCTCCTCCGGAGAAAAAGGCCGTTTACAAGGGGGAGATAGCCGTTGTTATTGATGACTGGGGGTACAGCCAGAATAATCTTGCGACCCTCGAACAGATAAAACTTCCCTTGACCGTTGCCGTCCTGCCTCATCTTGCGTATTCACGCCAGGTTGCCCAGGAGCTTCATGACCAGGGATGCGAGGTAATATTGCACCTGCCGATGGAGCCCCATGAGAAGACAAATCTGGAGAAAAATACCTTGATGACTTCCATGGATAGCGCAACGATCAGCCGCATCATCGGCGATGACCTTGAGAGCGTTGTTTACGCCAAAGGCATCTCCAATCACATGGGTTCTCGCGCTACGGAAGATGAACGGACGATGAAAGGAGTCTTCAGGGAGATGAAGCAACGGCGGCTTTATTTCCTCGACAGCTACGTAACTCCCCGTTCTGTGGCTGGGCGCCTGGCAGGAGAAATGGGTGTTCGCTTTGCCCGGCGAGATATTTTCCTGGATAACAAATCAGACCCGGAATATATAAAAGGCCAGCTCCAGAAGCTTAAAAGCCGCGCCCGCATGAAAGGTTATGCTATCGGTATCGGGCATGACCGCCCATCGACACTGGCGGTGCTTAAAGAGGAACTTCCGCAGCTTAAGCGCGAAGGATATAAGCTGGTTTTTGTTTCTGAGTTAACCCGTTAAAGGCAATGGCGATGTATGTATTGGGGATCGAGACTTCCTGCGACGAAACCGCCGCGGCAGTGGTAAAAGATTCACGGAAGATCCTTTCCAGCGTGGTGAGCTCAAGCCTGCATCTCCATTCCCGTTACGGCGGTATCGTGCCCGAGATTGCTTTCAGGAAACAGCTTGAGACGATAACCCAGGTCGCCGATTGCGCGGTTAAAGAAGCCGGGATACCCCTGCGTAAAATCGGGGCGATTTGCGTTACCGACGATCCGGGGCTTCTGGGGTCGCTATTTGTCGGTATTTCTTTTGCCCGCGCACTTGGCCTGGCATTATCCAGGCCGGTGATACCGGTAAACCATCTTGATGCCCATATTTACGCCGGGCTTTTCGGCCTTAAGGAAGTGCGTTTCCCCTTTATGGCGCTGGTTGTCTCCGGAGGCCACACCAGCCTTTTTTACGTCGAGGATTATAACCGGATGAGGGTTATTGGCCAGACGCTTGATGATGCCTGCGGCGAGTCGTTTGACAAAGTCGCCAAAATCCTCGGACTAGGGTATCCGGGAGGCCCGCTCATAGAGAAATATGCCTCCCAGGGTGATGCGGGGAGTTTTGAATTCAACTGCTGCGATACCAGAGGCGCCTTTGATTTCAGCTTTAGCGGGATAAAGACCGCGGTACTCTACCGGGTACGGGGCTTAAAAAGCCCTCTTTCTCTTACGCTTAAGCGTAACATCGCCGCTTCTTTTCAGGAGGCGGTGATCCGTGCGCTCGTGAGAAAGTCTTTGGCTGCAGCGGTCAGGATGCGCGTCAACACCCTGATTGTCGGGGGAGGGGTTGCGGCGAACAGCCGCCTGCGCCTGCTTCTGAGCCGAGAGGCAAAGGAGAAGGGGATACGCGCGGTTTTCCCGCCGAAGGACCTCTGTATGGATAATGCCGCCATGGTCGCCGGTTTAGGAAGCCGGTATTTTCAAAAAGGCCGTTTTCGAAGCCCGGCCGGATAACGGAGGACGCTTATGCTTACAGATTTACAGGTGGTATTACGCTTAACGCTTTCTTTAGTATTGAGCGGTTTTATCGGTTTCGAACGACAGATCCACCGCTGTAATGCAGGTCTGCGCACGCACATCCTGGTGTGCATAGGTTCCTGCCTTATCATGTTGACATCTTTGTACGTTTTTGATATATATAAGAACGAAACCCCCATGGACCCCAGCAGGATCGCTGCGGGGGTAATCACCGGGATCGGGTTCTTAGGGGCAGGCAATATTATTCGCGAGAAGGCAGGCATTAAGGGTTTAACAACGGCCGCCAGCCTCTGGGTTGCCGCAGCTATCGGGTTGGCGGCAGGGTGCGGTTTTTACAGCGCGGCTATCTTTACCACGGCCTTGACGCTGATAGTCCTTTTTTTCCTGCGGCGAGCCGAGGCAAAGGTGCTGTCGGGAGAATAAGGGGAGTCGGGCGTGGCCCGAACGCTTCAAAGGAGGTATGCGATGGCCTTTAAGAAAAAGAGCGACGAGAAAGTGCTTGATGTCGACGCGGCAATGCAGGGTAATTTAAGCTTCAAGGACCACGTCAACCTGCGTATTAACGGCAAATTCGAGGGTAACCTTGATACCAAAGGAAGCCTGACCATCGGGCCGAGCGCTTCGGTAAACGGCGACATCGTCGGAGACAACATCATTATCGGGGGCAAGATTAAAGGCAAGATAGTCGCGCGTGAAAGCCTCACGCTCCTGCCGACAGCGATCGTCGAAGGCCAGATCAGGCCTGCCAAGCTCAATGTAGCCGAAGGCGCGGTGCTTGAAGGGACCTGTACCATGCTGCATGATTTCCTGGATGCCGAGGAGCTGGCGCGTTACCTTGAGGTTGATCTCAATTCCGTCATGGAATGGGCCCATTCAGGCAAGATGCCTGCCATCAGGGAAGGCGAAAACTGGAGGTTTGAGCGTAAAGCCATCGATTCCTGGGTGGCTTCAGGCAAGGTAGCGTAGCCGTTTCATTACGCGTTCGCAGAGGGACGCATATGTCTGATGATAAACTTTTGACCATAAGGGACGTATCGCTGTTACTGGGTGTCTCGGAGAAAGAGGTAGTGGATCTTTCCGAATCGGGGAGGATCCCGGCATACAAGGTAGGGGGGGTGTACTTGCGTTTTAAGCGCCAGCAGGTCGAAGAATTCATGAAGACTTTTTCCAGCAAGCGCGCGGCGGTCCAGAAAGATACCCTTCTGGCCAGGGCTTACGATTTTTTCTATTTCCATGACTTTTACATCCTGTCTATGCTCCTCATTATCCTGCTGTTGGTCGTCATTCTGAAAGGTTACTAGCGCTTCTTTTCTTTGCGAATTTTCATAGAGAGATGAATAAACGTTTTTGCAACCTTGGGTTTGCGCGGGTTGATACCGACAGGTATAAGCGCCGGGGCTTTCCCGAAGTAGTGTATTGCCCGGGCAAGCGTTTTGAGCACATACTGAAGATCGCAAAGGCCTTGCTTAAGGAGCGGCAGGACCTGCTGTTGACCAGGCTTGAAAGAAAAACATACCTGCGCCTTAAAAGCTCTATCCCTGCGTTGAAGTACAGCCCTGCGGCAAGACTTGCGTATCTGACGCACAAAAAGAAGAAGGCGCCTTCGGCAATGATTGTCGTGGTTTCCGGCGGCACCGCGGATATCCCTTTTGCCGAAGAAGCAGCGGTTACCTTAGAGGCAATGGGGCAGAGGTGCCAGAGGCTTTATGATGTTGGCGTTGCCGGCGTCCATCGTTTAATGGACCGGCTCGATCTCCTCAGGAGCGCAGGCGTCATTATCGTGGTTGCAGGCATGGAAGGGGCCCTGGCAAGCCTGGTAAGCGGTTTGGTTTCCTGCCCGGTGATCGCCGTGCCTACCAGCTGCGGGTATGGTTCGAATTTCGGAGGGCTTTCGGCGCTCTTGACCATGCTCAACTCTTGTTCGCCGGGCGTGGCAGTGGTTAATATCGATAACGGTTTTGGCGCCGGCTATTTTGCCGCCCTCATTAATAAGCAACACACCTAAGGAAGGAGAATTTTCCCGATGGCTTTATCCGGTCTCGATATTTACAAATTGCTTCCTAAAACCAATTGCCGCCAGTGCGGATTTGCCACCTGCCTTGCCTATGCCATGCAGCTTGCCAAAAAGGCCGTAGGCCTGGATAAGTGCCCATTTTTGAGCGAGGATGCGAAAAAGACCCTTGAGGCCTCAAGCCAGCCGGCGATCAGGCTGGTTAGTGTCGGGGAAGGGGAGGCAAAGTTTTGCGCGGGAAACGAAACCGTGCTTTTCAGGCACGAAGAAAAATTCCATCATCCCTGCGGCATCGGCTTTATCCTCGATGATAGCCTATCGGACGCGGAGCTCAAGGCGCGCCTTAAGAAAATTTCCGGGCTCAATTTTGAGCGCGTCGGACAACAGTTAAGTCCTGATCTTGTTGCCGTGCGCAATATGAAGGACGCCGCGCGCTTTGCGCAGGTTGCCAGGCTCGTTATGGATAATACGCGTTTTCCGCTTATATTGATGTCTGAAGATATCGAAGCGTTGAGGCAGGGGTTAAAAGTCGCTGCTGGATTGAGGCCCCTGGTGTACCGTGCGACGCAGAAGAACGCTAGCGAAGCTGCTGCGTTATGCCTTGAGTTCAAATGCCCGCTTGTTGCCTCTGCTGAAGATACTGACGCCCTATCCGGGTTGACCGCGCTGCTGGAGGGGCAGGGTATCGGGGATCTCTTTGTGGAATTGGGCCCTCAGCCTCAGGATGAGCTTCTCTGGAATATCACCCAGATCAGGAGGCAGGCGCTCAAGAAAAATAACCGCAGGCTCGGATTTCCCGTGCTGGTCGTTGCCGAGGATGACGACCCTCAGAAGGAAGCCATGCAGGCAGCAACCTGGATCGCCAAATATGCAGGGATTGTGTTGATACGAAACATCGATCCTGCGGAGGCCCTCTCTTTGCTGACCCTCAGGCAGAACATCTATACCGACCCGCAGAAACCCCTGCAGATAGAGCCCAAGCTTTACGGGGTCGGCCAGGCAGGGGATACGTCACCTGTTTTGGTGACGACTAATTTCTCCCTTTCTTATTATACGGTGCTTGGCGAGGTGGAGGCAAGCAAGGTGCCCGCGCATATTTTGAGTATCGATACCGAAGGGATGTCAGTCCTCACTGCATGGGCAGCGGAAAAATTCACGCCGGAAAAGATCGCTCAAGCGATCGAAAAGGCCGGCCTTAAAGAAGTCGTGTCGCACAACAAGATCGTTATACCGGGCTATGTGGCTGTGATGAGCGGTGACTTGCAGGAGGCCAGCGGCTGGCAGGTTGTGGTTGGCCCCAAGGAGGCTGCGGGGCTGCCTTCGTTTTTAAAGAATTTTTCTTGAGAGGAAAAATGGAAAGGTTCCGTGTTACGTTCTATCCGGACAATAAGACCGTTGAAGTGGAGAAAGACAGGACCATACTGTCTGCGGCGCTCTCTGCCGGGGTTTATATTGCTTCTCACTGCGGAGGTGACGGGGTATGCGGAAGGTGCAAGGTCATACTCAAAAAAGGACGGGTTTCTGCTCAGTCGCAGGGGATGCTTTCCGAAAAAGAGCGCGCAGAAGGAGTGTGCCTGGCGTGCCTGACGGCTGTGGAGGATAACCTTGAGATTGAAGTGCCTGCCTCCTCACGCCTGAACTTAGAGGCGCCAGGCGCGGAATATTCACTGCCTGAAGATGTGGAGACCTTGCAGGCAACCGCTCAGGATCTTTTCGTTCATTCCCCTCTTGCGACTAAAATATTCCTGAACATACCCGAGCCAAAGCTTGAAGAGAAGCTGAGCGATACAGAACGCCTGTTACAGCAGGTGCCTTTCATCGAACCTCCTGGCCATCTGCATATGGGGCTTTCTGTTCTCAGGGGGTTGAGTGAGCTCCTGAGGGCTTCGGATTGGAAAGTGACCGTGACGCTGGCAAAGAAACATGAGGGCGTTGCCGAGCTCATCAATGTGGAGCCGGGGGATACCTCCCAGAGGAATTTCGGGATCTGTTTCGATATAGGGACTACAACGCTTTCAGGCCAGATGGTGGATTTGAACAGCAAGAAGGTGTTGGGCACCAAGGCCACATACAATAAGCAGGCGGCTTTCGGCAGCGATATCATCACCAGGATTATGTACGCCCGCAATAAAAACGGCCTCGAAGAGTTGCACCGCGCGGTGGTAGACGACATGAACGAGATTATCAGGGAATTCGTCAGGGATCAGGCAATAGACCTGAATGATGTCACCTGCGTGGTCTGTTCCGGTAATACGACGATGATGCACCTCCTGTTGCGGGTGGACCCTACCTATATCAGGAAAGAGCCCTATACGCCGGTATTCAATTCCGTCGGGATGCTGCGTGCGGCAGAGGCCGGGATCCTGATCAACCCCCGGGGCCTGCTTGCCTGTGTGCCGGGCGTGGCAAGTTACGTCGGAGGCGATATTACCGCAGGGGTCCTTTCCAGCGGGCAGTATGAGGAAGAAGGGCTGACCGTTTTCATCGATATCGGCACGAACGGAGAGATCGTCCTTGGTAACAGGGAATTTTTGGTATGCGCCGCAGCTTCGGCAGGCCCGGCTTTTGAGGGAAGCGGCGTTTCCTGCGGCATGCGCGCAGCCAGAGGCGCGATACAGAAGGTCGTCATCAACAGTAAGGACCTTTCCTGCTGGCTGGGCGTTATCGGTAATGGCAGGCCCTCCGGCATCTGCGGCTCCGGCTATATTGATGCGATCGCTGAGATGCTGTGCGCCGGCGTAATTGATAAGAATGGCAAAATCCGCGAAATCGATAATCCTCGCATCCGGCAGGGGGAGTTGGGCAAGGAATTCGTTTTGGCCTTTGCTTCCCAGAGCGCAGAGGGAAAAGATATCGTTATAACCGAGCCGGATATAGAGAATTTGAAACGTGCCAAGGCAGCCATTTATTCGGCGATCTCGGTGCTGGTCAGGCATCTGGATTTGGATTTTTCCCGTATCGATAAGGTTTTTATCGCCGGAGGATTTGGCACGTATCTGAATACGGAGAATGCGGTCCGTATCGGGCTTCTGCCCGATATCAGCAGGGAGAAGTTTTCGTTTATAGGCAATAGCTCGCTTTCGGGCAGCAGGCAGGTGCTCCTTTCGTGGGAAGCCATGCGTAGAGCAGATCAAATCGCCCGCAAAATGAATTATGTCGAACTTTCGGTTGAGCCGGGGTATATGGACGAATATATGGCAGCGCTCTTTTTCCCCCATACAGACCTTGGGCTTTTTCCAACAGTCAGGCAGCAAAAAATATGAAATCAGCGCCCTATGTAATCGCATTGGCAGGCAAGGGAGGTACCGGGAAAACCACGCTCGCTGCGCTCCTGGTAAGGCTCCTGGCAGGCCGGAAGGATGGAAGCGTACTGGCTATCGATGCAGACCCTAACAGTAACCTTGCTGAAGTGCTGGGGACTGAGGCAGAGGGCACCATCGGTTCGATATTGGATGAGATTTCAGCGCACCCTGAGCAGGTACCCGCAGGCATGTCAAAGGACCGTTTTATCGAATACCGCATACATCATGCCATCCAGGAGGGGGAAGGGTTTGATGTTTTGACTATGGGTAAGCCCGAAGGCCCGGGGTGCTATTGTTATGTCAATAATGTCCTGCGTAATTTTATGGCTTCCCTGATCAAAGAGTACCGCTATGTGATCATTGACAATGAGGCAGGCCTGGAGCACCTCTCACGCCGTACCACGCGCAGCGCCGATACTCTGCTGGTGGTTTCAGATCCAAGCGCGGTCGGGCTGAAGGCGGCAATGCGTATCAGCGAGTTGGCAAAAGACCTCCAGATAAAAGTCAAACACAAGCTGCTGGTGGTTAATCGCCTGCAAGGGGAATTCGACAGGCATAAAGTCAATGGCACGGATCTGGATTATATTGGAAGCATACCTTCCGATGATTTCATAACACAGTTAAGCCTTGGGGGAGGCTCGTTACTGGGCCTGCGGGATAGCGACCCGAGCGTAAAGGCTGTCAAAGCCATGGAAGAAAGGATCATATGCCAAGCGAATTAGCTATTGAAAAGAGTTCAGGTGCGGTATTGAGCGTAACTATCGGCCAGACACAAGCCGAGGGAGGTAGCCGTTCATCAGTTATTAAGGTTGGCGGACAAAGCGCGCTTCCTTTCCTTGTCAGAGAAGGCGCCGTACCGGCAAAGCCCCATATATCTTATGAAATCTGGGATATCCCTCCTCAGGACTGGCCTGATGAGGTGCTGAAGCCTTTTAAGGACGTTATCGGCAATCCTCTGGACTGGGCCCAGAAGTGCGTCGAGGCTTACAAGGCGAAGAGCCTCTGCGTCAGGCTCCAGGGGGCTCACCCCGATTTCGGGGATAAAGGCCCCGAAGAAGAAGCCCGTTTTATCTCTGCCCTGTTGAAGCGCGTGGCAGTGCCGTTGATTATCGTCGGCAGCGGCGATGACCAGAAGGATAATTTTATCATGCCTGCCTGTTCGGAAGCAGCTAAGGGAGAACGCTGCCTCCTGGGTTCTGCGGTGCAGGATAACTACAAAACCCTGGTTGCCGCAGCGCTGGCCGACGGCCATAACATCATTGCCGAATCACCCATTGATATTAATATCGCAAAACAGCTGAATATCCTGATTTCGGATATGGGCCTGGGTATCGAGCGCATTGTCATTAACCCCACCATAGGCGCGCTCGGCTACGGCCTTGAGTATGCGTATTCCATTATGGAGAGGGCGCGGCTTGCTGCTCTTGCAGGGGACAGGATGATGGCCTCTCCTTTTATTTGTTTTATCGCCCAGGAGACATGGCGCGCTAAAGAGGCAAAGGCCTCGATAGATGAATTTCCCTCCTGGGGGGGCGCCTCTGAGCGCGGGATACTCTGGGAGGCGGTTACCGCAGCCGCGCTTCTTCAGGCAGGGGCGGATATCCTGGTTATGCGCCATCCAACGGCTGTCAAGCAGGTTGAATCATATATCAGCGCCTTGTCAGGGAGGTAAGGGTGTTTATTATCGGAGAACTTATTAACGGGATGTATAAAAAAATAGGCCTTGCGCTTCGCCAGAAAGACAAGGCCGTTATTCAGGCCTGCGCCCTGGCGCAGGTTAAAGCAGGGGCAGATGCCCTTGACGTTAATTGCGGTCCCGGATCAAGCGACCCTGCGGCAGATATGCGTTGGCTGGTTGAGGCTATTCAGGAGGTCACAGATACCGCGCTTTCGCTTGACTCAAGCAAGCCTGCGGTGATCGAGGCAGGTCTTTCAGTGCTCAAGGGCAAGGCGGTCATAAATTCTACGACTGCCGACCCCGAAAAACTGGAGGCGCTTGTGCCTTTGGCAAAAAAGCATAACGCAAAACTGATCGGGCTGACCATTAGCGCAAAAGGCATACCTCAGAACAAGGATATGCGCCTTGAGCTGGCAGCGCAGATTGTGGCAGCATGCAGCGATATGGGGTTCCCTTTGGAGAATCTCTACCTGGACCCTATCGTCATGCCGGTCAATGTCGCTCAGTCCCAGATGCTCGATATACTCACCGCTATGCAGGAATTTAAGATTATCTCCGATCCTGCCCCTAAAAGTATCGTGGGCTTAAGCAATGTTTCCCAGGGGACAAAAAACCGCAGCCTTATCAACCGTACCTTCCTTGTGATGGCAGCGGCTTGCGGGCTGGATGCGGCAATACTCGATCCTCTGGATGAGCAGCTTATGGCAGCGGCGATAACCTCAGACCTTATCCGCAACCGCCAGATATACTGCGATTCCTATCTGGATGCATACAGAAAAAAATAGATGAGAAGGCGCGTCCGTTTGTTACGCCATATCTTTCGCTTCCGCGGCTTCAGGCAGAGCCTTAAAACCGCCTCCGCCGGCATCTGGTATCTTTTTCTTTATCACCGGAATATGCGCATTATTTTCATGTCGGGAGTCCTTGCGCTGGTGCTGGGATTTTATTACCGCCTGAGGGGGATGGAACTGGTGGTGCTATGCCTTACCATTACCCTTGTTTTCACCGCAGAGATCTTTAATACTGCCATCGAAATGATCATTGATATGTTCACTAATAAATACCACACGTTGGTAAAGCTGGTGAAGGATATTGCCGCGGCAGTGGTTTTGCTTGCTTCGCTGAATGCAATTGCGGTTGGATTGATACTTTTTGTCCCGCGGGTAGCAGAGAGTATCAGGCAGATGAAACCTGTTCCTTGTTCAGGCGTTGTCCAGACGTCACCGTTTAATAGCGTTAAATAATGGCAACCTAAAAAAAAGGGAGGGACGTACCATGATGAAGGTGCTCCTTGCGATCGTCTTGGTGTGGTGTGGTTGGCTGGGGTATCAATATGTGACCAAAGTCGAGAATGCGCAGATACTGGTTGAGCGCAAAGCCGATGAGCTTAATGAAGTGGAATTCGATGAGCTGCTTGCCAAGGTTGGCAAAGGTTATGAATACGACATGATGGAGGTTGACGGAAAAAAGTACTGGTTCCGTTACCTTGTACGGCCTCCGGTTGACCCGGCGTTCTCAGCCGAGTATGTTGACGAGTTGCTGGTTGAAGGGAGGGTGGATTATATCGAGCTTATCCCTTTCACCGAGCTGCGAGCAGGCTCTTCGTTTAAGCTCACGCTTAAAAAAACGACCCGGGGGAGGACGTACTAAGCCAGGCAAACAAGCGGAAATCCTGCTTGTAATTTCTGCGTTTTGTGTTAAGATAAAATCCTTAAAAAATTATTATTGCTTTGGCGGAGTAGCTCAGCCTGATAGAGCACGCGGCTCATACCCGCTTGGTCGGTGGTTTAAATCCACTCTCCGCCACCAACTTTTGCCTTGGGCAAAAGTTGGTGGCGCCCCGCAGCTTGTGCCGAAAATATCGAAGAGATTTTCGGCATGTCTAAGCAAGGGGCTGCCCACAAGTTTTTTGCCCGCGTTTTCCATACGCAAATTCGTCCCGAAGGCTATATCGAAATTTAGGAGCGAAGCGACGAAATTTCGATATGTTTAGCCAAGGGGCCACCTACCCCTTCGCCACGTTTAAACAAGGAACCAAGAGTATTTCGCTTTAGCAGGAAGATCGTCACAATAAACCCCACTTGCTTCATATGAAGCAGGTGGGGTTTATTATTTTAAGCCAACTACTGTAAGTAGGGGGTGGCAATAAACTTTTATAAAGTGTTTATTTACCGCAACATGGTTTATCCATTTCAACAATACTATGGGTATTATTTGCTACGGTGTTAGGGATAACCGTATCATCCCCATAGAAAACCATATCATTCGAGGACATAAAATTTGGCACGAAAAATGCTTTATTTATTGTAAATAAATACTTTTAGGGCGAAGAAGTTTTAAACCAACACAAAGGGAGAGCAGTAGAAATGAACCGTATTTTATTAGCCACGGCGGTCTTGTTATTAGGAATAAGTTTTAACGCAGAGGCTTCGCTTAACCTGGCAGCGACCTTTGAGGATATTTCGAATTTTAATGTTAAGCAGGCATATACCGTCACCCCCAATGCTCCTGAGCAGGGTTTTAATATTAACGGAGCTTATACCATTTTAGCTCTGGACACCTTTGATTTTAATCAGGCCTATACCGTAACTTCCATAATGCCTTTTGATGTTAACCAGGCATATACCGTTGTCTCTCTTGAGGGGTATAACTTCAATCAGGCCTATACCCTGACTTCAGCCGGAGACCTTAATCTAAACCAGGCCGCCACCCTTACTTCGGCTGATTATTCCTCTGTCAATCAGGCGTATTCCATGAATGCAGGAGGTTCCCTTGCGCTTAACCAGCCTTCTACGATTTCCTCTGCCGCAGGATTTGAGGTTAATCAGGCGCAAACCCTTACTTCTTCTGACCACGTCTATCTGACCCAGCTTTCAACCCTTACGGCAAATGACCCGGATAGCATCCAAGTAAACCGTGATCAGACCATAAGCAGCCCTAATACTATCATACAATTCGATAACAAGGTTGGAGACGATGTTAATGCTGCTGCGGCCTACGCAGCAGTTGAAGCAGGGGATGCGCATGCTGACGGTAATATGGCGCTGAATGCGCCGACAGCGTCTTTAGCCGATTTCACGGACAATGTTGTTGCTCCGGCTATTAATGATCCGCTCACCATAGCTGGCGTCCCGAGTGTGGATCTTAGCTGGGCATATGAGACTAACAATTTAAAAGACCTGGCTATTAATCAGGCCTATACCATTGTGAGCGTAGGAGTCGTAAATATCAACCAGGCTTCCACCCTCCATGATATGGTGAATGTAGTTGTTGACCAGGCCTATACCGTGCGATACGCGGCAGACACAGAGCTCAATCAGGCGTTCACCTTTAGGGATATGCAGAACCTTGCCTTGAATCAGGCCTGGACCTTTGACCACGCCAATGACATAGATATAAACCAGAGTTTCACCTGGGACAAGATTGACGGCGCTGCCTTAAATCAGAGCTATACTTTTCTGAATTCCAGCGATATCCAGATTGACCAGGCCTACACCTTTACAAACCTTGAAAGTTTTGCTATCTGTCAGGCTTTTACTTTCGACCACGTTACAGGCCCATTTGTGCTCAATCAGGCATTTACCTTTGAGTACATCGACGGTTTTGGCATGAATCAGTCCTTTACCTTCAATCTTTCCAGAAATTTTGACCTTAATCAGGCATTTACCTTCAGGGATATAGCTAACGGTGACCTGAACCAGGCCTTTACCGTTACCACTGCCGTGCCTGAGCCTTCTTCTCTGACACTGTTTGGATTAGGGTTGCTTGGCTTGGTAAGAAAATTAAAAAGACGCAAATAAGCTGATAGGGTATTTAACGATAAACCGGGCGGCCTTAAGGCCGCCCGGTTTTTTTTGTTGCTGCAAGCTTTTTATTTTTCTTTATTTTTTCTTTTTTCGGTATAAAATATAACTCAAAGCACATGAGCAGCAAAAGGAGTATTTCGTGAAAAAACCGTTAGTATACGTATGTGCGCTACTGTTATTATCCGGCTGCGCTACGTATAAGCTCCAGCAGGGAAAGCCCGAAGGATTTGTCGTGGCGCGCGACGGAAAGGTGCTTACTGAATACACCGTAGGCAAAGACAATCTCCTGCCTGACGAAGAGCTTGCCTGGGAGCGTTTCAAAAGGCGCAAAGGCACTGTCGAGCACTACTATAAAAAAACAGGGGAGATCTAGAATCGCTTCAAGCAGGG
>Ga0101944_10006026_pt1 | contig 13207 bp, 13 predicted proteins | sample DewCreD2012metaG_FD_75245 | JGI IMG/M metagenome (GOLD analysis project Ga0101944, IMG submission 75245) | Hot spring sediment bacterial and archeal communities from British Columbia, Canada, to study Microbial Dark Matter (Phase II) - Dewar... ... | reverse complement strand
GGGTTTGCGCTGGCATTGTGGCGCGAGCGGGAGACGTTTGCCGAAGGGGCGTTTCGCTGGTGGGCGGTGGCAGGCGTGCTGTTGCTGCTGGTGCTGGGGGCGTTCGTGCGCTTCATCCTGACCTACTTCCAGACGCAGGGGCGGTATCTCTATCCCGCGCTGGTGCCCATTGCGCTGGCGTTCGTCATCGGGTGGCGCAGTCTGTTTCCCGCCCATATGCGCCATACGGTGGACGGTCTGCTGTTACTGCTGTTGTTCGCCATCAGTGTGCTGGCGGTATCAGTGATTTGATGGGCTGAGTGCCATGGTGTTACAATAGTAGTGAGGTGTGGATGGACATGGTTCGCAGTCGCACGCTGACCAGCCACACCTACAACGAGGACACAGCGCATCAGATAGCCAGACTGGTGACCGAGCAGTACTTTCCTCTATTTGTCCAGCTCCACGAGACATTGCAGGCTTTGAAGGAAAGCTCGTGATGGGTGAGCGTTTCGGTTTGAAAGAGGCTACCATACACAAAATCTGCGAGGTGTTTGCCAGGTACCCGCAGGTGCATCGGGCGATATTGTACGGTTCCCGCGCCAAAGGGAACTATAGAGAAGGGTCGGATATTGACCTGGTGCTGATTGGCAACGATGACCTGAACGACAGGTTGCTCGCCCGCATCGATATGGAAATAGATGACCTGCTGTTGCCCTATATGGTGGACCTTTCTATCCTCAGCCATATTACCGACCCCGATGTGATTGACCATATCCGGCGCGTTGGGGTGGTGTTTTATAGTCGGGACGACGACCGCCAATAATCCTCCTGTTGCCGGAGAACCCTTTTCCAGACCTGGATTCCGAGCATGAGCCGGTTGACAAGGAGAAACCGCTTTGGCTAAAGAATCGCTTCGGTGTGGTATGTGACAGTGAAAAGGGAGGACCGAGGCGTGCATGTACTTCGCTTTCGACAGGTTCATTTAGACTTCCATACTTCCGAACACATTCCGGGCGTCGGCTCGGAGTTTAACGCGGACGAGTTTGTCGACACGCTGAAGCGGGCGCACGTTAATTCGGTCACGCTGTTCAGCCGCTGCCATCACGGCTGGATTTATCACGAGACGCGCTTCCTGAACAAGCATCCCCATCTGACCTGCGACCTGCTTGCCCTTCAGATAGAGGCTTGCCATCGGCACGACATCCGCTGTCCCATCTACATCACCGTCGGCTGGGACGAATACATGGCACGGCAGCACCCAGAATGGCTCGAAGTGGACGCCAATGGCAAGCGTTCAGGACCGCCACCCCTGCAGCCCGGCTGGCACAAGCTGTGCTTCGCGTCGCCCTATATCGATTACGTCATCGAGCAGACCGATGAGGTGCTTCAACGCTTTGGGGACGAGGTGGACGGCATCTTCTTCGACATGTGCTGGGATCAGCCCAGCCTCAACAACTACTTCGTCGAGGCGATGCTCCGCCGCGACCTCAACCCCGAGATCGAGGCCGACCGCAACCGCTACGCCCGAATGCTCGCCCTCGATTACATGCGGCGGTTTCACCGGCTCGTGAAGGACAGCTCGCCCGCCGCCACCGTGTTCTTCAACTGCCGCCCGTTCTTCAACCTCGCCGAGGACATCGCCTTCCAGGAACAGGTCGAGATCGAGGCCCTGCCCACGGGCGGCTGGGGCTACATCTACTTCCCGAAAAACGTCCGCTACGCCCGCACGTTCGGCAAGCCCTACATGGGCATGACCGGACGATTCCACAAGAGCTGGGCCGACTTCGGCGGCCTCAAGCCCTACCCGGCGCTCGAATACGAAACCAGCCAGATGATCGCCCACGGCGCCCGCTGCAGCGTCGGCGACCAGCTCCACCCCCGTGGGGTGCCCGACAAGGCCGTTTATGAACTCATCGGCCGCGCCTACGCCCGCGTCGAGGCCCTCGAACCCTGGCTCATCGACGCGACGCCCGTCTCGCAGATCGGCCTCTTCCAGGCCCCCACCGGCGTGCTGTCCACCACCCAGTCCACCAGCGGCACCGACGAAGGCGCCACACGCGTCCTCACCCAGCTCCGCCACCAGTTCGACGTCGTGTCGGCCGACAGCCGCCTGGAAAACTACGACCTGCTCATCCTGCCCGACCGCATCACGCTTGACGAGCCGCTGACCCGACGGCTCCGCGCTTTTCTCAAGCGCGGCGGGCGGCTGCTGGCCAGCGGCGCGAGCGCCCTCAGCCCCGCCGGCGATCGCGCCCTGCTTCCGGAACTGGGCGTCAAGCCCGAAGGCCCCTCGCCCTACTCGTGCACCTATCTGCGGTTCGAAAAGGTCATCGCCCGCGACGTGCCCGACTCCGACCACATCGTGTACGACCGCGGCGTGCGGGTCCGGCCCGCCGCCGGCACGCAAACCCTCGCCCGCGTTGTCGAGCCCTACTTCGAGCGGTCCTGGCGGCACTTCAGTTCGCACAAGCAGACGCCCGGCGATCGGGTCAGCCCCTACGCCGCCGCGACGCTCCGCGGGCCATGCGCCTACATCCACTTCCCGGTGTTCAGCGCCATCGCCCAGCACGGCAACTACCCCTACCGCCTGCTGGTCCGCAACATCCTCGAACTGCTCCTGCCCGAGCCGCTCATCCGCGTCGGCGGCCCCACCGGCCTGGAAGCGACCGTCGCCCGACAGGCAAAACCCGCGCGGACCATCGTCCACCTCCTCTACTACGCGCCGGAACGGCGGGCCCACAACCTCGACCTCATCGAGGACATCGTGCCGCTTTACGACCTGCCGGTGTCTCTCAAACACCCCCGCAAGCCCAGAAAGGTGTACCTCGCTCCCGACCAGACCCCCATCGCCTTCGAATACCTCGCCGGCCGGGTCAACTTCCGCCTGAGCGAACTCCGCGGCCACCAGGCGATCGTGGTGGAGTGAATCGCCCGCGAAAACCTCCGCATCTTGACGGCGTATCACTCAACGGGTACGAAAGTCGGCTGGCGCGAAATACGTCGTCCGGAGCACCCCTAGCTCAATTGGATAGAGCATCAGCCTACGGAGCTGAGGGTTGCAGGTTCGAGTCCTGCGGGGTGCGTTGCAGTTCTAACTGTTTGTGGGAAAGCTCCTTACCTCGCAAACAACTCGCGACGCCCTGCCGTTCATGTTCACAGGACATTGTGGCAGGTCCGAGATCCGCTCGACTGATCCGCCCTCTAGGGACTGAAACGGTCCGGACGGGGCAACGATCATTCCACCGCTGGCAAGGATCGGCCGTGGGCAAATCCCCTTCAAGCCGTTGTCCCGCCCCATCCGCCAGGCCTACCATGACGCAGACAAACCAGGGCCCCAAAATGCGGAGTCCTGTATGCCCGAACAGACGCAACCCCAGACCTGGCCTGACCTTGCGATTGGACTGTACGACCGGCTCACCGGCCGCAACGCCGAGATCACCTACGAGTTTGACGACATGCATGTGAAGATTCCCAGCGGCACCGGCCCGCAGGCACAGCATGCCGAGTGGGTTCTCTCTGGAACCTTGCGCATTCGCACCCGAGACCTGGGAAAACCCCAGGGCTGACCCTCTCAGGACGGCTCACCGGCCGGCTGGACACACGCCCGGTCCGGATTGACGCGGACGGGTCGGCCCTGACGATTGTCGTCCCGGCGAGCGCCGCCTGGAATCTGTTTCGCCTCAGGTCGGCCTATGCTGCGGTGGGACACCTTCTGAGCGGTCTAGGCATCTCGGTACGCCTGCGAATCGGTAGGTTGCCGGCGTGGACGGTGTTGCGGGCCCGACCTTGGCCCTCGTCAAAGGCCATGAAGCCATGACGCCTTCGGTTGCGGTTGCATCGCCGATCGCCGTTACCGGCGCTACTGGCTACGTGGGCGGCCGGCTCGTGCCCGCGTTGCTCGACGCCGGCTACCGCGTCCGTTGTATCGTCCGCGAGCTGCGCAAACTTGACGATCGGCCCTGGCGGCATCGGCCCGGCGTCGAAGTCGAATCCTGCGACCTCGCGCAGAGCGAGCGCGTCGCCGCATCGCTTCGCGGCTGCGCTGCGGCGTACTACCTCGTCCACTCCATGCAGGCCACCGGTCGGGACTATGCACGGCACGACCGTTCGTTGGCCCAGTCGTTCGCGCAAGGGGCGGCCCGCGCCGCGATCCAGCGCATCATCTACCTCGGCGGCCTGGGCGAGATGGGCCCCGGCCTCAGCGAACACCTCTCCTCACGCCGCGAGGTCGAGCGCCTCCTCGCATCGACCGGCATCCCCGTTACCGCCTTCCGCGCCGCCATGATCATCGGCTCGGGCTCGGCCTCGTTCGAGATCCTCCGCTACCTCGTCGAACGCCTGCCGGTCATGGTGACCCCTTCCTGGGTCCGCACCGAGTCCCAGCCCATCGCCATCGCCGACGTGCTGCACTGGCTGGTCCGTTGCCTGGAGGTTCCCGAGACCGCGGGCAAGGCCATCGAGATCGGCGGGGCCGACGTTCTGCCATACCGAGATCTGATGCGCATCATGGCCGAGGAGCTCGGCCTGCCCGCCCGCGTGATCCTGCCGCTGCCGGTGCTCACTCCCCGGTTGAGTTCCGCCTGGATCAGCCTGGTCACGCCGGTCTCGTACCGGATCGCCCGGCCGCTGGCCGAGGGTCTGCGCAACCGCGTCGTCGTAACCAGCGACCTGGCCCAGCGGCTCATGCCGCACCGTCCGATGAGCGCCCGCGAAGCCATCCGCAAGGCGCTGGCCCGCGTCCGCGACAACGACGTTCAGACCCGCTGGTCGGTCGCCGGGCCTGTCCCGGGCGACCCCGACTGGGCCGGCGGAACCGTCTTCACCGACCGGCGCTCCATCGCCATCCACGCCCCGCCCGAACAGGTCTTCGACGCCGTCTGCCGCATCGGCGGCGGGCACGGCTGGTACGCCGCCGACCTGCTCTGGCGCATCCGCGGCGCCCTCGACACGCTCGTGGGCGGGCCGGGCCTGCGCCGCGGCCGACGCGACCCCCAACGCGTCGAGTTCGGCGAAACCCTCGACTTCTGGCGAATCGTCGGCCTTGAGCGAGACCGCTCCCTGGCCCTGCTGGCGGAGATGAAACTCCCCGGCGTCGCCACCCTCAACTTCGAACTCGAACCCCAGATGAACGCGACGACCCGCCTCGCCATGACGGCGCGGTTCCGCCCGCGCGGCTTCCTCGGACTCCTCTACTGGTACGCCGTCCTGCCCCTCCACAACATCGTCTTTGGCGGCATGCTCCGCGGCATCAAACGCGCCGCCGAACAGCGCCCCGACAACCCGCTGGCAAAGCCCGCCAGCCGCTACGGCCGCGCCCGCCTCTGGCTGGGCATCTCCGCGGTGGGAACCCTCGTCGTCGCGGCGGCCCTGGCGCTCTCTCTGGGCTGGGCCGACGCCCTTGCCTCGCGGTTCAGCTCGTCTCTGCCTCAGCAAGCCGCGTTGCTGGGCCTGTTCATCCTCGCCTACGCCGCCCTGCACCGCCGTTGGCCTCAGGTCTGGTTGGCCTATTCAGAAGACTTGCTTACCTGGCCTGAGGAATGGATGGAACCCATTTACGGACCGCGTGCCGGCCAGGGATGGGATAGCCTCAGCGTGGGTAGTAATGGAGTTCCCATCGAAACGGAACACGGCTGGCTGTTAATTAACCATGGCTACAATCAGGATCGAATTTACCGCATGGGTGTGGTCTTACTCGATCTAGAAGATCCGACCCAGGTCATTAGTCGCCCTAAGAAACCCATTTTTTGGCCCGAAGAGTTGTGGGAATTGCGAGGCGACGTGCCTAATGTGGTCTTCTCCTGCGCCAACCCTGTAGTCAACGGGGTGGTTTACGTCTTCTACGGCGGGGCTGATCATGTTATTGGCCTGGCTACCTGCCCGCTTACCGACTTGATTGAGTACGCTCTCCACGGATAAATAGCTTCGTTTTCAAAAGGAGGTTTTTTACCATGATACAATCGGTCATGACCCAACCTGGAAAAATTGAGTTTCGCGAAATCGATCAACCTCAGCCCCAGGTCGGAGAAGTGCTTATACAGGTGCGCCGAATCGGGGTATGCGGCTCAGATATCCATGTTTACCATGGGAAGCATCCCTACACAGGCTATCCTGTAGTACAGGGGCATGAAGTCTCAGGAGTTGTTGCCGATGTAGGCCCTGGGGTTACTGGGTTCCAACCAGGAGACAAAGTGGTCTTCATGCCCCAGGTAACCTGCGGGAAATGCTACCCCTGTAAAACCGGGCAATACCATATTTGTGATCATCTGAAGGTCATGGGATTCCAGACAGATGGCGCCGGGCAGGAATATTTCCCGGTTGCGGCCGAAAAAGTCTTAAAACTACCCGAGAATGTTTCGCTTGATGAAGGGGCTATGGTCGAACCGGTTTCGGTAGCCGTCCATGCGCTGCGCCGCTTTGGTTCTGTCTCAGGAGCGCATGTCCTCGTTCTGGGAGCTGGCACCATTGGCAGTCTGGTAGGGCAATGCGCCCGCGCTCTCGGAGCCGCGAAAGTGATGATCACCGATATCAGCGACTACAAAGTCGAAATGGCAAAAACGTGCGGCTTCGAAAAGGTAGTAAACCCACGCAAGGAAGACCTGTCCAAAGCCGTGATCGATTACATGGGCGAACGAAAAGCGGATGTAATCTTCGAATGTGTTGGGGTGCAAGATACGATCACCAGCGCAATCGACATCGCCCGGAAGGGAAGCACCATCGTAGTTGTAGGCGTCTTTGGCCAGAAACCGGTGGTTGATCTCGGATTGGTTCAGGATCATGAACTGACTCTACTAGGAACTTTGATGTACCAAAAAGAAGATTACCTTCGCGCGATCGAACTCGTATCGGAGGGAAAACTCTGCCTTGGCCCCATGATCACTCATCGCTTTCCGTTTCGCCAGTATTTGGAGGCCTACCATACCATTGAGGCATCGGGCGGAAACTACATCAAAGTTATGATTGACCTGTAAAATTCGAGCGAAAAGAGAGGAAGGCAGGTATGGAACTGGGGTTGAAGGGAAAAATAGCCGCCGTCACCGGCGGCAGTGTGGGTATCGGCCTGGCCATTGCCCGTGGACTGGCAGAAGAAGGGGTTCACCTGGCGCTCTGCGCTCGGAACGAAGACCGACTGAAAGATGAATGTCAGCGGATTGAGCAGGAATTTGGCGTGCGCGCGCTGGGGGTCCGGGCAGATGTGAGTAAAGCCGAAGAGATTGAGGCTTTTGTCTCCGCCATTCATGCTACATTTGGCGGGGTAGACATTCTCATCAACAACGCAGGTACGGGGAGTGAAGAAAAAATTCTTACCGCACCCGATGAACGCTGGCAATATTACTGGGACTTACACGTCATGGCGGCAGTCCGCCTTTCGCGCGCCCTTGCTCCTGGGATGGCAAACCGCGGGGGCGGCGTCATTCTTAATAACGCCTCCATCTGCGCCACTCAACCTCTTTATTATGAGCCCATTTACAACACCACCAAAGCCGCACTGGTGATGTTCTCTAAATGTTTAGCCAATGAACTGATCCCCATGAAAATCCGCGTCAATGTGGTCAATCCCGGCCTGGTAATGACCCCCGACTGGGTGAAAACTGCCAAACTGCTGACCGAAGGGAAAGAGATCACCTGGGAACAATATCTGGAAAACATTGCCAGAGAGAACGCTCCCATTGGTCGATTCGCATCTCCAGAAGAAATTGCGAACCTTTTTGTTTTCCTCGCGTCCGATAAAGCCAGGTACTGCGTAGGTTCAACCTATTACATCGATGGTGGATGGCTCAAGGTAACCACCTGATTTTGAGAGAAAGGGGGCGGTTTAGCAGACCGCCCCCCTTTTTATAAACTTTCTACCAGCTTCATTAACCTTCGCCCATATTCTATGTAATTGGCATAACGGATTTCTACAGGCGAGGTAATCGAATTGTCGTGATAAACAACAGCCAGGTGAGGCTCGATGGACAAAGCCCCCTGAAAACCTCTGGATTTTAAATCCGCAATAATTTTCTTCACGTCCCCGTGCCCTTCTCCAGGGAAGGTGTGCTCGAGTTCAGCAAAAATCCCCCCGGTATCGCGCTTCCAGATCGCATCCTTGATATGTACCCGCAAGACAAACTCACGCACCTGTTCATAGAATTCCCACGAGCTTTGCTTGGGATACGGCGGTGATCCAATGCGCCGATCTGTTCCAACAGGGTTTCCGGTATCAAAAACCAGTCGGAAATGAGGAGAATCTACGGCCTCCAGCAACTTTAAAGTATGCTGATAGGATAACCCACCATAATTGGCACAATTCTCATGTAAATAAATTACGCCCCCGTCTTCACACATCCGCACGAGGTGCTTTACCCTGGCAAATATGAGTTTCTCCAAATCGGGGTTATCAGGGGGCTCATCCCGCGCAACCATGAAACTCATTCCACGGATGAATCTCGTACCCAGACGGTGCATACGCGGAATTGCCCGCATCAATTCGGCTTTACTTCGGTCGAAGTCTTCATCACTGCGCGGATGCTTGCTCCAGTTGGCCACTGCACTACCGAAACAATCAACCTCAACACCTGCTTCTGAAAGCATCTCGCAAACGCGTTCAAACTGTTCATCCGAGAGATCCGTCAGGTTTACTCCATCGATGTTCCGAGCCTCAATGGCTTTCCATCCCAGTTCTTTAGTGGCTCGAATTTGTACATCCAGCGAGTCTCCCGCTTCATCGGCAAATCCACTGTAATACATTTTACTCCTCCCGATTCAGCGTCTTTTGAGCCCAGCGGACAAACACCGGAAAAGCCTCTTCCGGTTCAGGCAATTCAGGGTGCCACCGTTTTTCGTGTTCGAAAACCATCCAGCCATCGTATCCGCTCTCTACCAGAAGGAGCACCGCCTCGCGGATTGGCAACATGCCTTCTCCCGGCAAACAATACCTCCATCCATCGTTCATTGCCAGGGGATGGCGAGGATTGTACTCGGCATCTTTAATATGGGTATATGCAATTCGCTTCCCAAGGGCTTTCATAGTCTCCGCAGGCATCTCCATACCTACTCGAGGGGTATGCCCCATGTCCCAAAGCGCTCCAAACGCCGGAGAAGGAATAGCATCGAGCAATAACCGGCAATCCTGTGATTGTATCCATAAATCATGAGTTTCGAAACACCAGACCAATTCTGATGCCCCATCTAAACCGAGGATACTCTGCATCGTATCTGCACCAATCGTTGCAAGCTCTTCCCGGCTGTGATGACGCAAATCTCCCCCGCCAAATACGCGAATGTATTTCGCCCCAAGCAATTTGGCTACGGCAATCGTACGTTTTGCCTCTTCCAGGTTTTGCGATCGCCGCTCAGATACACAGACGGTAATGCTTGAACTGATGCCGCTCACTTCCAAACCGGCGTCATTCAACCGGCGCCTTGTTTGCTCTCCTTCGCGGGTGAAGAGGGGCAAAGTTGTAATGTCAATCGTATCCAAATATCCCCGAAAGTCCACACCGTCAAATCCATACTCTCTGCCTCTTGCGCAGATCGTCTCCAGATTCCACGCCGGGCATCCCAGTGTAGTAAATGATAATTTCACCATCATCCTTCCCTGTTTTAGTGAAAACCAAAGGATTTATTGAGATCTTCATCGAGGGTAACCGGGGCTGGTTTTTGAAATCGCGAAGTTCGAACCAGCTCCATTAACCGCGCCTCATATTCATCCTCATCAAAAGGCAATTCCACTGGTTTCTTCAGCCAGGAAGAAAGCATCATGGCGTTACTCAGGGTGAGTGAATTTAGCCCCTCCTCGCCCCTGGCAATTAATGGCTCACCGAAAAGGATCGCCTTCGCAAAATTTTCGAGGATAAAACGGTGCCCCCCTTCTCCATGATGATGATAGGGAATATTGATTTCCCAGGCCTCCACCTTGTCAAAGGCACTTTTTGAGGTCTTTGAAAAAGTAAACATCGATTGTCGATTTCTCACAAAGGTGAGTTTGCCATCTTCAAAAACCAGTTTTCCATTTTCGCCGACAATCTCGAGGCGATTCGTCCCCGGGGATTCGGCGGTGGTGGTTATGAAATGGCCGACCAGCCCGTTTTCATATTCAAAGTAACCGGTGACCTCATCCTCAACCTCAATGTTGTGGTACTTACCGATAGAAGCAAATCCGGCCACCAGCCTGGGCATTCCGGTGAACCACTGGAACAGGTCAAGATTGTGTGGGCACTGGTTGAGTAATACCCCTCCTCCTTCACCCCTCCAGGTTGCACGCCAGCCTCCGCTGTCGTAATAGGCCTGTGTGCGGAACCAATCCGTAATGATCCAGGTGGCTCGCACCAGTTTTCCCAGTTCTCCATCATCAATCAGCGACTTTATTTTTCGCCAGAAACCATAAGTCCGTTGTTGGAACATGATTGCGAAAACCAGATCAGGTCTGGCTTTCCTCGCCTCCTGATAAGCCGCAATCATTTTTCGCGCATCCTTTACATGAACTGCGATCGGTTTCTCAACCAGAACATGTAATCCACGTTGAAACGCATCGATGGAAATCGGGGTGTGATCGTAATGCGGGGTAGCAATCACAACTCCGTCGAGGGCAATCCGATCAAGCATATCCCGGTAATCATAAAAAGCTGGCACGCCGAATTCCGAGGCATAACGATCGGCTTTCTCCCGGTCGATATCACAAATGGCCACCAGTTCTGCCGTAGCCTGTTTTGCCAGATCGCGAACATGGAAACTTCCCATGTTTCCCACGCCGATTACAGCAAGCTTAACTCGATCCTTGTTCATTTCTTCAATCTCCTGAGATGGTTCGCATCAATGTCATTCAAACAGGCTGGCCGAATCTGTCAGGTGAAATGCTTCGATATACCGGTCAATCGCCTGTTGAATTTTCCTTACAACCCATGCATGGGGGTCTGAAATCACTCCGCGTAAATTCTCATAAAGCCGAATTCTGGCCTGGCGTACCACGGGTTGACTCCATACGTATCGAGCCCCAGTTTGAGTTAACCACTCCCGGCGCTCTTTTGATAATTCCTCAAAGGGTAATCCTCTTTCTTCAGGGAACAGCCATTTCTTCCAGCGCCCTGAATCGAGGACAGCATGTTCAAGGTGCCATAAAAATTCTGAAGCCTTGCCAGGGTTTCCAGCGAGCAGTTCACTTTCTCGAGCGCATAATTCCTTAAGCGCCAGATACTCCACCGTGGTAAATTCAGGTCCCACATTGGCGCCCCCCATCCCCGTTTCCGGATACATTTCAGGGTTCTCCACCCAGTCGGTGTAGTGGCCTTTTATCAGGCTCCCGTACGGGCTGACCAGATCAAAAAGGCGCTTCGCCACTTCCCCATCGAAACGAGTGGTATGGAGATCCGTCCCGACCTGCGTCACCAGGAAAGCCGGCCAGACCTCACCCAGCCCGGCGCGGTCAAGCCTCTCCTTTAGTAGAATGAGGAACTCTCGGAATCGATCAAATTCCACCAGGCCACCATGAACTTCATCGGAGCCAACTTCATAGGCAATCTCGGGTAATTGATGTTCTATCCGTTCCTTCTCAACAGCCCCAATCAAAGAGACAGCGCGATCCACAACCACCTCAATGGCAGGCGCCATCCCCGGCGGCAGGCTTCGGTCAACGGTGGTATCAATGTGCAACAGGGCATATCCTGCATGAAGACAGGCAAACAGGCTCTCCTTTACTTCTGCTTCGGTCTTCGCGTAAGGGAATTGCGCCTGGTTGTCTTTCAGCCATGGACCTCCATGGTCAAGGCATGGGTATAGAGGGCCATTCCAGTTAATCCTGGCGGCCCGACGTTGCATTTCTTGCACAAAGCTTTCCGGAGTCCAGCCGGTATAGCCGCCATCGCGATCCACCTGGTTCAATGTCGCGGCAAACAGCATCACACTTCGATGCAAAGCCGCTGACTGAACGGCAGCCTCTAAGACTGCGCTGGAGTTTGGGCAAACTGCCAGCAGAGTCATTTTTCGTCCCTGCTTTCGCAGTTCGATGAGCCGCCGGACTACTTCCTTAAGTGGCTTCATGGGTTGGTCACTCCGGGTACTCAGCATGCCAGTCTACACCAATCGGTTCAGATTGGTAAAATTCACTCCATGGGCGGGCTAATGCGTTGACGAGAGAAGTCACACGCTCCATACGTTCTCGGGCAGTGATATTCAAGAAATCAAGCCTCGCCTGGCCTGTAACCTCCGTCGCTTCCTTCCACACAGCCCTTCCTACAGCCACCCCAGAAGCTCCCGCCAGGCAGGCTGCCGTGACCTGCCGCATATAGGTCTCTATCCCCACAGAGGCCGATAATAATACCCAGGGTACAACGCTTGCCTCACTGAGGGCGGCACAAGCCTTGCGCCACTCCATTTCATCGGATACCGCCTCGATATCCAGGGGGAATTCGGCTTTTAAAACATCCACCCCCAGGGGTGTCAGGCGGCGCGCAGTTTCAATAACTACCCACTTACGCTCATCAGGGTCCAGCTTTTTTCTGGAAGGATCAATCGAATAGGAAAGTGGTTCAAGAAACAGTGGAAGATCCTCGCGGGCGCAGAGATCAGCAACTTCCCTCACCAGGGTTTCAATAATCGAAGCCGTCGGCGCTTTGGGATGATAATACACCAACAATTTTACAGCGCTGGCTCCCATGCGGCGGGTTTTCGCCACACTCCAACCGGGTAAAATTTTACTCTCACGGGCATCCGGGTTGCCCGAATACCCCGAGGCTTCTACTGCCACCAGCATACCCGTTCTCCCGGGTAGCGCTCCTGTGGCAATGATCTGAGACGCGCTCAATTCAGGATCAACCAGGACCGCGCTGCTTACAGGAGCAAGAGCCCGAACCAGGTCAAGTTTAAAGAGAATCATTTCCTCGCGGGTAGTAGCCGCAGGATCATCAGGATGTAGTAACTGGCGTAAATTATTACGGTGATCCAATGCACAGATTGCAAAGACTCCGCGCCCCGTTGAGGTCTGTTGTAAGCCGCGAATTTTACCGATCGAAAGAGTTTTAGACATTTTTCCTCTGATTAATCCCTTCTCGGGAAACTCGGTTGAATTTACCACTGGTTAAATTTTAGCACCATTGATGAAACTCGCCTTCCGGAAACGGAGCAGATTAACAAACCGTTCTATAATTTAACGTGAATTCGGGTTAGGCGGGCAAGGGCAGGTACTTGTCCAAGCCCAAAGACGGTTTTGATGGACGGCGGCAGTAAGCAATCAAGCCGCACAGCACATTTA
>Ga0101944_10006025_pt1 | contig 13209 bp, 12 predicted proteins | sample DewCreD2012metaG_FD_75245 | JGI IMG/M metagenome (GOLD analysis project Ga0101944, IMG submission 75245) | Hot spring sediment bacterial and archeal communities from British Columbia, Canada, to study Microbial Dark Matter (Phase II) - Dewar... ... | reverse complement strand
AAATTTTTATCATATTTAGTCTGTCATCAGGCGAAGAAGTTTTGACATTTGTTTTATGAGGTGAAATGTATGTCGGAATGAAAATAATTTTATCAAGATTTCTTATTTCTTTTACTGATTGCGCAGTAATTAAATGACCGTGATGAATTGGATCGAAAGTGCCTCCAAATATTCCAACTTTTTTCACTTTATATAATCCCTATATTCTATAAAAAGATTTGTAAATTTTTCGTGCATTTCTTGTGAGCAGTACTCGAGACTATCCTTCTGGGATAATCTGTTGTATAATAGTTTGAAGTTAGAAAAACTATTTACTCTGAAATGACCATAAACTGTATGAATAAAAAAATCTTCTGTATTAAGCCGAGAGAGAAAACTATCATAATTTAATTCTGATTCTGAGATTAGTTCAATCAAATTAATGTCAAGTTTATTAAAAGCAATATAACAAATTTCATTTATTTCGGATTTAGATATTACCAAAGAACTATCTTCTGATGATATTAGATTAAGAGAGTCTTTAATATCTTTTGGAGATAGACCCATAATATCATTGTAAATTAAAAAAAACTTTGAAAATCCTTTAAGATTTTCTAAGAAACTTTCTTTACTGGTGAAATATTGAATATTAACTTTATTAGAAAAATAATTTAACAATTCTTCTTTAGGATAGTTTATTTGTCCATTTAACAGAATAAATATCTTAATACTTTCAGGTTGGTGAGCTAAGACTAAATTCTGTATTAAATTTTCAGTCAATGTATTTTTGAGATAATTTAACTCTTCCTCAGAGAAGCTATTATTTTCTTCAATTAAAAAATTTTTGAGATGATAATTACTATTAATTAGGCAGTAAATTAAAGAACTACAGTTCATATATAATTTATTTGATTTAAAAGATTTGAAATCTGATTTTTGTAATTATCAATTTCAGCCTGATAAAACATTTTTGATGAGCCTTTAGATAATCTCATCTGTTTTTTCCTGAAAGCAAGTGCAGTCGCATATTTTATGTATGGAATACGTATTTTTTCATCAATCCAACCAGTTTTATCTCTTTCGGGAGAACTCAATAAATTAAGATGAAATTTGGGGATTAAACCTAATTCAACTTCTTCATAAAGTTCTTTAAGTATCATTTTTCTTTCACTACTGAGTGAGAGTTTGAAAACCATAACAAAAATTATGACCGAAACAATCATAAAGATAAAGCCAAGAAATACTGTTTCATCAAAACTTACGAAAAAATTCCAAAGAGAATGAATTAGCATTGCGATAGCTAATCCAATCAAGCCCAAAACAAGTCGTAAAGGAGAAATCATAAATTTAGATAGACCAAGAAAAGCTCCTAATGTTGCTGTTGCAACTAAATGCATTACTCCAGAAAAGAGAGTTCTAACTATAACAATTGAAATCCAATCCGAAACATTATCCATATTGCTAATGAAGTAGAGAAAATTCTCTGTCATTCCAAATCCTAATCCAATTGCTCCGCCGTAAACAATTCCATCTGTTATGTTATCAAATTTTCTGCTTGTGATTGTAATTAGTAAGAATACTCCTTTTGTAATCTCTTCAACAAATGGAGCAATTATCACAGAACCAAACAAGTCAATATCAAATTCATCGCTTATAAAAATTTGAACAAAAAAAGTTAAAATTAAACTACCCATTAAAGCAAGTATGACTGCGCCTAAAGCGCCCCAAAGGTAATTAGCCAATACTAACTTAACAGGCTCTCTGTCATATTTATCCATTTTCCAAATTAAGTATAGGTATAAACTCATTGGAATTATAGCAGCTAATCCGGATGAAATAATTAACATATTAAAATTGATTTTAATTTTGACTAATAAAAACTATTCTTTTAACCAGGATTTTAATTCTTTTAATGTTGGCATTTTCCCGTATGATAAAATACCTATCCTGAAGATTTTTCCGCTCAAAAATACTATAATAGCTGTAGAAATAAACATAATTGTAATTGCGATTAAATGTTCAAGTAGTGGGATTTCCATCAGATTTGATTTCATTATCATTATTGAAGGCAAAGTAAAAGGAACATATGTTAAAACATTTACTATCGTACTTTCAGGATTTTGCATTGCACTTAATAAAAATATAATTGGTAGTACTAAAATTATACTCAAATAACTTGTTATTTGCTGAGCTTCCTGCTCGGTTGAGACGATAGAACCTATTCCAACAAAGAGAGACGTATAGAAAAGATATCCAAGTAAAAAATAAAAAAGTATTATTGGTAAATTCTCAAAAGAACTGTACGAAACTAATGCTGATCCGACAGCGGCTACTCCAATCAATACCCAAACAAGAATTTGTGCGAGACCTAAAAAACTTAGACCTAAAATCTTACCAAGTAATAATTCGTTCGCTGAGCAGCTCGAAACTAAAATCTCTATGAGGCGATTTGATTTTTCTTCCAAAAGACTTCTGACTAACATTTGCCCTGAATAAATAATCATCATCATAAGAAATAAAATAAAAATCATAGATGAAAAGAAAGTAGTTAAAAACTCACTTTCACCCTCTTCACCTGCTTGTTTAATTTTTACTGAATTGATATTTATCTTGTTATTGAAAAGATTTAATACTGACACATCAATATTTCTGGATGCAAGGGTTTGTTTTAAATAAATGTTATTTATGGAATTCTCTAGAATAGAAATTAGCTTAAAATTTCCAACACTTTTTGATCTATAATTTGTAATTAAAGAATCTGAACTTGATTTTTCTAAGATTAAATATCCATCAATTTTTTTGTCAAGAACCAGTATATCCGATTTTATTATAAGCGAATCTTTTTTAAGTTCATCTGAAAATAAATTTCGAACCAGATAAGCTGGAGTATTATTTTTAAGTTTATGAGATTCCAAATCTGAGGAAAGTTGTTCATAATATTCTTTCGTAAAATCTAAAATTCCTATAACTGTGGTTTCAGATTCCTCAGATTGCATTAATAAAGTTGGAGCAACCGAAAATAATATTATGAGCAACGGAGTTAAGAACAGAGAAATCACGAAGGCTTTGGATTTAACTTTTTCAATGAACTCCCACTTTGCTACTAATAAAGTTTTATTCATTTTGTTTTTTCATTCTTTATTGTGTCAATGAAAATTTTTTCTAAAGTTGGTTCAATAATGGAAAAATGATTTATTGAAACATACTCAATTAATTTTTTTAGGAAATCAGAAGGTGAAATATTATCAGTCAAATGAATATCAATTAAATTGCTGTAAATTTCATAAGAAATAACTTCAGAAAAAGAATTAAGAATGCTTTGATCTCCATCAATATTTACTCTTATATGATTACCTCCAAACTTTTGTTTAATCTCTTGTAAAGAACCTTGCAGAACAGATTTCCCATTATTGAGCAACAAAATATCAGAACAAAGTTTTTCAGCAGTGTCCATTTGATGAGTAGAAAGAATGATACTTTTTCCATTGTCAAGAAAATCTAAAATAAAATTTTTGATTTCCTGTTGATTGATTGGATCGAATCCACTGAATGGTTCATCAAGGATAAGTAAATCAGGATTATGAATTACAGCACAGATAAACTGTATCTTTTGTTGATTTCCTTTGGACAATTCCTCAATTTTTCTATTTCTTAAATCTGTAACTCCTAATTTTGCTAACCACGAGTTTGCTTTGGAAATAATTTCATTTGAATGAAGACCTTTCAAACTGGCTAAGTATGAAATAACATCAATTACTTTACTTTTTTTATATAATCCACGTTCTTCAGGTAAATATCCAACTCTGTTTAGGAATTGATTATTAATCGGATTACCATCAAATAATATTTCTCCATCATTTGGTTTGATTACGTTTATTATAGTTTTGATAGTCGTTGATTTTCCGGCACCGTTTGGCCCTAATAAACCAAATATTTTCCCTGAATTTACTTTGAAAGATAAGTTATCAACAGCTTTAATATTACCGTAATTTTTCGAGAGGTTTTTTATTTCTAACATTTTTTTCAAAATTATTGTGTGCAAAGTTACTTCTTAAAGCAAAATTAAAAAAATAAAATATGATTAATGGAAAGGATAAGTAGTGTTGTCTAAAATAATCTTAAACCTGATGAATAAACTCTAATTTTAGTTCAAAATAAAAGAATATAAATTCCTTTTTATTTGAATCCATTATTAAAAATATTACTCTCTTAGTATTAACAGGGTTTAATTAAATGTGGCTAAAGCCCTTATTAACTTAGTCTTTATAATATTGATAATTACTTAAATTTTAATAACTTAAAATTGCATTTACATCAATATTTAGGTATTTTTACTGTCCAAAAATTGAGAAATAATTATGAATACTACAAAAGCTGATTTAGTTGACATAGTTGCTAAAGGAACAGGTATAACAAAACTTGAAACAGAAGCAATAATTGAAGGATTTTTAAGAGCTATTATTGATACACTTGCGGAAAATAAAACTATTGAAATAAGAGGTTTTGGAAGTTTTAAGGTTAAAAAACGCAGAGCAAGAGATGCCAGAAACCCAAAATCTGGAGCTAAAGTTTTTGTTCCTGAACACTATGTCCCAGCATTTAAATTTTCAAAAGAATTTAAAGAAATGGTAGATATAGGAATTAAAAATAATCTGAAGGATGTTAAATAATGAATTGTAATTCGTGCGGATTTAAAGTAGAACTTTCTCATAATTTTTGCCCGAACTGTGGGAAAAATTTAAAGTCGAAAATTATAAAATCACCTGATAAAACATCTGGCGAAAAAACTGAATCAAAATCACTTCCCGTTAAGACAGTTTATTCTTTTATAGGCGGAGGAGTGGCGTTAGCATTCATTGTTTTATACTTATCTGGGGTTTTCTCAGGTCCTTCAGTTAATGTTGTGCAAAATCAAACTAATAATTCTAATCAAAACAATACTCAATCACCTTCTGTTGATTTAAATAACATTCAAAAAATCAATGAGCTGGAAACAAAAGTAAAAAACAATCCATCAGATCATCAATCATTATTGGAATTGGCGCATTTAAGAATGGATTCAGGATTATTCGAACAAGCAATTCAGAATTATAAAGAATATTTAAAGCATCATCCTAAAGAAGCTGATGTAATTGTAGATATGGCAGTATGTTATTTTAATCTAAAAGATTATGAATCAGCAATTTCTTATATGAAAGAAGCTCTTAAATATGAACCCAAACATCAGATTGCTCACTTAAACATTGGAGTAGTTAATCTTAATATGGGAAATATTCAAGAGTCTAAAGAATGGTTTCAGAAAGCTGTAGATATAAATCCAAATTCTGAAGCCGGTAAAAAAGCGCAACAATTATTAATATCTCATTAAAATAGGAGTAAAAAATGCCTTGTGGAAGAAAAAGAAAACGTCATAAAATGTCAACTCATAAGAGAAAGAAAAGACTTAGAAAGAATCGTCATAAGAAGAAATTAAGATAAGATTTCTTTAAGCCAACTTAGCTCAGATGGTAGAGCAGCGCATTCGTAATGCGCCGGTCGCCGGTTCAAATCCGGCAGTTGGCTCTCTCACTTTCCAGATTATAATTTAACTTTTTCAAATTCATCTCTATATAACTTCTTCTATTTCATACACAATTTTGCTTTATAAATTGATCCCTGATTGTATCAAAATCAGAATTTCTAATTTTTTATTTTATTTTTTTAAACATTTTACTTGACTTTTACAATAATTTTGTTGAATTTTGGGGTGTAGTGGGGAAAAATGGTGAAACTTACAATTAAAATAGGTTTGAAATGTTCAGAGGTCAATTTTCATATTCAATAGATGATAAAGGAAGGCTTGCAATTCCAGCAAAACTCCGAAGGCAAATCACTCCTGAGTCAAATGATACATTTGTGATGGTCAAAGGATTCTCACGTTGTATTGATTTATATCCTCTGGATGAATGGCAGAAAATTGAAGAGAAGCTTCTTCAATTGAATCTATTCAATGAGCAGCATACAAAATTTTTAAGAATGCTTTCAAGTTTTGCTTCTGATGATAAAATGGATTCTCAATCAAGAATTCTAATACCAAAGAAGCTTTTAGAATATGCTGAGATTGAAAAGGAAGTGATAATTCTTGGTGCTCTCAAAAAAATTGAAGTTTGGAATCCTAAGAACTTTGAAAATTATTTGGTGAGTTCACCTGAAACCTATGAAGAAATTGCAGCAAAAGTTATGGTTTTCTAAATGAGCATTTATCACCTTCCGGTTTTGCTCAATGAAACTCTTGATTACTTAATTACTAATACTGATGGAATTTATTTTGACGCTACTTTAGGATTTGGTGGGCACACTGCAGAATTGATAAATAGATTGAATAAAGACGCAAAAGTTATTGCTACCGATGTTGATGAGAATGCTTTTAACTTTTCTAAAGAAAAATTTAGCTCTGATCCCAGAATTTCAATTTATAAATTTAATTTTTCTATGGTTGACGTGATTGCCAAAATAGAATCAATAGAAGGTTTTGATGGAATTATTGCAGACCTTGGAGTTTCATCTTTTCAATTAGATAATAAAGATTCTGGATTTACTTACAGAGAGAATACTACGTTGGATTTGAGAATGGATAAATCAAAAAGAATTACAGCATCGGATGTATTGAATAATTTAGATGAAAAAGAAATAGCAAACATTCTCTGGAGCTTTGGTGAAGAAAAGAATTCAAGAAAAATTGCCAGCTTGATTACTGAGCAAAGAAAACGAAAAAAATTCTCTTCTACATTTGAACTCAATGAAATAATTGCTCAAATAACTCCGGCAAAATATTTAACAAAAACTCTGTCAAGAGTATATCAAGCTATAAGAATTTATGTTAATGATGAATTAAATAATCTCAAAGAATTTTTAAAGAATGGTCTTAAGGTTCTAAAAAAAGGTGGAAGGTTTGCAATTATCAGCTATCATTCATTAGAAGACAGAATTGTAAAGGATTTTTTTGTTCAGCAGTCTTTAAAAAGCTCAGATAAAAAATCAGATCCTTTTGGAATTTTTTACGTTGAACCAAAACTCCAGATTATTACAAAGAAACCAATAGTTCCTTCTAAAGCAGAAATATTGAACAATAAAAGAGCAAGAAGTGCTAAACTTAGGGTTGCAGAAAAAATATGACTAAAAGTTCAAAACCAATTTTGTTGTATTTAATTATTCTACTTATTACGGTGGTTGGCTTTGTGATATCTGTGGTAATAATAAAAATAAGTTATGAGCAAATGTTGATGAAAAAAGATAAAACTCAAAAAGAATTAGTAATAACAATTCAGGAACAGAAAAAGCTAAATGTTATTTATCAGGATTTAACTTCAGAAGATAACATTATACCAATAGCTGAAAATAATCTGATGCTAATAAGAAATTTTAACTCTGTTGCAAAGCTCAAAATTAAAAAAGAACGCATAAATCAGATAGAAGAAATATTGAATAGAAAATATGAATAATTCAAGAGTACTGCTTATAGTTGCTTTAATTTTGGTTATCTCTGTTATAATAACCATAAGGTTGGTTAACATACAGATAATCCAAAAGGAGAAGTATGCCCAACTTGCAGAGCAACAGCAAACTAGTATTGAAAAAATCAAAGCTGAACTTGGATTGATATATGATAGAAATAATAATCTTTTAGTTTACAATAGAAACGATGTAACATTTTATGTTGATTTGAATATTACAAATGAAAAAAATAAAAAAGAGATTGCTTCAAAGTTTTCGAAAGTTTTGGGTAAAAGTGAGAATTATTATCTATCATTGATGAAAAAGTCAAAAGGAACAATTGTTTTACAAAGTAAAGTTCAACCCAGTCAACTTGAAAAATTAAATGATCTTAATTATGAAGAATTATACTCAGTTCCCGATCCAACGAGAGTTTATCATTATGGTTCCTTTGCAAGTCATATTTTAGGATTTACCAACAAAGAGCACAAACTTGTTTCCGGAGTGTCGGAATTTTTCAGTAAGGATTTAGAAGGCACTGAAGGATATAGAAAAGTTTATAGAAATTCTTTAGGTAAAGTTGTTTCCTATGATGAAAGTGAAATGCAAATACCTGTTCCGGGTCATAATCTTATTCTGACAATTGATAAAAAATATCAAATTATACTTGAAGAAGAATTAAAAAAAGGTTTGGAACAATTTCAGGCTCACTCGGCAACCGGAATAATTATGAATCCAAACACTGGTGAAATTCTTGCTCTTTCTAATATGGAAGACTACGATCCGAATTATTACTGGCAATATGATGACTTTAGAAGAAGAAATAGAGCTATCACTGATACTTACGAACCTGGCTCAACCTTTAAACCTTTCACATTCGCAGCTTTAGTTGATAACAATCTATGTTCATTAAACGAAAAGATATTTTTAGAAAACGGAAATTATAAATTTCAAAAAGTTAACATAAGAGATGTTAAGCCATATTCTTTTTTAACTGCTGAAGATGTTTTAGTCAATTCCAGTAATATTGGAATTGCAAAATTAGTTCAAAGAATTAAAGATGATGATTATTATAAATTTCTTCGAAGTCTTGGTTTTGGTAACATAACCTCTATTCAAATTAAAGGAGAAACTCCAGGCAGATTAAAAAAGCCTACAAATTGGTCACCCACATCAAAAGCGTTTATTTCCTTTGGTTACGAAGTCTCTGTAACACCTATTCAGCTTATAACTGCTTTTGCAAGTTTAATAAATGGAGGAATTTTATATCAACCACAGTTGCTTTACAAAAAGTTAAGTTATGACGGTGAATTGATTGAGGAGTTTAAGCCAAAACCTGTCAGAAGGGTTTTATCAGAATCTACTTCATCTTTAATGAGAAAGATTTTATCAGATGTCGTTACAAGAGGAACAGCAAAGCAAGCTTCAATTGAATTTATATCTGTCGGTGGAAAAACTGGTACTTCTCAGAAACTTGTTGATGGCGTTTATTCCAAAAGTCAATATAACACTTCTTTCATTGGTTTCTTCCCAGTTGAAGACCCGCGGGTTGTTATTCTAATTCATTATAATTCACCACAGCTTGGAAAATATGGCGGGTTAGTTGCAGCTCCTGTCTTTAAAAATGTTGCTGAAAGAATAATCGAGAAAGATTTTAATGTTTTTGAAAAATATGTAAATGATAAATTCAAACAAAAAATTCTTTATTCTAATTTGAATTCGTCTCAAAATAAAAATTCAGAGAATTCATTTAACGAAATTAAACTTTCTTCTTCCCAAATAATGCCTGATTTAATCAACCATCCACTCAGTGAGGCAATAAGTATTCTTAACAGAATAGGAATAAATTACAAAGTCAAGGGAAGCGGAATTGTTGTTGAGCAAAGTCTTCCTGCTGGTTCAAAAATTTCTGATAAAGATTTCTGTCTTATTGAGTGCAGCCCTATACAAATAATTGGAGCATTGAAACGCTAATGGAATTGACAGAATTAATAAATTACATAAAGGTTATTCAGGTTGCAGGAGATGTTCAGAGAAAGGAAATTTCCAAAATTGTTTATGATTCAAGAGAGGTTTCTGCTAATTCAATTTTTGTTGCTATTAAAGGTTTTAACACAGACGGACATAATTTCATAATTGACGCTATAAACAAAGGTGCTGAAGCAGTTATTTTAGATAATAATTCCATTGTTCCTGAAGAAGTTTTTATTCACAGAAATGTTGCAAAAATATTAGTTAAAGATTCCCGTATTGCTCTTGCAGAATTGAGTAAAGGTTTCTTCAAAGACCCATCTTCTCAAATTCAATTAACAGGTATCACCGGTACTAATGGAAAGACAACAACTGCTTGGTTAATTAAAAATATTTTTGACTTTGCAAGAATTAAATCTGGATTGATGGGGACTATTGCAAATTACATTGGAGAATATAAACTCGAATCAAAATTGACTACACCTGAATCATCAGATTTAAACAACTTGTTAAATCAAATGATATATAATGAATGTAAATTTGCAACTATGGAAGTGTCTTCTCACTCTCTATACCTTAATCGTACTTATGGTTTAAATTTCAAATTTGCTGTCTTTACTAATATAACTCTTGATCATTTAGATTTTCATAAAACTTTTGATAATTACTTGAATGCAAAAAAGATTTTGTTTGATGGATTAAATGAAGACTCCTATGCTATAATTAATTCTGATGACGAAAACTCAGGTTTAATTATTAAAGATTGTAAAGCTAACATAATAAGTTACGGCCAAAAGAATTCAGCAGATTATTTAGTATCAGACGTAAATTTTGATTTAGCCGGAACTAAATTCTCATTAAAACATAATCAGGAAACATATCAAATTCAACTTCCGCTGATTGGCGAATTCAACTCTTATAATGCCACTGCAGCATTTATTGTTTGCCATCTGGCTGGTTTGCCCGTTGAAAAAATTATTGAAGGGCTAAAAATTTCCAGACAAGTTCCCGGAAGGTTTGAAGTTGTTGGTAATGAAAACAAAAAAGTAATTGTTGATTACTCCCACACTCCGGATAGTTTAGAAAAAGCTATTATATCCCTAAGAAAAATAATTGGGAAGAACAAGTTAATAACTGTATTTGGCTGTGGTGGTGACAGAGATAAATCTAAACGACCAATTATGGGCAAAATTGCTTCAGAGCTAAGTGATGAGGTTATTGTTACTTCAGATAACCCAAGAACAGAAAATCCTTCCGCAATTATTGATGATATAGTTAAAGGTATAAAGAAAAATAATTATTCTATAATTGAAAATCGTGAAGAAGCAATAAAGACAGCTATTCAGTCTGCTGATAATTTCTCGGCAATTCTGATTGCAGGTAAAGGTCACGAAAATTATCAGGATATAAATGGAGTTAAATATTATTTCTCAGATTCAGAAGTTGCAAGGAAGTATTTAGGATGAGTAAAGAAATAAAAATATCGCTTAAAGATGTTTTCAATATCAAAGGTACACGAATATATAACCCTGATAAGTTTTCTGATATTTATACTGTCTCTATTGATTCAAGAAAAATTAAAAAAGGCTCGCTATTTATTGCTATAAAAGGAGAAAGATTTGATGGTCATAGTTTCGTTAATGATGCTATAAAATCGGGCGCTTCTGTTGTTGCTATCGAAGAGAAATATTTGAAAAAATTTCATCAGTTAGATATACCTTTTATTGTTGTTAATGATACAACAAAATTTTTAGGGCAACTTGCTGCTGTTTGGAGGAAAAAACTAAAAACTAAAATAATTGGAATTGGCGGCAGTAATGGAAAGACAACTACGAAAGAGATATTGGCAACGTTATTATCTTATAAATATTCTATTAATAAAACAGAGGCGAATAATAATAATCATATCGGAGTTCCGTTAACTATTCTTTCGACTAATAATCATCACAAATATCTTGTTTTGGAATTTGGTTCAAACCATCCCGGAGAAATAAAATATTTATCTCAAATCGCCAAACCGAATTACGCATTATTGACAAACATTGGAGACTCTCATTTAGAATTTTTCAAAGATAGAGTTGGTGTAATTAAAGAAGAAGGCGAGCTATTTAAGAGTACAATATCGAATGGCGGAATTATTTTCCTGAATTATGATGACCCGCTTTTAAGAAAACATTATGCTCCAATTAAAAATAAAATCACTTATAGTTTTAATTATAAGACTAATTTTATTTCTGTAATAAAAGAACTTGATGAACAAGGCAGAATTTCTTTCAAAATAAAAAATACAGGATTATTGTTTAAATCTCCTCTGCCTGGAGAGATGGGTCTTTATAATTTCTTTGCTTCAATTGTTGTTGCTAAAACTTTGGGAATGACCTATAAAGATATTCTAATTGCCCAGAAAAAAATAAGAGCTTATGATAAAAGACTTGACTTAAAGAAATTTAAGACTACATGGATAATAAACGACTGCTACAATGCAAATCCAAGTTCAATGGAATTTGCTTTGTCTTTACTAAATCTAATTTATGTCAAATACAAAAAAATTGCTATTCTTGGTGATATGCTTGAACTTGGTGAAGTATCAATTCAAAAACACAAAGAGATTGGAAAGTATATAAACACAATTAAAATAAATTCAATCCTTACTTATGGTAATCATTCAAAATACATAAATGCTGTTGTTGATGATTATCAAAAAGAAAAACATCATTTTAATTCAAAAGAGGATTTGAAAAAATATCTCGACAAACTTGATTTATCAAAAACAATTATATTGATTAAAGGCTCACGTGGGATGAAACTTGAGGAAATAACTCAATATCTGGAGGAGAGGTTAAAGTAATGTTATATTATTTATTTGATTACATCAATAAAATATATTCACCTCCGGGATTTGATATCTTCAAGTTCTTAACATTTCGTTCTGCTTTGGCCGCTATAACAAGTTTATTCTTTGCTTTTTATTTGGGTCCAAAGATTATTCGATATCTTCAAATGAAACAAATAGGTGAAAGTAAAAAAGCTGACGGTCCAAAGTTTCATTGGTCAAAAGCAGGCACACCTACTATGGGTGGTTTAATAATCATTTTCTCTGCAGTTATACCCGTACTATTATGGGGTGAGATAAAAAGTATTTATATAATTCTTGTTCTTTCAGGTTTTCTTTGGTTAGGTGCAGTAGGATTTTTAGATGATTACTTAAAAGTTGTCAAAAAATTTCCAAATGGCTTGATAGCACGTTACAAACTTTTAGGACAGGTTTTAATTGGTTTGATAGTTGGAATTACAATTTATTATTCTCCTGAATTCAGAGGATTTAATACTCTTACTACATTTCCTTTCTTAAAAAATGTCAATTTTGATTTTGCTCTCTTCTACATACCAGCGGTTGTATTTATTATAACTGCTACTTCAAATGCAGTTAATCTTACCGATGGATTGGATGGATTAGCTGCAGGTCTTATAGCAATAGTAATGATAGCATTAGCTTTATTAAGTTATTTCAGCGGCAATGCAATATTCTCAAATTATTTAGATATAATCTTTTTGCCCGGCTCAGGTGAGTTGACAGTTTTTATCGCTGCGTTAGTTGGTGCAAGTTTGGGTTTCTTATGGTTCAATTCTCATCCTGCACAGGTTTTTATGGGTGATACCGGTTCTTTGGCTTTAGGTGGTGCTTTTGGAATTATAGCTGTTTTAATAAAAAAAGAATTATTCATTCCAATTCTTGGTGGTGTTTTTTTCCTTGAAACAGTTTCAGTAATTATTCAAAGAACTTAC
>Ga0101944_10006024_pt1 | contig 13209 bp, 8 predicted proteins | sample DewCreD2012metaG_FD_75245 | JGI IMG/M metagenome (GOLD analysis project Ga0101944, IMG submission 75245) | Hot spring sediment bacterial and archeal communities from British Columbia, Canada, to study Microbial Dark Matter (Phase II) - Dewar... ... | reverse complement strand
AGACAGCTTCAGGTGTTGACGCATCGGGGCGGTTTCTTCCGACACCGCATCCCACGTCTGCTGCACTACCGCCTGTTGGCCGGGATTCAGTGGGTGATCGAAAAGTCCGGGGTAACTTGAGTCGTCGGCCCGGTTGACGGTTTCCCACGGGTCCTTCTCGAGGTCGTAGAGCGCGGCCGGGACGGGGCCCTTGGCGAGCTCCAGGTAGCTGAACGCGCGATTGCGCACGACCTGGTTCTCCGGGTCCTGCCCGTTGTTCCAGACCCCGCTGGTCAGGGGACGCAGGCCGGTGAGGAAGGAGCTGCGGGATGGGTTGCAGCAGACGGCCTGCGCGTAGGCGGAGTCGAACCGGACGGCCGTCCGCGAAAACCGGTCCAGGTTCGGGGTCTTGCAGAGGGGGTTCCCGTAGCAGCCGGGCGTGGTCGCGCTCCAGTCCTCGACGATGACGAACAGGATGTTCATCCGCGAGGTGTCGGGAAGGCCGGCGGCCGTGGCCTCCGGGGCGGCGGGGAGGACCAGGGTGGCGGCGAAAAGGACCGGTGCGGCGGAGAGGCGGCTCATGGCTTTTCCTCGAAGGGGCCTGGTCCGATCCCGAGTCCGTGAACGAGGCCGGGGTGCGCATCGCCACCCCGCCTGGATAGGTGCATCGCCGACTCCGGGGCATAGCACGAATTCCCGATTGGCCCGCCGGACGGGCCGGGCGGGGAAGACGGCGGGTGGGGGCGTCCGAACGCCCCCGAGTCCCTCCCGGAGAACCGTTGACCCGTCCGGCGGGGCGGGGCAAAATAAGGCGCGGGCGTGTTCCGGGTGACAAATACCCCGACATGTTCGCCGCACCTGTTGCATCCCCTGTTGCGGGCGGAGCGCGCGATGTCCAATCAACAACGCGATGAGATTGTCAAGGGCGCGTTTCAGTACCGGGACGCCCTGATGAGCTACGCCTTCGCCTTTCTCCGCGACTGGTCCCGCGCCGAGGACGTCGTGCAGGACGCCTACATCGTTGTTATGAATCAATGGGAGGACTTCCGGCCGGGGACGAGCCTGTACTACTGGGTGCGGCAGATCGTCTTCAACAAGTCGATGGAGACGGTGCGCGCCCGGTCCCGCGAGCGGAGCGGGATGGACGAGACGGTCCTCTCCTTGGTTTCGGATGTCATCGGGAAGTATTTCGACGAGCGGGCGGCGGACCAGCAGCGGGTGATGCGGCGGGCGCTCGAGCAGTGCATGGAGCGGCTCGACCGCCGCTCCGTGAGCCTGCTGAAAGGCTTCTACGCCCGGTCGCTCCCGTGCGACGCGCTGGCGAGCCTGCAGAAACGCAGCGTGAACGCGATTCGTCTGGCCCTCTCGCGCCTGCGCAAGCAGCTGCACGAGTGCATGACCCGCCGGATCCCGGCCCTGGAAACGGACGAATGAACCCGGACGATCTTTTCGAACGCTACGTGCGCGGCCTCCTGACCGACGGGGAGCGGGAGGAATTGGCGCGCCTGCTTCGCACGGAGGCGGGGGCGCGGCAGTTCGGCGACTTCATCCGGGAGTGGAGCCTGCTGGCGGACGTCTCGAAGCGCCTTTCCCCGGTCGCCGCGCCGGTCCCCCGCGAGGCGGCGGACGTTGCGGCGCGCGGCCCGGCGACCCGTCCGACGGCCCCGCGGGTTCGTCGGTGGCGGATCGGTGCGGTGGCCGCCGTGGCGGCCGGTCTGCTGGCCGGCGTGCTGGCCGCAGTTCGGCAGGCGGGGCGCTCCGGACCGACAGCCGTCGCGCCCTCGAGTCCTCGTTCCGAAGTGGCCGAAGCGGATCTCATCCCCGGCCCGCCGGATCCGCTTCCCGACGCGGAGGCGGTCGCGGCGGCCCGCGTCGCGCTCGAGAGCCCCCGGACGGATCCGGAGCGCCTGCTGGGCGGCGGTCATGCCGACCCGGACCTCGATCCCGAGACTCCCCCGGTGATGCCGGACCCGGTGGCCTTGTCGCCGCCGCGCGCGCCGGAGGCGTCGGACCTTTCGGAGCCCCTCGTCCCGGCCGATGTCGGGCCGGCCGTCCCCCGCTACCGGGCTCCGACCGCGACGCGGCTGGTCGAGCGGACCGAGGCCAGCGTCGCGCGGCTGGACCGGGCGGAGGGCGGGGTGGCCGTTCTGAACCCCGCCGGCGAAGCGTCGCGCGCCGTCGAGGGGCAGGGGCTTCTGAACGGGTACGGGCTCCGCGTGGACGCGGGCGCGTCGGCGGTCGTCCTCTTTCCCGACGCGACGCGGTTTCAGATCGCGCCGGACTCGCTGGTGCGGCGGCTGACAGATGGGCGCCCCCTCGGTCCGCAGGACGTCCCGGCCGGCAAGGGGGCGTTCCTGGAGCGCGGCCTGCTGTCGGCGGCCGTGTCCGCCCAGCCGGACGGCCGGCCGCTCGTGATCACGACTCCGCATGCCGAGGCGCGCATCCAGGGCACACGGTTCACCCTGACCGTCTCGCCCAAGGCCACGCGGTTGGACGTCGAGCAGGGGCGCGTTCGTTTCACGCGTCGCGCCGACGGCGCCGCGGTCGACTTGGCCGCCGGACAATTTGCCGCGACGGACGCCATGGGAGCGGCCCTGCTCCGGCTCCGGGAGCGCTCCCGCGGGCCGGATGTCGTCCGGTTGCTGGACGACTTCGAGGGTCCGCTGCGCTGGTATCACGCCGACTGGTCGGCCCCGATGGAGTGCCTGCTCTCGCCCGATCTCTTCCATTCGCCGCGCCTGTCCTTCCTGGTCAGCTTCCGCCCTCCGGAGAAGGATGCGGACGCGCGCGCCGTGCTCGTCCGGCCCGTCCGACTGCGTTCCGTCGAGCGGTACCTCCGTTTCCACGCCCGGGTCGCCGTGATCGAGGGGCGTCCCGAGTGGTCCGTGAGCCTGCGCGAGAAGGACGGCGACCACTGGCACGCCGGGAGCGGGGCCTTCGAGCACCTGCGCGCCGCGAAGGGCTGGAGCGTTTTCGAGGTGCCCGTCCCGGACGGCTCTCCGGACTTCGCGCATCATGGCGACGGGGACGGGCGGTTCGAGCCGGCGGACGTCACCGCGTTGCTCTTCTCGGTCGGCGGCGGGCGCGTGGTTTTCTTCCTCGATACGGTGCTGGCCGTCGAGGAGCCCGGCCGGGAGGTCCCCTTCCCCGTGAAACCGGCGCGGGCCGGCGGGCGATGAAGGGCTTCAGGGCGGCCCGTCATGGCTTCCGCGCCGCGAAACGCGCGTCATGGCGCCCCCGGCGCCTCCTCTTGCGGCCGGGGGACCTCTCATTCCCGGAGAACCGCTCGTGGTTTGAGCCCGGGCCTCCGCGGCATCTCGGGTTGGTTTCCTCATCTTGACTCCCGACTCAAGTTGCCCCGGACTTTTCGATGCCCTGCTGGATTCCGGCGAGCCGACGTAGTGCAGGAAACGTGGGCCGCGACGCCGGAAAAATTCGGCGTATCGGGTTGGCGCGTGGATCTGGCGAGCCGTCAGCCGGATTCGAAGCCCGAGGGGCGGCACGCCTGTGCCGCCCGGGATGGGAAAGGGCTGCGCCGGGGGGCGCGAGGCGCGGCAAAACACCGGCCGGTCAGGAGCTCCCGGCGCGCGCGGCGCGCCGCGGGAGATAGGGAGCGGGTGTGTCCCGTCCCCCCTCCGCGCCTGCCCCACCCCTGATGGGGGCGGGATGTCGGCGGGGGAAACGGCGCGAAGGATGGGTGCCGTTCGCGCAGATGACCGATTCTGGCAAGCGCTGCACATCGGCGCATGACAAGCCCGCTGTCTCCCGGGATGTGTTTTTGGCCCCGCAATACCATCGGGGTTCAGAGGGCTTTTTTTAGCCGATAGTGCGGGATAAATCGAAGGTTCCCGATCCTTGACGGGCGGTGGTATAATCGCGACCCGCGTCCAATGGGCCCCGTTGTCGGTCTTCCAATCGGAGGTGTTGTATGAAGCCGTGGATCGCGATCGTCCTGCTCGTCTTGACGCCGTTCGCAGGGCCGGCGTCCGCGGCGGAGCCGGCGGAGGTTTTCACCGATCCGGCGAAGGCCGGCGCGGATTTTCTCGTGCAAGGCGAGTACGAGGGGAAGGCCGGCAGCGCGATGGTCGGTGCCCAGGTCGTCGCCCTTGGCGACGGGAACTTCGACGTGTATTTCCTCTCCGGGGGTTTGCCCGGCGCGGGATGGGATCAAAAGGGGCGCGTAAAGGCGGCGGGGAAGACCGAGGGGGGGGAGACGGTCGTGGAAGGCGGGGGGTGGAGCGGGGCGATCGCCGGTGGGACGCTTGCCGGCCGGACCGCCGAGGGCGTCGCCTTCTCTCTCAAGAAGGTGGAGCGGAAGAGCCCGACGCTCGGGCAGAAGCCGCCGCCCGGCGCCGTTGTCCTCTTCGATGGGACGAGCGCCGACGGCTGGCAGAACGGGCGGCTTGTGGAGGGGAACCTGCTCAATTGGGGCGTGACCAGCAAGAGGACGTTCGGCGACATGAAGCTTCACCTCGAGTTCCGCCTTTCCTTCATGCCCAAGGCCCGGGGCCAGGGGCGCTCGAACAGCGGCTGCTATCTCATGGGGCGTCACGAGGTCCAGATTCTCGACAGCTTCGGATTGACGGGGGAGCACAACGAATGCGGCGGGATTTACAGCGTGAAAAAGCCGGCGGTGAACATGTGCTTCCCGCCGCTGGCCTGGCAAACCTACGATATCGAGTACCGGCTTGCGGCGGGCGACCGGCCGGCGCGGATGACGGTATTCCACAACGGCGTGAAGGTGCACGAGGAGACCGAGCTGAAGAAGAACACGACCGCCGCGCCCAACAACACCCCGCCCGACCAGCCGGGCCCGATTTACCTGCAGGATCACGGGAATCCCGTGGTTTTTCGCAACATCTGGGCGGTGGAGATGAAATGAGATGAGAGGATTCCGCCCGTGATCCCGGGCTGTCTCGCGAGCCGCGACGCCCGGAAGCGCCGGTCCCCGAGTCCCCGGCGGCCTTGGCCTTTCGCGCGGCGCCGGATGTCTCGACCCGGTTGTCGAAAAGGCGGAGCGGGAATCGGGCGGCTTGCCGGACCGGCTTTCAGGCGGAGGCGCGTGCCCGCCTGGGTTCGGATCCCCGGCGCGGCGAGCGTTACTCGCGCTCGAGCTCCGCGGCGAGTTGGAGCGCCGCTTGGCGGGCAGTCTTCTCCGCCTCCGGGTCCGCGCCGCGGCGCCGCCCGGCGGCGACGCGGTCCACGAGATCGAAGAGGATATAGAGCTTCCGTCGGATCTTCGCCGGGCGGTCGGCCGGCCGCGTTGCGCCGTATCCTTCCCAGAAGGCCGGCCGAGCCATTCCCGCCACGTCGAGTGCCGCGAACTCGATCTCCGGGTCTCCCCAGACCGCGCGCTCCCAGCCGAGGATCCCCGTGATCCGTCCCCCGTCGACGAGCAGCCGGTGCCAGGCAAGCCCGCGGTGGCAGAGGCTGGCGGAGCGCAGGGGAGGGAAGACGGAACGCAGCCGATAGAGCAGCCGGCCGAGGCGGACGGCGTCCTCCGCGGTGATCGCCCCGCAGGACCCCGCGTCGTCGAGGAGGTGCCCGGTCATGGTCTCGAAGGCGGGGAACCAGTGCCGCTCCGGCTCCATCGGGCTGCCGGGGCCGTGCAGGCCGAATTGCGGGCCGGTGATCGTGTGCAGGGCGCGGACGTGCCGGCCCAGTTCGCGCAAGAGGTCGTCGGCGGTCTCGGGGGGGGAGCCGGTCGACAGCGCCGGCGGGGTCCCCGGCAGGCGCTCGAGGATCAGGAACTCCCGCGGGAGGATCTCCCGCGTGTCGTCGTGCGTCCAGACGGCCGGGACGGGCAGGCCGGAATCCTCGGCGACGCGTTGGAGGATCTGAGGCTCCCGGGAAAAGGCGTTGACCTCGTAATAGAGGAGACCGGCGCCGTCGGGCGGGGCGATGCGAAGGACGCCGCTTCGATCGGGATGCGTGAGGAAAAGAACGGCGTGGCGGTGTGCGCCCGGGACGGGCTCGACCCGCGTCGCGTCCGCGGGGAACGGCCAGTGGCGATGCAGGATCTCGCGGAGGCGGTCGGCGGAAAGAACGTCCGGAAGGGGGGCGTCGATCTGCATGGTCGTGCCGGGAGAAGGGCCTCGGGTTGTGTCGCGCGCCGGCGTCCGCCTGCCCGGAAGGGCTTCTCCCGTGGGAGGCGGATCGAAGCGTCCGCCAGGGGGCGGCGGGGAGGTTGGATCGTAGCAGCCCGGGTCAGGGGATGCAAGGGAAGGGACCGAGGGGCCTGAGCGTGGCGGGGTCCTGATCGGTTCCCGGCCGGGCCGCGTTGCAGGGGCGGGCCGCGTGTTGGACGAACGACTCTGCGATTCGGAGCAAAGCCGCAACCTCGGGAAGCTGAAGGGAAGGCAGGACGCTGTTCCACTCGATGGTGAACCGCCCCTGTCTTTATCCCTGAGGGCATTTCCCGGATTCCCTATTGCCGTCGGCTTTGTTCGAGGGGTCTGCTATGAAGCTCGTCACGACCCGGATCGTGCTTCTCGCGATCGTGGTGCCGCTGCTCTCCTGTGCGGGATCCCGGCCGGCCGGCCGGCTTGTCGAGCCGGGGGGGAGTACTTCCGTCGACACGGCCTGGACGGCGTGGGCGCCGCGGCCGGAGATCGCGCCCCGTTTCGTTGAGGAACCGCCCGGCCCGGAAGGTCTCGTGCTTCGCATCGAGGGGGCCGGGCGTTCCGTCGTCCATGGCGCCTGGAAGCGACTCTACGACGGCATCGCCGGCGGACGCACGTACCGGTTCACCGCAGCCTATCGGACCGAGGCGCTTGACGACGTGGCCCGAAGCCTGTCGGCGCGGGTCGAGTGGCAGGATGGCGCGGGCCGGCGGTTGCGAATGCCCGACCAGGCGCTTGATCCCCGCCCCTCCGCCGGCCGGGTCGAGGGCGGGTGGTCCCGCATCGACCTCGTCACGCCCGCCCCTCCGGAGGCGCGCCGCGCGGTCGTCGAGCTGGCCTTCAGCGGGCCCGCGCGCGCGTCGGTGCGCTGGTCCTCCGTCGCGTTGCGCGAGGAGAAGGCTCCGCCCGACCGTGTTGCACGCCTGATGGCCGTTCGCCTTCGCCCCCGCGGCACGAGATCCCCGGCGGAGAGCGTCGAGCGGTTTTGTGCGCTGGTCGCCTCCGCCGCCGACCGGAAGGCGGATCTGATCTGTCTGCCGGAGGGGATCACGGTGATTGGAACGGGGATGCGCTACGACGAGGTGGCGGAGCCGGTGCCCGGCCCGACGACGCGGCGGCTGGGCGAGCTGGCGAAAGCCTTGAGGGCCTATGTCGTCGCCGGCCTCTACGAGCGCGTCGGCCCGGTCGTCTTCAACACGGCGGTGGTGATCGACCGAGCCGGCGGGCTGGCCGGGACCTATCGGAAGGTGCACCTGCCGGCCGAAGAGGTGGAGGCCGGCATCACGCCGGGCGACGCCTGGCCCGTTTTCGACACGGATTTCGGCCGGATCGGGGTGATGATCTGCTGGGATCTTCAGTTTCCCGAGGCCGCGCGGGCGCTGGCGGTCCGGGGGGCGGAGGTGATCTGCCTGCCGATCTGGGGCGGAGCGGAAGTCCTGGCGCGCGCCCGGGCGGTGGAGAACTGCGTTTACCTCGTATCGTCGAGCTACGACATGAAAACGTTCATGGTGGACCCGGCGGGAACGGTGCTGGCGGAGGCGGAGCGGGACGGGACGGTGGCGGTGGCCGAGGTCCGGCTCGACCGCCCGCTTTTCCAGCCGTGGGTCGGCGACATGCGTCGGAGGACGTGGGTGGAGCGGCGGGCGGACACGGGGCCGGCGCGCTGAGCGCAGGGCGTCTCCCCCGGGGCGGCGGCGACGGGTCAGGTCCGCCGCAGCGAGGCCAGGGCCTGGAGCGCCCGGCGGCGCGCGGCGCCGTGGTCGACGATCGGGAGCGGGTAGGTCCGGCCGAGCTCCACGCCGGCCGCCCGCAGCACCTGCGGCGCCGCCTCCCACGGGCGGTGGATCCAATCCGCCGGGAGCCGGGCGAGCTCCGGCACCCAGCGCCGCACGTAGGCGCCGCCGGCGTCGAAGCGCTCTCCCTGGCTGACCGGGTTGAAGATCCGGAAGTACGGCGCCGCGTCCGCGCCGCATCCGCCCGCCCACTGCCATCCCAGCGTGTTGTTCGCCAGGTCCGCGTCCACGAGCGTGTCCCAGAACCACCGCGCCCCTTCGCGCCAGGACAGCAGCAGGTCCTTGACGAGGAACGAGGCCACGATCATGCGGACGCGGTTGTGCATCCAGCCGGTGTGCCAGAGTTCCCGCATCCCGGCGTCGACGATCGGGTAGCCCGTTCTCCCGCGCTGCCAAGCCTGCAACCCGTCCGCGTCGTGTCGCCAGGGGAATCGCCGGTAGGCCAGACGCAGGGGCGCGTCCGTCGTGCGCGGGAAGTGGACGAGGAGATAGTGCGCGAAATCGCGCCACCCCAACTGCCGGACAAACTCGCGCGCCCCGGTGCCGGGGCGCGCGCCCGACGACTCCCGTACGGCATGGAAGATCTGGCGGGGGCCCATTTCTCCCCAGTGGAGGTGCGGCGAGAGACGCGAGGTTCCCGCTCGGGCGGGCATGTCGCGAGACGCGGAATAGTCCCGGAGTCCCTTCCGGAGCATCCGTCCCAGGCGCTCCCGGGCGCCCGCCTCACCCGGCGTCCAGGTCTCGCGGAGCCCCCCGGCCCAGTCGGTACGCGGGAGCAGCCCCAGCGACGCCAGGTTAAGGCTGGCGGGCCACCGCGCCGGGGCGGGAATGTGGCGCGGGGCGGGGAAAGGCTTCTCAGGGGGCGGCAGGCGGAGGCAGGCCGCATACCAGGGCGTAAACACCTGGTAGGCGCGACCGGCGCCGGAGCGGGCGGCCTGCGGGTCGAAGAGCAGATCGGGGGGGGCTGCGTGCGTCTCGAGCCCGATCGCCTCGAGTGACTCCCGGACGGCCGCATCGCGGGCGACGGCGGCCGGCTCCACGAGCGACGTCCAGAAGACGGCATTTGCGCCCGTCTCGCGGGCGAGGGCCGCGAGGGCGCGCCCGCTCGGACCCGCCCGAAGGACCAGGCGGGCGCCGCGTGCGCGGAGGTCGGCGTCGAGGGCGGCCAAGCTGTGGTGGAGCCACCAGCGGGAGGCTGCGCCGGGGGGCCACGGGGACTCCTCGTCGGGGGCCCACACGAAGACCGGAATCACCGCCCCGCCGCGGCGGACGGCCGCATCGAGCGCCGGATGGTCCGACAGGCGCAGGTCGCGGCGGAACCAGACGATCGATGGGCGCATGGGGCGAGGGAGGCCCGGGACCCGGGGGAAGTCCTGCCGCAGGCGGCGCGGCGGCGGCGCGCCGCGTGCGCGAGGCGCGTCCGTCGGGGCCCGCGTCAGACGTGGTTCCTGAGCATCAGCTCCTTCGGATGCGGCTGAAAGAAGACTTGGTCGAGCAGGTAGCGGATCGCGAAGGCGCGCGCGTAGTGGCGCACGAGGGCGAGGGGGACCAGAAGGGGGACGATTCCCCGCCGGTGGTCGTCGATCGCTTCCTGCAGCTCCGCGCGGTCCCCGGCGCTGATCCGGTCGGAGAAGAAGCCCGACGCGTGCTGGAGGACGTTCGCATTCCGCTTCGGCGTGGCGTGGACGGCGAGCGCCTCCATGAAGATGCGCCCGTAGTCGTCCAAGACCTGGGCCAGCGGGCGTGCGGCGGCGCCGGCGACGACCACCCCGAGCCGGCGCAGGTGAGGCTCGCTGTGGGCGAGCAGCAGGTACTTGTGTCGCGCGTGAAAGGCGACCAGCGCGCCGCGGCCCGGGCGGGAGGCCAGGAGGTCCTTCCACCGGCGGTAGGCGAAGATCCGCTCGATGAAGCACTCGCGCAGCACCGGGTCGTTGAGGCGGCCCTCCTCCTCGACCGGCAGCAGCGGCATCCCGTCCAGCAGCGCCGCCGCGAAAAGGCCCCGGCCGTTCCGGCTCGGGGCGCCCCCCTTTCCGTAGACCCGCACGCGATCCATCCCGCAGCTCGGCGAGTCCTTTTTCAGGATGTAGCCGCAGAGGTCCTTCGCCTGGAGGCCTGCGACACGCCGCTGGGCGAACGCGCGCATCGCGTCCGTCCAGTCCTTCCCGCTGTGCACGCCCACGAGGCGGGGGGCGGCCGGGTCGCCGACGAGCCGGATCGTCTCCCGGGGCACCCCCATGCCCGTCTCCAGTTCGGGACAAACGGGGACGTACTCAAGGTGCTGGCCGAGCGTGTCGGTGATGGAGCGATCGTGCTTGTGGCCCCCGTCGAAGCGGACCTGCTGGCCGAGCAGGCAGGCGCTGATACCGATGCGGGGCCGGGAGTCGGGCATGGGGGCGGTTCTCAAGGACGCCGCCGATTATACACGGGCGGGGCGCCTGCGTGCGAGGAGATAAAGGGGGGGGACGGGCGGACGCGCGCGGGTCAGGGGGCCTGGATCCCGTCGAAGTCGGGGTGCATCCAGGCCGGGAGATCCTGGATTGCGTCGAGGGCGGCCCGCGTGACGGGGGCCTTCCACTTCTGGAAGAAGGGGCCCAGGTTTTTCCCGACCGTCTTCGCGTACCGCGTCATCCATTGGTCCCATTTCTCGGTGTCGTTTCGCGGACGCTCGGGGCCCGTGAGGCCCCGATACCCGGCGATTACCTTCTTGAGGGCGTCCCAGCCGAAGGCGTCGATGAGCTGATAGTAGAGAAGGAGGCCGGTGAACGGGTCCCAGGTCGCCGGCGTCCGGTCCGAGGCGAGGTAGGCCTTGAGCTTCTTCACGCGGCGGTCCTTCCTCAGCTCGCCGGGACGGGTCTCCTCGAGGGGGAGCCCGTGGACCGTGTTGAGGACGTAGAGGGAGAAGAGATTGACGGTCACCTCGCCGCCGCCGGAGGGGGTCCACATCGCGTCCTGGTGGTTGTGGCCGAGCTCGTGCCACTGCCCCCATCCCTTCTCGCCGGCGGTCGTGAGCTTCGCCGCGCTGACGTTCGTTTCGACCACGTCGAGGAAGGTCATGATGGGGTAGCCGGAGTGCATGTAGCCGGCGCTGATCTGCTGGTCGCAGACCATGCGCTCGGGCCGCCGCCGGTCCTCCGCCGTCCACCCGGCGAGGTCGTCCTCGGCCTTGACCACGCGGTCCCAGAAAGCCATGAGGTCCCGGGGCGTGTCGAGTTCGCGAACCGCCTTGGCGGGGACGGTGAGGATGATGCCGCCGCACGCGAGCTCCGCCCAGGGGGCGGGGCGGGCGCGGATCGAGGCCTTCCAGTCCGCCTCCGCCGTCTCCCCGAGCACAAACCACGGCGCCTCGACGGCCTTCGCGATCGTGACGGGGACGGGGCCGGGCGGCGCGTTGCGGCCGAGGACCGTGATGTAGATGAGGCCTCCGAAGGGGTTGGCCAGCCGCGTCACCGGCGCGTCGAGGGGGGCGTGCCAGGAGATCGACGGCCAGCGCTCCCAGCGGTCGAGGTGCCAGAGCCCGTCCGTGTGGGCGCCGATGCGGAGACCCAGCCCCTTGCCGGCCGCATTCGCGGGGATCGCGACCTCGACCGCCTCGCCCGGCGCGGCGTAAAGGCCGGTGCTGTGCCAGTCGGGCCGCGTCGTGTCGATCGCGAGCGTCCGAGTTACGCGCGGTGCGCCGGCGGGGACCTCGCCGGGGAACCCCTTCGCGGCGGGATGGGCGGCGATTTTGTCGGGCGGAAGGTCTCGCATCGCGGCATCCTGGACGGCGACGAGGACGCGGGCCAGTCCGTCGGCGAGGCGGAGGGGCCGGCCCGGCATGGGGAGTGCCTTCTCGCCGTGGTCCCGGGCCAGCGCGCGGAGGCGGGGGAGGAGCCGGGTGTCGTCGGGGAGGACCGCGCGGGCGGCGAGCGTGACGGTGTGAGCCGCCTGGGCCAGGGTTTCCGGGGCGGACGGGGCGGCGCCGGGCCTCGCGGCGGCCTCGAGCGCGTCGAGGGCGGCATGGGCGCCCAGCAGCGGGTCCGGCGGACCGACGGCCCTGAAGGCGCCGCCGGCGGTTGCCCCGAGGTACCCATCGGCGGCGACGAGCCCCGCGGGGCCGAGGAGGAGATTGGCGGGCAACTCCGTGCGCAGGTCCTTCCGGGTCACCTGGGCCCAGCCCCACGGGCAGGTCGCGGCGACGATCCCGCCGCCGCCCTCGAGAAAGGCCTTCACCGCGGCCACCTCGCCGGGCCCCCCGAAGGCGCCCGCTTCGATCGCCAGCACATCGCACCCCCCGAGTCGGGGGACCCAATCGCCGCCGTCGAGGTCGATGGTCTCGAGGCCGCGGCCGGCGATCCATCCCGCCAGCTCGCCGGCGTGACGGCAGCCGACGCGGGGTTTCCCGCCCGGGGCGCGGCCGGCACCCGCCCACCGGATGGCGTTGAGCATCAGGCGGCCGGTGTCGGCGGTCTCCAAGACCTTTCGCCCGAGATAGCCGTTGTGGCCGAGCAGGACGGCGCGGCCCTTGCCGAGACGGGTGGCGCCGGCGACGGGCGCGAGCTGGCGGTCGTGCGCGCCCGCGACGAGCGGAACGGCCTCGGGGGCGGTGCAGCAGACGGGGCCGGGGGAGCCGGCGACGGCGACGGAGGCGACGCCGTCGAGAATCGCCCGCGCGTCGTCGGCCGGGCCGGCGGAGACCGGGAGCGCGCCGAGGATTATCGCGGCGGGGGCGAGCGACGCGCACGGGCGGAGGAAGCTCACGGGACCTCCGGGGATCAAGGCGAGTCCAATAAATTGGAATTATATGCGTTAGAGTAGACGAAGTCAAGGTGGGCGATCTCTCAAGTTACCCCGGACTTTCCGATGCCCCGCAGCAGACGGCATTGCAGGAGTCACGGGACGCGACGATGGAAGAATCCGGCGCATCGGGTTGGCGCGCGGATCCGGCGAGCCGTCCATCGGATTCGCAGCCGAGGGGCGGCACGCCTGTGCCGCCCGCGGTCGGTCAACCTGCCATGCAACGCGGGGACTGGAACAGGGGCGCAGGATTGAGGCAATGTTACGATAAGTAACATCGTACGAGAGGCCTGCTGGAGCTCGGTTTCATCCTAACTTCATTTGGCGAGGCGACTTACGCAATATTCGAGAGTGTGGCACGGGATTTGCTTATACACCGTCTGCCGTGGCTCCGGTCCCCCGTCGGAGTGGGAAAGGGCTGCGCCGGGGGGCGCGGGGCGCGGCAAAACACCGGCCGGTCAGGGTCGTGGGGCGCTCCCGGCGCGCGCGGCGCGCCGCGGGAGATAGGGAGAGGGTGTGTCCCGTCCCCCCTCCGCGCCCGC
>Ga0101944_10006023_pt1 | contig 13209 bp, 7 predicted proteins | sample DewCreD2012metaG_FD_75245 | JGI IMG/M metagenome (GOLD analysis project Ga0101944, IMG submission 75245) | Hot spring sediment bacterial and archeal communities from British Columbia, Canada, to study Microbial Dark Matter (Phase II) - Dewar... ... | reverse complement strand
GAATAACGCCACCAGCCCGGCAGGGCGGTAGAAACTAGCCCACCCTTTTAAGGGTGGGATGCGGGTGCAGGAAGGCCCAAAGTCCCGGAGGGACGAAAGAAGATCGTCGGAGGGGCGGCGGCGTTAGTTGGCGGCGAACGCGCGCGCATTTCTTTCGCCCCTGGCGGGGCGTCGTTCCCAGCGATAAATCGCTGGGCGATTACCTGCCGCCCCTGGCGGGGCTGAGCACAACGAGGCCTCCCAAACCAGGCGATCCCCTCACGAAAGAGACACTTGGCATTCCACTGAAAACAGCGAGGAACCTCTTTTTTCAATAGCCGGCCCCTTCGCCCGAAAAGAGGGCGGATAAATGCTTGCCAAACTGTGGTTTCTCGGGTAGGGGTTGGTGTGTATTGATTCCATGAAAAAGTCGCGCCTCGAAGCCCTGACAGCGGCGCTTTCTGCCCTCGCTCTCAAAGCGGGCCTGATCATTGCCTGGCTGGCAACCGGCCCACCCCTACACGCCGCCTCACCGGCGGAGACCGCAAGCCTGCGGCGGCAAATCGGCGCCGGCAAAGGTCTGTGCGTCCTGGCGGGCGAACCGGACCCGCTCCTGGCCGCCCAATGGGCCCGGCAGAGCGAATTAATTTTTTACCTGCAAATCCCGGACGCCGCGCAAGCCGACGCCGCCCGGCGACGGCTGGAAAAAGAGGGGCTTTATGGCACGCGCATTTATGTCGAGCAAGGGCCGCAGGACCGGCTTTATTTGGCCGACAATCTCGCCGATGCGGTGGTGGTGTCGGGGCCGCCGGGCCTGCTGCCCGAGGCCGAAGCGTTGCGCGTCGCCTGCCCGGGCGGACGGATCATTCAAGACGGGAAATTCCGGGTGAAACCTTTCCCCGCCGGGGCCGATGATTGGAGCCATCCTTACCACGGGCCGGACAACAATCCGGTTTCCCGCGACACATTGGCGCGCGGGCCATACTTGACGCAGTTCCTGGCGGACCCGCGTTACGCGCCGCTGCCCCAAGTGGCGGTGGCCGCCGGCGGACGGATCTTCAAGGCCTTTGGCCATATCGCTTTCAAGGAGCGCGAGGAGCCCTGGCTAAACACCCTGGCCGCCTTCAACGGCTACAACGGCACGCTCCTTTGGCGGCGCGAAATCGCGCCGGCGCTGATGGTGCATCGCAGCACCCTCATCGCCACGGCGGACCGGGTTTACTTTGGCGACGACTACTCCTGCAAAGTCCTGAGCGCCGCCACCGGTGAGTTGGTCGAGGAAATTGCGCCGCCCGCCGCTGAGGCCGGCGGAACCTTTTGGAAATGGATGGCGCTGGAAGGAGAGACGCTCTACGCCCTGATCGGCGACCAGGAAAAGCGTGACCCGGTGATCACCGCGAAAAGCACCCGGCACGGCTGGCCTTGGAATCCGCTGTCGCCGGGATTCAACACCCAGGAAAACCCCTGGGGCTATGGCCGGGTGTTGCAGGCCATCAACGTCAAAACCAAAAAAGTCCTCTGGCGTTACGAGGAACAGGAACCGCTCGACAGCCGGGCCTTGTGCCTCAAAAACGGACGGCTTTACGCCTATCGCCACGGTCATTACCTCACTTGTCTCGAGGCGGAGACCGGCAGCCAGGTCTGGCGGCGCACGCCGGAAAATGCCCCCGAGCTTTTCGCGGCGCTCGGCCCGCGCCTCCAACGGCAGGATTGGCGCACCAACTGGCGCACCACCGCGCTGCTGCGCGCCGGCGACCAGGCGCTTTATTTTGCCGGGCCCGACTTTTCCCGCCTGGTGGCGGTTTCCACCAGCGCCGGCCAGGTGCTCTGGTCGCAGCCCTATGACAATTACCAGCTTATCCTGCGCGCCGACGGCCTTTACGGCATCAGCGGACAGATTGACAAGGAGGTCAGCCGCCGATTCGATCCGCTCACCGGCCGGGTGCTGGCGGAACTCGCCATCAACCGCCGCGCCTGCACCCGCCCTACCGCCTCATCCGACGCAATCTTTTTTCGCGCCGGCGAAGGGTCGGTCCGGCTCGACATCGCCACGGGCAGGCCGCAATTGGTTTCGCCGATGCGCCCCAATTGCCATGACGGGGTCACCGTCGCCAACGGCTTGCTTTACTGGTGGCCGAGCGTCTGCGATTGCAACCTAACCCTCTACGGCATCACTTGCCTCGGGCCGGCGGGCGATTTTAATTTCGCCCAACCCGCCCGCGAGGCGGAGCGGCTCGAAACTTTTTCCGCCGCCCGCGTGGACGCCGAGCCGGCCGGGGAAAATGACTGGCCGGTTTTCCGCGCCAACAACCTGGGCGCGCCCCAAAGCCAGGCGGTGGTGCGCGAACAGGCCGAGCGACTTTGGGAATGCGCGCCGAAAAGCCCGGTGACCCCCTCGGCGCCCACGGCGGTCGGCAGCCTGGTTTACTTCAGCGGCTCGGACGGCGTGGTGCGGGCGATCGAGGCCGCCACGGGACAGCCGGCTTGGATGGCCTTCACCGGCGGCGAAGTGCGCCTGCCACCCACCATTGACCGGGGCGTGGCGCTGGCCGGGTCGGGTGACGGCTGGGTCTATGCCTGGCAGGCCCGGGATGGCCGGCCGCTCTGGCGCTTTCGCGCCGCGCCCATCGAGCGCCGCATCCCTGTTTATGGCGCGCTGCTGTCCACCTGGCCGGCCGCCAGCGGCGTGGTGGCGCAGGACGGTGTCGCCTACGCGGCGGCCGGCCTGGCCAATTACGACGGCACGCACGTTTACGCGCTCGACGCCGCCACCGGCCGGTTGCGCTGGCAAAACAACACCTCCGGCCACCTCGACGCCGAAAGCCGCGCCGGCGTCGGCGTTCAAGGGCATTTGCTCATCCATCAAGGCCAATTATTCATGGCCGGCGGCAACGCGGTTTCCCCCGCCCGCTATGATCTCGCCACCGGCGTCTGCCGGAACGAGGCCGAATTCATCCACCAACAAAAACAGGGCCAACTCATCGGCTCGTTCAGCCCGCGCGGTTGGGAGCTTTACTTGGTCGGCGGAGAAATCCGGGTGGCCGGCAAGCCTTATTACGCGCACCCGCAATACGGCGTGTTTGACAACCAGGTCCTGAACAAAACCCTCTACCTCACCGCCGGCGGGCGCGACCTGGCTTGGGTCAATAACGCCAGGCTGCTGGCTTTTGCCGATTTGGGGGAGCGCCGCGCCGAATTTCAGCGCGCCCACTGGGGCAAGCTCGGCAGCCAAAATCCCGCGCCGCTTTGGGACCTGCCGTGCAAAGAAAGCCGCGCCCTGGCGGTCGGCGTCAATGCCGCAGTCATCGCGACCGTTAGTGAAATCATGGCCGTCCGCCTGGCGGATGGCGTTCCCTTGTGGAAACATCCGCTTCCCGCGCCGCCAGTGCCGTGGGGTCTGGCGTTGACCCGCCACGGACGGGTGGTCGTCGCCTTGGAAGGGGGACGCCTGGTTTGTTACCAATAAATTCCCATGCCGCCGGCTTGACCGGCGGGCCGGCGGTTGCCCCGCTTGCCATCACGCCCCCTTTTGCCTTGTTTGCGGGTTGTCATGCGAACATGCGACTTTTGTCCGTCCTCATTTTCGGTAAAATCAGCCGCGCATGAAAAATTTGAAATCGCCGGCGCTGGCCGCCCTGGTCTGCCCGCTCATGGCTGTCTTGAGCCTGCCCGCGCCCATCATGGGCGCGCAAACAACCTCGGTGACGGTGCAAGCCGGCCAACCGGGCCGGCCCATCAGTCCCGACCTGTTCGGCATTTTCTTCGAGGACATCAATTATGCCGCCGATGGCGGGCTTTACGCGGAATTGGTGCAAAACCGCTCCTTTGAATACACCGCCCGGGACAACCGCCAATGGAATAATCTGACGGCCTGGGAGCTCGTTCAACGCGAGGGCGCCCAAGGCCGCGTCACGGTGGAAACCGTCGCGCCGTTGCACGCCAACAATCCCCGGTACGCGGCGCTCGAAATCGAGCCGGCGGGCGGGAGCCTGGGTCTGCTCAATGCCGGCTTCGACGGCATCCCGGTCAAGGCGGGCGAGGCTTACGATTTCTCCCTTTTCGCCCGCGCCTTTTCCGGTACGCCCGGACCGATCCGCGTCCGCTTGGAAAGCAAGCAGGGCGCCTTGTTGGGCGAGGCCGGCCTGGCCAAACCAACCACCGAATGGCAGCGATTTACGGCTACCCTCAAGGCGACGGCGGACGACGCCGACGCCCGGTTGGTGGTTCTGGTTTCGGGGGCCGGCAAGGTCGGGCTGGACATGATTTCCCTGTTTCCACAAAAGACCTTTCGCCACCGGCCCAACGGGCTGCGGGCCGATCTCGCGCAAATCATCGCGGACCTCAAGCCAAAGTTCATGCGGTTTCCCGGCGGCTGCCTGGCGCACGGCGACGGCCTGGGGAATATGTATCGGTGGAAAAACACCATTGGCCCCGTCGAGCGGCGCAAGGCGCAGCCGAACATCTGGCGCTACCATCAGACCGCCGGCTTGGGCTATTTCGAGTATTTCCAGTTTTGCGAGGATATTGGCGCGAAGCCGCTGCCGGTCGTCCCGGCCGGGGTTTGCTGCCAAAATTCCCACGGCAAAGCGGGCCGCGGCCAGGAGGGGCTGCCGCTGAGCGAGATGCCGGAGTATGTGCAAGAAGTGCTTGATCTAATCGAATACGCCAACGGCCCGGCCGCCTCGCCGTGGGGCGCCCAACGCGCCGCCGCCGGCCATCCCGCTCCCTTTAAATTGGAATATCTCGGCGTTGGCAATGAGGACCACATCACGCCGGTTTTCCGGGAACGCTTCAAAATGATCCATGACGCCGTTAAAGCCCGGCATCCCGAGATCACGGTCATCGGCACCTCCGGTCCGTTCCACAGCGGACCCGACTTTGACGCCGGCTGGCAGTTTGCCAACGAGCTGCGCGTGGATATGGTGGATGAGCACTACTACGAATCGCCGCAGTGGTTCCTGGGCAACCTGCGCCGCTACGACGCCTATGACCGCGCGAAGTCCAAAGTCTATCTGGGCGAATACGCCTCGCGCGGCAACACCCTGTACAACGCGCTGGCCGAGGCGGCCTACCTGACCCACCTCGAGCGCAACGGCGATGTCGTACGCCTGGCTTCCTATGCGCCGCTGCTGGGCAAAGCGCGCCGGACCCAGTGGAATCCCAACCTCATCTATTTCGACAACACCACGATCACCCCGACCGTCAACTATTACGTGCAGCAATTGTTCAGTTGCCACCAAGGGGATGAGTATCTCGCCGCCACCGTCAGCGGCACCCAAACCGCCGGCGTTCCGCCGGAGGGCCTCCTGCTGGGAACTTGGAACACCCAAGCCGAGTTCGACGAAGTGCGCCTGGTTTCCGGGGCGGGCACGACCTTGTTCGAGGAATCGTTTGAAAAAGGCTCCGGCAGATGGGAGGCGGCGGCAGGGGCCTGGAGCGCCGTCAACGGCGTTTATCGGCAAACGGCGAACGACGAACCGGCCCTCAGCCGCATCCCGGTGGTGGCCGGCCAATCCAACGCCACGCTAACCGTGCGGGCGCGAAAAACCGGCGGCGCGGAGGGCTTCCTGATTGGCTTCCGGGCCGTGGACGCCGCCACCTGGTACTGGTGGAACCTGGGCGGTTGGGGCAACAGCCGCCATGCGGTGGAGAAAAGCGTTCATGGCGCCAAACAGACGGTCAGCCGGTCGGTGCCCGGACGCATCGAGCCGAACCGCTGGTACGACATCAAAATCGAAATGGCCGGCCCGCGCATCCGTTGCCACCTTGACGGCCAGCTGATCCATGAATTCTCCGACGCCGGCTTGCGGGGCCCGCCGGCGCTCGCGGTCTCCGCGGTTCGCGACACGCGAACGGGCGATCTTATATTGAAGCTGGTCAATGTCGAGCCAACCGCGAAACCGCTGGCCGTAACCCTGGCCGGGATTGAACGGGTGATGCCGGCGGCCACGAAAACCGTGCTGACGGGCGATCCCAAGGCGGTCAACAGTATTGGCAGCCCGGCCCGTGTGACGCCGGAAACTTCATCTTGCGCCGTCGGGAAAACCTTCGATTACCAAGCGCCCCCGCATTCGCTTACAGTGATTCGCCTGAAGACGCGCTGAAATTTTTCGCCGGTCACTGTTCCCACCCCAACGCCCTGGCCACCACCGAAGCCGCCATCAGGGTAAAGTTATAGGCGAGATGGGTGATCAAACCCGGGAGGAGGGAGCCGGTTCTATGGCGTTGCCAGGTCCAGAGGCAGCCCATGGCGAAGATGATCGGCACCCCAATCCAATCCCCGGCCAGTTGGAACACGTGCGGGATCGTGAACCAAACGGCCACTGCCAGCAAGGCCCAGCGGCCGATCCACCGCTCCAGCACGGGGAAAATCAGCCCGCGGTAATACGCTTCCTCGGCGAAGGGCAGGGCCAGGGCGACCACGCAAATGACCGCCAGCCCCTCGTTGGAGGCGGCCAGTTTGGCCATGAACGAATCGCCCGTGGAAAACAGGTGCATCAAGCCCATGGCCGCGGCTGCGGCCAGGAATCCCAGCCCGGCACACCACGCCGCCGCTCCGGCGCTGATTCCCCGCCGAATCAAGCCTTGAAAAAGCGGACGGCGAAATTTGGCGCTGGTCATGAACCAGGCCACTCCCGCCATGCAAGCGCCGGAAACCAGGGAAGTCACCAGCACCAACCACGGGTTCATCGCCAATTGAAATCCTCGCGTTGACCGGCCATGACCGGCGGCGATGCCAGCCAGGGCGATCATCAGGCCGAGGCCCAGTTCAACCCCCCAAACGATGGCCACCCCGATGGCCAAGTCGGCCAGGCCCGGCTCCGTGGGTGGCGCTGGCGGTGGATTGGCCATGCCGGACGCCAGCGGCGGCGGCGCGATAACCGGGGGCGTCAATCCCACCGCGTTTGGGCCGCGCTCGGCCGGAGGAGGCAAAATTGGCGGAGGTCGGCCTTCCGCCAGAGGTCCGGTATTGGTTGCGTGGTCGTCCTGCACCCGGCCATAAGAATTGATTGGCAACACCCGGTCGAGGTTAAAGTGAGCGGTCCTGCTGGCGAGCGCCGCCGGCGGGCTGCGGGGCGTTCCATGATAAAGGCCCCCGCGGTTTCTTTTTGGTTTTCAAAGGGCGGACCGGGGTTTAAGCTGGCGGCACATAAATCAAGCGCTGCCATGAGGAGAAATTCATTAATCCTGGGCGCGGCTTTGCTGGCGTTGGACGTGCTGGCGGCCGACTCCCCCAACCGCCTTCAGCCTTGGCCGGTCAATCCGCGCTATTGGCAATTCAAGGGCCAGCCTGTGTTGCTGCTGGGCGGCTCGAAGGACGACAACCTGTTCCAGATACCCGATCTGAAAGAGCATCTGGACGAGATGGCGGCGGTGGGCGGCAACTACATCCGCAATACCATGAGCGACCGCCCGGACAAAGGCTTCGAGGTTTACCCTTTCAAGCCCTTGCCGGAGGGCAAATTCGACCTCGAACAGTGGAATGACGAATACTGGCGGCGTTTTGCCAATTTGCTCCAGTGGACGGCGGAACGCGGCATCATCGTGCAAATCGAGGTGTGGGACCGTTTTGACTACTCGACAAAAAACTGGGAGCCGCATCCCTACAATCCCAAAAACAATATCAACTACACCTATGCGCAGTCGGGTTTCGCGGAGCACTATCCGGAGCATCCCGGCAAAAACAAGCAGCCGTTTTTTTTCACCACGCCCCGCCAGCGCGACAACGCGGTGGTTTTGAAATACCAGCAGCGGTTTGTCGAGAAGATGCTGTCTTATTCCCTGGCCTTCGACCATGTGCTTTATTGCCTGGACAACGAAACCTCCGCCGAGGAGGCCTGGGGCGCTTACTGGGCGGAATTCATCCGCCAGCGCGCCCGCCAAGCCGGGAAGCGGGTTTGTATCACCGAGATGTGGGATGCCTGGGATCTGAAGGCGGACGAGCACAAGCGCACCTTTGATCATCCGGAACGCTATGACTTTTGCGATGTCTCGCAGAACAATCAAAAGAAGGGCCAGGAACATTGGGACAATTTTCAATGGGTTCGCCAGCGCCTCGCCAGCCAGCCCCGGCCGTTGAACACCACCAAAACTTACGGCGCGGATGGCGGCCGCTACGGCAACAACCGCGACGGACTGGAGCGTTGGTGGCGTCATGTCATCGGCGGGGCGGCCTCGGCGCGGTTTCATCGGCCCGACTCAGGGCTGGGATTGTCCGAACCGGCCAAGGCCGCGCTGCGCGCGGCGCGCAGGCTCGAATCCGTGATCAGGCTTTGGGAGGTGGAACCCGCCAATCACCTGCTGGGCGAACGAGAGGCGAATGAGGCCTACCTGGCAGCCGCTCCGGGACGGGCGTACGCGCTGTATTTCACCAATGGCGGCGCCGTCACCCTAAACCTCAAGGACGCGCCGGGCCGCTTCGAGGCGCGTTGGATTGACATCGCCACGGGCGAGTGGGGGAAACGCGAAACGCTCGCTGGCGGCGGCGTGCTCAAGCTGGCCGCCCCCGCCCAGGGCCACTGGGTCGCCGCTATTATCAAGGCCGGAGATTAAAACGCCCAACTTGGCCGGCCAAATCTGTCTTTGCGCCGCCGCCAGCCACCGGCGGGGCGCAGGCACCATTGGCAACAATAAACCCGGATTCCGCAGTTACTGCATGGTATCCGGGAAGCGATACACAACCTGTCACCATGGGCGACTCTCTCCCTCTCCCCCCCCTTGGGGGGAGAGGGCAGGGTGAGGGGGTGCGTGTCGTTTATCCCAAGCACTCATCAGTAATTCACTGCGGCATAACGCCGAGAGTGGCATCAGGTCAACTGGCGGGCCGGCGCCGGAGGGGCAGCGCCAGCAAGGCGGCGGCCACCACGCAGGACCATCCGAACCAATCACCGTGCCGGTGGTAAAAGGAGGGAACGCGGTTTGCCCGGTCGGGCAGGGGAATTTCGATCAGGCGGAAACTTTCGGCATAGAGGTCGGTTCGGTCGGTGACATAGAATTCCTGCATCGGCCCCGGGCAACCCGATTCGTCGAACCAACAGGTCTGGCCATTGTTGGTGCAACGGACCAGGGGCCGGCGGTTTTCCACCGCGCGGAAGGCGGCGTTGGCGGCGTGCTGCCGTTGGGCGGCGCTTTCCCGAAACCATCCGTCATTGGTCAGGTTGAGGATGAAATCGCTGTCCAGCCGCACGGCGGCGCGGGTGAGGCCCGGCAAGATGTCTTCAAAGCAGATCAAGATGGGGATATTGATGGAGTAAACCTCGCCAGGAGAATCGTTTGTTGCGTTAAGGTCGCCGGCCGCCAGGCGGGCGGTGATTTCGAATTGCCCCGGGCCCCGGCCGGGAGTGAAGCCTTCGCCCACCGGAGTGAGCTTGCGCAGGAAAGGCAGCCAGCGGGCGAACGGCACGTATTCGCCAAACATGACGAGGTGCTGTTTGGCGTAGCGGTCCGCCAGGCGGCCCTCGGGGGAGATGAGAAAAGCGGCGTTAAGGTAAGCCGGCGCCGCATCGCCGTCGGCGCCGGCGGGCGGTTCGGCGTCGTCCGAACCAATGACCAGCCAGACGCGGTGGGCGACGGCCAGGTTGGTGAGAGCTTGGAAGGTCGGCTCATGGTAGCGGAGCATCTCGGGCAGGGCGGCCTCGGGCCAGACAAGCACCTGCGGTTGGTTGGTAAGGGCGCGGCGCGAGAGTTCAAGGAGTTTCTCGAAGCGCCGGTTGTTTTCGCGGCTGTCCCAGATGAGGGTTTGGGGCACCGCCGGCTGGATCAGAGCGATTTTGAGGCGGGGCAGGCCGGCCGCCGGGGTGACGGGCATCACCTGGCTGGCGCCCCAGACCCAGAAAACACCCAGCACCAGCGTTTGCGGGATTAGCTCGGACATGACAAACGCCCGGCGGTTTGGTTGTCTGAGGCGCGCGAAGCCGATCAGGCAAAGGGCGATGGAAGTCCAGGCGACCAGGAAACCAAGCCCGTAAACGCCGGTCAGGGAGGCCACCTGCATCAGCGGGTAAAGGCGGTGCTGCGAGGCGCCGAGCAGGTTCCACGGAAAGCCGGTTAACAGCCGGGCGCGCAGCATTTCGATGGCCACCCAGAGGACGGCGCAAGCCAAGGCCCAAAGCATGCGTTCCCCCTGGTTGAGCGCCAACAGCCGCTCGCCGGCGGAGTCCGCTGTTTCCCCGGCGACACGCCGGCCGGGGAAAATCCGCCAGCAGGCCCAGACCCAAACCGCCTGGTATAAGGCGAGGTAAGCGCTCAAGGCCAGCCAGCCCAGGATGGGCGAGAATTTCACCGGTATCAACAGCAGCCAATACAGGGAGAACAGCCAATGAACCAAGCCGGCCACATAACCCAATTGAAAAGCGCGTCCGGGGGTCTGCCCCATCGCGGCCAATAGCATCAAGCCCGGCGCCACCCACGCGAAGCCGGAAACGTCCGCCTTCGGGTAGGCCAGCGCCAGCAGCAAACCCGCCCCGGCGGCATACAGCCACCGGCTGGCGGCCAAGGCGCGCAGTTTTTCGAGCATTAACCGCAACCCCTTGATTCTGGTCGGTATTTGAGCGGATTAGAATGAAAAAAAACAAACCTCAGCCAGGTGCCTGACGCCCGCCAGGTTTTCCCAACGGTCTCGTTAACCCTTGGCTTCAGCCAGGGGCGGACCGGGCCAGGAAAGTATTACAACGGTTTTAACCGTTTCTCCTGCCTCTCTACCGTGTCGGCTACCAAATCCGCGCCGCCCATTAACCCCTGGCTTCAGCCAGGGGGTGAGCCGGGCCACTAAAGCATCGCAACGGTTTTAACCGTTTCTCCCGCCACCCGCCGGGCCAGCTTGCGCCCCGCCAAACCTGCATGAATAAGTTATCTTTTCCGGCAGAATAAGTAGAGATGAAGTGGGGTTGCCCCGGTTTGATGGACACCTTGTAAGGGGCGGTATCGGGCGGTTCGAGGAGCGCCGCCAGGCGGTGAGAAGGCCAAGAAGCCGGTTTCTTTGCCAGGCGGCGAACATAGCAAGCCGCGGAAACGGTTAAGCCGGAGGGAAGGAAAAGGGGCTTTACACTAATTTCACGAATTCTCACGAAATAAAAGGGATGCGACACGAAACTGTTAAAACCGTTGAGTTGCGTTCGCGGGACGCCCATCACCCCGCTGAAGCGGGGTGTTAATGAGAAAGGCGCTTGCGAACGCGCGCCAGCGTCGGCACAAGTTCAGCCGGCCAAACGCAAAGCCGCGGAGGCGCAAAGTCGCCGAGAAAAAATTCCCTTCCCTCAGCTTCAGACTTTATCTTTGCGGCTCTGCGGCTCTGCGGCTTGGCGTTAAAGTCCCCTGCGCCCGATTCAACGCCGCGAACGTCGTTTGCCAAACACCCACTTTGGGGACCGGCGCTGAATAGGCGCGGGAAGGCTCAATTTTCAATGATCAATGTTCAAGGGAATTCCAAGTTCCAAAATCCAATAGCCCAACGGGCGCACGGGACACCCTTGAACCTTGGTCCTTGGAACTTCCCTCCGGGCCGACCTCGCGGACTTCGCACGGGGCCTGAGAATTCACGCTTGGATCGTGGAAAATGCGTGTCGCTTTTCATTAACACCTGGCTTCAGCCAGGTGACCAGCGGGTGAGCGCGGGTCTTAACGGTTTCAACCGTTTAATCGTGCGCGCAGCCTGAAACGGTTAAAACCGTTGAGTTTTGTCTCCGTCCGTCCATCACCCCGCTGAAGCGGGGTGTTAATCCTAAAAACCGCAGTTCAACCACGGATGGACACGGATACCAAAGATTTGCGAAAGCAGAGGCTGGCACCTGGCGGGTGAAGGCCATTCCTGCTTCAGCATCGCTGTTCATCGTTGTTCATCCGGTGCGCCAAGCAAGTCCGGTGCATCTCGCTGGTTGAAAGTATCAGTCATGGTAAGAGGTCGAGAGCCATGTAGCCAGTGCAGCGGTCGGTGGGGGCAACCCCGCCGGTCGGAGCCTGTGCTGGCAAACGCGCGAGCCGTAGCGTCCCGCGAACTCGGTTCGGCCCCGTTATACCTAAATGGGAGTGGCCAGCCATCCGGATGTGGTGAAGCCAGAACCTGCCCTGAAGGCTCGATCAAGCGCAGGGGCAGGGCTCTTCGGGGTGAAAGGAGACGGCGCGTGCGCAAAGAAGTGCCGGGAACTTGGGAGGCCCGCTTCGGCGTTTCCTTGGCCACAAGGGGACAACCTTGGGTGGGAAGCCATAACTGCCTGTGGGGCCGGATGCGGGAGTCGGATAGGCTCATAGTAGTGAGGAAGCGGGGTAACGCCCGTGGAGCGAAGGAGCCTTGGCCAGAGTCAAGCCGAGTCAGGAAGCGAACGGAGCGGATTGGATCGCGTAAGCGGTCTTATGACCGATACAACTGCCAGCGCGGAGATAGAGGCTGGGCTAAAGGGCCAAGCGGCGCTGCCGCGCATGCCCTTTGGAAGAGACGACTCTGGCGAGAGCCGGATGCGGGAAATCTGCACGTCCGGTTCGACGAGGGGGAGGGATGTGACGGTCATTGGCCACCGGCCTTTCAATCCGTTCTCCCTCCCTACTCTACTGGTTTACAACTTCCCCGCTCCCTTCTAACTGCGGAATCCAGGTTTAAATGGGGAAGGTCGAGTTTTGGATTGGCAAATAGCGATGGGGGAGCGGTTCTACTTGCCGGGCGGGGGAGGAATTTCAAGGGCCTTGCAAATTTTCCGGCCGAGTTAAAATCCAATTTCCAAATGGCGGGGAACTGCTTCCACCGCCCCGTTAAGAGGATTGATCCATAGCGAATGGCGGCTGCCCTCGCGCTCCAATCGGCATCCTTGGCCCTGCAAATGCCCGATTAATTCCCGGCGCTGCATCAGACCAGGATGGCTGTTTGTTCCGCCCCTTTTGGCGCCATTTCCATGGCCTTCTCGCGTTTGTATTCCAGCACCAATTCAATCGCGGCGGCCAAGTCCGCCAGCGCCGCCTCGCGAGTCCGGCCTTGCCCGTTGGCTTCCGGCACTTCGGGACAAAAAGCAGCGAACCACTTGCCATCGCGCTGCACCACCGCTGTATATCGGTTTCGCATGCCCTCAAGTTACGGGAAAAACCTTGTTTTTTCAAGGTTATTCCCTCTTTCCAGGATCGCTCGCGTTGCATCAAGATAAAAGACACCGGGGCGGTTTCTGAGGCGGGAGCCAAAAGAGGTCGTTGACTCATGGGAAAAAGACACCGGAAAAAGCCGGTGAGAATGAACATGAGTCGTGCGAT
>Ga0101944_10006021_pt1 | contig 13210 bp, 12 predicted proteins | sample DewCreD2012metaG_FD_75245 | JGI IMG/M metagenome (GOLD analysis project Ga0101944, IMG submission 75245) | Hot spring sediment bacterial and archeal communities from British Columbia, Canada, to study Microbial Dark Matter (Phase II) - Dewar... ... | reverse complement strand
CGCTGCCCTGGGATGCCATTCGGTACCTGCCTGCCACCGGGGACGCTGGAAGGGGCTTGGACAGTACCGAACAAAAACCGAAAACGCAAACCTCCCTGCTCCCCCTACTGCCCGCCCCCCATCAGCCGCCGGTACCGGGGATCGTCCCGCAGCCCCGCGAAGTCGCGGGCCGCGTAGCCGTGCAGCCACGCGTAGCCGTCCACCCCCTGGCTCAGCGCGGTGCTGAGCAGCTCGATCGCGCGATCGCCATCGCCCGCCACGGCGGCAAGGCGGGCGCGGAAGGCGGTGTGCTCCCCGCGCCCGTAGGTCGGGATGAGGCCGAGCCAGCGTTCCGCGGCGCGCGCGTCGCCGCCGCGCGCGGCGGTGAGCGCGGCCAGGCCGCGGTAGCGGATCCGGTCGGGGAACTCGCGCGCGAGCGCCTCGGCGTACGGCGCCGCCTCCGCGTAGCGGCCGGCGCCGTAGAGGGCATTGGCGAGCCAGTAGCGGTGCCCGCGGTCGGCCGGCACCTCGGCCAGGCGGGCGCGCAGCCAGCGCTCGCCCCGCTCGAGGTAGCGCAGCCCGTCGGCGTCGCGCCCGCGGGCGAGGAGCTCCTCGCCCGCCACGACCATCGCGCCGCCCTGCGACCAGTAGGTGTCGGGCGGGAGCGTGGCCCACGCGGCGAGCGCCGAATCGAGCGCGTCGAGGCGGCCCTGGGCGGCGAGGGCGCGCGCCTCGAGGACCTGCGCCACGCGGCGGTCGGGGAACCTCGTCGCGAGCGACCGCGCCGCCGCCAGTTCGCCGCGGTGGTCGCCCGTGAGGTGGCGCGCGTGCGCGAGCTGGGTCCAGTACGAGCTCCAGCCGCGCAGCTCGCCCCGCTCGGGATCGAGCCGCTGCAGCGCCTCGAGCGCCTCCTGCGGCCGGCCCATCTCGGTCGCGACGACGGCGAGGTCGAACCCCGCGCGCGTCGCGGGGGCGAGCACCACGGCGCGCCGCATCGCCTCGAGCGCGCGGGCGTTGTCGCCCACCAGCACCCCCTCGACGAAGCGGAGCCAGAGCTCGTGGTACTCGCCGAGCTGGGCCTCGCGCGCCCGCGCGGCCTGCGCCAGCGAGTCGGCGGCCGGGTACGTGCCGGCGTTCCAGTGCGCCTTGGCGGCCCAGACGAGCGCCGCGGTGAAGGTCGTGTCCAGCGCCCACGCCGCGCGGAAGTCCGCGGCCGCCGAGTCGTAGTGCTGCGCCTGGAAGCGCGTGAGGCCGCGGTCGAAGAGGCGGTACGCCGCGTAGGTCGGCGGCTGCTGCGCGATCCCGGGCGCCGCCATGAGCCGGTCGTCGGCGAGCGTCGCGATGCTGCCCATCACGCGGTCGCGCAGGGCCTGCAGCCCCGCCGCCGCCCGAGCGCGCGGCACCACCACCGCGGGCGGCGTGGCGAGCAGGCGGCCCCGCACCGCGTCGGCGAGCTGCACCTGCAGCCGCAGCGAGTCGCCGACGGCGTAGATCGCGCCGGTGACCACCGTGCCGGCCATCGTCTCGCGCCGCAGCCGGGCGACCTCGTCGCCACCCTGCGCCTCGACCTGGAGCGCCGCGCCCCACGGCACCACCTGCACGCGGCCGGTGCGCTGCAGCCCCTCGGTGAGCCAGTCGCCGGCGAGCCGGCCCAGCCCCGCGAGCGACGAGTCGCCGGTCTCGTTGCGCAGCACGCCGACGGCCACCGGCTGCGGCAGGGCGTCGCGCAGCGTGGACGCGCGCGCGCGCACGAAGGCGACGGCGCCGAGCACCGCGGCGACCGGCACGAGCGCCGCGAGCGCGCGCCAGCGCCGCGAACCCGGCGACGCGCGCCGGGGCACGCGCACCGCGTCGAGCCGGCGCAGCACCGCCGCCATGTCGGCGGGGCGCGCCGCCGGGTCGGCCTCGAGGCAGTCCGCGACGAGCTCCACGAGCGCCGGCGGCATGCCCGGCGCGCGCGCCGGCAGCGCGCGGCGCGCATCCGCCGCCTCGTGGCCGACCCGCACCGCCTCGGCGAGCAGCAGCTCGCACGCGAGCAGCCCCCACGCATACAGGTCCACCCGGTGGTCGGCGGAGTCGATCCCGGCGGCCTGCTCGGGTGCCATGTAGCGCCGCGTGCCGATCGCGGCCCCCGGCGCGGTGAGCGTCGCCGCCTCCTCCGTGTCGCCGAGGAGCTTCGCGATCCCGAAGTCGAGCAGGAAGGCGTGCCCGCCGGTGACCAGCACGTTGTCGGGCTTGAGGTCGCGGTGCACGACGCCCTGCGCGTGGGCGTGGCCCAGCGCGTCGGCCACATCGCGCAGCAGGACGATCGCCTCGCGCAGCGGGAGGGGGCCGGCGCGGCGCAGCCGCGCGCGCAGCGTCTCGCCCTCCAGGAACGGCATCACGTAGTAGAGGAGCCCGTCGGCCTCGCCCGAGTCGATGAGCGGCACCACGTTGGGGTGCGCGAGCTGGGCGGCGATGCGCACCTCCCGCAGGAAGCGGTCGGGCCCCCAGAGCTCGGCCACCGTCGGGTCGAGCACCTTCAGTACCACGCGGCGGTCGTGCTTCCGCTCTCGGCAGAGGAAGACGGTCGCCATCCCCCCGCGGCCGAGCTCGCGCTCCAGCTCGTACGCCTCGCCCAGCGCGCCCCGCAGCCGCTCGGCAAGCGGCACCTCGGGCCCGAGCACCGGCGCGCGCTCGAGCACGCCCTCCGCGCGGGCATGCGCCGCGAGGAGCGCCTCGACCTCGGCGTGCAGCGCCGGGTCGCGCGAGCACTCCTCGCGCAGCCACGCCTCCCGCTCCGCCGCCGGCCGCTCCAGCACCGCGTCGAGGAGGGCGAGCGCGGAGCGCGCGCGCGTCACCCCGTCGGGCGTGGTCACGCCGGCGCCTCGTAGACCGCCCGGTAGAGCCAGGCCCGCGCCTTCGCCCAGTCGCGCTGCACGGTCCGCGTCGTCACCCCCAGGACCTCCGCGATCTCGTCCTCCGTGAGCCCACCGAAGAAGCGCAGTTCGACCACCTGCCGCAGCCGCTCGTCCACCTCGCCCAAGCGTTCCAGGGCGTCGTCGAGCGCCAGCAGTTCCTCGGGCGAGGTGACCGTCGCCACCTGCGCGTCCTCGAGCGTCACGGCCACGACGCCCGACCCGCGCTTCGAGGCGAGCCGCCGACGCGCATGCTCCACCAGCACCTGGCGCATCGCGCGGGCGGCCACCGACAGGAAGTGCGCGCGATCGTGCACCGACACGACAGGGCTCGCCGCCAGCTTGAGCCACGCCTCGTGCACCAGGGCGGTGGGCTGCAGCGTGTGGCCCGGGCGCTCGCGCGCGAGGAGCCGGGCGGCCGCGAGGCGCAGGTCGCCGTAGATCAGGGGGAGGAGCCGGTCGGCCGCCGAAGGGTCGCCGCCACGGAGGGCGGCGAGCAGGGCGGTGACGGCGCCGGCGTCGGCAGGGACGGTCACGGGAGCACCTCGTGTCGGGATCTCCGGGCCGGTCGCGCAGTCCTCACAATGTACGACGGTGGCTCCTTGCGGGGCCACGCACGCGTTCCGATCCTGGACGGTCCCGAGGAGGTCTCCGCCATGCGCCCCGCCCGCTCGCTCCTGCTCGCCATGGTCGCGGCCGCGCCGCTCGCGGCACAGTCGGCGTCGCACGCGCACCATCCGGCCGCGACCGGCGACGGCGTGCCGCTCTACGACAACCTCGGCACCCTGCACCGCCGCGTGACCACCCGTGTCCCGCGCGCCCAGCAGTACTTCGACCAGGGGCTGCGGCTCTACTACGCCTTCAACCACGAGGCGTCGGTCACCGCCTTCCGCGAGGCGCAGCGGCTCGACCCCGCCTGCGCGATGTGCGCCTGGGGCGAGGCGATGGCCCTCGGGCCCAACATCAACGCGCCGATGGACTCGGCAGCGGGGGTCGCCGCCCACGCCGCGGTGAAGCGCGCCGGCGCGAAGGCCGCCTCGGGCACCGCGCTCGAGCAGGCGCTCGTGCGCGCCGCCGCCCTCCGCTACGCCGCGGTGCCGCCCGCCCGGCGCGCGGGGCTCGACAGCGCGTACGCGCGGGCGATGCGCGAGCTGGCGCTGCGGCACGGCGACGACGCCGACGTGCTCGCGCTCGCCGCCGAGGCGCAGATGGACCTCTCGCCGTGGGCGTACTGGGAGGCCTCGGGCGCACCGCGGCCGGGCACGGCCGAGCTGGTGCGCTGGCTCGAGGCGGCGCTGGCCATCAACCCCGATCACCCGGGCGCGTGCCACTTCTACATCCACGCCGTCGAGGCGCGGGAACCGGCGAAGGCGGTGCCCTGCGCCGAGCGGCTCGCGCGGCTAATGCCGGGCGCGGGGCACCTCGTGCACATGCCCGGGCACATCTACATCCGCGTGGGCAGGTGGGCCGACGCGATCGACGCGAACCGCCACGCGGTGCACGCCGACGAGACCTTCCTCGAGGGACCGACGGCGGTGCGGGGCGGCGTGTACGAGGGCGGCTACTACGCGCACAACTGGCACTTCATGGCGTTCGCGGCCACCATGGCGGGGGCGAGCGCCCTCGCGCAGGAGGCGAGCGCGCAGGCCGCGAAGGTGATCACCCCGGAAATGGCGCGCACGGTGCCGGGCGCGGAGCCGATCCTGCCGCTGCCGTTCTACACCGCGGTGACCTTCGGCCGGTGGCAGGAGGTGCTGCGCCTTCCGCTGCCGCCCGCGGACCTGGCACTCGCCTCGGGAATGGCGCACTACGCGCGCGGGATCGCGTTCGCGGCGCTCGGCCGCCGCGCCCCGGCGCGCGCGGCGCTCGACACGGTGCGGGCCCGTGGCACGGCGCTCCCGGCGGGCGACCCGCGCACCGTGCTCGAGATCGCGGCGCTCGTGCTCGAGGGCGAGCTGCAGCTGCGCAACAGGGACCTGGCGGCCTCGGTGCGCTCGCTGCAGCGCGCGGTGCAGCTCGAGGACGGGCTCACCTACATGGAGCCGCCGACCTGGTACTACCCGGTGCGCCACTCGCTCGGGAAGGCGCTCCTTGCCGTCGGCCGCGCCGCGGAGGCGGAGCAGGCGTACCGCGAGGATCTCGCGCGCTTCCCGGAGAACGGGTGGTCGCTCCTCGGCCTGTACCAGGCGCTCTCGGCCCAGCGGAAGTCGGCCGAGGCGGCGCAGGTGCAGCGCCGCTTCGAGGTGGCGTGGCGCAACGCCGACGTGACGATCGGGAGCTCGCGCTTCTAGGACGGCCCCCGGGTGGCCGGGCGGGTCGCGGATCCGTCCTGCCACCCGGCGCCACGGCGGTCCGGCGCCTCGTCGTGCACGGCGAGCCGCGGCGGGAGCGGGACGATGTCGTCGAGCTCGAGGCGCACCCGCTCGCCCCCCTTCTCGACGGTCACCTCGATCGGCGGGCGGCGTGCCGGCCCGCCGCGCCAGCGCCGGGCGCGGCGGGTGACGCCCAGACGGATCGCGGCGCCGAGCGGCGCGGCGGCGGGATCGTGCGACACCACGACGAAGGCGACGTCCTTCTCGCGGGCGAGGGTGGCGAGCCGCACCGCGACCGGCCGCGGGAGCGGCGGCGCGCCGTCGAGCACCACGAGCGGCCAGGCGCCGCTGCGCAGCAGCACGTCGGCGCACCATGCCCCCCTCGCCGCTGCCCGCGGCCGCACCACCGTGAACCCCTCCCCCGCGGCGAGCGGCGCCCAGTCGCGCGGGGCGAGGGTGCGCGTCGCGTCCACGCAGGCCACCCACCAGCCGGCCTCGCGCGCCCGGGCCACGAGGTGGTGGAGCAGCGTGGTGGCGCCGGCGCCCATCGGGCCCGCGAGCTCGGTCACCTGCCCCCGCGGCAGCCCGCCCCGGAGCGCCGCGTCGAGCGCGGCGAGGCCGGTGGCGAGACGGTCGGCCTCGACCCGCGAGGGGGCGACGACACGCTCGAGCTGCAGGCGGAGGGCGGACAGGGTCATGGCGGCGATACCGAACAAATACCGAAATACCGTCGCTACCCCTGCCTGTCAACGCGGGCCGTGCCGGTGGCGCCGGGCGCACGGCGGTCGTAGTTTCACGGGGATCCCCGCACCGGAGCCCCCATGCTGCGCGATCATCCCCCCCTCGCCTGGGCGTTCCTCTTCGGCGTCTCGGGCTTCGCGCTCGGCTTCTTCGGGCCGATGCTCCTCGACCCCACGAGCGGCAACGGCCCGCTGCTCGGGATCTTCATCACCGGGCCGGGCGGCTTCCTGGGCGGGCTGCTGTACGGGGTCTGGCGGCGCCGGCGCGATCGCACCCCGCGCTGAGCCCGGCTCGGAACGCCGGTCACCAGCGAGAGCTCCCGGCGGCCGGTAGCGCCGCAGCGCGCGACGTCCTGCGATTCGACAAGACCCTGACGGAGTGCCCGATGCATCGGCTCCTCTCGCTTCTCGGCGTCCTCCTCGCCGCATGTGCCGGGGGCACCGCTCCCGGAGAGCAGCGACTCCCCGCGATCATCTCCTACGCCGGCCCCGATTCGGTGCGGGTATCGGTGCCGGCGGGGGCACGCGCGGGCGCGCCGTTCACCGTGACCATCGAGGCCTACGGGCCGAGCGGCTGCGTGCGCCAGGGCGAGACGGAGGTGACCGTGAGCGGCCTCGTCGCCCGCGTCCGGCCGTGGCGCTACGAGCCCCGGGGCGAGGAGATCGCCTGCACCGCGATCTTCCAGATCTTCCAGCATCCGGCGAGCATCACCTTCGCCGAACCCGGCACCGCGACGATCCGCGTCGAGGGGGTCGGCCCCGACGAGACGCCCGTGGTCGCCGAGCGCCGCCTCCCGATCGCCCCGTGACCGCGACCTCGCACGCACGGATCCTCGCCGTCGTGCGGCGCATCCCGCGCGGGCGCGTCGCCACGTACGGGCAGGTGGCCGCGCTCGCCGGCCTCCCCCGGCACGCGCGCCTCGTGGGCCACGCGCTGCGCACGCTCGACGTGGAGAGCGACGTGCCCTGGCACCGCGTGGTGAACGCGCGGGGCCGCATCAGCCTCCCCGGCGGCGCCCTGGGCGCGGGCTCGCTCCAGCGCGCCCGGCTCGCGCGCGAGCGCGCGCCCTTCACGGCCGACGGCGCGATCGACCTCGCCCGCGCGCGCTGGCGACCGCGGCCCACCACCGTCGCGAAGCCGACGCGCTGAGGCCGCCCGGAAACTCGACGACCTCCGACGAGGACGGCGACGCTCCCGGCGCGCGCCGCGCCGCCATCCCTCGCGACTCGCCCCGTCCGCCGCACCTCGCTCGGTGCACCGCCCCCCGGTGGCGCGGGCCGGGACGCCGTCGCCGGCCCGGCACGATCCCGCATGTCGCCTTGCCGCTTCGGGTTACGCGCCCGCTCCGCAGCCGGCTCCGGCGCCCCGCCGACGGGGCACACCCATTGCCCCGACCGATTCCGCATCGCCCTTTGCACCACGACGCGGCCGCCGGTCACTCGTCCCGCAGGGAAGCGGCGCGGCGACGCGGCATCGGGAACTCTTCGGCGCCACCGCCCGGTCGCTCGGCACTGGCGAGGCGCCGCCAGCCACGGGAGCCTCGCGCCATGGTCACCTTCCTCGAGAGACTGCGTCGCCCCGAGGGGGCGCCCAACGGCTCGCCGGTCCGCCGCTCGGTGAGCGCGATGGAGCCGCAGGCCGCCGAGCAGCTGGTGCAGCGGGCCGAGCTCGCCATCGCGACCCTGCAGTCGCTCGCGGCGCCGGCCGCCGAGGCGCACGAGGTGCTCTCCTCGCTCCAGCAGCGCATCGCCCACCTCGAGCACCAGCTCGCCGGCGTCGAGCAGCTCGCCACGCGGTACGCCGGGCTCCAGGAGGACCTCGACCGCCTGGGCAAGGCGCAGGCGCGCATCGAGACGCAGCTCGGCGACGCGGGGAAGGACGCCGACGAGGTGAAGCTGCAGGCCGCGGCGCTGCGCCAGCAGCTCGACGGCGCGCTGCAGCTGCGCGGGGAGCTCGCGAGCTTCACCGGGCTCGAGGGGCCGTTCCGCCAGATGCGCGACCAGGCCGACACCCTCCGCGGCGACTTCCGCGAGCTGACCGAGGCGCTCGGCCGCCTCCGCACCCAGCAGGACGACTCGCTCCACGCCCTCCGCCACTCGACGGCGCGCCTCGAGGCGTTCGACGTGCAGGCGCAGGCCGCCGGCACGCGCGTGGACGAGCTCGTGCGCCGCGTGCAGGCCGCGGAGCGCCAGCTCGGCGAGCTGACCGAGGCGACGACCGAGCTGCCGCGACTGCAGCACGAGCTGGGGGTGGTGAAGGCGATCGCGGAGCAGGTGGGCCGCCGCTCGGCGGCGCTCGAGCAGCAGCGCGAGACGATCGAGCGCGCCGCGGCGCAGCTCGCGGAGCTGACCGAGCTCAGCCGCCGCCTCGACGCCGACTTCCGGCGGCACGAGGAGCAGGCCCGCACCGTGGGCGCCGCCGCCCGCCAGCTCGAGGAGATCGCCGCCGCGCAGGCCCGCCTCCTCGCCCGTGCCGACGAGCTCGCCGCGGCCCAGCGGGCCATCGAGACCGACGAGCGCTCGGCGCGCCAGGGGCTCGAGGAGCTGAAGGAGCAGATGCGCGCGAGCGTCGAGCGCTTCGAGCTCGAGCGCCGCGGCCTCGACGCCGTGAGCGAGCGCATCGCCGACCTGCGCCAGTCGCTCAAGGACGGCGAGTCGCGCCTCGCCGCGCTCGAGACGGCGCGGCAGGGGCTCCAGTCGGTCCAGGCGCAGGCGACCACGCTCGGCACCCAGATCGCGACGCTCGCCGAGGACGTCACGCGCGCCTCCGAGCAGGCGGAGCGGATCAAGGCGGTCCGCTACGAGTCGGTGCGCCTCGACCAGATGGTCCGCGACCTCGCGGCCCGCGTGCAGCAGGTCGAGGCGGTCCGCCCGACGCTCGAGGCGGCGGCGCGCGACTTCACCGTCCTGCAGGGCACCCACGAGGGGATCCGCGACGCGCTCGAGCAGATGCGGCTCGCCCACGGCGAGATGGAGCGGCTGCGCGCGCGGCACGCGGAGGTCGCGCAGTGGGCCGCGGAGGCCGACGCCTTCACGCGCGACGTGCAGGCGAAGCTCGCGCGGCTCGAGGCGATGCAGCCGGCGGTCGAGCAGGTCCGGCGCGACGCGGAGCGCGTCACCGGCGCGCTCGACCAGCTCGAGGCGAGCCGGGCCGCGGTGGACGACCTGCAGCGCCGCATCGGGCAGCTCGCGTCGGCGGGCGCCGAGCTGGGCGAGCGGACCGAGGGGATGCGGCAGCGCCTCGACGCCACCGAGCAGCAGCTCGCCGCGCTCGAGCCCGCCGCGCTCGAGGCCGACCGGATCGGGGCGAGCCTCGCGGGGATCACCGCGAGCGTCGGCGACGCCGCGCAGCGCGCCGACGCGGTCGCGCGGTCGGTGCAGCAGCTCGAGGGACGCGCCCGGCAGCTCGACGGGCTCGAGGACCGGCTCCGGCGCACCGGCCAGGAGCTGGAGCAGCGCACCGGCGCGCTGGAGACGGCGCTCGCCGGCCTCGACCGCGCCTCCGCCATCCGGCAGGAGGCGGCGGAGCGCGCGCAGCAGCTCGAGGAGGTGGCGCGGACGCTGGTCTCGCGCCTCGACCTCGCGGAGCAGCGCGCCGCCGAACTGCACGACGTGGCCCGCGACCTCGACGAGCGCGCCGGCCGGCTCAAGGCGGCCGACCGTCGGCTCACGCAGTTCGAGGAGCTGATGGGCCGCTGGGACGGCGCGCACGCCGACGTGCAGCGCGCCCTCGACCAGCTCGCGGGGCGGCAGGCGGCGGTGGACGCGCTGCAGGCGGAGGTGGCCCGCGTGGTGGAGCTCGCCGACCGCGCCGTGCGCGACGTGCAGGAGATCGCGGGGGCGCGCCAGGAGGTGGAGTCGGCGCGCGCGCTGCTCGACGGCACGCGCGACCAGCTCCGCCGCGCGGAGGAGGCGGTGCGCGGCATCGAGGACCACCGCCGCGCCACCGAGCGCGCCGCCGAGCGGCTCGCCCGCGCGGACGCGCTCGCGCGCGAGGTGCGCCAGAGCCTCGAGGCGCTGCAGGCGCAGCGCGCGGTGGTGGACGAGGTGGTGCAGCGCACCGACGCCCTCGCCTTCCAGGTGAAGCACGCCGAGGCGCTGCTCGACGCGCTGCGCGAGGAGCGGCGGCTCGCGAGCGAGGTGCGCGACGCGGTGGCGGCGCTCCGCACGGAGGACGAGGCCGACGCCTGACCCGGCGGCCGGGCGGGCTCGCCGCCCGGCCGCGCCCGCTCCGCGCTGCCCCTAGTCATCCGCACCCGCCGGGGCGAGATTTCGACGTCTATCGTCGGAATCGTGATGCCCAAGGCCAGCAAGAAGAAGTCGTCCGCGACCCCGAAGGCCGCCGCCCCGAAGGCCGCCCCGCCCCCCAGGGCCGCGGCGCCCGGGGACGTGCGCCCCCTCGCCACCGTCCGGCGGTTCGACGTGTTCGCCGAGTACGGGCGGCTCGAGGGGATGAAGAAGGGGCTCAGCGCCAAGGAGGCCAAGGGGTATGGCCTCTGGCTCGCCAAGGTGGTGGCGGCCCGGAAGTTCGGCCTCCTGCCCAAGCGGGAGCCGCTCTCGAGCCTCGAGGCGCTGCGGCCGGGCGGCCGGGCCGGCGGATGGCACGAGCTGAACGGCATTGCCCAGACCGACGCGCTCTTCGACCAGGAGATCGTGGACCGGATGGGCAAGGACTTCTACCGCAAGGTCTTCGGGCCCGCCGTGAAAGACGCCTGGAAGGGTGGCATCCCCTACGACGACATCCGCGACACCATCCGCAAGGGGTGGACGCCGGCCGAGTAGGCCGGGCCCTCGCCGGCATGCCCGCCGAGAGCGTCGAGCACCTCGTGATCGGCGCCGGCCCCGCGGGGCTGCGCGCCGCGCAGGTGCTCGCCGAGGCCGGCCGCGAGGTGCTCGTCCTCGAGCGGCACGCGGACGTCGGCCCCAAGACCTGCGCGGGCGGGCTCACCCGCAAGGCGATGGACGCGCTCGCGGCCCTCGGCCTCCCCGAGTCCGCCACCACCACCCACGTCGGACTCGCCCGCTTCGCGGGCGGCGCCACCTTCGCGCTCGATGCCGAGCGCTGCACCGTCCACACCATCTCCCGCCGCGCGCTCGGCCAGCGGCAGCTGGCGTGGACGCGCGCCGCCGGCGCCGAGGTGCGCGCGGGGACGCCGGCGCGCCGGCTCGACCTGGCGGCGCGCACCGTCGTGGCGGACGGCCGCGTGCACCGCTGGCGCCACCTGATCGGCGCCGACGGCTCCGACTCCGCGGTGCGCCGCGCGCTCGGCCTGCCGTGCCCGCGCCGCTACTTCGCCTGCGAGTACAACGTGCCGCACGCCGAGGCCGGCCCGCTCCGCGTGGAGTGCGACGCCGAGCACCTCGCGAACGGGTACTTCTGGGTCTTCCCGCACGCCGAGTACGTCTCCATCGGATGCGGGAGCGAGACGCGGCTCGTGCCGCCCGGCGCGCTGCACCGCTACCTCGACGCCCGCTGCGCCCGGCTCGGCGTGGACACGCGCGCGGTGCCGTTCGAGGGGGCGACGATCGAGGTGGACTTCCACGGCCTCCACTTCGCGGGCGGCGCGGTGCACCTCGCGGGAGACGCGGCGGGGCTCGCGTCGTCGCTCACGGCGGAAGGGATCTACGCCGCGCTCGTCTCGGGCGAGGCGGTGGCACGCGGGATCCTCGAGCCCGGCTACCGGAGCCCGGCGCTCGCGCGCTGGCTGCGCACCAAGCGCCAGCACGACGTCGCCTCGCGCCTCGTCGCCCGCGCGTGGGCGCGGCGGCTCCTGCTTCCCCTGTTCGCCGCGCTGGGGCGCTGGGGTCCGACCCGCCGGCGCCTCGCCGACTGGTACCTCGATGGCTGACCCGACCGGAGGCATCGCATGAGCAACCCGCCGCTGCGCCGTTCCCGCAGCAACCGGATGATCGCCGGCGTGGTGGCCGGGATCGCCGCGCACTTCGGGCTCGACGTCTCGCTCGCCCGCATCCTCTACGTGCTCGTCTCGATCTTCTCGGCGGCCTTTCCCGGGATCATCGTGTACCTGATCTGCTGGCTGCTCATCCCGGAGGACGGGGCCTAGCGCGCTCAGCTCTCCACCGGGGGCCGCCTTCCCGGCGCCGGGATCAGCCGCTCGTACGGCTCCCGCATCAGCGGCGACGACAGGATGAAGTCGGCCGTGGCGCGGTTGCACGCGATCGGCACGTTGTACACCACGGCGACGCGCAGCAGCGCCTTCACGTCCACGTCGTGCGGCTGCGGCTCCAGCGGGTCCCAGAAGAAGATCACGAAGTCGATCCGCCCCTCCACGATCCCGGCCCCGACCTGCTGGTCGCCGCCGAGCGGGCCGCTGCGGAAGCGCGTGATGGCGAGGTCGAGCTCGCCCGCCAGGAGGGTGCCCGTGGTGCCCGTCGCGAAGAGCTCGTGCTCGACGAGGGTGCCGCGGTTGTACCGGGCCCAGGCGAGGAGGTCGGGCTTGCGGTTGTCGTGCGCGATGAGCGCGATCCGCTTGCGCGGCTGCATCCGGATGGCGTGCGGCTCCATCTTTCCTCCCCAAGGTGAGCGATCCCGTCCCCCCTCCCCAGCATAGCGCGCCAGCCGGCGCGCGGCGCCCCGTGCCCGGGCTCGCCGTGCGCGGGCTGGCGCTCGGCACGCTCCTGCTCGTGGCCGGCCGCGCGCTCGGGCCGCTCCCGGCGCTCGCGCCGTTCCTCGACCCGACCCACGGCGTCTGGGCGGCCGCGCGCACGGCCGAGCTGCCGGCGACGGCGGTCGGGACGATCCCGGGCCTGCGGGACTCGGTCACGATCGCCTACGACGACCGCGCCGTGCCGCACATCTTCGCCCGCAACACCGACGACGCCTGGCGCGCGCTGGGCTACGTGGTGGCGCGCGACCGCCTCTTCCAGCTCGAGCTGCAGACGCGAGCCGCCGCCGGCCGGCTCACGGAGGTCGCGGGCCCGCGGGCGCTGCCGCTCGACCGCGAGATGCGCACGCTCGGCATCCCGCGCGCCGCCGAGGCGAAGTGGGCCGCCCGCGACCCGTCGGCGCCCGCGACGCGGGCCATCGAGGCCTACGCCGCGGGCGTGAACGCGTGGATCGCGCGGCTGACGCCGCGCGACCTGCCCCTCGAGTACCGCCTGCTCGGCGCGCGGCCCTCGCGCTGGGAACCGGTGCACAGCGTGCTGCTGCTGCACCGCATGGGGTGGACCCTCGCCCTGAGCGACGAGGAGGTGGTGCGCGCCCGCGCGGCCGCGCTCGTCGGCGCGGAGGCGGCCGACGCGCTCTTCCCCGAGCAAGAGC
>Ga0101944_10006020_pt1 | contig 13210 bp, 9 predicted proteins | sample DewCreD2012metaG_FD_75245 | JGI IMG/M metagenome (GOLD analysis project Ga0101944, IMG submission 75245) | Hot spring sediment bacterial and archeal communities from British Columbia, Canada, to study Microbial Dark Matter (Phase II) - Dewar... ... | reverse complement strand
GCCGGCGGCGATGGCGGCGCCGAACGCATAGTCCTCAGGTTCGAGTTCGGCCAGGAGTTGTCCGGCGCGCACGGGCTGACCTTCCTCCACGAGAATCCGTCGAATTCTTCCCGCGGCTTGAAAGCCCAGCTTGGATGTTTCTCTCGGCTCCACACTGCCGCTGACACGAACCGAGGCGGGCCGAACGAGCACGCGGGGGGCGCGAAGCCGCACAGGAACCGGGGTTTCCCGGTCCGGGGGAGGAGAGCCGCCGCAGCCGGCGGCCATCAGGCAAATAAAGATGACACAGAGATCCGCACAAATGATATTGAGACGCATAAGTCAGTAATGAACCTCCTCATACGGAAAAGGCGGGGCGCTCGAATACGAGCTTTACATACCAGTTTTCAATACCCGAACGGCCGATGCAAGGACGGCGAGGGGCGGCAGGCCGCAGAAGGCGGAGCGCGCTCAGGGATCGAAGAGACAGACGTGCTTGATAAGCAGGGCGCGGCTGTGCGCACGCCGCTGTCCGCCGAGCGGATCGGAGCAATCCGCCGCGGCCACGCGGGCGCCACAGATCACGAAGAGGCGTGCGGCGGAGGTGGAGAGCGATGGTTCAGCAGACAGGAAGGCAACGGCCAAGAGATGTATATCCACGATCCCGGCATGGGGAAGAGGAAGGAGGTGAAAAAAGCTATTTTCGCCAGAACGCGGGGGCCAGCAGGACCAGCAGGGTGTAGAACTCGAGACGGCCGGCGATCATACAGAGGGAGAGCACCCATTTGGCCAGCGCCGGCAGGTGGGCGTAGTTCTCCATGGGGCCGACCGTGCCCAATCCCGGCCCGATGTTGAACATCGACGCGGCGACGGCGGCGATGCTGGTCAGGATATCGACACCCATCGCCGCCAGCAGGAGGCAGGAGGCGAAATTCACCAGCAGAGCCAGGTAGACAAGATTGAGGAGGCTGCGGATGGAGGCGTCGGGCACGACCTGGCCGCCTACGCGCACCGCAAATACGCCCCGCCGTTCCACCATCACCTTGAATTCCCTGGCCACGACTTTCAGAAGCAGCACCACGCGGGAGATCTTGATCCCGCCGGCCGAAGACCCGGTACATCCGCCCACATACATGAGCGCGAGCAAAAGGATTTGCGGCAGGGGCTTCCACTTCTCGTAATCGGCGGTCACGAAGCCGGTCGTGGTCACGATGGAGGTGACCTGGAACAGCGCAGCTCGAAAAGCGCCTTCAATTGTGTAGCCGCTGCCGGTCAGCAGGGTGGCGAAGATGATCAGTGAGGCAACGCCGATGGTGAGGGCATAAACTCTGACCTCCACATCCCGGAAGAAGGCCCCCGGCTTGCGCTCGATCCAGAGCTGGTACTGGCGGGCGAAGTTGATCCCGGCGAGGAACATGAAGAGGATGATGATGTACTCAACCCAGGGGCGGCCGAAACCGGCGATGCTCGCGGTGCGGGTAGAGAATCCGCCGGTGCCGAGGGTCGAGAAGGAGTGGCAGATCGCGTCGTAGGGGTTCAGGCCGGCGAGGCGAAGGGCGATGTACTCGAGCAGCGTGAGGGCGAAGTAGATTTTCCAAAGCGCGATGGCAGCCTCGGCGATCCTGGGCTTCAGCTTTTCGGACTTGGCGCCGGAGAACTCGGCGCGATAGAGGTGCATGCTGCCCACGCCCAACAGGGGCAGGATGGCGATGCCCAGCACAACGATTCCCATGCCGCCCAGCCAGTGCGACTGGATGCGCCAGAGCTGGAGGCCCCGGCCGAGGACTTCGACTTCGGGCAGAACGGTAGCGCCGGTGGTGGTGAAGCCGGAAGCTGCCTCGAAGAAGGCGTCGGTGTAGCCGGGGAAATGACTGGAGAAGAAGAACGGCAGTCCACCGAAGGCGGCGGTGGCGAACCAGATCAGGGAAACCAGCAAGATTCCTTCGCGGCGCGAGATCTCGGTGGCCGGCATCCGGCAACGCCAGGCGAGAAGAGCGCCCGCCGCGGCGGTAATCAGGAGCGATATCAGAAGCGGGCCCAGATCGGCGCCGGCGTCCACCCAAGCGACGATCGCGGGCGGCGCCATCGCGGCCGCCAGGCCAAGCAGGAAGAAGCCGAGCACATGGCCCAGAGCCCCAGCCCGAATCAAGCCGGCCTCCGGGGTGGTTCCGACAGGAAGGCGGATTCAAGCTCACGGACGACCTTTTCGAGAGCGAAGAAGATCACCCGGTCGCCGGGCTGAATGGACTCCTCGCCACGAGGCACGGTGACTTCGCCGCCGGGCCGGGCGATCGCGCCGACGATGGCGCCTTTGGGCAGGCGAACGTCCTTGAGCTTTCTGCCGGCGTACCGGGATTCCGCGGCGACCAGTTCGATGGCCTCGGCCTCCTCTTCGCGGAACGTGGTGACCGAAAGGACGCGGCCCTTGCGGACGAACTGCAAGATCCGGTCCACGGCGTGGAGGCGAGGGCTGACGGTGGTGTGGATGCCGAGGCGTTGCGCCATCGGCAGGTAGTTGAGGCGGTTCACAAGGGCCACCAGCTTCTTGGCTCCGAGCCGGCGCGCCAGGAGAGAGGCGATAATGTTGTCCTCGTCGTCGTTGGTGCAGGCGAGGTAGGCGCTGGCATCGCGGATATTCTCTTCGATCAGCGTGGCCTCGTCCGTGCCGTCCGCATGGACGACGACGGTGGAGTTCAGCACCTGCGCGATCTTCTCGCAGCGGGCGGCGTCGCGCTCAAAGAGCTTGACCTCGACGCCCATTCTTTCGAGGGCTTGCGCCAACCAGATGCTCAACTGCTTGCCGCCGAGGATGAACACCCGTTTCAGTTCGGCCTTGGACTGCAAACCCATGAACCCGATCACCTTTTCGATGTCGGCCGCGCGGGTGATGATGTAGATTTGGTCGCCAGGGAGGAGGACGTCGCTGCCGTGAGGGATGATCACTTCCGGTCCCCGAAAAATCATGGCAATCAGCGAGTTTTTCGGCGGGCCCTGGCGGTCGAGCTCCGCGAGCGTCTTGCCGACGACCCAATTGCCCTCTTCAATGCTCATCCCGAACAGCTTCACGCGCCCGCCGGCGAAGTCGATGATATCGGAGACGCCGGGCGTGCCGAGAACACGCAACAGGCGGGAGGCGAGCTCGGATTCGGCGTGGATGATCAGATCGATCTTGAGCCCGACAACCGCGCAGAGAGCCCGCCAATGCTCCGCTTCGTGGGTACGGAGATTGGCGACTTTGACGGCGGCGGCCGATTCGGCCTGCCCGATCAGGCAGGCCAGCAGGTTGACCTCGTCGGAGTCGGTCACGGCGATGAGGAGTTCGGTATCGCGCACACCGGCCTCGCGGAGCGTTTGGGGGCTGGAAGCGCTGCCGCGGACGACGCGGGCGTCGAGCATCTCCTCGAGGTGGGCGCAGCGTTCCGGGCTCTGCTCGACGATGGTGACTTCGTTTCCTTCGCGGCTCAGCCGCCGGGCCGTGAGGTACCCGACTTCGCCTCCACCGGCAATCAGTATTCTCATGAGCGACCACGTGGGCGGCGGCCACGCTTCCGCGGAGCGCGGACCGAAGCTGAGACTCGCCGCATGGCCGTCATTATCGTATAAAGAGCGGGTGCGCGGCCGCGGTTCCGCAGGTTTGCCGGCGAGGACTACACGCGGAACGCGGATTTGCCGGCGAACCTCGCAGCGGAGCCGAGTTCCTCTTCGATGCGAAGAAACTGGTTGAACTTCGCCACGCGCTCGCTGCGGCAGCCCGAGCCTGTCTTGATGTGGCCGGCGCCGGTCGCCACCGTGAGGTCGGAGATGAAGGTGTCTTCGGTCTCGCCGGAACGGTGAGAGACGAAGCAGCGGTAACCGTGCCGCCCGGCCAGTTCGATGGTCTCCAAGGTTTCGGTGACAGATCCGATTTGATTCAGCTTGATGAGGATGGCGTTGGCAATGCCCTGATCGATGCCTTCCTGAAGGATCCTGGGGTTCGTGCAGAAGATGTCGTCCCCGACCAGTTCGATGCGCGAGCCCAGCGCCGTGGTGAGGTCCTTCCACCCTTGCCAGTCGTTCTCGCCCATGCCGTCTTCCAGGAGAACGATGGGATACTGATTCACCCAAGATTCCCAGATCCGGATCAGTTCCTGAGAGCCGATGGCCTTACGGGTGGACTTGAACAGGATGTACTTGCCGTCTTCCCACATCTCGCTGGCCGCCGGATCGAGGCAAAGGGAGATGTCCTCGCCGGGCCTGTAGCCGGCCTTGACAATCGCCTCCAGAATCACTTCCACGGCCTCGTCGTTGGACTTCAAGTCCGGCGCGAATCCGCCTTCGTCGCCGACCGCCGTGCTGTAGCCCTTGGCGCGCAAGACCTGTTTGAGGGCATGAAAGGTCTCCATCCCCTTGCGGATCGCCTCCTGGAAGGACGAAGCGTTGTGCGGCGCGATCATGAACTCCTGGAAGTCCACCGTGTTGTCGGCGTGTTTGCCGCCGTTGAGGACGTTCATGCAGGGGACGGGCAGCAGGGATGCATTGACGCCGCCGAGATAGCGGTAGAGCGGCAGCCTGTGAGCAGCGGCGGCGGCCCTGGCCACGGCCATCGAAACCGCGAGGATGGCGTTGGCGCCGAGTTTGGCCTTGTTCGGCGTCCCATCCAAGGCCAGCAAGGCGGCATCGACCCCGCGCTGATCGGCGGCGTTCAGACCCGCAATCCCGGCGCGGATTGTTTCGTTGATGTTCCTGACGGCCGTGGAGACGCCCTTGCCGCCGTAGCGGGCCTTGTCGCCGTCTCTCAATTCGACCGCTTCCTTTTCGCCGGTAGACGCCCCCGAGGGCACGGCGGCGCGGCCTGCGCTGCCATCCGCCAGAGTGACGTCCGCCTCCACTGTGGGATTCCCTCTCGAGTCGAGAATCTCGCGGCCAACGACTTTCACAATTCCAGACATGATTTCTCTCCTATTCAAAGATCAACTGCACCGCCGCCGGCAAAGCCGCGCTTCATAATCCGCGCTCGCGGAGTTCGAAGAAGAGCACCGGCGTGACCAGCAGCGACAAAACCATCGAAACCGTCACTCCTCCGATCACTGCGATGGCCAGAGGCTGGAGAAGCTGGGCGCCGGAGCCCACTCCCGCCGCCAAGGGCGCCATGCCGAAGATCGTGGCCAGGGCGGTCATCAGGATGGGCCGCAAGCGGCGCCTTCCCGCGTGAAAGATCGCCTCTCTCAATTCGTAGCCCTGCCCGGAGAAGTGTTTTTCGGAATCCAGCATCAGGATTCCGTTCTTATGCACGATGCCGACCACCATGATCGCCCCCATAAACGAAGAGATGTTGAGGGTCATTCCCGTCGCCCAAAGCGCCGCCAGCGCGCCTGAACCGCACAGAATGGTGGCGGCCAGAATCGCGATTGGGTGCGAGAAGGAACGGAATTCGAAGACAAGGATTACGAAGATCAGCAAGATCGACAGGAGCAGCACCTGGGTCAGCCCGAGGAACGATTCCCGCTGCATCTCGTACAACCCGCCATACTCAATGTGCGCTCCCAGCGGGATGGGGATCTCCCGCGGGAGCCGCTGCTGGATTTCCCGCATCGCCGACCCAAGGTCCCGCTTCTCCAGGCGAGCTGTTACGGCCGACATATTGCGAAGGTTCTCCCGCCGGATTTCGGTAGTGCCTTCATCAATCTCCAGACTCGTGATACTCGACATGGGGACCGTCTGGCCGGCGGGCGAGGTCAGCAAAAGCGACTTGAGCTTGTCGCTTGAGGAACGGTACTGCTCCGGGTAACGGACGCGGATTCCAATCAGTCTTTCTCCGCGGATCAAGTCCGAGGCCAGTTCCCCGTCCAGCATCGCGGCCTGGAGTTCGGCGACGTCCTTGACTCCAAATCCAGCCAGGCGGGCTTTCTCCGGATCGACCCGGAAGTTCAAGGACGGTCCGATCACGACGGTCCGGTTGGCGATGTCGACCACCCCCCGGACCTTCGGCAGCCACTCTTCGATCTCCCGAGCAAGCCGCTTGTATGTGGCCTCGTCATCGTGGCTGACCTTGATCTCGATCGGTTGCGGCGACCAGGCGAGGTCACCGATCAAGTCCTCGAGGATGTGCGGGAATTCCACTTCGATGGCGGGCTCAGACGAGATCACCTTCCGGCGAAGCTCCGATGTGACTTCTTCCAGCCCCCGGCGGCGATCGCGCTTGAGCTTGACCAGAAAGTCGCCCGTATTGGGCTCGGCAATCGCGAGGGCAAGCCTCGCCCCCGTCCGCCGGGAGTAGCTCTCAACCTCGGGGGTGTCCCTTAGAAACTGCTCGATGTGATTCAGCACCCGGTTCGATTCCTGGAGAGAGGTGCCGGGGGGCATCCGGTAGTCGAGAACAAAGGCGCCCTCATCCATCTCCGGCAGGAATCCGCTGCCCAGTTGCGAGTAGATGCCGGCCATGACCAGAAGAACGGCGACAGCGCCGAGCAGGACCAGGCGCGAGTGGCGGAGCGACCAATGCAGGGCCATTTCATAGCGCGAGGTCAGCCAGCGGAGCACCCGTCCCTCGCCGGCCTGTTCCGCCTCGGTGAAGTCGGCAGTCCGGGCGGGACGCCGCAGGAGGAGAGACGCGAGAACGGGCGTGAAGAAGATGGCCAAGAACAGGGACGCCAGGAGCGCGGTGACCATGGTCATGGCCAGAGCGCGAAAGAAGACGCCGGTAATGCCGCCGAGGAACACCAGGGGCGCAAAGACCATGATGGGGGTCAGTGTCGAGCCGATCAGGGCCGGGGTCAGTTCCGTAATCGCGCTCCTGGCGGCGTAGAGGGGGGCCTGGCCGGCGGACAGATGGACAATGATGTTCTCCACCATAACGATGGCGTCGTCAATCACGATGCCGATACAGGCAGCCAGTCCGCCCAGCGTCATGAGGTTGAAACTCATGCGAAAGAACTGCATGAACACAATGGCGATCAGCACGGCGATCGGAATCACGACCGCGGCCACGACTGTCGTGCGCCAGCTCTTCAAGAAGGCGAGCAGCACCAGGACGGACAGGCCGAGTCCGATGAGGATGCTCTCGGTGACGCCCGCGATCGACTCGCGCACCAGAATGGACTGGTCGTAAAAGGTGGAAAGTTCGACGTCGGGAGGGAGGGACCTCTTAATGTCCGCCAGTTCAGCGTTCACGGAGTCCGCGATCCGAACGGCGTTGCCGTCGGGCTGCTGGAGGACGTTGACCAGAACAGCGGGGCGGCCGTTGGCCGTCACGATGTTATAGATGGGGCGCTCCCCGGGCACAACGCGGGCAAGGTTCTTCACCTGGACCGGAGTGCCGCGCACAACGTCGACGACCGTATCCTCGATCTGTTCGCGTGTGCGCAACAGCCCGGTGACCGTGGTCAGGTACAGGTGGTAGTTTTCCTGCACCATTCCCGAAGGAGAGATGATATTGCTGGTCCGCAAGGCATCCGTCACCCTGGTGATTGGCATGCCGTAGCCGTTCAGCTTCTGCGGATCCACCAGGACGTGGTACTCAGGCGGACGTCCGCCCACAATCCTTGCCTCGGCGACTCCGGGGAGGCGGTACAGGCGGGGGGCGATGTTGTAGTAAGCGAATTCCCAAAGTTCGGACTGCGAGCGGCGCGCCGATGTGATGCTGAGTCCGACCATGGGGAAGACCGAGAAGGTCAGGCGGTTGATGTAGAAACGGCAGGTGGAAGGAAGAGAGGGCGTGATCTGCGAAATGCGCCCCTGTACCAGGTGCAGGGCATTGAGGATGTCGACGTCCCAGCGGAAGAAGACGCTGATTTCCGTGGAGCCCCGCGCCGTCACCGACCGTATCGTCGTAACGCCGGGAACGATCCGGATCGCCTCTTCGATCGGACGGGTGACCCGGAGCATTTGGATATCGACCGGCGCAATGCCGTTGTCCACCAGAATGACGATTCGCGGAAAATCGGTCTGCGGGAAGATCGCGATGGGAAGGCGGAAGAGGAAGGCCACGCCGGCGAGCGCAAAACTGAGGACGATAATCACCATGCCGCGGGCGTGGGCCTGGACGAATTCAGCGAGGCGTCCGGTCAAGGTTTCAGATCCTCCCGGGCGCGGATTCGCGTGCCTTCCTCAAGGCCATAGGCGCCCTGAACGATGACCAGTTCGCCGGCCTGGAGCCCGCTCTTAACCTGGACCTTCCCTCCGAAGACCTCCCCCGTCACGACGTCCTTCTTCACCGCTAAACCGTCGCGGCCGGCGACCATTACGACGCCGCCGCGGGAGCCCTCCGCGAACTGGACCGCGGCCAAGGGAACGACGACACTCTTGGGCGCGACAGCGGTCACAATCTCGACTTCGCCAAAGATTCCCGCACGCAGGGTTTGGCTGGGGTTTGGGATCTGGCACCAAGTCTCCACTGTCCGCCGCGCCAGGTCCACCGCCTGGTTCACGACGGTAATGCGCCCGCTGAAGGAGGCCGCGCCGGCGTCAGCAGGCACGAACACGCAGGACTGTCCCACACGAACGCCGCCCACATCGGCCTCCGGTATTTGCGCCCGCGCAACGACCACGGCCAAGTCCATGACGGTGAAGATGGGCGCGTCGGGTCTGGCCATGTCTCCGGGAAACATGTACTGTTCGGTGATGGTCCCCGCGGAGGCGCTGCGGATCTCGGCGAAGTCGAGTTGCGCCCGCATGAACGCCAGCCGCGCCCTCGCCTGCTCGACTTTGCTCGCGGCGATCAAAATCTCCTTGCCACGCGTCTGATTTTGCAGCAGGTCGAGGGCCTTGACGGCGACCTCATGGGCGGCTTTCGCCTGCGCCAGTTCGGTTTCGCTGAGCTGAAAGTCACGCTGCGGAATGACGCCTTGCTCGAGAAGCCGCCGCCGCCGATCGTAGAACTTCTGCGCCTGGCTGAGGGCGGCTTCCGCGCTGGCGGCCTGGCCACGCGCCCGCTCGATGTCGGAAGGCAAGGCGCCGGCGGCCAGACGCTGAAGACTGGCTTCCGCATCGGTGACCGCAGCCGCGGCCTCATCCCTCTGCGCGAGCAGATCACGGCCGTCCAGTTCCGCGAGCAACTGGCCCGCTTCGACCCGGTCGCCTTTCCGGACCAGCAGTCTGCTGATGGGCGCCATAATCCTGGCGCCGATATTGGCCTGCTCGCGAGCGAAAAGGAACGCGGGGCCGCGGACGGCCGACTGGACATCGGCCAACTCAGCCCTGACGACCTTGACGTCAACCACTGGCTTCGCGGGCGTTTCCCCCAACCGGGGAGCGCAGCCCGCCAGCAGGATTCCCGAAAGAAGAACAAGCTCCAGTCTCTTCATCGCCCTGATGCCACCTCCAGATCCGCCGTGGCATTCCAGTATCCGGCCAAGGCCGCGAAGTAATTGCTCCGCGCCTGCGCCAGTTGATTCTGCGCCGTCACGACATCCAGCGCCGATCCCTCCCCGCCCTCGTAGCGGATGCGGCTCATACGCAGGTCCTCCTCGGCCAGGGCCGCCTGCCGGCCGGCCAGTGAGATCTGCTCATAGAGTTGACGGACACGCGCCAGGGCGCCTTGGTACTCTTTCGAAAACGTCCGCTCGGCGATCGCCCGAGCGGACTCCACCTGCTGCGTCCGCAGCCGAGCCTGCCGCACGGCGCTTTGGGCCTGGTTCCAGTCGAAGATCGGGATCGTCAAATTGACAAAAGCCGCGTAGCCACGATCGGCAATCCGGACGCCGGTGGAATCGATGCCGTACTGAAAAAAGACGCCCAGTTGCGGCAGCAAAGCTGACCGGGCGCGCTTGAGATCCGCCTGGAAGCCGCGCTTCTGTGAATCCAGGACAGTGAACTCCAGCCTCCTCAAATACGGTGAGGGCTGAGCGGCCTCGGGCTCGGGAGGCGGAGGCTGGGTGTCCAGAACATCCGCAAGAGCAAGCTCGCCATCGACGTCGGTGGTCCAGAAGGACGCCAGTTCCTGGCCGGCCAGCCTGGCTTCCAGTCCGGCGGCGTTAACCGCCTGCTGGAGAGACGCAACCTGGGCCGAAGCCTTCACCACGTCGGCTTGCGCCGCCTCTCCCGCCTGGAAAAGCGCCCTAACCCTGGTTTCAAAGTCCCGGCTCTCCTCCAACACGCTGGCAACAATTCCGGCGATCCGGCGTGTAAGGAGCGCCCGATAGTAGGCCGCAGTTACGGCCCGACGCAGGTCTCGCTGTGTCAGGGCCACGCTGGTTGCGGCGACCGCCTGCGCGGCTCGCGCCCTGGCCAGTTCCGCCCGCAGCCGTCCCGAGGTGTCCAGTTCCTGGCTCACGCTCAACAAGGACGCGTATTCACGGATGCCATTGAGAGGCAAATGACTGAACACTTCACGGTTGTAAAGCAGGGGGCTGTTGTAGGTGAAGCCATTCACAAGACGAGTCTGTGGAAGCAAACCAGCGCGCGCCTGTGTCAGCCCGTTGGATGCGATTTCACGCTCCTGGCGAGCGAGGCTGAAGAGGGAAGGGGCCGACTCCGCGCGCCGGATGCAGTCCTGCAATGTCAACGTTTGCGACGCCGGTTGCGCGCCTACGCCCGTAACGGTCCCCGCCAGTAAGCCGGCCGCTGTCAGCATTCTCATCATCACTCGCCGAGCCCCCATCGTAGCTGCGCCCAAAAACAACAAAAGCTCCTGCCGATCCGCAGGAGCTATCATTCCCGGTCTTCCGGGACGGTTAATGGCGAGGTCCATCGCCAGTTCAAGCACGAACCCTTTAATATAGCCGACTGGCGTCCGTCCCGCTCCAGCCTTAAACAGGCGTCACCGGGGTGGCGCGCCGGTCTTCAGCACGGCGGCCAATTGCCCGGCGAGGTCCTTGCCGATGGGCAGCTCCAAAACTTTTCGGACCGTCTCACTGACGTGGTAAGGGCGGGACTCCAGCAGAAACCGGCCATCTTCCCAGACCGCATAGCAGGCTTCCGGGCAGCCGTGCTTCGGCTGGCCGAGGCTGCCGGGATTGACGACCAGGCGGCCGGCGACGATCCTCTGAAAGGGGAGGTGGGTATGGCCCGTCAGGATGACATCCGCGCCTGGCCGCCCGGCCTCGGACGGCCATTCCGGTGAGTCCGGAGGGCAATACTTGTACAGGGGATCGGAAGGGGTCGCATGGCAAAGGAAGATGCTCCGCCCGCCCAGCGTCCTCCCGGCTGTCAAGGGCAAGGCGCGCAGGTACTGTTTGCGCTCTTCTCCGAGGACCGCTTCGGAGAACGCCTGCACCGCGCCGGCCATCTCCTGGAAGCGGGGCGAGCAGCGGGGATCCACCCCATGGCCGATGGCGTGATCGTGATTGCCACGGACCACGACGCTGGCCCTGGCGCGCACGAAGTCGACCACCTCGCAGGGATTGGGGCCGTAATTGACGAGGTCGCCGAGCACCCAGAGTTCGTCGCAGTCTTCCGGCAACGCGCGGAGGGCCTCGAGGTTCGCATGCAGGTCGGAAACGATGAGTACTCTCACGCGCCTCTCACTCTAGCCCCGGCGTTCCGTGTTCTGCAACCGCCCATTGAACATTCCGTCGGCCGGGTGTAGGCTCGGAATGATAGCGGTGGAGTCCGCTCGACGCCGCCAGCGGCCAATGACTCCTGCGGCGGAAGCCTCGGGGATCGGCCATTCCCCTCAGTGCTTCCCGCCGGCCAGAACTGGACTTGGATCATGACCGGGAGGGCGAAGCGGCTGCCATTGATCGGCCTGGAGCGGGAACAGCGGACGCTCCACAACGCAGTTCTGAAGCGGGAATCCTTGCTGCTGCTGGGCCCAGCGGGGAGCGGGAAATCAGCGCTGCTCGAATCGGCCTGGCAAGCGGAGGGGCATTCCGAGCGGCTGATCTACATACCCCGGTTTAAAACCCCCCACAACCTTTTTGTGTCGCTGGCGCGCGAACTCATCCTGGGCGGGCACAAAACATTCCAGCGGTTGATTTCCGGCGCGACCCAGTCTGAGAGTCGGATCGAGGAGCAGACATCAACCCGCCTGAAGGGGCTGCTGTGGCAGGCCTTGGAGGAGGAGCCACGGACGATCCTGCTGGATCATTTGAACGGCCCCAGTCGCTCTGTTTACCGCTTCCTCCAGCGCCTTTCCTACGCACCGGGGATGGCGATTGTTGGAGCCGCCCGGGACTCGCTGTGTCTGGGAGAGCTGCGGCGTTTGTTCTGGGATCCGAGACAGACCCTCCACTTGCAGCCTCTCTCAAAGGAGGAGGCGATTGAGCTGTTCGAGGCCGCAGCGGACTATTTCGATCTGGCGGGTCTGGACCTGGACGAGTTCCGGGAGAAGGTCCTCGATGGCGCCGCGGGAATTCCAGGCCAGATCGTTGAAATGTGCCGGCTGGCCTCCGATCCGCGCTACCACAACGGCAAATACATCAAGTTCAGCCTGATTCGGATCGAGGCAAAGATGGCCCAATTGGGCTAAGCGGACAGAAATGGAGCCTGCGTGCAGACATACTTTTGCCCTGGCTGCTGGCGGCAGGTGGACGAAGACAGCGACTTCTGCCCTTCCTGCAAGTACAACCTGGCCGAGTTTGCACGGCTTCCCTACGAAGAGAAGCTGCTTCTCAGCCTCGATCACCCCATCCGCGAGAACCGCGCCATAGCCATTCACGCGCTCGGCGCTCTACGCAGCCAGAAGGCACTGCCGCGGTTTGGGGCCATGCTTGACAGGGAAAAGGACTACTATGTGCTCCGACAGGTCTTGCACGCTCTGGCGCAGGTAGAAAGCCCCGGGAGCCGGGCGATCCTGAGGCGCGCAACCTGCCATCCTTCAAGGCTCGTCCGCACGCTTGCGCTCCGCCTCCTCAACCGGCCTCCGGCTGCGCGTTGAGTCCTGAACGCGGAGCAGCACTCGCAGTGTCTGATCATTCATTCTTGCGGCCAGAGGCGCGTTTCTGCGGCGTTCAATCTCACTCTCAATCGAGGGTCTCGCGAACTCATACCAGCCCTGCAAGCATTGCACGATGTCTTCCATCAGATACCACGGCGCATCGCCGGCAACGGCCAGCAGCCGGGCGACGCCCGGCCGGCTGGCTTCCAGGATTCCACTCTTCACAGCCAGAACACAGGTGAGCACCACGAGTTCGGTATCCTCTTCGCCGAGCAAACCTCGCAGGCTGGACCAGTCGTTGGGCCGCACCCCGATCTGGCAGAGCACGCGGAGGACGCTTTGGCGGCGACGCAAGCTGGATGGCGATTCCACCTCCCCGGCGGGCAAGGGCGTCGACACGGACAGGACCAACGCTTGCCGCGCAGGTTCTCCGATGGA
>Ga0101944_10006018_pt1 | contig 13214 bp, 7 predicted proteins | sample DewCreD2012metaG_FD_75245 | JGI IMG/M metagenome (GOLD analysis project Ga0101944, IMG submission 75245) | Hot spring sediment bacterial and archeal communities from British Columbia, Canada, to study Microbial Dark Matter (Phase II) - Dewar... ... | reverse complement strand
TTGAGCGCAACCCGAAGCTGTGGAAGGCCCACTCCGAGCTCGGCATCAACCTGATGCGCTTGGCGCAGGATGAGGAGGCGCGCAAGCACCTCGAGCTGGCGTATGCCAACGATTACCGCAACGCCGCGACGGTCAACACGCTGCGCCTGCTGGACAGTTATTCGAAGTTCGATACGATTCGAGCCGGTGATGTGGTTTTGAAGCTGCACAAGAGGGAGTCCGCCTTATTGCGCCCCATGGTGGAGGCGGAGTTGCGGCGCGCCATCGGAGTGTACGAGAAGAAGTACGGGATCAAGCTCGAACGTCCGGTGCAGGTGGAGATGTATCCGGACCACGAAGATTTCGCGGTGCGCACTCTCGGGATGCCGGGGCTTGGCGCGTTGGGCGTGGCCTTCGGATACGTGGTGGCGATGGACAGCCCGTCAGGGCGCAAGCCGGGCGCCTATCACTGGGGAGCGACGCTGTGGCATGAGTTGAGCCACGTGTTCGTGCTGGCGGCGACCAAACACCGCGTGCCGCGCTGGTTCACTGAGGGTCTGGCGGTGCATGAGGAAGGGGCGGTTTCGCCGGAGTGGGCTGACCGGCTGGACCCGCAAGCGGTGCTGGCGATGCGGGAGAAGAAGCTCTTGCCGTTGCGGCAGCTCGACCGGGGTTTTGTCAGACCGTCTTATCCGGGGCAGGTGGTGGTGTCATATTTCCAAGCCGGAAGGATCTGCGATTTCATCCAACAAAGATGGGGCTTCGAGAAGCTCAACCGGATGATCCGGGCGTTCGCCCAGAAGAAGACCACGCCGCAGGTGGTGGAGGAAGAATTCGGGGTGACGCCGGAGGAGTTTGACAAGCTGTTCTTCCCTTGGCTGGAGGCGCAGCACGCCGCCATCATCCAGGGTTTCGAGGAATGGCGGCAGGGGATGAAATCCATCAACGAAGCTGCTAAACAGAAGCGCCACGACGATGTGCTGCGCATGGGTCCGAAGTTAAAAACTCTGTTTCCGGATTATGTGGACGCCGGCAGCGCATATGAATTGATGGCGGAGGCGTGGCTGGCCCGGGGCGATAAGGAGAAGGCGGCGGAGGAACTGGAAGCGTGGGCGCGCGCCGGCGGCAGATCGCCGCTCTTGATGAAGAAGCTGGCGTCGCTTTATGAGGAAGCCGGAAAGCCGAAAGAAGCCGCGGCGGCGCTGGAACGCCTGTTGTACATCGCGCCGGCGGGGGACGAAGAATTACACCGGCGGCTGGGCGACCTGAATTTGGCGTTGGGGCGGCGCGAAGCCGCGATACGAGACTTTCATGCCGTGCTGAACTCGAACCCCACGGACCGGGCGGACGCGCACTTCCGTTTGGCGCGGGCGTACCAAGCCGCCGGGCGCGCCAGCGAGGCGCGGGAACAGGTGTTGCTGGCGCTCGAAGCCGCGCCGGGCTATAAGCCGGCGCAAAGACTCTTACTGGAGCTGAGCAAGTAAATCGCATGACAATCCCTTCCACACTGACCCTCGAATCGGCGGAACTGAAGTCCCGCATTGACCGCTTCCAAGCCGTGTATCACGACATTGTGGCGCAGGTGCGGCGAGTCATCGTCGGGCAAAGCGAGGTGCTCGAGCAGGTGTTGATCGGGCTTTTCGTCGGCGGGCACTGTTTGATCACCGGGCTGCCCGGGACGGCGAAGACGCTGCTGGTTCGCACCATCGCGCAGACCCTCGGACTGGAGTTCCGCAGGATTCAGTTCACGCCGGACCTGATGCCGTCCGATATCACCGGGACGGACATCATCGAAGAGGACCCCACCACCGGGAGGCGTACGTGGACCTTCGTGCCGGGACCGGTGTTCGGCAACGTCCTGCTGGCTGATGAAATCAACCGCACGCCGCCCAAGACGCAGTCGGCTTTGCTCGAAGCGATGCAGGAGCGGTCCTGCACGGTGCGCGGGCATCACTATAAACTGCCGGATCCGTTCTTTGTCCTGGCGACGCAGAACCCGATCGAGCTGGAGGGGACGTATCCCCTGCCGGAGGCGCAACTCGACCGCTTTTTATTTAACACGGTCCTGGATTACCTGAGCGCGGAAGAAGAGATGCAGGTGATCGGGCTGACCACCACTACGGAGACGGCGCAGGCGGAGACGGTGACCAACGCGGCGGAGATTCTGTCTTTCCAACAGTTGGTGCGCATGGTGCCGATAGCGGACTCGGTGGCGCGGTACGCCATCGAATTGGTGAGGGCGACGCGCAACACCGCCGATGAATCGCCCGATTTTGTGCGGCAATACGTGAATTACGGGGCCAGCGTGCGCGCAGCGCAGTTTCTGGTGCTGGCTTCGAAGGCGCGCGCTTTGATGAACCACCGATATCACGTCTCTTACGAAGACATACGCGCGCTGACCATTCCGGTGCTGCGGCACCGGATTCTGCTGAACTTCCATGCCGAGTCGGACCGCGTGCGCTCGGACGACTTGCTGAAACGGCTTCTCGATGTCAAGCCGGCTCCGCGGAGTTGAGTGCGATGCTGCAACGCTTCCTATCGCCGTCGGTGCTGGCCGGAATATCCGGACTGGAGCTGGTGGCGAAGACCGTTGTGGATGGCTTTGTGGCGGGGTTGCACCGTTCGCCGGATTTTGGATTCAGCCAGGAGTTTGCCGAGTACCGCGCGTATTCGGAAGGCGACGATTTGAGGCACGTGGACTGGAACGTTTTCGCCCGGACGGAGCGCGCGTATCTGAAACGTTACCGGGGAGAGACCAATACGCTGGTGACGGTGCTGCTCGATGCGAGCGCGTCGATGGGCTTCAGCTCCCAGAGCGTGAAGAAGATCGACTACGCCCGCTACTTGTGCGCCTCGATCTTTTACCTGGCCATTCACCAGCAGCGCGACGGGGCGGGGATCATCGTTTTCGACGATGAGATTCGCAATTTCGTTCCACCCTCCACCCGGCACGGGCAGTTGTACCGGCTGCTGCACGCGCTGGAAGGGGCGGAGCCGAAAGCGCGGACGGATTTCGCGCAGCCGTTCGTGCATTTTCAGCAGTTCCTGCGCCGCCGCGGCGTGGTAGTGGTGGTGAGCGATTTTTACGAAGAAGCTTCGAAAGTGATCCGCACGGTGGAGCCATTGCGGTACCGGGGCAGCGAACTCCTGCTGTTCCACGTTTTGGATCCTCAAGAGATCGAGCCGCGCCTGGATGGTCCGGCGCTGCTGATTGACATGGAGACGGGCGGTTCGCTGGAAGTTTCGCCGGAATACGCCGCGAGGGAGTACCGGGAGAAGATCGGGGCGCACATCGCGGCGCTGAGGGACAAAGCGAAGGCGGCGGGCATCGATTATTTTCTGCTGGACACCTCGCGCCCGCTCGACGCCGCGCTGCGGGAGTACCTGAGCCTCAGGGCGGGGAGGATGTGATGGGATTCCTGTCGCCCTGGTTTCTGGCTGGGCTGGCAGCCCTGGCGCTGCCCGTATATATCCATTTGCTGCGCCAACACCGGGCTCAGCCCAAGCCCTTCAGCTCGCTGATGTTCTTCGAGCGGCGGCTGCAAAGCTCGGTGCGGCGCCGGCGGCTGCGCTACTTGCTGTTGTTCGCCCTGAGGGCGTTGCTGGTGGCGTTGCTGGCGCTCGCTTTCGCGAACCCTTACATTAAGAAGCCTGCGGCGGCGGCGGGAGCCGAGTCGCGCTTGACGGTGATAGCCGTCGATGATTCGTTTTCGATGCGGGTGAGCGGAAGGCTGGAGAAGGCGAAGTCGGAAGCGCAGGCGGTGATAGCGGGACTGCCTCCGGGAGCTTTGGCGCAGGTGGTGTCGTTCGGTTCGGCGGTGAAAGTGCTGACGCAACCAGTGGCGGATCGTGCGGAGCTCGAAGCCGCTGTGGCGGCGATCGAACCGTCCGATTCGCGGACTTCTTACGCCGAACTGGCGCGCGCGCTGCGGGCTTTGGGCGCATCGGCGAAGCGCCCCCTGGACGTGCACCTGATCAGCGACATGCAACGCTCGGGGCTTCCGGCTTCCTTTGCCGAACTCGAATTGCCGGAGGGAGCGAGGATGAAGGCGCATCCGGTGGCGGCCAAGCGGGTGGAGAACTGGGCGGTGGAGAGCGTCAGTGCGCCCCACCGTGTTTATGACCCTTCGAAAGTGCGGGTGCAAGCGGTGCTGGCGGGGTTCGGAACTCCGGCGTCGCGGCGGCGCGCGTCGCTGGTGGTGAACGGGCGCGTGATCGAGTCCCGGGAGGTGGAGATCCCCGCCTCAGGGCGGGCGGCGGTGGAATTCTCGCGCCTGGAGTTGCCGCACGGCTGGGGGAGGGCCGAGGTGCGGCTGGAGCCTTCCGACGCCTTGCCGGAAGACGACCGGTATCGGATTGCGGTGGAACGGCTGGAGCCGCGGCGGCTGCTGTTCGTGGAGGAGGCTGGGAGGGAGCGCGCGGCGTTGTACTTCAAGACGGCGCTCGAAGCGGCTTCGGGCGCGGCGTTCGGCATCGATACGGCGAGTCCGGGTCAACTCGGCAACGTTGCGCTCGGGCGCTACGCCGCGGTGGTGCTTTCCGACGCCGGCTCGCTGCCGGAAGGTTTTGTGAAGGAATTGAGAGAGTATGTGCGCTCCGGGGGAGGGCTGCTGATTGCGGCTGCAACGGCGGCGGCTGCGCGGGCGGCTCTGCCGGTGGCGGAGGGGCGAGTCACTGCGGTGCGCTATGCGTCGCGGGAGGCGGAACGGTTTCTGAGCGCCGGGGCGGTGGACACGGCTCACCCGGTGCTGGCTCGGGTGAACCGGCTTGAGGGCGTGAAGTTTTTCCAAACAGCGGTGCTGGAAATGAAGGGCGGGCGTGTGCTGGCGAGGCTGGCGGATCAGAGTCCGCTGCTGGTGGAGCAAACGCTGGGCGCCGGGCGCATCCTGGTCTTTGCGTCGGCGTTGGACAATATCTCCAACGATTTTCCGCTGCGCGCTTCTTTCGTGCCGTTTGTCGAGCAAGCGGCGAACTATCTGGCGGGCTTGAGCGAGGCGCCTTCGGCGTATGTGGTGGACACCTTTTATGAGCTGAGGGGCACATCCGACCCGGTAAGCACGATGGAGGTTTTCGACCCGGAGCGGAGGCGGGTGCTATCGCTGGCGGAATCGGCGAAGGCGCGCAACATCCAACTCGCCTCACAAGGGTTTTATGAAATTCGGCGGGCCAACGGGCGAGTGGACCTGGCGGCGGTGAACGCCGACCGGCGCGAATCGGACCTCGATCCGCTCCCGGCGGACGCCGTGTCGTTGTGGCAGAATACCGGGCAAGGAGCGGTATCGGGCGGCGCACAGGCTGGGAGCGTGCGCTGGAGCTTGTGGTGGTACGTTATGCTTGGCGTGGCGCTGGCGTCGCTGGCCGAATCCGTGGTGAGCGCGAGATACCTCGGCAAGGAGAAGCTGTCATGAGTTCAATGGAAGGCTTCGAAGGATACTTGGGGATGCTGGAGAAGCGGCTGCGGCTGGCGCTGTGGACGCGCGGCGGCGCGGTGGTGGCGCTGTGCGCGCTGTCCGCCACGCTGCTGCTGGTGCTTTACACCAATGCTTTCGCCTTTTCCGCGGCGAGCGTGACGGCGGCGCGGTTTCTGTTGTGCGTATGCCTGGCATTGGCCGTGGCGTTGGGCGTGATTCTTCCCTTGGTGCGGCTCACAAGGACGGCGGTGGCGCGGCGCGCCGAGAGAGAGTTCCCGGAATTCGGGGAACGGCTCCTGACGCTGGCGGAACGTTCGAGGGGGACGCAGCGGGATCCCTTTTTGGAGCTGCTGGCTGACGACGCGCTGCGCGTGGCGCCGCCGGAGGCGCCTGAAAGGCTGGCGGCCGGCAGGCGCATCGCGGCGGCGGTTTCGGCGGCTGCCGGCGGCGCGGGCGTCTTGATTTGGCTGATTGCGGCGGGTCCCGGATTCCTGGGGCATGGAGCGGCGCTGCTGTGGGGCGTGCCGACGAAATCCGGTTCGCAGGCGTTTTACGAGATCAAAGTCGAGCCGGGCGATGCGAGCGTGCGCAAAGGCGGGGATCAGATGGTGACGGCGGCGCTCACCGGGTTTGAAACGGCTTCGGTGAAGCTGGCGGCGCGATTCGCCGGGACGACGAAGTGGGAAACGGTGCCGATGGTTCCGCGTGAAGGCGCGCCGGGCTTCCAGTTCTTGTTCGCCGGGTTGGGCGACAGCGTGGAGTATTACGTGGAGGCGGGAGGGATGCGCAGCCCGCTGTACCGGTTGACGGTGGTGGATCTTCCGGCGCTGCGGCGCGTGCGCGTCACGTACCGTTATCCGGGCTGGCTAGGGCTGAAGGACGTAGTCCAAGAGAATCAGGGTGATTTGCGGGCGGTGGAGAACACGCTGGCGCGGGTGGAGATGGAATTCGACCGCCCGTTGCGAGAGGGCGTCCTGGAATTCGACGGTGCCGCGCGCATCCCGCTCGTAGCGGCGCAGGGCAACTGGTATGCGGCGACGGTTCGAATTGAGGCGGACGGCGTGTATCACGCCGCGGCGGTGGAAGGCGGCAAGACGATACGGCTGAGCGAAGACTTCTTCATCGAAGTGCGGAAGGAGACGCCGCCGGTGGTGCAGGTGCGGCGCCCGGGGCGGGACATCAAGGTCAATCCGATTCAAGAAGTGACGGTCGAGGTGCAGGCGGAAGACGACTTCGCGCTGGAGGGGCTTCAACTGCATTATTCGGTGAACGGCGGCGCCGAAAGGACCGTGCCGCTGCTCGAACGCAAAGGAGGGAAGCAGGCGAGCGGCTCGGCGCTCATCGCGCTGGAGGATTACAGGCTCTCGCCGGGAGACATTGTGAGTTTTTACGCGTCGGCTCGCGATGCGCGTTCGACGGCGAGGAGCGACATCTATTTCCTGGAAGCTCAGCCTTACGAGCGGGAGTACTCCCAATCGCAGGTGATGGGCGGCATGGAGGGCGGAGGCGAAGGGGAAGAGGGCGGGCGCAATGAGATCTCGCGCCGGCAAAAGGAGATCATCGCCGCGACGTGGAATCAGATGCGCGACAATTCCGGCAACCGGGCGGCGGCGGCGGAAAACGGCAAGTTCCTGAGCGAAGTGCAAGGCAAGTTGAGGGATCAGGCGCGGTCGCTCGCGCGGCGTATGCAGAGCCGTCAGCTTTCGTCGGAAAACGAAGAGTTCAAGAAATTCACCAAGGAGATGGAGTCCGCAGCGGATGCGATGAACGCGGCGGCGGATAAGCTCAAGGCCCTGAACTGGCGGGAGGCGCTGCCTTCCGAGCAGCGCGCTTTGCAGCACTTGCTGCGCGCGGAGGCGGTGTTCCGGGAAATTCAAGTGGCTATGGGCAGCCGAAACCAGCGGGGCGGAGGCTCCGGCGGCGGCGGCCGCGATCTGGAAAACATGTTCGACCTCGAGCTGGATTTGGAAAAGAACCAGTATGAGGCCGGGCAGCAGGCTGCCTCGTCGCCGGGACAGCGGCAGCGGGAAATCGACGAGGCGTTGCAGAAGCTGGAGCAGTTGGCGCGGCGGCAGCAGGAACTCGCCGAGCAGCAGCGTAGGGAAAGGCAGAGTTTTCAGCAGCGGTGGCAGCAGGAGATGCTGCGGAGGGAAGCCGAGCAGTTGCAGCGGCAAATGCAGCAACTGGCGCAACAGTCCGGTCAGCAGTCGCAGCAACAGGGTCAGCAGTCGCAACAGCAGGGCGGGCAGGCTTCATCGCAGTCCTCTTCGCAGCAGTCTTCCCAACAGAGCGCTTCCCGGCAGTCCGGGCAGCAACAGCAACAGAGCCAAACCGGGCAGCGGCTTAGCGCCTTGGCGGGGCGGAACGACGCCGGAGAGCAGCGCTTGAGGCAGGCGCTCGACGAGCTTCGCCGGGCGACCGACGACATGCGCCGCGCGGCGTCGGCTGAGCCGGACAGCTCGGACGCCCGGCGCGCGGCGGAGCGGTTGCAGCAGGCTCGCGATCTGGTGAATGGCATGCGCCGTGAGGGCGCGGCGTCGCAATTGGACGACCTCGCGGGGCGCGGCGAGCGCCTGGCGTCGCAGCAGCGCCAGTTCGCCGAGGAATTGAAGCGCGCCTACGGAAACTCGCAAGAACCCAGCAAGGTTCCGCAGCAGGCGCTCGACCGTCTGGCGGAAGACAAGCAGCGGATGCTTGAGGAACTGCAACGCTTGGAGAAGGACATGCAGGCAGCGGCTCGCGATCTGGCGGGGACGCAACGCGGCGCGTCAAACCGGCTGCGCGAAGCACTGGGCGAAATGCAGCAGAATGAGCTGGCGGTGCGGATGCGGTTCGGCGCAGAGTGGGTGCGGCGCGGCTACGGACCGATGATGGGTTCGCGTGAAGCGGTGGTGACGCAGGGGCTGGAGCGGTTGCGGGATCAACTTCGCGGCGCCCGGGAGGCGATGGAGGGGCAGCCGGCGCAGCCCGGGCAGGAAGGTTTTGAGCGCGCTCTGGCGCAAGTGGAACAGTTGCGGGCGCAACTGGAACGTGGGGGCGGCGCCGCCGGCGGCAACGACATCGCGCGGCAGTGGAACACGCTCCGGCGTTGGGTGGCCGGCCATCCGGAACTGCGGCACGATGGGATCGACGGGCTTCGTAATCTCGAAGTGGTGGATCCCAACCGCGTGCCGAACCTGACGGCGCAGATTGTTCCGGCGCTGCGGCATCTGGAGTTGGTTCTGCGGCGGAAGATCGAAGAGCAGCAAGCCGGGCAAGTGCGTACGGCTCCGGGGGATCCCATCCCGCCGGGTTACTCCGGCGCGGTGGCGGAGTATTTCCGCCGCCTCAGCAAACCGTGAGGATCAGCCAAGCCAGGGCGAGGAGCGCCGCCACCACGCCCCATGCGGCTGCGAAGCCCTTCCAGTCTTCGATATAGGCCCGTAGAAGCGGGCGTTTCTTGCGCCGGAGCAGATCCACCAGGATGAGCGGCGGACCGTCTTCGAGGCGGCGGAAGAAGGCTTCGTTTTGCTCGGCGGGTTCGGGTTTGGTCAGAAGGCTGATTAGTACGTATGCGGCGCTGCCGGCGGCCAGCGCCGTGCAGAATACGTTGGGATCCCAGTGGTCGAAGCGCTTGCCCAGCGCGGCGTACATGGCGAAATTCACGGCGAAGGCGACGATGATGCCGCTGAACGCGCCCCAACGGTTGCCGCGCCTCCAGATGAATCCGCCGAGCACGGCGATGCCGACGTAGGTGGCCATCGTTTCAGTGAGCAGGAACGAATACAGGACCTTGTCGATGAAGAAGACGGCGTAGATGAAGCTGGCGGCGGTGATCAGGGCGCCGCTGAAACGCCCGATCCAAAGATAGTGCGCGTCGCCCTTGTCTCTGACAAAATAGCGCCCATAGAAATTGCGCGTGAACAACGCTCCGCAATTCACCATGTAAGTGGCGCAGCCGGCCATGTTCGCCGCCAGCACGCAGGCGATTAACAGCCCCACGCCGCCCGAGAACAGCAGGCGCCGGCACGCGAAGCCGAATGCCTCTTCCGGCTCGTTCAATGCCGGAATGCCTGCTTTCCCGAGAGCGAACATCGCCGCGACGATCAATCCCACCAAGACCCAACCCACGGTGCAAAGGCGCTTGATGAAGTTGCCATACATCATGCCTGTCCGGCAGGCGTGCTCGTCCTTGCCCGTGCCGGCGACGGCGATGAGATGCGGCATCGCCATGATGCCGATGAGTCCGTTCAACGTCAGCATGAAAATGAACCACGGACCAATGCCTTTGGGCGTGGCGAGCGAGAACATGTGCGGATCGAGCGCGCCGCGCATCCCATCCATGCCGCCGACCACGCCCCATCCGAGCGGAATGAGGAGAAACGACAGCGTCAGGATGAGGAGCCCTTGCAGCATGTCCGCCCACGCGGCTGAGGAAAGTCCGCCGACGAAGCTGTAGAAGGCGAACACCAAGGTCATCACGACGACGATTTCGTTGACCGGCACATTGCCGCCCGTCGCCTGGCTGATCACCTTTCCCGCGCCCTTGAGCATGCCCGCCATGTTCACCATGAAGAAGAGCATGGCGAACACGGTGTACACGGCGCCCATCCAGGGACCGTAACGGTCTTCCACCATCTCCGCCATCGTGGTGCGTTTGACGCGGCGGAACACGGGCGCCATCATCCAGTAGAAGGGCGTGGCGAAGAGGTTTTTCCATTGAAACCAGATGGCGGAGGCGCCCATGGTGAGGACCGCTCCCGCTTGCGCCACCACCATCTCGGCGCGAGTGCCCGTGGCGAAACTCTGCGCGATCATGATCCAGCGGCTGAAGCGGCGCTCGCCCAGGAAGTATTGGTCTGTATTGCGCACCTTGCGCCCGGCAAGAAGCCCTATCAGGCTGATGCCCGCCAGATAGGCGATGAGAACCACCCAATCCGCCGTCGAAAGCTGAATGGCCTGCATGAGTCGGAGTTTCTCCCACTGAATGGCGAGTATGCCACAGACCGGGGGCGGGCAGGAGTGTCTGCCGGCGAGGGCGCCGTGTGGGATAATCGGAGGTTCCACGCGGCCGCCGATGCGATTGCTGCTGCTCTCCCACTGTGCACCCGACGCTCCGGACAAAGGAGAAAAGGTACGCGCTTACCACTTGGTGCGGAGACTCAGCGCGGCTCACGAGGTGCATCTGTTCTGCTTTGCGCGCCGGCAAGAGGAGGTCGAAAGGCTCGAGGCTCTGCGCGGGCGCTGCGCGGGGCTTTACGCCGAACTTTTGGATATGAGCGGCAGGTTGGCGCGCTGCGCGTTGCCGTTCCTTGCGGGCGGCTGCCTCAATTTGCTGGTTTACCGCAGCGGCGCCATGAGGCGCGCCGTGGAGAGGGCGGCTGCCGGGAAACCATTCGATGCGGCTGTGGTCTACACGCTGCCGATGGCGCCGTATGTGCCCGCGGGAACGCCGTTCGTGCTCGACATTCAGGATCTCGACTCGGAGAAGTGGTTCCAATACGCTTCGCGCCGCAAGCCGGGTTTTCTGTACCGCTGGGAAGCAACGCGGCTCAGGCGCGAGGAAGTGCGGTGGGTGCGCCGCTCCTGGCGGACGTTTTTTGTGACCCGCAACGAGGAGGCTTTGTTCCGCCGCATCTGTCCTGAGGGCGCCACGGGTTATATCGAAAACGGCTGGAGCGCGGAGGAATGGGACGGCGGCTGTGTCTCGCCTCCGCCTGAGGCGGCGGGCAGGCGTTACCTTGTTTTCGTGGGCACGATGAGTTATTTTCCCAACGCCGACGGCGTGGCGCAGTTCGCCAGGGAGATCTTTCCGGAACTGCGAAGGCGGGACCCGTCGCTCGAATTCCTGGTGGCAGGGCGCGATCCGGGGTCCGCGGTGCGCTCTTTGGCAAGCCGTCCGGGCATCAGCGTTTTGGGCGCGGTGGACAATCCGAGAGCGTACGTCAAAGGCAGCCTCGCCGCCGTGGCGCCGCTGAACATTGCGCGCGGAGTGCAGATGAAAGCCGTCGAGGCGCTGCTAATGGGCAAGCCGGTGCTGGCGTCGGATGCCGTCGGAGAGACTTTCGGCGAATTGCCGCCCGGGGTCATTGTTTGCCGCGGCGCGGAGGGCTACTGGGCGGGACTTCGCAGCCTCAGCCGGTGGACGGAAGACCAGATCCGCAGCGCGGCGTGGCAAAGGTTTGACGGATGGCGGAACCTGGAAGTGTTAGAGCAAGAACTGGCGGCGATTGCCGCGAAGAAGGGAGAACGGGAGTGAAGCGCCTCAAAGCGCTGCTAGAAAGGTTTGACGCCGCCGTGGCGGTGATTGGCGACTGGATGCTCGACGAGTATTGGTGGGGCAACGTGCAGCGGATATCGCCCGAAGCGCCGGTGCCGGTGGTGGAATTCCTGAACCGGACATGGACGCTTGGGGGCGCGGGAAATGTGGCGGCAAACATAAAGGCGCTGGGCGGGCATCCGGTGCCTTTCGGAGCCGTGGGCGACGACGAGGCGGGAAGCAGGGTGCTCGCGGCGCTGAGCCAGATGGCTGGCGCAGCGCCCGCTTCGATGATCGTCGATCCCGGGCGCCCCACCACCTGCAAGCGGCGCGTCATGGCGCACCACCAGCAGTTGCTGAGGATTGATTCAGAATCGCGGGTTCCGCTGGCCGCCGCTTTGCAGGACCGCCTGATCGAGAGCCTGCGGGAGTCGATCCCCGCGATTCGCGCGGTGGTTGTCTCGGATTACGGCAAGGGGGCGGTGACGCGGGCGTTGTTCGACCGGGTTCTGGCTCTGGCGCTCGAAGCGGGCGTGCCCGTGGCGCTGGACCCGAAGGAATTCGACCTCACCGGCGTGGGTCCGGTGGCGGTGATCACTCCCAACGAGAGGGAAGCCGAGCGCTTCACGGGCGTGCGCATTCGAGCGAACGACGGAGTGGAGGAAGCGGGGCGGCGGCTGCTGGAACACACGGGGGCGCGCAACATCTTGATCACCCGCGGCGAGCACGGGATGAGCCTGTTCACGCCCGGCCGCGCAACCGTGCACTTGCCGGCGCTGGCGCGGGAGGTTTACGACGTGACCGGGGCGGGCGACACGGTGGCGGCGGCGATCGCTCTCGGTCTGGCGGCGGGCGCTTCGCTTCAAGACGCCGCCGAGATGGCCAATCTGGCGGCGGGCATCGTGGTTGGAAAGCTCGGAACGGCTACGGTGTCGCCGGAGGAACTGGCCTCCGCCATTGACGGGCACTGGCCGCGGGGAACAGGAGGGATACCGAGGCGCTCATGAGCAACCAGAAGATTCTGAGCGAAGCCGAATTGGCCGAGTGGGTGGCGCGGGAACAGCGCGCCGGCAAGAAAGTCGGGTTTACTTGCGGGGCTTTCGACATCTTGCATGCGGGCCATGTGGACTATCTGAGCAAGGCGCGGGCGATGTGCGACCGGTTGGTGGTGGCGGTGAATTCGGACGATTCGATTCGCACTTACAAGAACCCTTTCCGGCCGGTCAACCCTCAAGAGCAGCGAATGCAGGTGATCGCGGCGCTCGAATGCGTGGACGCGGTGGCGTTGATGCGGGAGACGCGCCCCTTGAGGCTCATTCAATTGCTGAGGCCGGATTTCTACATCAAAGGGGGGGATTACGAAGCTTCCAAGCTGCGCTCGGGCGAGTTCGTGCGTTCCTATGGCGGCCAAGTGGCTGTGATCCCCGTTTCGGTGGACGCCTCCACGACGGCCATCATCCGGCGCATCGCGTTGATCGAGATGCACGAAAGCGGACCAGACCCCGAACGCGGCGCGCCGGCGAAGATCGTGTTTCTGGATCGCGACGGGACGTTGATCCGCGACGTGCCGTTCCTGGGAGACCCGT